>Ga0209157_1002669_pt1 | contig 14075 bp, 14 predicted proteins | sample GraSoiAngelo_135_FD_185892 | JGI IMG/M metagenome (GOLD analysis project Ga0209157, IMG submission 185892) | Grasslands soil microbial communities from the Angelo Coastal Reserve, California, USA - 14_0929_05_40cm (SPAdes) (version 2) | ecosystem: Environmental > Terrestrial > Soil > Grasslands ... | reverse complement strand
CATCCGCCTATTTGGTCGCACTTGCGCTGAGCTTCCTCCTTTTCTTCGGCGGTTGGATCACATTTGGAGCCGCGATGGTCCGTGCCGCGGTTCTTCCACGCTGGACAGTCTGGCTTGTTGTCATGGCCGTAATCCCCGCAATTTTTATCCTGGGTCTCGCAGTCCTTGTTCTCTCGGGCGTCGCGACTGCGTCTGGCCTTTCAGGTTCCGGGTCGCCGACGATTCTCATCTTCAATATCGTCGGCATCGTGCTGAGTCTGAGCCTTGTTGGATGGGGTTACGCTCTATGGTCAGAGAAACGACAAACTACAGCACAATCCTAATCCTCGATGCAGGTCATGTTCAACTCAAGGGATGCTCCGCGACATGCATCCCACCAGGCATCCTCTCCTGGTGCGAAGTGGTGTGCGGGTCATTCCAAGTTTTGGCCCCCTGACCCCGAGGCGAGGACGATCGGCGAACCGATCGTCATCACGGTCACTGCGAATTCCGCCGGAATCGGATCTGTCGTCTGCTCTCGATTCACAGAGCCGGGCAAGTCTCATGAACCGATGACTGGATACATGCCTTGTCCAGCGCTGAAGGCGAGGCACCAAAGAGCGAGGACATCGCCTCGGCCACCGGGATAAGATGGGAGACCAGGGGGAAGCAACACGCGGATTCTCGCCATCGGAGGAACCGGTTTCATCGGCCGATACGTTGTCGGGTACTTGGCGAATTCGGGACATGATGTGGCCGTGTTTCACCGCGGGACAAAGGAAACCACTCTGCCGAGTTCGGTTCGACACCTGCACGGTGATCGCGAGCGATTGGCACACTTTCAGAACGAATTCCGTGACTTTGCGCCCGATTGCGTCCTGGCGATGGCGCTCCCTGCCGGGAATGATCGGACCGGTCGGTTGTTCGTGGACGTGTTCCGAGGCATTGCACGTCGAACTGTCGTGATTACCAGCCGCGATGTTTACCGCGCCTTCGGCCGCCTGCGCCGACTCGAAACGGGAATGCCCGACCCAGTTCCCCTGACCGAAACGTCGCCGTTACGGGAGAAGCTCTATCCGTACCGGGGCGCGGCCGCCGATCCGATGTGGGCCAATTCGGACGACCTCCTCGTGGAGCGCGCAGTCATGAGCGAGCCCCAATTTCAGGCCACCGTCATCCGTCTGCCCGTGATCTACGGCCCTCAAGATGAGCACTTTCACCGAACCTTCCCGTATCTGAAGCGGATGGACGACGGTCGGCGCGCGATCCTCTTGGATGAGGCACACGCCAGCTGGAGGGACTCCAGGGTCTACGTCGAGGACGCTGCATGGGCCATCGTCCTTGCCGCCACGGACGACCGCGCCGCCGGACGCATCTACAATGTTGCACCGACCCAGACGCTAACGGAGGCTGAATGGGTCGAGAGCATCGGGAACGTAGCCGGATGGTCCGGAGACATCGTTCGGATCCCTCGCGACCGCCTGCCCAAGCACCTTGTTCGGGACTTGGACTTCCGTCACGATTTGGCGCTTTCGTCCCAGCGAATTCGCGACGACCTCGGGTATTCCGAGCGGATCTCGTTCGACCGAGGACTGAAGAAGACGGTTGAGTGGGAGCGAAGCAACCCGCCCGAAATTCAGCGCGGTCTGTTTGACTACGAGGCGGAGGACCTCGCCTTGAGGGGGCCTGCACTGTAGAACTTTGGACCTGTCCGCTGGATCGGTTTCCCATTCGAAGACTTTCGCCGGCGTTCAAGGTTCAAATTCGCTCGCCCCGTGTTTCGAACGGATCGCCACGCAGACCCATGTGGTCATCTTCGTCCGCCGATTCCGAGGCGATCGCGTCAGAACGACTGCCTCAACCCGCAGCGCGTGGGCATCGGATTCGCAAACCAGATTTCGTTGACCAACGGTAGGCCGTTCATCCCCATGTTCGCGCGGGCTTCGTGGTGAGCAGAGGCATCCGGGCCTTCTTTGAGCATTCTCAAGACGCGCAGCGAAGATTCAACTTGCGACATGGCTTGGGACGGCGGGAAAGGATGCAGAGAGCTCGGGTCGCCTTTGTCGACGCCGTTCTCGGCTCTTGCGTTGGCGTCGCCGGCTTCGCTTACATCGGATTCGTCTTCGCGACTCGTCCCTTGCACTCCGGGCTTACCGCAGACTTCGTTGCGGCGATTGTCCTCTGGCTTGCCGGCCTCGCCGTCGCACAGTTCGGGACCATTCTCCGTTGGCGATGGCGCCGCGACTACATCGGGCGCGAAGCCGTCGTCTCGTGGATCTCTCGGAACCGAAACGCGCGTGTTCGCGTGGACGGAGTCCCCTACTGGGCTTTCGTAAGAGACGAAGTTCATCGGGGCGATCGGGTGGTCCTCCAGGCGGCTGAAGTCGATGGCATTCCTGTCCGAGCCGACTTCGTCGCCGTGCGGGCGACCCCCGGGCTTCTGATCCACACGCCTGAATGAGGTCGTCGCTCGCCCCAACTTAAGGCAAACCGTGCGCGCGGACAGTCGGACTACCAACTGTCCACGGTCGGACCCAGCGACATCCTCGCCACAATCGCAGGTTGGGCCTGCGCAACCTTCTGTCCGTCAACCTGTACCGGCCCTCGCTAGGCAACTATGAAATCCTTATAGAACCGCAGATTCCTCCCGCATAGGTGGAGCTAGGATGCGTGGCCCAAGATGGCCACCTGGTTGTGACCGACACGATGGGACACAAGGTCCGGTTTCGCGCATATAGAATTGACGAGGCGCACAAGTCCTTCGAGGTCTTGGGCAACAAACGGCCCCTGGAACCTCTGGGCGAGGTCACCGTCACCGCGTACCTCCACCGCACCGGATGGTCGGTGCCAGGCGAGGTCGTCCTGAAACGTTCGCAGGCTCGCGTCTACCGGGGAAAGACGAGCCACGTTCTACTCGGAACCAGCTGGAAGTCTATCGAGTGCCTTCACAAGCGCGAGGAGCCGGAGGTGTTCGGACCGTACCTCTCGAACCTCAAGCCGGAGCCGTTTTACGTTGATAGAGAACAACCATTCTTCATGCTCATCGACGACACCTCCGTCAAGGGACACCGCCAATCCGGCACGACGGTGGAGCTGTTTGGAGTCGAACGGAAAGAGTTTCTAGACTTTGTCCTCGGCAAGTTGCGGATCGTCCTCGAGTTCACTAGAAACGACAACGCGACCGCCCTTGCGAGCAATTTCCTCGTGGCCCACGATCTGAAGGCGCTCGATGCATCCACGATCGTCGACATCGATCGGAGCACGGAGATCGTCTCGCCGCAGCCGGCGAAGGGTCCGTCCGAAAGGCACGGAAAGGCCTATTACCGACGTGAATTGGTCGACCTACGCAGCAAATGGCCATCGCTCGCTTGGAGCCGTTGGGCTGCAAACGCGGAGGCACACGGTGCGGGTTTTGCTCAGGTCATGAGGCAAATTGAGGTTCTGCCCGACCCGAATCGAATTGACTTGGACGCTTTGGATCGGTTTCTCCGTACCTCGGCTTCAGACACATTGTTTGCCGCTTTCCTGATGGATGCGGCCGCGTACGTTGGCCTGGGCTTCCTCGAAGCGCTCGGGACCCGCGCGCGTTATCGGTGGACCTCTGTGAAGGCCCAGCCCATGCCTGTGTTGTTTTTCGACGAGGTCGAGGCCTACGTGTCCCCCGCGGCGTGGATCGCGAAGATTTGGGTGACCAAGGCTCCGACCCCACTCCACGCAACCGCTGCCCAATGGGCCTTCGAGATTCGGAGTGCACTCGCGTTCCGACACCGAGCTGAGTTCAGCGCGTTGGGGTTCATGCCATCCTTGACGGACGGGTTCAAGTCGCTCCGAGACCGGGTGACGGAAGGCGCGCGGCATGTCCGGGGAACGTCTCGAATCCTCGGCGCAACTCACATGGAGGTTCGCCTTCTTTCGTTCGGCGAGTACGAGGTCTACTACGTCACTGGAGAGGTGATTGACGACACGGGGTCAAGGTATCTTCCGGTCATGGCCGTTCCCTTCTCAAGCCGCACCCAAACGTGGATCGGCAGCCTCGATGGCTCATCGCCTCGCAGTCCAACCCGTGAGGATGTAGCGATCGTGCGTTTCCGTGGGAACGACCTGGTCCCCCTCGGGGTGCAGCTCGCGAATTATCCGGAAGTCGGCCCCTCGTTCGCGCAGCGGCATGGGCCTCTCACCCTGGAGACAATCGCTGTGGCTGCCAAGGGTCAGGTTCTCACGCCCAGACTCCGGCAAGCACGGCCCGAGGTCAAGGACTTCCTCGCACCCATGGATGGCCAAGACACGGGAGTGCCGTTGAGTCCATACGCATCGGTATTGGGACTAATCGAGAAGGTCGAGGAGACAACCAACCCTTTCGCGAATGTGGGACTTTGGCGCATCGGCCTCGACGTCTCAGGATTTCGGTGCGAGGTCCTCGTTCGAAAGGACCGTTGCGATGGCCTGCCGGCTCTTAGGAACCACTTCACAGGACAGGCTTGGATCGTCGCCACCATGGAACCGGAATCGGTTTCGACGGGCTCGTACATTCGCTGAATCTTCCGGTCGTTCTGACACCAATGTCGAATGGGTCGCTTCCGCTTAGTCACGCCGTCAAGTTTTCAGCTCAGATTCAACAGGGCTGACAATCGGCACACCAACTGTCGACGCGGGGCAGATAAATGGGGAAAGGTGCCCGCCTGTCGCCGAGCGGGCATGATGGGGACGGCGGCGAAGAGCGACGAGGCGAACTTCGGGGGCCAATCGGTTTCGGCCTGCGAAATTTGCAGGCCAAAGACTTTGGCCTGTTGCGGGCCTAAGTGCGCTGCGCTGGAGCCCATGTCACGGTCAAGCGAGTCGCTTTTCCAGCCGCTCGAACTCGAGCGGGCCCCGGAGGAATCGTTGGCCCGGAGGGGAATGGAAAGGCACGATGTCGCCGGTCCGCCGGTAACCGCGGCGCTCGTACCAAGCTAGTAGCTCGCGCCGCACCGTCAGGACGTACATCGCGATGACGCGCGCGCCGAGTTCGCGCCGCGCGTAGTCCTCGGCCGCCGCCACGAGCGCGCGCCCGAGCCCCGAGCCTTGTTCGGAAACGCGGACGGAGAGCATGCCGAGGAAGGCCACCCCGTCCTCGCTGCCCTCGAGGTGGACGCAGCCGACAATGTCGCCATCACGCAGCCCGAGGAGGACAACGCTCGCATCCTTAGCGAGGAGCGCAAGGAACCCCGCCTCGTCGATGCGCGGGCCGCGATGAGATCCGCCTCGCTTGTCCAGCCGCGGCCCGTGGCGTCGCCACGATAGGCGCCGTTCACAATGGCGGCAACGACCTGTGCGTCCGAGGGCACGGCGGGGCGGAAGGTGATACTCTTGGCATCGGCCGTTGGGGGCACGTGCGACGCAACGCCGCCTAGGCAAAAAAAGCCGATGGGCTTTCCCTCGTGCAGCCGGCGCCGTGGCCTCTCCATGAACCGCGTTTGTCCTCACGCCTGCCTTGAAGGCTGTCTGCATGCGGGCCGGTTTGTGACGAGTCGCGCGCCGAGGAGAGCGGGATTAGCCGGTGGATGGGTCATGATCGTTATGGGCGCAGCCCTCATTGTCAGATTGAAGTTTTGGAGCTAGCACCAGCGTGATCCAGCTCGAACGCTCACAGGCGCTCACCGGAGAGGACTGGTACGTGCTCGGTGTGGGTGCCGACGGCTGAGATTCCCTTTCAGCGACGATAGTACACCGCGTGTCCACCGCTATTCAGACGATATGGAGCTCAGCGCGTTCGAATCATCCGGTCTTATCAATCGATTGGCGATTGCTCAGCTCAGTACGGGGCAGTTTACGGAGATTTCCGTGGTGTCGAGTGAGACCTGTCCGGCATTGCTGGCCGCGATGGTGGACTGTCCTTGTTTCACATCCTGTCATGGCGAAGGACGTCGCTTTCGGCGATCGCATTGAGCGCCCGAGATCGGAGGCGGTGGATTTCTACTCCGAGCGGATCGTTGATTCAATTTGCCCGACATGCGGCCGTTCATTCAAGTATCGGCCTCACGAGGTGGTTTGGGACGAGGCTGCCAAAAAGTGGAACGTACAGCACGACCACAGTTGAAGGACTCCGTATGGCCCTTCCGGGGTTGAAATGTCGCCCTCCGATTCACCGATAGCTTATCCCGGCAAGTTTGGCGGCAGGGGCGTCCACAAGAAAGCCTTCGGGGGCATGGGCTTTGGCGTTGTCTTTGAGGACGATGGCGAGACGGGATACTTCTACGCCACCACGGAGAGCTTTTGACATCCTCGACGCTCTACACCTCTACAACAGGGGCGATCCCACCGAGCCAAAGGTGGGTGAAACGGTCTTTTTCGTCTGGCAACCCGTGTTACAGAAAGTGGGCATCTTCTACGCTGATACGTTCCACGCGGTGATCGATTTCAGAAACCGAAAGGCGTGCTGCAGGTCCGGGTTCCCCCCGAACTCGGGATCGTGGTGCACATCCTCGCACGAGTGGGACGATCGGCTTGCCGAAGGACTCGAACCATGATCCATGTTGTCGGGTTAGCTGAGCGTTTCAGGAAGGTGCCTGCTCCTTTCGGAGCTATTCAATAGCCTGAATGTGTTTTAGGCGAGTCGAAATGGACCTCGAATTCCTGATCAGGAGGACCGATGGAGAATGGTTTTCGTTACCAGGACCCGCGCAGTTGCCCGAAGTCCTAAGACCTCGAACGGTTCCTTCCGAGCCAACTCCTGGGTGGGGAACCCACCGAATCAAGATCCCCGACGGCGTGATCGCCTTTTCCGACGAGGACCCGGGCATTCAGGTCATCTTTGAGGAATACAGTGGGTCGAAGGAGGAGGCCTTGAAGATCGTGGGAGAAGTCCTCGCCAATATCGAATCTGCGGACGGACAGCGCGGCGTAATTGTACCGTTGCAATAGGGGAAGGGCCGGGCTCGGAGCCCGGCATTGGTGGGGAACGAGGGCGTCAGAACATCGTCCGAACAGAAGGGGGCGTCCTCTGCCACGAAAAGCGAGCCACTGACTTGATACTCTCCTGGCTATTGTAGCGGGCTGTCCATGGGGGTACGCTGGGAGATTTACTGCGCTGCACATCGGGAGCGTCTCAATTCGGGCAAGATTCGAGTCCTGGAAGGCACGGCGGCACTTCTCCGAGAATCGCCGACGAAGTCCATTGAACGAATCCGTCAGAACTTAAGCAAGACGTACCGGAACGACCCTCGCGCAATTCCGCCTCCTGTAGGCGACCGTTGGTTCGAAATCGTTAGGGCTTTCGTCCAAAGACATGCCCGTTGCTCGCTCGGTCTGATGAGCAACTCCGACCCCGAGTATCGTCAGTTCTCCGAACGCGTAAACACTTGGATCTCATTTGATGAGTGGGAAGATCGGATCCTCTGGGACCTCGAATCCCAACTCGTATTCGGGCAACAAGGAACAAAGCCCAAACCCCCCGTTGGTCAAATCGACCTCGCAGAGAAGATCCGGAATTACCCACTGCCTGAGGCGTAGGAATCCCCAATTGATCGTTGCCGATCCGTCCTTGAATCGACCTCAAACCGAGCGAGTGAAAGGAAGGGTAAAGTGCCCGCCCCGAAGGACGGGCGTGGGCGGGGAACGAGGGCTACGACAACGTAATCCGAAAAGAGGGGGCATAAACACAGGCGGCATGGACCGAACGCTCGAAGCGGGGGAGCCGGCCCGATTCCTCCCCAGCAGCTAGGTTTTGGAGAGGCTCCCCGCGCGAAACGAACCTGGGAAGAAAATGAAGGAGTGACGATGCGGCACAAAGACCTCGGAACCTGCGACAAGTGCGGGAAAAAGTTCGAGTACTACCTGATCCACAACGGCTTCAACGAGTCTGCCTATGCATATTGCGACAAGTGCGGTCGCACTGCGATACTCGATTACTACTCCAAGTTGGTGCCGAAGGGTGTCGAGATCGGTTACGGTCAAGTGATTGAACCGGCGCTGGAGCCCCTGCTCAGAACATGCGATTGTGGTGGCCGCTTCAAGGCGAGTGCCGCGCCGAGATGTCCTCACTGTAGGAGCGAGCTTTCCGCATCGGAAGCCAAGCAATACTTGGAAGCTGCCGCACCTGGCACCGGGAAGGGTTGGCGTTGGCAGGAGACGTGGTCGGGGCTCTATTGCATCGTCATTGGTGACAAGTTGGTCAATGATAACTGGAAGGCAAGCCCATAGTTGCAAACCGCGGAAAGCAGTAAGGTGCCCGCCTTCGACGGCGGGTCTGGATGGGGAACGAGGGCGGGACCGCGACGTAAGCCGCGGTCCAACGACATAATCCGAACAGAAGGGGGCGTCCGTTCGTCAAGACACTAAAGAAGGAAGGTGGCCGGCCTTTGTAGACCGGACGTGAGGGGAGCACAACAAATGCTGGATGCGTACCCGGGTCGGGTGTCGTTCCGACCAGCCTGCCCTCGTGTGAACGCCCCGGTCGGGATTTGAAGAGATTTCAATTGACTAACCTCTCCGTCGCGTTGACAATCGCCTGTCCGATTGTCCACTGTCGCGAGGCCACTCGAGTTTGAATCCGTTTGAGGGAATTGAGCCGATCCGCGAAATCTCCGCGGAGGAAATCGTGCTGTTCCGGAGGGCGCGATGCGGCTCGGCAATTTCTCGGGACTGACATCACTAGTGCAGCGTGGACACGTGTGCACCCTGTTCACCCTTCATCGGGCATGCCGAACAATCCCGAAAATGCTTAGGGGGCGGAGCGCCATGCCTGACTCGTGACGTCTCAGAAAAGGAAGTTGGTCCGCCCCTTCCTCGGGGTTGGGTTCGTGCTAGCCGGAGCATGGCTGCTTGCCCTCGGCGTCTCCTTTGTTAGCCAATGGATGACCATTTCTGCAGGCTCCTCCGGAGGGCCGAATCCTCCCGGGGTTTGTTTGTGTCCATTGAGGTCCGTCCAATTGCTGGCGACTCCGGATTTCCGCCCTATCGCCATCTCGTATCTCGTCGCCATTCCGACCATTTTGGGAGTTGCATTTTGGATCGGCCGGGAGGCCAGGAGGGTTGGGGCCAGCGAACGCGACAGGACGGGCATCCGTCGGATCGCGAGTCGCTCGCTCATCGGAGCGATGGCTTGGATGACAACTCTATTTGCCTTCGGGTTCGCTTTGTCCGGACCCCCTCCCATTGGGCTGGAGGGTTCCCTCCGAAGCGTGTTTCTGGTCTCTCTCCTTTTGGTCCCGGCTGTCGTTGTAGGAATGGGGGTGGCGGTTCTTTGGGACTGGCAGCGCGGCAACCCGCAATCGTTCTCGTAAGACGGCGTGGAAAGACCGGCTGATTACCAGCTGAGAACCTCCGGACGAAGCGAGATTGAGGACCCGAAACTTCTCTATCCGGTAGCCGCATTCCGGGACTCCGGACTTGGCCGAACCGGGAAGCAACTCGGGAGGAGTCGATATGGACGACAACGGACCATTCTGGAACTGGGTTCTGAATCGAAAGCTCGCGTTTGGACCCGGTCTCAATTCCGAAGCCGATGCTGCATCCCTACGCCGGCACGGATTCACCGCTATTTTGGACGTCGACCAAGGGAACCGGCAGAACGAATCTCGATGGGCCAAAAGGCATTCCCTGCGATACCTGGGCAGGGAATACGACCGAATCCGAGAGAGCTTTCAGGTCATTTCCCTAGAGAAACTGGAGACAATCGCGAGCCGGATACAGGACCTTCTGCTGACGGAGGGTGACGTTCTGTACGTGCATTGTGGAGCCGGATGCGGCCGCTCACCGACAGCTGTGGCGGCATATCTCGTTCGAAGCGGCAGATCCCTCGACGCGGCTGAAAGGATTGTCCAACAGGATCGCGAATGCGTTTGGCAGGGGACGGATCGGACGTACCGCGAAAATCTTGAGACCTTTGCCAGAACCGTCAGAAGCCCTTGAGCAGTGCTTGAAACAGGCGATCACCGGATCGACGTTCGCCCGTGCGCGCAGGTTCCTGGGTCGCCGGTGAACAATTAACCGGCGCGGATTCCGCGATCGGTGATACGGCCGGAGGCTCACCTCCGTCTTTACGCTGTTAAGTCAAGCTGGGCTTCCGCAGGCGCCCCCAACGGGAGAGCTTTACGAGCCCGCTTTAATCGTTTAACGGCTACTAGACAGAAGTCCGGCATCCTCGACGGAGAGGTCCATGAAACAACAACGATGTGACGAACGCCGAGGGTCCCAGACCCCCCACCAAGCCCCCACAGGGATGTCTCCGAAGGGTGGAGGGGGCCATCACGGGTCGCATCCGACCCCTTCGGGGGTTGAGACGTGGCTACGCGCGAGGGGGAGCGTGAGGCTAGGCGTGGGGGAACGACGTCGAGGGCGATGGGGGGAGCAGGGCGGGACGGTGGGAGAAACGAGGGGTGTCTAGAGCCACGAAACCCCTCAGCGGGGATGGGGGGCCGCGCTACGCGCGCACGCGCGCGAGGGCCGAGGGGTCCAAGGGCCCAAAGGCGCCCCAAGGCGAAACCAAAGGCCCCCCAAGCCACCCCCACGTCACCCCCCAAGCCACCCTCAAGCCACCCCCACCCGTCATCGAGGGTCGACCGTCTCCCCGGAAACCGTCCCGAAGCCTTTGTGGTGACGTGTCCGCTCACGAGGGTTTGAGCGGAGGGGTGGGCGATCAAGTCCTCGGTGCGAATTTCAGAGTGCCACGCAGGTCGGACTCCACCTCGCCATGACCGCGACTCTGACCCGCAAGGCTAGGCTCCAGACAGGAGTGAACGGAGTTCGTTGCTCAACAGTCGAGCTCGCTCCCGATCGTCCGGGCTCGGGGAGTCGAGGGCCCGGTCCAGTCCGAGGCGAAGGTCCCGGCGAAGACGAGCCCTTTCGGGGGACGACGCCATCAGGATTGCGATGCCCTTGACGATGGACCCGAGTACGGCCTCGAACGTCGGCATCGAGTGGCGGCGGTCGAGCGCGGACCGCAGCAGTGCCATGGCGACGTCGTACGCCCCTCCCCCCTTCGAGATCGTGGCCACGACCTCCGCAGCCCACTCCGCCTGAGCGAGGTCCTCGTGCACGACATCGAGCAGGGGTGCTCCCAGCGTGCTTCGCAACTTTTTCCGGATCCTTTCCCAATCCATTAGGTCCCTCCCTAGGGAGGGTGGTGCGTCGCACTGCGCCGCGACCTTCTGAAGCAGTTTCAGGGAGAGGCTGCGACCCGGGAGTTCGCGATCCACGGCCGCGATGCGAAACAAGTCGAGGAGTTCGCGTTCGGGGAGGATGTCATGCGTCGCGGAGATATCCACCAAATCGGCGAGGGCCGCGGTCCGGAGGTTCTGGGTCCTCTTGTTGTCGAGCACTACGCGGACTCGTTCCCGAACCATCCCAGCGTCCGCGAAGGAAACCGACTCCCGCAGCACGAGAATATCGCCGTGTTCGCCGGGAAGACGGATGAGTTCTCCGCGGTCGACCATCGCGTTAAGGTCCCCGTAGATCGTCGACCGCGGCCCCAGTCTCTCAGCGACAGCCCAAGCGGCGACCTCCCGGAGCGGGCGCTTTGGATGTTCTTGCACGTGGTCCATGATTGCCTTCCGTCGTAGGCGCCACTCAGAACGGGTCCTCACGTTTTCGGACAAAGGCTTCCCGGGTCTGGAATCTTTCGGGTCTGCGTTCTTCCGAGTCCAGCCGATTTTCTCCATTGACCTTGGAGAAAGACAAGTCTCCGCTCCGCTGCGCCCTCTACACTCGGGTCTCGACCGAAGACCAGGCGAGGGTAGGGTTCTCCCTTCGCGCACAGCAAGCTCGTCTGCGTGCGTACTCCGAAGCCCGCGGCTGGCGGATTGCGGATGAGTACATGGACGACGGAGCCACGGGCACGGACGTCCGCCGGCCTGCGTACCGGAGGATGATGGCCGAGGCGGACCGGTGGGACGCGATCCTCGTCCTGAAGATGGACCGCATCCACCGGAACGCCCGTAACTTCATGGCGATGATGGACGACCTGCGCCGGAGGGGCAAGGACTTCGTCTCCGCGACGGAAGCCCTCGACACGTCGACGGCCACGGGCCGGTTCGTCGCGGACATGCTCCAGCGGATCGCCCAGCTCGAGTCGGAACAGATCGGCGAGCGGGTGCACATGGGGATGAGACAGGCCGCCGAGGAGGGCAAGTTCCTCGGGATGTCGAATCCCTACGGCTACCGGTACGATTCCGCCTCGAAGAATCTCATCGTGGTGCCGGCAGAGGCAGAGGTGGTCCGGGAGATTTTCCGCCTTGCCCGAGACGAACGCCGATCCATGCGGGAGATCGCGGGGACGCTCAACGCGCAAGGCGTCGTAACGAAGCGGGGCCGTGCGTGGTCGAAACGCCAACTGTTTCGAGTCCTGCACTCGCCGTTGTACACGGGCTCGCGCCGGTGGGAGGACATTGTCACGCCGAACGCCCACGAAGCGATCGTGGATCCGACGCTCTCGACACCAAGGAGGCGGCGAACACGCCGACGGGACGATTGAGGCCCGGGTTCGTCCGCGTGGCCGGGGTGACGACCGAGGGGATCCGGGATGAGCTCGTTCGGCTCATGCGCGACCGTGGCCTTCGGAGCTTGTCCCAGGCCCTCGGCGTCGCCCTCGCGGAGTGGTCGGTGTGGCGCGGGGAGGGGGTTTTACACCCTGGCGAGCCCCTGCGAGGGAATCGCCCCGCGGCTGAGACCGGCCGGGTTCTAAACCCCGCGACGGAGTGGGCCGTGACCTTGGTCGGTCCGCGTGTCAGGTTCGTCTCCATTCGCCCCCTCAAAGACCTCGTCCTTGGGCAGTTCCCAGAAGGACATCCGCTGCGTGAGGTGATTTTGGCGGAGCGAGATACCTTGACGCGGGACGAGCTAATCGCGAAGCTCGAAACGTGGCTCGTCCTGTTCAGCCGGAAGTCCTGACTATCGCCCGGTCGTCCAGCAACGGGCCGACCCATTCCCAGCCCGCCTCGATGTACGCCTCGACCGCGGTCATGGGGACGACCTTCTGCTTCATCCCATTCGTCCCGCCGTTGCCGCCGGTCCCCGCCGCCCCGACGAGCTTCTCCCGGACGATCCGCTGGAGGTCCGCGTCAGTCATCGCCTCGAGATCCATTTTGTCGACCTCCTTCTCCGTCAGGCCGGCCACAAGGAGCATCTGCCGCCGGAAGAGCGCCTTCAGCTCCGTCTCTCGGTCCTCGGCCTTCGACGTCTCGAGGAACGGCGCGCTGCGGCGGTACGCGTCTCGCATATCTTCGACGAGGTCCGGAGGCAAGCGGCCCTTGTTCGTCGTGTAGCGAGCCTCGATGTCCCCCGCATGTCCCATGAAGAACTGCCTGTACGAGTGCGTCATCTTGCCGCGGCTCTCCGCGAGGAGGAGCTGGGTGTCACAATACGCTCTCAGGACGTACGGCCTCCACCTGAAGCCGGCCGCGCGGATCGCCTTGCGAATCGCGTCCCCCACGTTGATCGATGTGAGGAAGGCCTTCTCTGACCAGGTCGGCGCGATCACGTCGCTGTCGTCGGTCAGCTTCTTCCCGTCCCGGAGCCGCCCTTCGAGGTACGCCTTCAGATAGCCGGCGGCTTCCGGGCCCAGGAAGGTGAAGTACCTCCGGTCCGACTTGCTCAATTGCGGGCGGACGACGACTTCGAGCGGTACCTTGCGGAAGGTGAGGGTCTTGCCCTTTACCACAACGTCCGGCAGGTCGCCGAGCCGCAGCCCGTCGTTCCCTCGGTAGTTCCCGAGGGTCTCGATCCGCAGACCGGCATGGGCGAGGAGGGCCGCTGCGACCCGTTCCCGCGGGGAAGCCGCCAGGAAGATCCGGCGGAGTTCGTCCTGGGTCGGCACGCGTTCGCTGTCGAGCGTTGGCGTGGCCTTCGCGCCCTTCACCTTGATCTTGAGTTCCCACGGGACGTTGTTGAAGGACAGCCACGATCGGAGGGCTTTGAGCGTCGATTCGATGTATCCTCCCGTGAGTCCGGCGTCTTCCATTGTCGAGACGAGGTCCGTCAGGAAGTCTCGGCGCGCATCCCTCGCCATCCGGACGAGGTCCTCCGGCCCGACCTTCCGGGCGGCGCAGACGTTCCCTAGGCGTCGGAGGTACACATCCGCGGTGATCTCGGAGCCGCGCGCCAGATTCCGGTACCAGCGGTCG
>Ga0209157_1002667_pt1 | contig 14081 bp, 12 predicted proteins | sample GraSoiAngelo_135_FD_185892 | JGI IMG/M metagenome (GOLD analysis project Ga0209157, IMG submission 185892) | Grasslands soil microbial communities from the Angelo Coastal Reserve, California, USA - 14_0929_05_40cm (SPAdes) (version 2) | ecosystem: Environmental > Terrestrial > Soil > Grasslands ... | reverse complement strand
GAGGCGTTGACCGAGCGGATTTTTTCCGGGCCAATATTTCGCCGCCATCGTTTCGTTAATAATCGCGACCGGCGGAGATCTTTCGTCGTCAGTGCGAGCGAACTCACGGCCGGAAACGATCGGGATCCCAATCGTTGCGAAATAATCTTCCGCGACTTCATTGTATTCGGACGTTGGTTGCTCGTTAGGCGCGGGCTGGTAGCCGTCGATCTCGAGCGGTGCGGAAGAATAAACTTTGTAGCTGAACGGGTTGACGCGGTTTAACGTGGCCGATTCGACACCGGGAAGTGTGCGCACTCGATCGAGTAACTGAGTGTGGAAAATTTTTGCGCGCTCGAGATTGTATCCGGCCGAAAACAAATCCGTTACCGACACAATGACATCGGTGGAAAAACCCGGATTGGCGTTGCGCATTTTCGCCAGGCTTTGCAAAAGCAAGCCGGTGCCGGCGAGTAAAACGAAACTCAATGAGACCTGAACCAGAACCAGAGCCGAGCGCAAACGTGATCGGCCCGTCCCGCCGAGAACACCACTGCCTTCGGTCTTAAGCGCGCCGGAAAGATCGACATGACTCGCGTGAATCGCTGGGACGAGTGCAAAGACCAGAGTTGCGAGAATACAAATCGCGGCGCTGACAACGAGCACGCGCCAATCAATCTGGCCGGGATAATCGACCACCAGTCCAGGTACAGAAGAGGGAAATGCGAGCACAAGCGCGTTACGGCACCAGTAAGCCACCGCAATTCCACCGGCCGCAGCGATCAACGAAAGCAAAAGTCCTTCGGTAACAAGTTGCTTCAGCAGCCGTCCTCGCCCCGCGCCCAACGCCAAACGCATGGTCATCTCATGCCGACGCAACAATGAGCGCGCCAGCAGCAGATTACTGACGTTAGCGCACGCAATGAGCAGGACCAAGAACACCACGGCCATCGTAATTCCGAGCGTCTGCGACATGTTGCCCGCCTGATTAAACGGCGTTTTCCACAACGGCAGAATCTGAACGCCCCGGCCGCGATTCGTTTCCGGATAATCGTTTTCCAAACGCTGCGCGATCGAGTCCAGCTCGGCCTGCGCTTGCTGCTGAGTTACGCCGGGTTTGAGAAACGCGTACCCTTCTATCCAACGCGCGCCGCGATCTTCCATTTTGTATCCGGTCGAATCGAACGCCTCCTGCATTGACGTCGGCGCCCAAAAGTTGAACGAATAGCCAATGAAAGTGCCGTGAAATTTTTCCGGCGCGACGCCAATGATCGTGTGTTGAATGCCGTTCATGTATTGTGTCTTGCCGACGATTTCCGGATCATTTTTGTAACGATCCTTCCAGGTCAGGTAACTGATTACCGTGACCGGGTGCGCGTTGCGGCCGGTTCCTTCTTCCGGTCTGAAGCCGCGGCCAAGCATCGGCTGGACGCCCAGCGCATCGAAATAGTTCGCGGAAACAAGTCCACCAGACGCGCGTTCCGCCCGATCCCCAACACTCAGCGTTGTGCCCACGATCCGATCAATGATGAACGACTCGAAAAGTGTTGAATTTTTTTCCAGATCGACAAAATCGGGATAGGAAAGTCCGCCCCTTTCTGCGCCGCGGGTCGTGCCAATGAGCGCGAACATCCGGTCCTGATGCGCGACGAGCGGGTAGGGGCGAATCAAAATTCCCTCGATCCAACTGAACACCGCCGCGTTGGTGCCAATGCCGAGCGTCAAACAAAGAATTGCGAGAATGGAAAATCCCGGGGTACGCCAAAGCATTCGCGCGCCGAAGCGCAGGTCCTGCCAAAACTGGTCCGGCCACATCCAGACTCGTTGTTCGCGTGCAATCTCCTTGATCTGTTGCACGCCGCCGAACTCTCGAAGCGCGGCGGCGCGCGCCGCTTTGGGCGACATGCCCGCGGCAATGTTCCGTTCGGTCAAACGATCAAGATGCTGCTGTATCTCCTCCGCCATTTCTGCATCGCGGCTCTTCTTTTGAAAGAACCCGAGCAGGCGACTAAACCAGGCGTGAAGTCGCGGCATAAGATCTAGGTCGCGGAGAGCACGAGATCGATTCCCCTGGTGATGCGGGACCAATGCTCGGTTTCTGCTACCAACTGCTTGCGCCCGGCGGCAGTCAGCTTGTAATAGCGCGCCTTACGATTGTTCTCGGAAACGTCCCATTCGGCGCGAACCCAGCCCTGCGCCTCTAAACGATAGAGCGCCGGGTAAAGCGAACCTTGCTCAACGCGCAGAATCTCTTTCGACATCTGCTGAATCCGATCGGCGATTTCGAGTCCATGCCTCGGTCCGTGCTGAAGCGCTTTCAAGATCAACATGTCCAGCGTGCCGTAAACGAGGTCAGATTTTTCTTTAGCCATAATTCGTGTATTATTACCTAGACAGTCTTGGTGAGCAATTGTTCAATCATTTGCCTAGACTGTCAAGAGGAGTCTTGATTATCGAAACAGCAGGATCGGTAACAACAAGATCGACAGCGCCAATGCGAGGATACTCGCAAAGACGATGCGATCCTGTAGCCGCGCGCGGCGCGCGGCTTCGGCGTACGGGATTTGCGTGAATGTCACCATGGTGTAAAGCGGCAGATAGATGCCGGGGAGCAGACGCTCGAGCAAATGATCGAGTTTCTTTTTCGCGCGGAATGTTTTCGACGCAGTTTTGTCGCGCATTTCGATAAAGTTCCCAATCGCAAGATCAGCGAGTGCGTCGGTATTCGCTTTGCGCCGGGAGAAGTATTCCCTGAAAGCGCGCTCGCGATTATCTGGGAATTTTTGCAGGCATTCGTTTAGCACGACGCAATCTTCGAACGCCGCGTTCATGCCCTGTCCGTAGAACGGAACGACCGCGTGCGCGGCGTCACCAACGAGCGCGACTTTGTCTTGGTATGACCAAGGAGCGCAGCGGATGGTCACAAGGGATCCGGTCGGATTTTGGCGGAAATCCTCGACCAACATTGGCATGAGCGGCACGGCGTCTGGAAATTCTTCATCGAAGAATCGGCGGACAGCGTCGTCCGTCTTGGTGGTTGCGAAGCTGCGCGGCCCTTCAAATTCCCAGAAGAGCGTGCAGGTGAACGAACCATCAGGGTTCGGCAGCGCAATCATCATGAAACTTTTGCGCGGCCAGATGTGGAGCGCGTTCTTTTCCATTCGCCATGAATCATGTGGCCCGGGCGGAATCGTCAGTTCCTTGTAACCGTGGGCGAGATAACTCTCGTCATATTGAAAATTGTCGATCTTAAGCTGCATCGACTGCCGCACTGCGGAAAACGCGCCATCGACGCCGATGACGGCATCCCCTCGCGCGCTCAACCGGCCGTCTTCCGTTTCCAATTGGACCGTCGGCGTGTCCAGATCGACAACGGTGCAACGATGATTGAAATGGACGCGCACGTTCGGATAACGCTGCGCCGCTTCGATGACGGTAGTGTTAAGCGCAGCGCGCCCGATCGAGTTGATGCACTTTTTCGGATCGACATCGTACGGCGAAAAATGTAAATCGCCCGATTTATCGTGAATCATCCGGCCACGCATCGGGATCGCGTGCCGCAGCGCTTCATCAGCGATCCCGATCTGTTCGAGCGCATGAATGCCGCGGGTCGAAATCGCCAGGTTGATTGATCGCCCGCCAACGATATTGCCTTCGCGCGGATCAGCGCGTCGCTCGTACAGATCGACATCATATCCACGTCGCCCGAGGTAGGCTGCAAGCAATCCGCCTGCTAGACCACTCCCAATCAAAACAAACTTTGCCGGCATGAAGAAATTCTTAACCGCGGATGCCGCAGATAACAGGGATTAATGATTACACGAGAATGTGCTGGAATCGGTGATGAAATTCCGCCATAGAGGTGCAATGAAGAAGCTCATCTACTTTTGCTTGTCGCTGTCGCTGGTTTGCATTTGTGCGGCGAACCATCCGGTGAGCGCGCAGACTCAGGAACCCAGCAAAACGAGACAGTTCATCTATGTGCTACGCCTCGTGCCGCGCCTCTATTCGGATTCGAATTGGACGAAGGAGAACAAAGCGGTGCTGGAGCGCCATTTCATTCGCTTCCAGGAAGCGATAAAATCGGGGCAATTGATTCTCGCTGGACGCACGAAGGAGCCAGGTGACAAGACGTTTGGCATTGCGATCTTCGAGGCTGCTGATGAGGCGGCGGCTCGAACGTTCATGGAAAACGATCCTTGTGTTGCGGCCGGGTTGATGACGTCGCAGTTGCATCCCTTCGCTGTGGCGCTTGAACGCAAGAATCCCTAACGCTTGCCCGTAGTCTTACCGCCGACACGCACGAACATCTCCACCGCGCTAAGAATGAATTAATTAGGTAATCAGGAGCGCAGGAAACCGCGAATAACGTGGATATCGCAACGGCTTGAATCCGGAAGCCATCGCTCGTGGTTAACAAGTTAGCGCGCCGTCGATGGAAACTCGTAAACGTGTTGGTAGTCCTGCAGCCAGGCGGTGTAGAGCGCGTCTTCTTTCCATGCCGTGATCCCAGAATGGCCGTAATGCTGTTCCAATTCGTACTCGTCGTCTTTTCCGACGACGCACCAGAATAATCGGCCGGCCCTGCGCCAGCCATCGATGATGATTCCGTCGTGGAAAGGCTGGTTGCGTGCAGTGACTACCAGGCAGTTGTTCTCGCTCGATGTTCCCGCATAAGCAGCACCCCAATGAAGCACCAGCGTCTTGAGCTTGAGCTCCTTGAGGTGTTCGCCGATATCACGCGTCCAATGGCCGCACCAGCCACGTTTTCGCCGGCCGATGTTGACCAGGAACACCGTAAGCTCCGGGTTTAGAACGACGCGATATTCGCGCGCGAGACGGCGCGCTGTCGTGTGCGCGGTTACCGACACTAGCTCGGCTTCAGCCGGATCGACGTCAGGCGCGAGTGCTGCCAGTGCCTTACTCAAATCCTTGATCGATCTCTCGTCTCTCGCCCAAACCGCGCTTACGCAAAGGGCGAATGCAATGATGAAAACAACGGTGATTTTCGTTTTACCGGTCACGGGGAAATGATTAACCGCAGATTACGCGAATATCACGGATACATTTCGCGAGCAAGCGTGAACGTCGAATTCAGAGGTGGAATCAGTATTGATGCTCCAATAAAATTATCGAGAAAGAGACAAAACGTCCTGGAACCTATTGGTCACACGTGCGACCCCGCGCTGGCGCATGTTGTAGGGTGGTACGGTTTCATTGGTGCTCGGCTAGAATTTTTGCGAAGCGCCAGACCTCATGAAACCTGTTATACAGCGGTGTCGGCGCGGCGCGAATGACGTTCGGTTCGCGGAAATCGCACCTCACGCCGGCGACTTGGAGCTTGCCGAGCAGTTCTTTCGAATGTTCGTGCGCTAAGATGGACAGTTGACAGCCGCGCGCGTTCTCTTCGCGCGGCGTAATAATGGTGAATCGGTCCGAGCCGGACTGCCGGTTTGAGCCAGCGTGCTCGAGCAGGAACTGGAGGTAGCCGGTTAGCTTGATCGATTTTGCGCGCAGCGTTTCCAAGCCAGCGGCTTCATCGAAGATCGCGAGCGAGGCGCGCAACGGCGCCATCGAGAAGATTGGGGGATTACTGATCTGCCAGCCGTCGGCGGATGGAACTGGAACAAATTCCGGCTCAAGATGCAAACGGAACCGGGTGTTCGGATCGTTGCCGAACCAACCGGCGAGGCGCGGCAACTTAGTGTTTGTCGCATGCCGTTCGTGCACAAACGCGCCCGCCACTGCGCCGGGGCCAGCATTCAAATATTTGTATGAACACCACACGGCGAAATCGACGTTCCAGTTGTGCAATGCCACCGGTACGTTGCCGATCGCGTGAGCTAGATCGAAACCAACAACGATTCCGTGCTTTTGCGCTGCCGCTGTGATTCTTTCCATATCGAACAGTTGGCCGGTGAAAAAGTTTACGGCACCGATCATCACGACCGCGAGTTGATCACTGTGCTTTTCGATAAGATCGACAATCTCTTCCCTTCGAACCGTAAACTCGCCCTTGCGCGGCCGCGCCAGCACGAGCGCATCTTTCGGATCGAGCCCATGATGAACGAGCTGCGTTTTGATCGCGTAGGTGTCGGAAGGAAAGGCCGGATCGTCCATCAAGATTTTGAAGCGCGATTTTGTCGGGCGATAGAACGTGGCCATCATCAAGTGCAGGTTGACGGTCAGACTGTTCATGCAGATCACTTCGATCGGCTTCGCGCCGACTAAACGCGCCGTCGGTTCGCACAAGGCCTCGTGATACGAATACCATGGCGTCCCGGTAGCATGGTGCGCATCGACGCCAAGGTTGGCCCAGTTTTCCAACTCCTCTTCGACGATTCTTCGCGCCGATTTCGGCATCAGGCCGAGCGAATTCCCGGCGAAATAGATCAGCGGCTTGCCATCTTTGCCGAGCGGCAGATGAAATTTCTCGCGAAAATGACGCAGCGGATCCTCGGCATCGAGTTGACGCGCGAAATCTTCGTCGCCGGAAAAAGTCATTCTACTTCTTAATTCTTCCTTCTCCCTTCGCAACGGCCGGCTGCATTAGTTCGATTGTTGTCCCGTCGGGGTCGCGAACGTAGACAACCCGTTTTCCGGCATTCGGGCCCGTCTTGAGAGTTTGCGGCTTTCCTGCTGCTTGCCAACCGGATGCAGCAATTCTCTCCAGCACGGCATCAAGGCTATCTACGAGCAAGGCAACATGCACAGATCCAACATCACAAGGTCTCAAAGCAATACGTTTTCGGTTGGCCGGCGCGAGATACTCGAGCAGTTCGATTTTGTGCCCGTAGCCCTTGAGAACCGCGAGCGAAATTTCAGCGCCGGGCACGCCGGTGACTTCACTTGCCAGTGCACCCTTGTGATGCGCCCGATGAGACAGCTCGAAACCGAGGGTACGTTGCCAGAAGGCCAGAGATCGCTCGAGGTTCGTAACGGTGATACCAGTGTGATCCGCTGCGATGATGCGGAATAGCGTTTTGCTCATTCTCTGGTCGTGCAATCTGGAAACCGGGAAACCAATGTTAAGAAATTGAACTAGGAAAGCAGGAACGCAGGAAATATCTGAGTCGGTTTGATCCGCGTAATCCGCAGTTAGGCATCATCCCACCGCCGCGATCACCTTGAGCTCGATCGCGATTGGTGTGGGCAACGCGGTGACCTCAATTGTGGTGCGCGTTGGGTTCGGTTTTCCAGGTCCCGCGAAATATTCCGCGTAGAGCCGGTTGTAGATCGGGAAATCCTCTTTCATGTTCGTTAGAAAGACAGTGACGTCGATGATGTCCTGCCAGGTCGCGCCGGCATCTTCCAGAACGAGCCGGACGTTTTCGAACACCGCACGGCATTGCGTTTCGATATCGTAACTGACGATGTCGCCGGCGGAATCGAGCGTGACGCCGGGAATTTCCTTGGTGCCGCGCACACGCGGCCCGATTCCCGAGAGAAACAGCAGATCGCCCACGCGCTTGGCGTGCGGAAACGCGCCCACCGGTTCAGGCGCGCGGGAACTCTCGAAGGATTGACTCATTCTTGCGGCGCGTACTTTTCAAACTTCGGCAGCTTAGGGTCCATGTGATCCCACGGCTGCGCGTCTGAAGTGAAGATATCGAATTGCGGATGAAAAAAGGTTGGGTCATCCAGGCTCGAGGCGGTGATGCCCTGTCCTTCGTCGGTGATACCGCCAAAAAGTCGTGAACCGCATTCCAGGCAAAAGCCGCGCCTGTTATGGCCCATGGCCTCGCTTGAAGTATTGTAGTAGCGCGGCGCGCCTTTTGTGATCTTGAAAGCTTTCGCCGGCACATAGACGACAGCACTGTAGGGACCGCCGCTGGCGCGCTGGCAGTCACGGCAATGACAGTTAAACATCACAATCGGTTCAGCGCTGCATTCGTAGCGAATCGCGCCGCACGCGCATCCGCCCGTAAAGTTTGTTGGCATCTTTTACGTTGATGAAACCTGAGCCTTTGCGCAAGTAGGCGTCTCGCAGTGCAATTTTTAACGCAGCCCGCGCTCGGGAAGCGAGTGGCGCCGCTCATTGATCTTCGATGTCGACGCAAAGATTGTAGCACCGCAATAATTTTCTTTTTTCTTGTGCCATGACAGTGGCCGATTACTTGAATGGCCTGGCTAGCAGGTACAAATCATTGGACGTTCAACTAGATGTCGGTGGTAACAAATATAGTGCAGCCGATCTGCTAGATGGATTAGGTGAGTCTGACAAAAATCGACCGGTTGCAATCGAGACAGGAACAGCCGGGTGTTTCATCCGCGACGCAGAGTCTGACCAAAGACTCTTTCAAGTTGTTTGGTCGCCGAATCGCGAGGGTTGGCACGTGCCCAATCGCGATATTAAGGCGCACTATTATGTCACTGCCGGTTTTTACCTCGCCTCACTTTGTGGCAACGTTAGTAATTCCCTCGATTCGGAATTGATCGACAGCCTCCCCGATCCGCTGCCAACTTTTACATTCTCCTTTTCCTCGGTTCCACCGGAGATCAAGCGCGGACTCCCCGTGTACGAATCTGAGATCAGAGGGGAGAAGCTCGAACGACGAGATATCCTTGTTACTCGCGACGGCGAGCAACTCAAGCTTTCGATAGACGTTCTGCGCGCTCAGCATCGCGCTGGCTTATTGGCTGCCGAATTGCCGGGGCTCGTCACGACTTCCAGATGTGAAACAACCTATTACTGCGGAGAGGGAACCGTCGGAAGTGTTGTTGCAGCTTGGGAGTCCGCTCCCTTAGACAAACTCGATAAGCAAGACGTGTCGCGAATGATTCAGGAGTTTAGCTTTCCAGAGTACGAGGTTACATCCAAGGCACAGTACTCTGACCTGAAAAAACTGTATGCTCGTTGCGACAAGTATTATCGCAACATAGTCTATCGCGACAAAGACTTTAAACGACTCACAAAAGCTGCGACAAAGGATTTGGTTTTGTCGCTCGACGAAGCTGATTCGACGTGGGACTCAGCTGATGGCGAGAAGCGTTTCGCTGAAGAAGTGCGTAAACGCCATCCAGAGCTAATCCGGAGCGAAGTCGAGAAAAAGCGCAAGAAAGAGAGAGAAAAAGAGGCTTACCTCCAGCGGGAATTACGCCGACCACTAATCGAAACACAAAACAATCTGACGAACTTTCCGCACAAGAACATGCCGATACAGATTAAGGACTTCGGCACTGTAACGATTCGAGAGCTCAAGCCGAAGATTCGCGAAGGCCTCGTCGTACCAGAAACATTAATTCGTTACCGAGATGACGCTGAGTGGATTGAACTATCGGAGTTCCTTAACGATTGGATGCGGCGCAAAGCGACGATCAAGCAGATTGATTATCTAACAGCGTTGCAGCGACAACACGGAATTGTGGACGAGATTCCACTCGACATTTCGGTAGACGAAATTTCGACGCGAATCAGCGCATTGGCGCCGCAGCAAGATTACTAGCAAGTGACTCTCACGATTTATAAATGGCGATTTACTTCGCGATGCAGACATTCTTTGGCTCCGTGAAGAAATGCAATGCTTCAACGCCGCCTTCGCGACCGACGCCACTTTGTTTCATACCGCCGAACGGGACGCGCAGATCGCGCACCAACCAGCAGTTCACCCACACAGTGCCGGTGTGAATCTGTTCGGCGACGCGATGGGCGCGATTGAGGTTTTGCGTCCAGACACTTGAAGCCAGGCCGTAATCGCAATCGTTGGCGTAGCCGATCACTTCTTCTTCATTGTCGAACGGGGTGATGGTGACGACAGGGCCGAAGATCTCTTCGCGATTGGTGCGACAGGAGACCGGTAGATCCGTAATTACCGTTGGCCTAAAAAAGTAACCGTCACGGCAGCGGTCGTTAATTGAATCCGGCGCCGAGCCGCCAAAGGCGATTGCGCCGCCTTCTTTTTGCGCAAGATCGACATAGAACTTTATTTTATCGAGCTGCGTCTTGTTCACGATCGCGCCTTGATCGGTTTTTTCGTCCAGCGGATCGCCCACTTTTAGTTGCGATGTTTTCTCGATGAAACGGTCGACGAAATCTCTATACGCAGAGCGTTCGACGAACACACGCGAACCGCACAGACAGACCTGACCCTGATTCGCGAACGACGACCGCACGCTACCGCCAATCGCTGCATCGAGATCAGCATCGGCGAAGACGATGTTGGGATTTTTACCTCCGAGCTCGAGTGAAACTTTCTTGAACAACGGCGCGCATGCTTCGGCTACTTTACGTCCAGTCACCGTGCCGCCGGTAAATGAGATAGTGTTGATCTTTGGATGCGCGGTAATCGCGGCGCCGACATTTGGCCCGGTGCCATGCACGACATTGAGCACGCCGTTTGGCAAACCGGCTTGACGCGCAATCTCGCACAGCATGAAAGCGGTCATCGGTGTCAGCTCGCTCGGCTTCGCGATGGCCGTGTTGCCGACGGCAATTGCGGGCGCGATTTTCCAGCTCAACAAATAAAGCGGAAGATTCCATGGCGAAATCAAGCCCGCGATGCCGCGTGGCTGGCGCAACGTGTAGTTGAACGCGACGTTGTCGGTGATGTGCGCTTCCGATTCGGTGTGGAGAATCGCCGTCGCGAAAAAACGGAAATTGCTGGCCGCGCGTGGAATGTCGAGCGTGCGCGCGAGAGACACTGGTTTGCCCGCGTCGATCGACTCAGCGTGTGCGAGCTTTTCCAGATCCCGCTCGATCAGGTCGGCGATGCGCAGGAGAATGTGCGACCGCTCCGCCGCTGGTGTTCGCGACCAATTCGCGAACGCCTTTTCGGCCGCGGCCACCGCAAGATCGACGTCCCGCGCGTCGCTGTCTGCGACCTTCGAATAGGGCTTTCCCGTGGCCGGCTCGATGTTGTCGAAGTACCCCCCGCTTACTGGCTCAATGAATTGGCCGTCGACGAAGCTGCGAATCTGGAGTGATTCAGTGCGCACGGGAGACTTTAAACGCCCAGCGCTCAGCGTCCAACGCTCAACGCTTAACATTCAACGCGGAAAGGTGTAGAGACGCTTGTACCAAGCGTATGTTTAGTCCGGCGTTTGGCACAAACGACTGCTACAGCATCATCGATGAAGCTTTGAACCCCCGTTATCCAATTGGGCCAACGCGCACGTCATGGTTCACCCCATCCATCTCTCGTTTATTTTTACATCTTTTAGTTTCTCCGGCGTTCCGTTAGCCTACAACTCATGAAAACAAAACACGTCGCCCTCTTATTAGTCGTTATCTTTGCAGGTGCCTGTGTCGTTAACGCTCAATCACCTTCGCCAACGGCATCGCCTTCAGCCGCAAAACATCGCACGCATAAAACAGCCGAAGCGACGGCCTCACCGGCTGAGGAAGCCGTATCGCCTTCACTCGCGGAGTCACGGGCGCCTTCGCCCAAAGAGAAACGCGCTCGCAGGAAAGCGAAGACCGAGATAGCAGCCAGTCCAACTGCAAGCCCCGCCGCGTCGGCGTCGCCCGGTAAATTCACGCTCGGTGACTTGTTCAAACCTAAGAGTTCAGTTAGAACGTCGCCTTCCGCAGCGCCTGCCACGGCTGGCGCTGCTACCGCCACTCCGGCACCGGGCGGCGGGCATGGGCTGGTATGGGTCAACACCGAGTCACACGTTTATCACAAGGAAGGCTCCCGTTTTTACGGCACGACCAAGAAGGGTAAGTACGTAAGCGAACCTGACGCAATAAAAGAGGGAGACAAGCCGTCCAAGGGAAAATAAAGAGCACCTCCAGCAAGGTGATGATGAATCGCAGGAGTGCGAACATCGGCAACTTTGTCATCGATTTGCGGTCGCGCTAAAAGCGATCCGTGCACAATGAAAAACTACCGCTCGACTCGGCTCGCGCGGGGTCTCTCGAGATCACGCTCGATTAAATCGGTGATGCACAGCAAAAGCGTCGAACCCCTGGCGCTCAATGAGGGCTACAAAAGCAAAGCGAATAGCGAGAGATGTCTCGGTCCGAGCCGGACTGGAATTTTCGCTCGACGTGACAAGAAGCTGAGCGGTTCAACAATCGGCCGCTGATGAAGGTTTTGAATCTTGGGTAACTCAGTGGTCATAGATCACGAGCACCCGTCATTGCGCTGCCTCGGCGCGGCAGGCGAGCAAGAGCAGGAAACATCAAACATCGAACACCAACCAACAAAGGTTCGTGGCGGTGACGGAGGGATTATCCAAAGCTGCACTTTGGCTCTGGGATTGGAGCTTCGCTTTTCACCCTTGCGCGTAACGCGCCCCACCAGTCGAACGGCGTTCTCATCTCCAAAAGGCGGAAATCAGCTATCCTGGGCTGTGCGAGCGGTAATTTTTCACTCTCGACAACTGGCGGTGAGGGAGGGATTCGAACCCTCGGTAGCCTTTTGGGCTACGGCGCTTTAGCAAAGCGCTGCTTTCAACCACTCAGCCACCTCACCAAAATCTGCTGCGAGAATATCGCGAAGAAATGTCCATTGCCAATTGCTGATTGCTAACTGAAATGATTGCTGATGATCAGCGAGGACGAAGCGCGCAGCAAAATTCTCAAAATCATTCAGCCGCTGCCGGTGCGGCGTATTTCGCTTTTGAGCGGGCTCGGCTATTTTGCGGCCGAAGATTATTTCGCCCGGCTGCCGCTGCCAAACTTCGACAATTCCGCGATGGATGGCTATGCCGTCGTGGCAAGCTCCAGTCGCACGGGCGAGCGATTGCGCGTGATTGGCGAACAACCGGCCGGTCTCGACAGGAAGCTTCGTATTTCTCCTGGCGAAGCGGTTCGGATTTTCACTGGCGCTCCGACGCCAGCTGGCGCAGATGCGGTCGTCATGCAGGAAGATGTAACACGCGACAGAGATGAGATCGTCTTGAATGTGGATGTCGAAGGCGACGAATTCATCCGAAAGCGCGGTTGTGATTTGAGCGAGGGCCAGAAAATTCTCAGTGCCGGTGAGCGGATTCGCGCGGCGACACTCGCTTTGCTTGCGTCGCAGGGTTTCAGCGATCTCGCGGTTGGCGCCGAAGTGGAAGCGGCGATCATTTCGACCGGCGATGAGCTTGTAAAGCCCGGAGAGAATCTTAAACAGGGGCAGGTTTACGAAAGCAATTCGGCACTTTTGCAAGCATTGCTGAAGCGCTGCGGCGCGATCCTGAAATCAGCAGAACATTGTCGCGATGATAGCGAGTCCTTAATCGAAGCCATCAAGCGCGGACTCAAAAATCACGTTTTGATCATCACGGGCGGTGTTTCCGTCGGGGAGCATGACTTGGTCCAATCGGCATTGCGATCCCTCGGAGCGAAGATCGACATCTGGCGAGTAGCGATCAAACCGGGTAAACCATTTCTCTTTGGCCGCTCCGGCGAGTGCACTGTCTTTGGCTTGCCGGGGAATCCGGTTTCTACGTTCGTGACGTTTTTGCAATTTGTGCGACCGGCGATTTTAAAGATGATGGGCGCAGCCGATCTCGATCTGCCAGGAGTGCCGGCAAAGGTTAGTGTCGATCTAATGAACGATAGCAATCGACCGCATTACGTTCGCGGAAAACTCGAGGGTGGAAAATTTACTCCAGTGGGCCGCCAGGAATCGCATGCGCTTTTCGGTTTGAGCCAGTCGAATGCGTTGTTGCGCGTCGCCGTGGGCGAGTCATTCAAAGCGGGTGAGATTGTCGATGTTCAGCTTTGGGATTAGCCGATTCTTTCGGCTGAGCGGGTTTGACAGGCTAGGCGCGCATTTTTAGCTTAGTCGCCTTGAATACCGGAACCGTCACCGCGTTTGCACGAAGTCCGACCGATCAAATTCGTGCGGATGCGGAACGGCTTTCGCATATCGTTTTGGAAATGCAGCGCTGCTTTGTGCTGCATCTCTGCAAGGAGCTTGCGCCTGGTAACGTCTCCTTTCCCCAGTTTTTTCTTCTCGCTTTCCTCGATCAGAAAGAAGTCCTCACCATGTCCGCGATTGCGCAGAAGATGGGGCACACGACGGCGGCCGCGAGCGGTTTAGTGGCGCGCCTTGAGAATCTTGGCTACGTAATGCGCTCAGTTGCGCGGGATGACCGCCGCAAGGTGATGGTCTGCATCACGCCGAAAGGTTCGGCTCTTGTCAGGCGTATTCGCGACGAGATGGTCG
>Ga0209157_1002665_pt1 | contig 14087 bp, 10 predicted proteins | sample GraSoiAngelo_135_FD_185892 | JGI IMG/M metagenome (GOLD analysis project Ga0209157, IMG submission 185892) | Grasslands soil microbial communities from the Angelo Coastal Reserve, California, USA - 14_0929_05_40cm (SPAdes) (version 2) | ecosystem: Environmental > Terrestrial > Soil > Grasslands ... | reverse complement strand
CTTGCTTTCGTGGCGCAGGTCCGGACCTAGCGCACAAACGTCACAGAGCCGGCTTCGTTGGCGACCGCGCCGATGTGGCCCTGCTGGCTGAACCCGATCCGCCGCGGCCTCCCGCCGACGTCGAGGGTGAAAGCCAGCTTGTGCGACTGCAGGTTGAAGACCTGCACCAGTCCCTGACCTGGAATGGATATATAGGCTTGATTGTCGTCTGGCGTCACCCCGATACCGAACGGGCCGCCCGCCAGCGCAATCGTACTCGTGACCTGTCCTGACTGCAGGTTGATCTCGTCCAAAACCGCGGCTGACTCGTTCGCCACATAGAGACGCTGCCCATCGCGAGTCACGGCCATGTCCTGCGGGATCCCGCCCACGGTGAAGGTGCGCAGCACGGCACCGCTGAACATGTCGATCTCGGTCACCGAGCCGCCGTTCGCGGCGCTTACGTAGATGATCCGCCCGTCGGGGTGCACCGCGAAGGCGTTTGGCAGGAAGCCGACCTGCACGTTCCCGATGATCTGCTGGCTCTCGGTATCCACGATGTATACGGTCGTGCTGGCCGTCGCGACGAACAGCCGGCTGCCGTCAGGCGAGACCCGCACGACCGTCGGGCTGCCGGCGGGCGTGAAGATCGTGGCCACCTGTTGGGCGGAGGCGACGTCGATCACGCCGACGTTCTGGCTGCCCAGATTCGTGACATAGGCGGTGTTGCCGTCGGGCGAGAAGGCGAGGCCGATGGGCGTGGAGCCCGTCGGAATGAAGCCGTCAACGGTGCGGGTCTGGGTGTTCGTGATGCCCACGCCGCCATTAAAGAGCTCGGTGAAATACGTCAGGCCGTCCTCGCGCACCGCCACGCCGAACGCCGCCGGAGTCGTCACGTTGTCGATCAACAGCCCGCTCGGGTGCGTGTTCGGCCCGCAGCTTGGGGCCGCGGTGGCCATCGACACGCCCGGCGTGGCCGGGGGAAACGCAGACTGCGCAGTGGGGGGTGACTTATCGGACGCGCACGCGGAGAGGGAAGCGGCGGTACAACACAGCAACAGACCTGCGATCGTAGTGCGCATGGGGGCCTCGCTGGAGGTTGAGGGAAGAGGAGCGGCGTACTGTGCCTACCCAGCGTGTTGAAGCGCCTCGACGCCTCAGCCTGCAACCCTCATTCCTCGGTGTTCGTGTCCCAAGGCGTTCCGTCGTGTTGCGATAGAGAGCGCCGCGGTCGACACGCCTGCGGCACGGGCGCAGCGGGTGTGGCCGACAACCCCGGACGTTCACAAATGAAAAGGTTCCGGCGGTCCGCCGGCGGCGGGAACCTTTTAGGCCATATAGTTCATTCATGAACCGTCTAGCGATGATCAATAACCCTTCTTGCTTGGAGGATGCTATGCTGAAGCGCTCTCTCCCCCTCGCCACGGCGGCGCTCCTCGCCGCGCTCACGCCGGCGGCGCTGCGCGCGCAAACCAGTGCCCGCCCCGTGTTCGACCAGGTGACCGTTGGCGGCGGGTTCGGCGGCTTGTCGGGCGCGGCCGATGCCGATCAGGCCGGCGCGAACAGCTGGCGGCTGGGCTGGGCCGCCTCCCTCGATGCCACGGGCTGGATCAACGACTACGTTGGCATCCGCGCGAACGGCGGCTGGGCCCAGGACAGCCTCGACGGCACCGCCGCGGGGCTCGTGGGTCGCGGCAAGTTCAACAAGTTCACCTACGACGCCGACCTGGTGCTGCGCTATCCCATCAAGAGCGGCTCGGGTTGGATCCTCCCCTACGTGCTCGGTGGCGCCGGCGCCATCAGCATCCATCAGCTCGAGGCCTCGGACACCTGGACCAAGTTCGCTGGCAATTTGGCGCCGGGCTCGAGTACCGCTTCGGGCGAGCGGGCATCCGCGCGGAAGCGCGCGACAACGTCTACAAGCTCGACCGCTACGGCTTCGACAAGACGCAGCACGACATCGTCTGGCAGGGCGGCGTCACGCTGTCCTTCTGACGCGGCGCGCCACTTGGCTGGCGCCCTGCTCGGGCGCCGGCCAAGCGGTGAGGCCACACCATCAAGGTGATTGCTCGGCTTGACCCACGCGACCGACGACCCCTATGATCAGACCGTGAAAAAACGTCCGCGCAAGCCCGCGCCTCCTCGGGCCACCGGAGACTCTCTGGTGCGGTCCCTGTTGGAGACGGCGGAGGCCGTGGAGGCGCGGCTCGAAGCGGCCGTAGGCCCCTTGTCCCTCGCCAAGCTTGGCGTGCTGCGTCCCTTGGTTGAAGCGAAGCAGCCGCTGCCGCTCTCCGAGCTGGCCGAGCGAGAGCATTGCGTCCGGTCCAACATCACCCAGCTCGTGGACCGACTCGAGAAAGAGGGGCTTGTCCGCCGGCGCGCCGACCCGAGCGACCGCCGCGGCGTGCTCGCCGCGCTCACGCCAGCGGGGGAGCGGGCCTACGCGAGGGCGATGCGGGCGCTCGCCGAGGAGCAGCGAGCAATCGTGCACTCGCTCAGCGCGGGAGACGCGGCGCATCTCAAGGGCGTCCTGGAGCTGCTGGCGAACTGAGATGCCGTTCCTCAACCCTCGCTTCCGCTAGTGCAGCCACGTGAGCCGAATCACGACGTAGAGCAGGATGACGACCAGGAGGGCTAGTTGAACCTGCGCTAACCGCACCCATCTCGACCTCACCATCTTGAGCACCCGGACCGCTGCCCTGCCCTTGGATTGAGTGACTGACGGCTCTTCCGAGACGCGGGGACCCCAGGCGAGCACTCTCACGGATTCACCCGGTCGCACCTTCCCTATGACCGCCCGATCCCGGAGGACCACCCACTCCTCCGAGACCCCGTCCCCTATGCTGCCGCGCCGCACCTCAATTTGGACGGCCTCAGGCACGTGCAACTCGACCGCCTCCGCGGGCGCCCGACCACGATTCCTGAGCATGATCTTCCAGAAGATTCCGAGCCTCGGCCCGACACGTATGCCAAAGACCTTGAGGACGGCTTCCACGCCCCCTGCCACGTCGTCGTCGATTCCAACCAGTGGCTCGTCACTCCAGGGGGAAATGCGCTCGGCGAGTTTCGCGAATGCCTGCTGCGCAGTCGCGGGTAACTCGAACTCGTATTGCCTCACCGATACCAGCAGGTTGGAGCCGGAACGAGCGTATTGGAGCACGCCAAGTACCGCCAGAACGACGGCGGCCGCAGCGCCTGCACCCAGCCACAAGGTGGTCATTGGTAGAGGATGTTGGTGTTACCGAGGCGCGGGCGTCTTGACCGCGTCGGGGATCCTGGCCCACTGGCGGGGCGTGAGTACTCGCTGCGCCGCTTCCAGCGCGTGGCGGATGTGCCGCCGCCCCTCGGCCAGCTTGAGGCGCAGCCGGTCATACACCGTGGTCGGATCGGCATGCTCCCCGGCCCGCCGGCTCTCCGCGATGAGCGAATCGGACACGTCCCGGGTCGCGGCGTCGAGCGAGTCTGAGATCGCCTGCAGCCGCGCGACCTGCTCGGCCGTCAGCTGGAGCGAGTCTCGATAGCCGAGGATCGCGGGTATCGGGTTGGCGAGGATCTGCGCGAGTCGCGCGGCGAAATCCGATGGCACGGCCCCGCCCGCCCCGCGCGCCACGGGCTCGCCGAGCAGCGTGCGGACGCGGCGGCTCGGGGCAACGGGGCCGACGATAAGATGGGCCTGAATGGCGAGCTGGAACGGCACCGTCACGCCGCCATTCGCGGCAACCGTCGCCCCGAACCGCCCGTTCACGCCGTAGCCGAACCGCTGGGCGACCGGATCGAAGCCGCGGACGTACAGCAGGACGGGATCGGGCGCCGCGGCGAAACCCCAGCCGTGCAGGTTGGCCGCCCCGTGCAGCCACAGGTCGACCCCGCCGAGCAAGTTGACCGTGAGCAGGGACACCGTAAGGCGCCGCGCGGGTCCGAAGTACGCGGGGCGCCAGTTGATCTGGAAGTCGAGCGCAGGCTGCCAGGGTCCCCTGCAGGAATTGCGCCCGGCCACGTGTCCGAGCTGGCGCCGCAGGCAGTCGCGCACGGCCGGCGGTGCCGTCGCGAGCAGCGCGCGCATCGCGGTCGCGACGGAGGGGTCGGCCGCCGTCGCCGGATCGAACACGAACGCCCGATCGTTGCGCGCGCCGTCCCCGTTGATGTCGGAGCCGACGAGCGGTGTGAACGGGACCCCCGAGGTGAGCCGGCCGAGGGCGGTCACCTCGAGCGCTCCACTCACGGGATACGTGACGGTGGCGAGCAGGGAGTGCCGCCGCTCAAGGGCGCTCGTCGCCCACTCGCGCGCGTTGGGGTCACCGGCGGTGGTCGGCGCCGCGAATCCCTGGCTGGCAGCGCAGCAGGAAAACGACGACTGGTCGCGCGCCCGGGTGAAGGTGTAGGACACCTGCAAGGCCGCACCGCGCGGCGGCAGGCGGCTCAGGCCGACCGTGAGCTGTCTGGTATCCGACTGGAGATCCGAGCCGATCGCGATCACCTGGCCGAACTGCGGATGCACGCGGGAGTCCAGCGAGGTGAGCGCGCCCGTCGTTGCGACGATCGAATCGGCGGGCACGTAGACCGGGCGAGCGCCTTCGTCAGGGAGCGTGAACCGCGGCGTCGCCGCCAGGTTGATATCGCGGAACCCGTACTGGTGCCCCCCCCGAGCGTAGCTCGCGTCCACGGCGAGCGTGTACGCCCCCGGCAACTGCTGCTGCAGGCCAAGGGAGGCACGCCAGGCGCGCGGCGCGGCGTAACCGGGATCGAACACCGTGGCGTTGGGGCGCGGGCTGATCGTCACGGCGCTCGCCGTGTCCACGCACTGCGAGGGGATGGTCGCCGGGTCTTGCGCGTACTGCGCCCAATTGGGTGTCGGCACCGCCGAGCCGATACACTCGAGCTGCGTTTCGGCGGTCGCGAGCCCGGGCGCGCCCAGCGCCGCCGAGTACAGCGCGGTGGGCGGCAGGCTGCGGAAATCTCCCACGCCGCCGCGCAGGATGCCCTGCGGCAACCCCTGCCGCGCTCCCTCCCTTCCCCCAGATGCGGCAGCGAACGTCCACGTGAAGCCGATTCGCGGCGAAGCGTGTACCTCTCGCGGGATGCGGTCGGTGCGAACGCCGAACAGCGAATCGAGAGTGCGGTTGTAGGCTGGCGTGTCGCGGAACTCCGTCGCTTCGAGGCGGGCGCCGTAGGTGAGTTGCAGCCGGTCGCCCGCGCGCCACGTGTCGCCCAGGTACAGCGCCTCGTTCCACGACGTCCCCGCCTGGTAGAGCGGCGCGAGGGTTCGGCTGAACGACGACGGCCTTCCCGCCGCTAACGCGTCGAGTGAGTGGAACACGAAGGTGCCAAGCTGGTTGGGCGTCTCGTTCGCGCGCAGCCGCACGGAGTTGAAATAGCCGCCGAGCTTGATGCGGTGCGCCGCGTCGTGCGTCAACCAGGAGACCTCCTCGCGGACCTCAGCCGTGGTATTGTCCGTGTGTTGCGGAAAGCCGTGGTTGCCCCCGAACGTGAGCGTCGCGATGCCCCGGATGCTGTCTGGCAGGTCCGACGTGACGTGCACCCGCGCCTCCGGGACCGCGAGGAACCCCCCAGCATCGGTGTGCTCGGCCGAGACGTAGCCACGCACTTCGTTGATGAGTTGCTCGCCGAAGTGGGACGTCAATGACGCCATCACGCCTCCAGCCCGCTCCCAGCGCCTCCCCCCGGTGGACGGGAGAGCCAGGGACCTGACGCGCGTGGGGTCGTCAGAATTCCACCGTCCGTCCAAACGCAACATCAGTGTGTGCGCCTCCGCCACGTTCCAGTCCATCCGCAGCAGGGCGGCGGTGTTGTCGGTGCCCCGGTCGCCCCGCGCAGCGGGCACACTCACGGGGACGGCGGTGGCTGCCAGCAGCGTGAGGAAGCGCGCAGCGGAGTCGGGACTCACGCCGAGCCGTTCGAGGGTCGCCGGATCCGCTGTGGCGAGCGACGGCAGGGCCTGATCCTTCGAACGTACCTGCAGCGCGCCGAACACGAACAGCCGATCGCGCACGACGGGGCCGCCCATCCCCTCGCCGATCTGGGTCTGCGTGTACCCCTGGCTGAACGGCGATGCTGTCACGCCCCCCCAGGCGAGCGCGCGGTCGCGCCCGTTGTAGGTAAAGGCCCCCTGGGGGACGTTGGTGCCGCTGCGCGTGGTCGAGGCGACGAGCCCGCCCGAGAACTGGCCGCGCGCCACATCGTAGGTGTTCGTGACGACGCGCGTCGCGCGGATGGCATCCTGCGGCACCATCGCCCCACCGAACGACAGGCCGTCCAGCGTGATACGGTTGGCGGTGGGGCGTTGTCCCGCGACCGAAAAGGCCGGACGCGTGCTGTCGGTCTCGGCGATGCCGACCACGCCGGGAGCGAGCGTCGCGAGTGCGGTCAGATCCGAGGGCGCGATCGGGAGACGGCTCACCGCCTCGGACCTGAGCTCGCGTCCGGTCGCGCCCGGCCCCAGTCGCTCCAGCCCGCGCAGCTGGGCCGCCGCTTGTACCGTGACCGGCTCCAAAGCGACGATGGCCAGGTCCATCCGAACGTTGGCCACGAGGCGGTCCTCGTCCGCCTGGCGCGCGATGGTCGCCCGTGCCGGTGCCATGCCGACGTAGCGGACGGTAAGCTGGTACTGCCCACCGCCCTCGGGGAAGACGATGGTGAACCGGCCGCGCGCGTCGGTAGTCCGCTGGCGCGACACCTGGGTCTCCAGGGACGTCGCCTGCACGAGCGCCCCGGCGAGGGGTTGGCTGTCGCGCCCCGTCACCTTACCGGTGATGATGTCCGTGGTCGTGCCGACTTGGGGCGCGGCGGCCCGAGGCAGGGCGAACGCCAACAGCATCGCGACCGCGAGTGTCCCCCCCCTCTCCCCCGTCCCGCGCGGGAGCCGCATCACGCGTTGACAGCGTCGTAGCGCTCGGGGCCCGCACCGGTCATCCGGAGGCGGTACAAGTTGGCATACGACCCCTCCGCTCGCAGCAGCTCGGCGTGCGTGCCGCGCTCCCGCACGCGGCCGGCTTCGAGGTACAGGATCAGGTTCGCGCGAGTGGTCAACTGCAGGTCGTGGGTGATGAGGAACGTGGTCCGTCCCTCCGTCAGGCGCTCCAGCGCTTCGAGGACGGCCCGTTCGTTTTCGCCGTCCAGGCCCGTGGTGGGCTCGTCCAGGATCAGGAGCGGTGCGTGCCGAATCGCGGCGCGGGCAATAGCGATCCGCTGGCGCTGGCCGTTGGACAGGGTCACGCCGCGCTCGCCAACGACGGTGTCGTAGCCCTGCGGCTGCGCCATGATGAACCCGTGAGCGTTGGCAAGCCGGGCGGCCGCCTCGATCGCCTCATGCGACGCGCCCGGCGCGCCCTGACCGATATTGTCGCGGATCGTCCCCACAAACAGGATGCTGTCCTGCAACACCACGCTGATCTGCGTGCGCAGCGACGCCAGCGTGTACTCGCGAAGGTCGCGCCCGTCGATCAGCACCCGCCCCGCGGTCGGGTCGTACAGCCGCAGGATCAAGCTGGCAAAGGTGGACTTCCCGCTCCCCGAGGGGCCCACCAGGGCGACGTGCTGGCCGGGTTCGACCGCGCAATCGATCGCCTCGAGCGCGGCGTGGCCCGGGTCGTAGGCGAAGCCCACGCCCTCAAAGCGCACGTGCCCGCGCAGGGGGGGGGCCGGCACCGCGCCTGGCAGATCTCGCACGTCGGGCGTGCGGTCCAGTAGATCGACCACGCGCTCGCCCGCCGCCGACGCTTTGGCGAGCCGGCCGGTGTACTTGGCGAAGTCCTTCGCCGGCCGAAAGGCGGTGCGCAAGTAGGCGAGGAAGACGACCAGGTCGCCCAGCGTCATCGCGCCGCGCAGCACGAAGTGCGCGCCGCTCCAGAGCACAAGCGCCGTGGCGACGGCGATGAGTAGGTCCACCGTGCGCTCGAGCGCGGCTTCCAGCCGCGTGGCCGCCGCGCCCGTCGCGAGATTCTTGCGGCTCTGCTTGGTGAAGGCCTGCGCGAACGTCCCCTCCAACGACAAGGCGTGGACTACCTTCACCGCCCCGATCGACTCGGCCGCCGTCGCGGCCATCGCTCCTTGCTGCTGGCGCTGCCGCCGCGCGTTGTCGCGGATCCGCCGGCTGAGGCGCACCGTGCTCAGCAAGAACAGGGGCGCCGTCGCGAACGCCAACAGCGCCAGCGGTGCGTTGAGCCAGAGCATCACCCCGGCCATCCCGACGAAGGTGAGCCCGCTCGCGAGGAGCGGCAAGAACGCCGTGACCACCACGTCCTGCAGGAACCCGACGTCGCCCGTCACGCGCACGATGAGATCGCCGGTGCGGGCCCGCGTGTGGAACGAGAGGGAGAGGCGCTGCAGCTGGGCGTACAGCTCGTTGCGCACGGCGGTCAGCACGCGGTTGCCGGCGAGCGCGAGGCCGACGGTGTTGTAGTAGGCGGCCAGAGCCCGCAGGCCGGCGAACGCGACCACCGCTACTGCCGCGAGCGCGAGCAGCGTCCCGGGGTCGAGGGCGGCCAAGACACGGTCCACCCAGCGACCGTGGTGGCCGGCGCCAACGACGTGGTCCAGGACGACCTTCAGCGGCCACGGCTCGAGCAGGCGCAGGCCGATTTCGGCATAGAGCGCCAGCAGCGACACGACGATCAGCGGCCGCTCGCGCCGCACGTACGGCCAGAGCCGCCGCACCAGCCGCCCGAGGCCAGGCAGCGCCGCGCGCAGCGTCAGGGGCCGTCCCACCTAGGCCTCCACCGCGGCCGCGGCGAGTGCCAGCACCCGGGCCGCGACTGCGTCCCACGTGTGGTTGCGGAGCACCGTCGCCCGCGCAGCTCGCCCCAGGCGCGCGCGCACCGCCGGCTCGCACCGCAGTCGTTCGAGCGCCCCGGCCAGGGCTGCGGCATCCCCCGGCGGGCACAGCAATCCGTTGACCTCATGCCGAATCAAGGTCTCCAGCTGGCCCACCCGGCTGGCCACCACCGCTCGAGCCGCCGCCATGTACTCGTACACCTTGAGCGGCGAGAAATAGAAGCCGCTCGCGAGAGAGTAGGGGGCAACTGCAGCGTCGACCGAGGTCAGGAGCCCAGGAACCTCGAGCGGGGCCACCGCTTCCGTGCAATGCACGACCCCGGCGAGCCCGCGGTCCGATAGGTCGGCGCAGACGCCGGCCCGCGCCGGCCCGTCGCCCACGAGCAGCAACCGCGCGTCGGGGGCGCGCTCGTGCAGGCGCGCGAACGCCTCGACCAGGACGTCCAGTCCATGCCACGGCTTCATCGAGCCGACGAAACCCACGGTAAAGCTTCCGGGCGGTCCGGGGGCGGCCGGCCGCACATCGGGCCGGAACCGCTCCGCATCCACCCCGTTGGGGATCACATGCACGCGACCCCGCACGACCCCTCGGCGCTCGAGCCAGGCGGCGACCTCCGCGGACACGGCGAGCAGCACGCTGGCCGCCCGGAACGCGCGCGCGGCCACGCGGTCGGCACCCCCGGCGTCGCGCAGCCCCCGGTACTGGGCTTGCTCCTCGATCAGCGGCGCGTTCACTTCGAGCAGCCCCGGGACGCCGGCGGTGGCCGCGTGCTCCATAGCGGCGAGGCTCCAGAGCGAGTAACGCTCGTACACGAGGTCATACGGCCCGGCACGATCGAGCAGGGCGGCGAGCTCGTCGTTTAGCGCAGCGATCGCAGCTGCGTGGCTGGACGGGTCGCCATCGCCTAAGGGTGTCAGGTGGTGAATCTGCAGCGACTCGAGTCCGGACGGCGGCGCCTCGTCCACGCGGGCGGCAAACAGGTCCACGCTGGCGCCGTGCCCTTGCAAGGCGCGGAGCATCTCCTGTACGTGGACCGAACAGCCCTTGTGGCCGAAGACGGGAACGCCGGGGTCGGCGCAGACGTACGCGATCCGCATCGTCATGCAGCCTGCACCGCTTGAAACAGCGCCAGCAATCGGGCGGAACAGTGGTCCAGTGAGAAATGCGCTGCGAGCTTGGCGCGGGCGGCTTCGGTCAGGCGCGCCCGCAGCTCCGGGCTTTCCAGAATCCTGTCGAGCGCGTCGGCAAGCATGCCGGGATGGTTCGGCTCCACGAGCAAACCGCTCCGGTCGCATTCGATCAGCTCGGGAATCCCTGATACCGGGGTGGAGACGACGGGCACGCCGCTGGCCACCGCCTCCAGCAGCACGTTGGGGATCCCATCGCGATCACCATCCGCAGCGACCCGGCAGGGGAGCGCAAACACGGAGGCTCGCCGGTAGGCGAGACAGACCGCCTCGTACGGTTGAGCGCCCAGCAGCCTCACGCGATCGTCCAGACCGAGCTGCGTCGCCTGGGCCTTGAGCTTCTCCCGCAGCGGCCCCGTGCCAATGATCTCCAACCTCAGTCGGCGCCCCCGGAGCCGCAGGATATCGACCGCCGCAAGCAGGTCGTCCAAACCCTTCTTCTCGACCAACCTGGCGACGGACAGTATCACCGCTTCCCGCGGCTCGGGCGTGTGCGAACGGGCGCAGCGGAACGGCGCAAGGTCGAGTCCGTGATAAACGCGGAGCACCTTGCCGCCGCATTCCCGCGGGTATCGGCGCAGCAGATGTTGCCGGTTGTACTCGGTGCAGGTGACCACCGCGCGAGCCTCGCGGAGCTTGGCACGGAGATCGTCGGGATGGCTCACGTAAATGTCCTTTGCGTGCGCCGTGAGCGTATATGGAACACCTGTGATTCGCGACGTGAGCAGCGCCACGAGCGCCGGTGACGAAGCGAAGTGCGCATGGAGATGCGTCGCCGGCTGGCCGAACAGCACATCCGCCAAGTAGCCGGCTTCCAGAAAATGGCGTAGCGCGGCCAGTGCGCGCAGCCCGAGCGCCGGCGAGCCGCGATGCCGGCGACGATGGCTCAAGACCTTCACGAGGGCCATGAGCAACGTCCGAAGGTACCTGCCGGGTCGCCGGCGCAGTGAGCGGAAGTTCCCCGGCAAGGCGGACTTCCAGTGGCGCCGGGGCGACAGGTACGTCACGTTCGCTCGCACCAGTGCTACCCCGTCGTGGATCGGACCGGGATTCGGGTCCTTCACGGAAAAAATGCGGATGGAAACACCGCGGCGCTCCAGGCCGACGATCTCGTTCAGGATGAATGTCTCGGAAAGCCGGGGCCAGGCTTTGACGATGTAGGCGATCGCAAGCCGACCAGCCGATTCCCCGACGCGCAGCGGCGCGTCACGCTGCATGGTGAACCTCGGCGCGGACTCGGCGGCGCGGCCGTAGCGGCGGTCGGATGCCGAAGAGTTCTTCCAGCAGTTGCGGGACGCGGCTCAGGCCGTTGAAATCGATCCGTTCCCTCGCCGGTCGGACCGGGGCCCGCCCGCGAGCGAGCCAGTTGCTCAGGGCCGCGGCACTCAATGCTTCCGGATGGAGCACGTCCACGAGCCCGAGCGCCTGCAACCGCTCGGCGCGGATCAGCTGCTCCTGTCGAGGCGTGACACGGGGCACGATGAGCGCGGGCTTTTCGAACGACAGGACCTCGTAGACGGTGTTGTAACCGCCCATGGCGACGACGCAGTCTGCGCGACGCACCAATCGCGTCGGCTCGTGCACGAACGAGACCACCCGGCGGCGAGGATTGCTCGCGACGCTGCGATTCAGCCGTCCCCGCACGCCGCCAGGCAGGCACGGGCCGGTGACGAGCAGGCCGTTGGTGTCTGGCGGGAGTTCCGCTTCCACGAAGGCCTCCGCCAGCTCGGCGCCGTCCTGCCCGCCCCCCACCAGACAGAGCGCGAGCCGGCCTCCTGACCATCCCAGCGCCGCCACCGGGTCCTTGTCGCCGCGTCGCGCGAACGTGAGCCGCGCTCGCTGATCGAGATATCCCGTGTAGCGCACCTTCGCCGCCACGTCGGGAGCGAAAGCATACTCGCGCACCGGGTCATAGACTGCGGGGTCACCGTAGACCCACACGGCATCGTAGTAGGTGCGCACGGCCTCCTGGTTCCGGGCGCGGGCCCACTCGCGTTGTAGCGTGGCCGGCTCGTCGAGCACGTCCCGCAGTCCGAGCACGAGCCGGGTCCGTCCTCGCGCGCGCAGCGATTCCAGGACGGGGTCCAGCTCCCGCAAGGCTCCCCGCGGGACGGTGTCAACGATCAGGACGTCCGGCGCGAACGCCTCCAGCGCGGCGCCGGCGGTTCTCGCCCGCAGGGCCAAGAGCTCTTTCAGGGAAACCGCAAGGTGGCGCGGGTGATACTGCCCACCGCCGTCCTTCCGGAGCGACGGCAGCGCCACGCAGTCTACGGCGGCGGTCGACGTGACGAGGCTCGCTTCGCGCGCCCCGGCGATCATCAGCACGACGGCCTGCAGCCGGGAATGCCGGAGCGCCTGGGCCAACAGCAGGTTGCGGCGCATGTGGCCCAGCCCCATCGTGTCGTGCGAGTAGAGGGCTACACGGTACGGCACACACGCTCCAGAGCGTCTATCGAACGCGCCTCGGTAGTTCGCCCGGCCGTCGCAGTGATCAGAGAAGGCTTACGCCCGCGGCAAGCATGCCCCGGGGCCGTCGCTGCGGGCCTGCAAATCCTCGCGGCGGGCGGTTGCCCCTGACTCGAGGTGAGTCAGGCGCCTCAATCCACCTCATCCTCTTGGGCGCTTGTGGTTCGGCAACTGCGGTATTCAGTCCGCGAGCGGCGCTTGGGTTGGATCCGCGCGCACGGAGGCGTCGGCTCTCGGTCCCGCCTACATAACCGACGGCAATAGCCTCAGTCCGTGACAGTGCTCACCGGCTGTCGGGCTAGGTACCGATGCGTTTCAGCCTGCACGTCGTTGGCGCGTCGCAGGGTCGCCGCGCAGCAGCAACGCTCCGTCCGCGGCAGTCGGACTGAAGCGAGGTCAGCACCCCCCCGCTGCCCTCCGTATTCAATAACAGAGACGGAACGGGCTCCCTGACCGCGGAGCCCGTCTGCGTTTGGGGTTCGCGGTCTGGCCGTCGGTTTGGAAGCCGTAAGCGAAAGGAAGATCATATGTTGACAGCCCTGCTTTTACTCCATTCCCTGGCCGCGCCTGCTGCACCCGCGGCCGCCCGCGGCGGCGCTGCGGATCCTCCAGTGAAGGTGTGGTTCAGCTCCGACGGCAAGTATCTGTTCGGCGACCGGGCGAAAGTGTACGCCAGGACGGCCGAGGACGGCTATCTGGTCGTGCTCCGCGCCGACGCGGGGCGCGTGCGGGTGCTGTTTCCGATCGATCCCAACGGAGATCAGCACCTCCGGGGCGGCAAGAAAGCCGAGTTGAAGGGGCGTGGCGGCCGGGAGGCCTTCGTGGTCGACGACACGAGCGGGCACGGGACGGTGCTCGCGGCCTTCTCCAAGACGCCGTTCCAATTCGACCAATTCGCAAAGAACGGGCGCTGGGATTACGGCGCGCTCGACCAAGGCGTACAGGACGATGCCGAAGCGGCGCTCCTGGACATTGTCCAACGGATGCACGCTGACGGGCAGCACTTCGATTACGACATCGCGACGTATGCGATCGCACCACAGCCGCGCTACGTCGGGTGGGCCTATGCGCCCTACCCCTGGGCCGGTTGGTGGGACCCCTGGTACGGTCCGCGGATAGCCCTCGGCTTCGGGTTCAGGACGCCGTACTACTATCGGCCGTTCTTCGGTCCGGGGAGGTGGCGGTAATCCCGCAGTGAACACGGGATGGAGGGCGCCCGCCCCGGTTGGATCAACTCAGTCGGAGAACCCCGGGGCGAGCGTCGCCGTCATTCGGTCCGCATTGACGATGCCCTGCGCCGTCATCCAGGCGTTCGCCTGGTGCACGAGCGCGCGACCCTCATCGCCGCCTATCAGCTCGCCGAGCCGCCGCTCGCTGACAGCCAGGAACAGCTTCATGTGGCAGGCTTCGAACCCCGCGAGCGCCGCGCGCAGCGCCCGCACCGCGGCCGCCTCGTCGCCGCGCCGCGAGGCGACCCCGGCCCTGAGGAGCGCCGCGGTCGGGGCGCAATAGGACGCGCGCTCCGCGGCGATGGCAGCCGCATCCCGCTCCGCAGCCGCAAGCAGCGACGCCGCGCCCGCGTGCGCCGTGCGGCTCGCCCCGATGCCACAGCTCGCGCGAGTCTGGCGAGCGGTGGTCCGCGCCGCCTGGATCCGGAACAGTCC
>Ga0209157_1002663_pt1 | contig 14089 bp, 10 predicted proteins | sample GraSoiAngelo_135_FD_185892 | JGI IMG/M metagenome (GOLD analysis project Ga0209157, IMG submission 185892) | Grasslands soil microbial communities from the Angelo Coastal Reserve, California, USA - 14_0929_05_40cm (SPAdes) (version 2) | ecosystem: Environmental > Terrestrial > Soil > Grasslands ... | reverse complement strand
ACAAGCGTATAACGCGGCGTTACGCGCCGCGAAAGCCGACGGCGCCGTCACCGCGGAGGAAGAGGCCGAACTTATGAAGCTTCAGCAGTTTCTCATGATTCCAGAATCTGAAATCGCAAAGTCAAAGAAAGAACTTGCTCGGCTTCGTCTCCTTACTGAGATCCAGAATGGCAATCCGCCAACCGTTCCTGTGTCCAACGTCATCCTCCAGAAGACCGAGGTGGCGCATTGGTCAGAACCAGCAAGCATCCTCGAAGAGCGTGTCGTAAGACGACGGTACGAAGGTGGTTCCCAAGGTCTCAGCTTTCGTATCGCGAAGGGTGTGTCTTATCGAGTCGGTAGTCACCGGGGCCACATTGTCACCGACACGGCAGTCATGCCCGTCAGTTCCGGCGAGTTGATCGTTACCAACAAGCGTGTCATTTTTCGTGGGGATACCAAATCTTTTAACATCCGTCTCGATAAGCTGCTCGAACTCAACTTCTACAAGGATGGTGTTCGTCTCACTGAAAAGGAGAAACCTCGCGTGGTCAAGTTCGACGACACAGGAAACGCGGATATCGTTGGCGCAATGTTGTCTTGTGCCATCAATCACTTCGCGAGTTAAGACCGCTAACCCGCTGCTCAACCGGACGCGCGGGAAGCATCGCACCTTGTCTCACACAGTGGTAGCCGCGCGCCAGTTCGCGCGACGTTAGCCGCCCATGCCAATCATCGACGTCGAGTTCGTTCATAGTGCACAGGCCTCAGCTTTGCCGAACGCCAGCACACTTGCAGCAGCGATCGGTCGCGCACTCGGCACGCCACCAGGCCGCACCTGGGTTCGCCTGCGAACGCTCGACGCGAATTTCTACGCCGAGAATGAATCATCCGTTTCGCCCTCAGAGTTACCAGTGTTTGTCACGGTCTTGCACGCGCATCTGCCTGGTGGTCCTGCGCTCGCCGCTGAGGTTCAGGTGCTCACCCAAACGGTCGCTTCTTGTGTTGGCTGTTCAACCGAGCGTGTTCATGTGCAGTACGCTCCGGCAGGCGCAGGGCGCCAGGCGTTCGGGGGTTCGCTCGTCAAATGACCGCGGCTAACCGTTCGGTCGGGCGGACAGCCAACGGCGGGGCACGTCTGCGCGCTTCGTCACGGCTGTTGGTGCCGTTGTCTGCCGCTCACCTCAAACGTTTCGACTTTGGCGCTGAGCGTGCAACGAGCGTAATCTATTGGCCTATGGGCAAAGCTATCGTCAACCGATCGCCGGACATACTAGGCGGAACGCCAGTATTCGCGGGAACACGGGTTCCTATCCAGACGTTAATCGACTATTTGGAAGGTGGTGAGTCGATTGACGACTTTCTCAAAGGGTTCCCGACAGTAAAGCGGGAACAGGTCATTGCCTTCCTGGAGGAAGCCAAAACTCGAGTGGTGGCTTCCGGCGTGTGAGGATATTACTCGACGAGTGCGTTGACCGACGCCTCGCTCGGGAAATTACGGGACACGAGGTTGTAACCGTTCCAGATGCAGGATGGGCATCGGCTAAGAATGGCGATCTCTTGGCACTAGCCCAGAAGAACTTTGATGCCCTTGTGACGGTCGACCGCAATCTCTCCTTTCAGCAACGCCTACCCAGTTTCTCCATCGCTGTCGTAATACTCGGCGCTCCCACTAACCGCCTGGTCGATCTGCGGCCGCTCACTCCTAAGCTGCTTGAAGTCTTACCCATAGCCAAGCGCGGAGAAGTAACGTGGGTCGAAATCTAAGAACCGCGTGTACCCGGACGCGCGCAATGGCGGCGCGCGCCGGTAATGCGGGACGTTTAAGCTCCCGTAGGCGTTTTCCGGCGACGCGAATGTCCGCTACGGGTCGAAAGCCGACGTCTAAAAGTCAGAGCCTGCTTCTGATTCAGCGCTTGGGCGGCGGGCGCTTCTCGATGAAAGCGTCCATGCCCTCGCGACCCTCCTCGTGCGCGAAGCTGCTCGAGATCACGCCCGAGGCGAGGTCATAGGCCCTGGCCACTCCGAGCTCCATCTGCTGATAGAAGGCGCGCTTGCCGGCGGCGAGGGTTTCAGGCGGCTTTTCCGCAAGCTGTTTGGCAAGACTCATGACTTCAGAGTCGAGAGCATCCGGGGGAACGACACGGTTCACCAGACCCCATTCGAGAGCCTGTTTCGCGTCGATCACGTCTCCGGTGAGGAGCATTTCCATCGCGCGCTTGCGCAGCAGGTTGCGCCCCACCGCGACGCCGGGGGTCGAGCAGAAAAAGCCCCAGCTGACTCCCGGGGTGGCGAACTTCGCCGCATCGGAGGCCACCGCCAGGTCGCACTGCGCGACGAGCTGGCAGCCGGCCGCGGCCGCCGCGCCCTGCACGCGCGCGATGACCGGCTGCGGCAGCGCGCTGATCGACTGCATCATCCGGCTGCACTGCGCGAACAGCTTTTCGATCTTCGGCTGCTCCTTCAGCGCGCGGATTTCTTTCAGATCGTGGCCGGCGCAGAAGCCCTTTCCGGATCCGGCGAGCACAACCACTCGAATCCCACGATCTTTTGAGATTGCATTGAAAGCGTCTTGAAGCGCTGCCAGCATCTCGCTCGTCAGCAGGTTCATCTGCTGCGGGCGGTTCATGGTCAGCGTGCAGATGGCGTCGCGCTCATCGCGCAGCAGAAGCGGCTCTGTGGCTTGCGGAACGGCACTCATGGATCGATGGCGCTCGTCGATTTTGCCTTCTCGCGCAGCAGGAACTTCTGGATCTTACCCGTCGAGGTCTTCGGCAGCTCGCCGAAGACCACCGCCCGCGGCGCCTTGAACCTGGCCAGGTGGCCGCGGCAGAACTCGATGATCTCCATTTCCGAGGCCCTGGCGTCGGGCTTCAGCTCGACGAAGGCGCACGGCGTCTCGCCCCATTTCGCGTCGGGCTTCGCCACCACCGCCGCGGCGAGCACCGCCGGGTGGCGGTAGAGGATGTCCTCGACCTCGAGCGAGGAGATGTTCTCGCCGCCCGAGATGATGATGTCCTTCGAGCGGTCCTTGATCTTGACATAGCCGTCGGGCTGCACCACCGCCAGGTCGCCGGAATGGAACCAGCCGCCGGCGAACGCCTCCTGCGTCGCCCGCGGGTTCTTCAGGTAGCCTTTCATCGTGATGTTGCCGCGGAACATGATCTCGCCCATCGTCTCGCCGTCGGCGGGCACCGGCCGCATGGTCTGCGGGTCCATGACGCTCAGCCCTTCCTCGACGTGATAGCGCACGCCCTGGCGTCCGTTCAACCCCGCTTGCTCCGCCAGGGGCAGCCGGCCCCACTCCGGGTGCTTCGCGCAGACCGTGGCCGGGCCGTAGGTCTCGGTGAGACCGTACACGTGGGTGATGCTGAAGCCCATCTTCTGCATGCCTTCGATCATGGCCGCCGGCGGCGCCGCCGCGGCGACCAGGCCGCTCACCTGGTGGCTGATTCCCTGCTTCATCTCCTCGGGCGCATTGATGAGCAGCTGATGGACCACCGGCGCGCCGCAGTAGTGCGTGACGCGATGCTGCTTGATCAACCGGAAGATCATCTCCGCATCGACCCGGCGCAGGCACACGCTGGTCCCCGCGTTCGCGGCCATCGTCCAGGGAAAGCACCAGCCGTTGCAATGGAACATCGGCAGCGTCCACAGGTACACCGAATGCTGCGGCATGCCCCAGACCAGGATGTTGCCGACGCCGTTCAGGTAGGCGCCGCGGTGGTGATACACCACGCCCTTCGGATTGCCGGTGGTGCCCGAGGTGTAGTTGAGCGAGATCGCCTGCCATTCGTCGGCCGGCCAGCGCCATTCCCACGCCGGGTCGCCCTCGGCGAGCAGCTCCTCGTAGGTCTTGGCTCCGAGGCGCCTGCCCGGGCCGGCGTACTCGGGGTCCTCGACGTCGATGACCTCAATTTCACGATTTATTTTTGGTATTGCCTTTTCGATCACCTCGGCGAATTCCCTGTCGACCAAAATCAGCTTCGCGTTGCCGTGGTTCAGCATGAAGCCGATGGCGTCGGCATCGAGCCGGGTGTTCAGCGCGTTGAGCACTGCGCCGCTCATCGGCACGCCGAAGTGCGCCTCGTACATCGCTGGAATATTGGGCAGCATCGCCGCGACGGTGTCCCCGACGCCCAGGCCGCGCTTGGCCAGAGCGTGCGCCAGGCGGCGCGAGCGCTCGTACGTCTGCCTCCAGGTGCCGCGCTGCGCCCCGTGAATCACCGCGACGCGGTCCGGATAGACGTACGCCGCGCGCTCGAGGAAGGACAGCGGCGTCAGCGGCGCATAGTTCGCCGCATTCTTGTCGAGCTGCTGCTCGTAGGGATTGCTTTTCACGCTGTCTTAAGTATACGGCGCCAGAGGACGCCGCCTTTCGCTTCCTTCTCCATGCCGTCGAGGTACTTCTCGTGCAGCGCGACCTCCTCGGGCAGGGCGCGCAGCACGACCAGGTTGGAGACGTCGACCTGCAGCGCCGCGAGCGCCGCCGCCGCCGCGGCCGGGGTCTCGAGCTCCATCACCAGGCTCTCCTGGCCGCGGGTCATCGCCAGGTAGCACTCGGCGAGCAGCCGCGCGTCGAGCAGCGCCCCGTGCAGCGTGCGGTTGGAATGATCGACGAAATAGCGTTCGCAGAGCGCGTCGAGGCTGTTCTTCTTGCCCGGATGCAGCTCGCGCGCGAAGGCGAGCGTATCGGTGATCTTCGCCACGTGCTGGCCGAGGCGGCCGAGCCCGGCGATCCCGAGCTCCAGGTCGAGGAACTCGACGTCGAAGTCGGCGTTGTGGATGATCAGCTCGGCGCCTTGAATGAAATCCAGGAAGGCGCGGGCGATGTCGGCAAAGCGCGGCTTGTCGGCGAGAAACTCGCGCGTCAGCCCGTGCACCTTGAGCGCGCCCTCCTCGACCTCGCGCTGCGGGTTCAGGTACACGTGGAAATGCCGCTCGCTGATGCGGCGGCTGAGGATCTCGACGCAGCCGAGCTCGATCACCCGGTCGCCGAGCCTGGGGTTCAACCCGGTGGTTTCCGTGTCGAGCACGATCTGCCTAGCGCTCATCCGGTATCCCGCGGTTCGCCAGCTGATCGGCCCGCTCGTTCTCGGGGTGGCCGGAATGGCCCCTCACCCAGTGCCATTGCACATCGTGCAGGGCTGCCAGCTCGTCGAGCCGCTGCCACAGGTCGACATTCTTCACCGGCTTCTTGTCGGCGGTGCGCCAGCCGCGGCGCTTCCAGTCATGCACCCATTCCGAGATCCCCTTCGTCACATACAGGGAATCGGTATAGACCTGTACTCGGCTGGGGCGCTTCAGCGCCTCGAGGGCGCGGATCACTGCCGTGAGCTCCATGCGGTTATTCGTGGTGTCGGCCTCGCCGCCATAGAGCTCGCGCTCGGTGCCCCTGGCGCGCAGCAGCACGCCCCAGCCGCCCGGGCCTGGATTGCCGCGGCATGCCCCGTCGCTGAAGATCTCCACCACCTCTCTATCCATGATTCTTGTGGGAGCGCTGCGTCATCGGCGCGAGCGCCCGCCGCCGCGCGCGCTCCCGGCGCCAGGCCGGGGTGACGACGCGCATGCCTTGTACTCGCTTCACCGCGCGCACCACATAGACGGCGCCTGCGAACCACAGCCAGCGCGGGCCCATCTTCTCCATGAAGCCGAATCGCCGCAGCCACTGCGGATTGGAGAACGGCGGCGCATAGCAGCCGAACTTGCCGCCGTTCAGCTCGAGGCCGAGGAGCTTGAGCCATTCCTTGAGCCGCACCAGCCCGATGAACCTGCCGTCCCACGGCGCTCCCGCCTTGCGGGAAAACACCTGCCGCAGGCGCCAGAGCGAAGCGGTGTTGAAGCCGGAGATCACGACCTGGCCCTCGGGCATCAGCACCCGCTCGACCTCGCGCAGCACGTCGTGCGGGTTGTGGTGAAACTCCAGCACGTGCGGCAGCGCGACCAGGTCGACGCTCTGCGAAGCGAGCGGCAGCTGCAGCGGGTCCGCCGCCAGCGCAGCGCCGGGCTCGAGCGCCAGCGAAAAACGGTAGGGAATGCGGTTTTGGCGCAAGAAATCGATTTCGGGCAGGCCGACCTGCAGCGCCCTGAAGCCGAACACGTCGTCTACGGCGCTGTCAAACTGTGTGAGCTCCCAGTCGAGCACATAAGTTCCCTGGGGTGTGGAAAACCACCAGGAAAGCGATGAGCGCCCGCCGTTATACTTCTGCGCCCCGTTTTGCACGAAGGAATGCTGCACCATGCTCAGGATCGTTCCCGTCAAAGCGTTCAAGGACAACTATGTCTGGACGCTGCGCAACGCGACGCACGCCGCGGTGGTCGATCCCGGCGAAGCGCGCCCGGTGCTCGACTATCTGTCGCGCGAGCGGCTCGAGCTCGCCGCGATTCTCGCCACGCACCACCATCCGGACCATGTCGGCGGCATCGCCGAGCTGGTGGCGATGCGCCCGGTTCCCGTCTATGGCCCGCGCAAGGAACCGATCCCCACGCTGACGCGGCCGGTGTCGGAAGGCGACAGCGTTCGCATCCCCGAGCTTGGCGTCGATTTCTCGGTGATCGACATCCCCGGGCATACGCGCGCGCACATCGCCTATTATGGGGCAGGGTCGCTGTTCTGTGGCGATACGCTGTTCGCGTGCGGCTGCGGGCGGCTCTTCGAAGGCACCGCCGAGCAGATGTACGCGTCGCTGCAGAAGCTGCGCGCGCTGCCCGACGAGACGAAAGTGTATTGCGGGCACGAGTACACGCTCGCGAACATCGGCTTCGCCAAAACCGTCGAGCCGGGCAACGCGGCGCTCAAGCAGCGCGAGGCGCGCGACCAGCGCCTGCGCGCGGCGGGAAAGCCGACGCTGCCGAGCACGCTCGGCGAGGAAAAGGCCACCAATCCCTTCCTGCGCTGCCTCGAGCCCGCGGTGGTCGAGTCGGCCAACAAGTACCTCGGAGCACGCATAGCCGATCCTGTGAGAGTATTCGCCGCAATACGGGACTGGAAGAACCGCTTTTGAAGAACAAACAGGTCCTTGCCGGGTGGTTGATCGCGCTGCTCCAGGCCTGCGCGTCTCAGCCCGTGGCGCCCGAGCTGCCGGGCGAGCAGGCAGCGGCGGCGGAGACGGCCTCCCCGGCGCCGCCCGCATCGCCGCGCGTGAGCCCGCAGCCCGCGCTGCCGCCGGCCAGTCTTCCCGACGCGTCCCGCCTGGCGCCCTTCGAGGGCGAGCAGCGGGTCGTGCAGGAGCCGCTGCGCGGCTTGAGGAAGATCGATCGCACCGAGCGGCCGGCGGATCTCTGGCAGCGCATTCGCCAGGGCTTCGCGATCCCGGACCTCGACAGTGCCCTGGTGGAGAAGCACACCGCGTACTTCGCCGCGCGCCCCGAATACCTGCAGCGCGTCTTCGACCGCAGCCGGCTGTACCTCTATCACATCGTCGAGGAGATCGAAAAGCGCGGCCTGCCGACCGAGCTGGCGCTGCTGCCGATGGTCGAGAGCGCGTTCAACCCGATGGCCTACTCGCGCGCGCACGCCTCGGGCCTGTGGCAGTTCATCCCGGGCACCGGCAGGCGCTTCGAGCTGAAGCAGAACTGGTGGTACGACGGGCGCCGCGACATCGTCGACTCGACCACCGCGGCGCTCGACTACCTCACCAGGCTCTACGAGCTGCACGGCGACTGGCAGCTCGCGCTCGCCTCCTATAACTTGGGCGAGAACGGGGTGGCGCGGGCGATCGCCAAGAACCGCGCCGCGCGCAAGCCCACGGACTACGCGAACCTGAAAATGCCCGCCGAAACGCGCATGTACATCCCCAAGCTGCAGGCGTTGAAGAACATCATTTCCAACCCGGCGCTGTTCGGCATCGTCCTCGATCCGATCCCCAATGCGCCCTATTTCGCCGCCTATACGGAGCTGCGCGACATCGACGTGCAGCTCGCCGCCAAGCTCGCCGAGATGCCGATCGAGGAATTCATCGCCCTCAATCCCGGTTTCAGCCGGCCGCTGATCCGCGCCGCGCTGACGCCTCGCATCGTGCTTCCCGCCGACAAGGTCGACGTGTTCCATGCCAACCTCATCAAGCACGACGAAAACGCGCTGGTGTCGTGGCAGTCCTATCAGACGAAGCGCGGCGAGACGCTCGAATCGATCGCGAAGAAATTCGGCCTGACGCTGGGGCAGCTGAAGGAAGTCAACGGCATCGCGCCGCGCAGGCGCGAAGTACCAGGCCTGCTGGTCGTCCCTGTGGACATCGCCGCGGCGAGCGGCATGCGCAAGCTGCCGTTGATGTATGCGCCGCCGATCCCGATCGTGATGCGGCGCATCTACTACACCGTCAAGCCCGGCGAGACGTTCGACTCGATCGCGGAGCGCTACGGCGTCGTCGTCGAGGACATCAAGCGCTGGAACCGCATCAGCCGGCTCGCCACCGGGCAGCGCATCGCCCTCGAAGTGCGCGCGCCCGCGAAAAAGGGCAAGCCGCGCTCCAAGGCGAAAGGCAGGCGCTACCGCAAGGCCGCCTAAACTTCGGGGACGGAGCCAGTTCGGGGACGGAGCCCTAACTCCGAAAGCTTCGCGTCGCTGGAGTTAGGGCTCCGTCCCCGAACTCTCTAGGACCTCGGCGAGCGGCCCGCTCTCGACGATGCGGCTGTCCTTCATCACCATGACGCGATGCGCCATGGCGCGCACCACGTCGATGTCGTGCGTCACCAGGATGTAGCTCAGCCCGTATTTCCGCTGCAGCCCGGCAAGCAGCTCCAGCACCTGCTTCTGGATCGTGACGTCGAGCGCGCTGGTCGGCTCGTCCAGCACCACCACCTTCGGCTTCACGATCAGGGCGCGCGCGATGGCGATGCGCTGGCGCTGGCCGCCGGAGAACTCGTGCGGATAGCGGGCGAGCAGCGGCTCGGCCTCCCCGGCTTCGGTGAGCCCGACGTCGTAGAGCGCCTGCACGATGCGGCTGCGCCGCTCGGCGGCATTCAGCTGCGGCGCGTGGATCTCGAGCCCCTCGCCGATGATCGCCTCGACGGTGAGCCGCGGCGAGAGCGACGACAGCGGATCCTGAAACACCACCTGGATTTGGCGGCGCAGCGCGCGCTTTTGAGCCCGGTCTGCTTGCGACCACTGCATGCCATCGATGCTGACATGGCCTTGAGCTTTCAGAAGACCGAGAACAGCAAGAGCGAGCGTCGTCTTGCCCGAGCCCGACTCGCCGATGATGCCGAGAGTCTCGCCGGGCGCGAGATCGAAGTCGACGCCCTCGACCGCGGTAAAGCGCCCGCTCTTGAACCAGCCGCGAATGCCCGGCAGCCGGGTCGGGTACTCCACCCGAACGTCGCGGGCCTCGACCACGCGGCCGGCGCCCGGCGGAGCGACGTTGCGCACCGGCCGGCTGTTGACGAGCTTTTGCGTGTACGGGTGCTGCGGGCGCCCGATCACCTGCGCCGTCGGCCCCTGCTCGACCATCACGCCGCGCTCCATGACAGCCACCCGGTCGGCGAAGCGGCGCACCAGGTTCAGGTCGTGCGTGATCAGCAGGAGCGCCATGCCCGCCTGCGCGCGCAAGTCTTCCAGCAGCTCCAGGACCTGCAGGCGGATCGCGGCGTCGAGCGCTGTGGTCGGCTCGTCGGCGATGAGGAGCTTCGGATTGCAGGCGAGCGCCATGGCGATCATCGCGCGCTGGCGCTGCCCGCCGGAGAGCTGGTGCGGGTAGCTGCGCGCACGCCGCGCGGCGTCGTCGATCCCCACGCGGCGCATTGCCCCGACTGCCTCGGCCCAGGCCTGCGCCCCGCGCAGCTTCGTGTGCAGCTCGATCGACTCGACGATCTGGTCGCCGACCGTATAGATCGGGTTCAGCGCGGTCATCGGCTCCTGGAAGATCACGGCGATGTCGCGCCCGCGCAGGTGGTGCAGATCTGCAGCCGCCATGGCGAGGACATCACGACCCTCGAACAGGACCTGGCCGCTCAAGCGCGCGCTCTCGATCAGGCGCAGCGTCGAGAGCGCAGTCACCGTCTTGCCGGAAGCCGACTCGCCGACCAGCGCCAGCTTCTCTCCGGCGTCGAGCGCGAAGCTCACCCGGTCGACCACGCGGCGCAAGCCGAAATCGACGCTCAGGTCGCGCAGCTCGAGCAAACTCATGCTTCGTCGCCCATCAGCACTTTGCGCGGATCGAGCGCGTCGCGCAGCGCGTCGCCGATCAGAATCAGAAGGAGCAGCGTTACCACCAGCACTCCGAACGTGGACGACGCGATCCACCACGCGTAAAGATTGTTCTTTCCCTGGTTGAGGAGCTCGCCGAGGCTCGGCGTGCCGGGCGGCACGCCGAGGCCGAGGAAATCCAGGCTGGTGAGCGCGCCGATCGCCGCAGCCATCTCGAAAGGCACCAGGGTCACCACCGGGGTCAGGCTGTTCGGCAGGATGTGCCGCCACATGATCAGCCAGTTGCCCTGGCCGAGCGCGCGCGCCGCGCGCACGTAATCGAGCGTCCGGTTCTTCAGGAACTCGGCGCGCACGTAGGCGGCGATGCCGAGCCAGCCGAACACCGAGATCAGGATTACGAGCAGCCAGAAGCTGGGCGAGAACAGCGACGAGAAGATGATGAGCATGTAGAGCACCGGCATCGCGCCCCAGATCTCCTTGAAGCGCTCCATGAAAATGTCGATCCAGCCGGCGAAATAGCCCTGAATGGCGCCGAACAGCATGCCGGAAGCGGTGCAGATCGCCGCCACAATGAGCGCGAACACTGCCGAAAGGCGAAAGCCGTACAGCAGCCGGGCGAGCAGATCGCGCCCACGGTCGTCGGTGCCGAGCAGGTTCTCGCCATCGGGCGGCGAAGGGCTCGGATTGGTCGAGAAGTAATTGATGGTGCTATGGTGATAGTGGTTCGGCGGGTAGAGCGCGAAGTTGCCCGGCTTCGCGAGGTTCGCCCGGATCAGCGGATCGAGGTAGTCGGCCGGCGCGGGGAAGTCACCGCCGAACGTCGTTTCCGGAAGCGTCTGCAGCACCGGGAAGTACCAGTGGCCGTCGTAGCGAGCGAGCAGCGGTTTGTCGTTAGACACCAGTTCGGCAACCAGGCTCACGCCGAAAAGCACGCCGAACACGAGCAGGCTCACGTAACCCAACCGGTTGCTGCGGAACCGGCGCCAGGCGCGCCTCGTCGGGCTCTCTGGCGAGTGCATGCTCAGTCGAAGTACTTCACGCGCGGGTCGACCCAGAGATAGCTCAGGTCGCGCACCAGGGTTGTGAGCAGGCCGATGAGCGTGAACACGAAGAGGCTGCCGAAGACCACCGGGTAGTCGCGGCGGATGACCGACTCGTAGGAAAGCAGTCCCAGCCCGTCGAGCGAGAACAGCGTCTCGATCAGTATCGAGCCGCCAAAAAAAGCGGCCACGAACGCGGCCGGGAACCCGGTCATGATCGGGATCAGGGCATTGCGGAACACGTGGCGCCACAGCACCTTGCGCTCGTCCACGCCCTTCGCGCGCGCCGTCAGCACGTATTGCTTGCGGATTTCCTCGAGAACCGAGTTCTTCGTGAGGACGGTGATGACGGCGAAGCTGCCGATCACCAGCGCCGTGACGGGCAGCGTGATGTGCCACAGGTAGTCGAGGATCTTTCCGCCGACGCTCAGGTCCCCCCAGTTGCTCGAGGTGAGGCCGCGCAGCGGAAACCACTGCAGGAACGTTCCACCTGCGAAGTAGACCAGCAACAGCACTCCGAGCACGAAGCTAGGAATGGCATAGCCAAGAAGCACCATGAAGGTAGTGGCGGTATCGAACGGCGTGCCGGCGCGCACCGCCTTGCCGATGCCGAGCGGAACCGAGATGAGATAGGTGAGGAGAAAGGTCCACATGCCGAGGCTGATTGACACCGGCAGCTTTTCCTTGATGAGCTGCCATACGTCCTTGTCCTGAAAGAAGCTCCTGCCAAGATCAAAGCGCGCGAACTGGCCAATCATCTGGATAAAGCGCGCAGGAGCCGGCTTGTCGAAGCCGTAGAGTTTCTTGATTTCCTCTACCTTCGCCGCGTCCACGCCTTGACGCCCGCGATACGCGCCGGGCCCGGAAGCGCGCGCAGCGGGCGCGCCTTCGGCGCCGCCCTCGCGGCCTTGCAACTGGTAGACCATCTGCTCGACCGGTCCGCCGGGAACGAACTGGATCACGACGAAGGTGATGAGAAGGATCCCGAACAGCGTCGGGATCATCAGCAGCAGCCGCTTCAGGATGTACGACCACATTCAGCGTTTCCTCCACCAGGTGGAGATCACCCAGTCCTCGGGCACGTAGTACAGCGGCTTGACCGCGGGCTGCTCGAACTTTCCGGAGCGGTAGGCGACGCGGTAGGTGTTCGAGTAGAACTGAGGCACGAAGTAATAACCGTGGCGCAGCACCCGGTCTAGCGCCCGCAGCCGCGCGATGAGCTCCGGCCGTGTCGTGGACGATACCGCGAGCTGGACGAGGACATCGACGGCCGGGTCGCGCACGCCCATCAGGTTGCTCGAGCCTTCGGTGTCGGCCGATTCCGAGCCGAAGCGATCCAGCAGCTCGCTACCCGGGGCTTCCCGGCCCGGGATACGCACCGTGAACAGATCGAAGTCGAACACATCCAGCCGCTTCTGGATCAGCGCGAAGTCCGCGCGCCGGTATTCGCCCGCGATGCCGAGCCGGGCGAGCGCCTGGAACCACGGCGTGATGAGCCGCTCGCCGCCGCCGCTGTCCAAGTATTCCATGGTAAAGGGCTCGCCGGCGGCGTTGCGCAGCGCGCCATCGCGGTAGGTCCATCCTGCCTCGGCGAGCAACTCCCTCGCCCGGCGCAGGTTGCCGCGCAGGCTGTCGGGCGGGTCGGTGGAAGGCGGCTGCGGCACTTCCTCGCTAAAGATTTTTGGGGGTAATTTGCTTCTTAGAGGTTCGAGGACCTTGAGCTCGTCCGGCCCAGGTAGGCCCTTCGACTCGAAATCGCTGCTGTTGAAGAAGCCGCGCACCCGGGTGTACGCGTTGTACATGAGGCGCCGGTTCATCCACTCGAAGTCGAAGGCGAGGCCGATCGCCTCGCGCACGCGCGGGTCCTTGAACTTCTCGCGCCGCGTGTTGATCAGGTAGCCCTGGAAGTCGCCCGCGTTCTTCACCGGCAGCTCGGCCTTGATGAGCTCGCCCGAGTCGAACTTCTTGCCGACGTAGACGCGCGCCCACTCGGTGGCCGAGAAGGTGCGCAGGTAGTCGAATTCCCCGGCCTTGAAGGCCTCGGTCTGGGCGGTGTTGTCGCGGTAGATCTTGTAGGTGACGCGGTCGAAGTTGAACATGCCGCGGCGCACGCCGAGATCGCGCGCCCAGTAGCCGGGGTCGCGCTGATACGTGATGTCGCGGCCGAAGTTCATGCGACCGATGCGGTAAGGCCCGCTGGCGATCGGCGTATCCATCACCACCTGGTCGAACGGCTTGCCCGCGCCCCACTCGCGGCTGAAGACCGGCAGGTCGCCGACCAGCAGCGGCAGCTCGGCGTTCGCGCGGTGGAACTCGAAACGTACGCTGCGCGGACCGGTGACCACCGCGCGCTTGACGTCGCCGTAGACCACGCGGTACTGGGGAGAGGCCTGCTTGCTCATCAGCGTGTCGAAGCTGTGCTTGACGTCCGCCGCCATCACCGGCTTGCCGTCGTGGAAGCGCGCCGCCGGATGCAGCCGGAACGTCACCGCAAGCCCGTCCGGGGCTACCTCGATGTCCTCGGCGAGCAGCCCGTAGGCGGTGGTCGGCTCGTCCATGGTGGAAGTCAGCAGCGTCTCGAACACCAGCGCGGCGAGGCCCGGGGCTGAGGTTCCCTTCAGCGTGAACGGATTGAACTTGTCGAAATTCGTGATGCGCAAAGGCGGCACCAGCTCGAGGTCGCCGGCTTTGCGGGCATCCGGGTTCACCCATTGGAAATGCGCGAAACCGGCCGGGTACTTGATGTCGCCGAACTGGGCATAGGCGTGCGCCGCCCACGCCGAGGGCGACCCCATTAGGAGAAAAAGGAAAACCGCGAGTCTCACTGCGCGCGCCCGGGCATCGAGGAAAGCAGCAGACGCGTGTAAGGATGCTTGGGGTTCGAGTAGATCTCGTCCGGGCCGGCGATTTCGACGATCTCGCCGTC
>Ga0209157_1002659_pt1 | contig 14107 bp, 12 predicted proteins | sample GraSoiAngelo_135_FD_185892 | JGI IMG/M metagenome (GOLD analysis project Ga0209157, IMG submission 185892) | Grasslands soil microbial communities from the Angelo Coastal Reserve, California, USA - 14_0929_05_40cm (SPAdes) (version 2) | ecosystem: Environmental > Terrestrial > Soil > Grasslands ... | reverse complement strand
AAGAGTTCACGACGAATTAGTACTCATTCGGGACTAGTGTGATCGGGAGACGTATAATGAGAACCAGGATTGAGACGAGCCGCCTTGTCCTGGCGCTCTTTGTGGGGTTGAGTATCGCATCGGTCATGATGGCAACACCCGTGTTCGCTTCTACCACAACGACTACCACTTCGGCTAGCAGACCAACAACTACGTACAGTTGCACCGTCAATATCGCATACGCTTCGGGAACCTTTACCGTGAAGACAGTTGTTACAGCAACTAACGGGTACCTTCCTGGACCATCTCTAACAGACTATCTGCAGTCCTACCATTCCGGCACTTTGTACAACACCCAGTCGGTCAAGTTCTCTGTAGGAACGAACCAAGCCTCGATAACAATGAATGTGCCCGTTTCGTCCGCAGGCACGGGCGCTTACAGCTTCTCCTCTACGATCCTCAACAGCAAAGGGAGTCAAATAACCGCGTGCTCTGGAACATACTCTCTGTAAGTACGCCGAGCACCGTCAAGAAACCCCTTCCCTTTTTCTTTCTGTCCTAACAAAAAAGAGACTGTGCACATTTCGGATCTTACTTTGGCTGGAACAGTCCTATGGGCACGCGTCGCTGGTCCAGCATTATTCCTTTTCCTGAGACTATTTCGAATCGGGTCTCGGAGGATGACGTAGCCCGTCCCGAGAGCTTCTTGACGAGAAGGAAGCGTGAAAGTGACCTTGCACGTTTGGACAGGCTGAGCTCTATGACACCGTCAGTTAGCGATTCTATCTTGGACTTGGCCTCGTCTGGGAGCGAGCCTCGAGTCGCGGTTACAATGAACATTCCATTACTGTTCTTGACCTTGGCACCGATTACTTGGAGAAAGTTGATACAGTCTTTGGCCGACGCAGAGTTGAATATCGGAGTAGCGGAGTCGAGCAAGATCGTCACCGGACCACCCTTAGCCTTCTCGATCATCCCAGTGACCTGAATACTTACCTCGGTGAAGTCTGTGGGATCCCTAATCTGTGCGCCCTCGACTCCAGCGAGAGCTGAATAACAGTCCAGGATGGTTAATTGTCCTTTTTGGAGATACTGTGCGACGTCCCAGCCCATGTCCCTCATCTTTCTTTTGATCTCGGCGGGAAATCCATCGTAGGACAAGAGGCCGCAATATTTTCCGGCCACCAAGTCTCGGTAAAGCAGTTGTAATCCTAGGGTGCTCGATCCGGCACCTGGGTCGCCTATGATCAGAAGGGATGCGGGGGCGAAGGGATGCGGGGGCACGGAGCTCCCCGCCTGTAAGTTTGAACAGGTTGTCGAACGCGACCCTCTTTGTGTTGAACTTGCGCAGGAACACGAACGTCGACAGGCTACCCGCGAGTCCTATCGTCCCGAGGATGTAGTAGAACTGGCTAACGACAAAAACACTGCCGTGAACTTGGAACCTCTGAGTCACAGTGGTGACCGGTCCAGTGTTCTGGTATGCGTCTGCCATGCTGCTGGGTGAGAAGGCGAGTTGCCATGATCCCTCTGGGTCTTGATTGGACATGGTAAAGCCCGACGGAGTGTAAAACAATCGCCTATTCGGATCGTATATCGTCAAGAGCGTGGAGACTGTCGCCCCAGACGGATTCCTAACCTCGACATTGTACGTTCCCGTTGTCAGAAAACCCCCGCCCGGAACATATTGAATTCGGAATGTTGCGTAAAGGGTGTTACCGGGGTTGAAGTCAGACGTCGGGTTGCCATAGGAGTTGTAGGTGGCGAGGTCGGTGACGACGAGTTGTGCAGGGTTGACGGTGACGGTAATGGTTGTTGACCCACCGTTTGATCCTGAAGTAGCGGACACGTTTAGACTCCAAGTGCCAACATTGTCGCCTAACTGGACTGGATACGACTTGGTGTACAAGCATGGATTCGACCCCGCTGAAAGTGAAATCGAGCTGGAAGGTGTTGTGCTTGTGACAGTCGCAGTATTCACAGGAGTCGAATCCACATATGAGACACAAGCGCTGATGGTTGCAATGTCGCCTCTGGAGAAAGCTTGGGAGGTGCTTGGAGAGATTATGTTGACTGATAGGGTGGACGTTACTTGAAAAGTGCCTGTTGCTACTCCCGTCTGGGCAGGGTTGGGAGCAAGTTTGTCCACAGCTATGGAATACGTACCCTTGACATCTGTGTTAGCCGGACTACCGGTTACGGTGGTCCACGAAGGGGTAACGCTTGGATAAGTAACCGCGGCTGATCCTTGCCCCGTTGAATCAGTCAGGAGAAGCAGTGTAATTGTGGATTGCCCGACGGAAGCTCCACCGGGTTTCGTGACCGTTATTTTCATACTGTAGGAAGTGCTAGCAGCTCCTCCAGTAATGGTGACTGTGATTATCGGCTGCTCCCCTATGTTGATGAGACTAGGTTGTGCCGTCACTGTGTAAGAGATGACAGCATTAGCTTCTCTTGTCGAGAAGAGTACGATCAGAGCATAGACTAGAAGTAAGAGTAGCGCGTAGCCCTTCCTGTTCAAACTGTTCCCTGCAACCAGTCTCTTCTCGGATCTTTGCGCCCCTATGATTCCCTGCCCGAGGGTAGGAACTCGTAAGATGAAGGGTTTTGTAACCGCACGAGTTTTCCGGTGGTTACAATCATCGTTGTTCGGCCAAAAAACCAAGGGCCGAAATGTGGGTTTGACCGGTGGACTCATTCATAGATGAGATCTAATTCTTCTTGCCGAGGTTATGTCGTTTAATGTATTGCCAGAGTCTCTTTGTCATGTCAGAAGGAGTTACCTTCTGGCCTTCCCTGCCGCCGAGTACTGAGGCAAGATTGGAATCGAGCTCGATCCCGTAACCTCCGAAAGATCCTCTCTTACTTGTTGTCGTCACAACTCACCTCCCACTTTTAGGATGATAACAAGTGACCATGTTCGTGCTGGACTTCTGAAATCTCGATTGTAACTCACACGTGTACAGGTTTGGAACAGTGTGAGAGAAAGATTGCCCGGAAGAAAAGTCGGGTTTCTTGGACTAGTTTGATTGGAAGATCCGCAACAACCATTGTTGCGGTAGTTCTTCCTGTGTTATCTAGAATCTTCTATGCTTCTGGTAGCAGTCCCTACAGTAGACAGGTCTGCCTTGCGACGGCTTGAAGGGGACTTCCGTCTCCTTGCCGCAATCTGAACAAGTTGCCTTGTACATCTGTCTTGGACTACCATAACCCGAGCCTCTCTGACTCATCGGTCTAACTGCACCTCCTCTCGGCTGGTCGAGAATGTCCTTGGAACTAGGCTATAGACCTTCGTAACAGCCTCTTTGAAACCCGCGTCTGGACGGGGGTCTTGCGAGATTCGACACGAATCCGGGATGTTAGCCCGATAGCGTGCTGGATTTCCATTTTGAAAAAAAAGTCTCCTTTGGCCGACTGGGGTTTGTTCGGGGGGCCAGATATGCGAACAAGCAGCACGAGTGTCTGATGATAGGGCCCTGTCGGAAGGTATCGCGCTAGAGCGAGTGTCCGCACGAGGAACAGAATCTAGAGCCTCGTGCGCTCGTTCCACCGCATTTCTTGCAGACTGGTCCGGCCGCAGCAGCGGCTACTGCGGAAGCTGTTGCCTGTTGCTGGTATGCGGGGTAGGAGACTGGCGCCATGCCATACGCTCCGACCGTTAGTGGATTCTGGAACCTGGCAATGTTTTCTCTTATGATCCCGTAGGCCTTCTCTGCGGCTGAATTTGGAAGGTCTCCAAGGTGGAGCGGGTCACCACCGAACCTCAGGACACATTTTACTGAGGATCGTAGCAATCCCTTGTCGAAGATAGCATTCGCAATGTCCGCATACGAGTAATCAGTGTAGTCCTTCTTCATTCCAAGGGCATGGGGATGTCTCAGGATTATTCGCTGATTAGTTAACACGACCGAGTCGACGTTGATCTTAGGATGATAGATCTTTTCTTTGATGAATAGTTGGACCTGCTCGCTTGGCCCAAGAATCTTGCTTATGTCTGAGGGGACCGATTCCATCGATATCGGCTCTGGATTGTTCTGGGACTCGGAGGATTTGGGCGTTGGAGTACCCTGTTCCCGCCTGAAAAGTGACTGCAGATACTGCCTCTATCCGACTCGACGGTGAATACTGCAGGACACTATCTGGTCTAGTTAGTTTTTCAGTTCGAATCTAAAATTCTTGTATGGTTATTAGGTTCCCGCCGTCTTAAATGGTGCGCAGCTTATGCCAGTATCCAAACCATCCGACGAAATTAGATCAGCATCCATTCCCGGCCTGAATTTCATAAAGCAAGGGAGAGCATTCTGATGGCGAAGTTCATGCTTTCAATAGGCAACGAGAGTTACGCGTTGCTCTCGAGCGAGGCTCGAGACCGCGGTATCAAAGTCCAGGAACTGATTCGGGCCGTCATTATCCCTGAATGGGCCCGCGTGAATCTGACAGAGAGAGCCTCGACAGTCAACTCTTTCGCTCAAACTTCGAGTTCCGGAGCTCTCTCCAACGGAGAAATTGCGAGTACTGCGCCCAGCTTGGCTCGGGTGAAAGCAGGCAATGGTAACGGTCGTGGATCTGAGCGGTATCAGTCACTGTACTTCCGGAATTCCCGCCGCTAACCAGAGCAAGAAGTTTCGTATCGTCGACTGCTAAGCCCCGGTTTTCTTTGAGAAAATTCTAACTTCCCTCTGCAATGATTTCGGCACTGGGTCTGAACGCACATTGGCCAGAGTGCTCAGAATGCCATGTGATCCTCTCCGTTTTGGAGGCCTCTTTGGAATCGGATTGTTCGGTGCCATTCCTCGTGATTTTCAACTTCGATCCGTCATTCTCCAGCCCACAGATCTGGATGATAAGCTTGGGTTCTAAATGTGAAGTCTCGGAAATTCCTGTGGACCAAGTGCACTTTACGATCCTTCAAAAGGCACGATCCTCAATGGGGCTCGCGTTGAATTTGGTGCTAGTAGGAACCTTAATGGTCAAAAGAGAAGTAACAACATCGTTTCGATGTGGACCGATAATCCTCCCTTTAGGTTGCGTATGCAGTCCTACGGACCGAACAACATTGGTTTTTGGATAATGGGATTCGGTCTATTGATAATGATGATAGGGATAGCGTTGATAGCTTCCTGGACGGCGAACATTTTCTATCTTGTGACCGGCTGGTTCGTTTTGACGTTAGGGATTGCATGCTTGGCATTGGGCTTGTCCGGCTATGGCCGCTGGGACAGGCCCCCCGTTCCGAAGGTAAGGTGTCGACATTGCTACATGTTGAACTATGAGTCGGCAATTCACTGTCGAAAGTGCGGCTCGAACATGTTCTAGATCCCTCGATTGCGGGAGGTATTCCTCTCTCTATTTTCCATATGTGCTGGGCGTATACCGAGCGGGGCGGGTCCTAGCATCTCGTATCACACATCCGGGTACGCGAATTCTTGGGAAAGCCAGTCATTGGAAATGAGGGACACCGAATGGGCAGAAATGGGAATCCTGAGAAAGAAATGGATACCTCGATTCTTGGACATGGCTAACAGCAGCCGATCTTTGCTTATCCCTCGTCGAAGGTACACTAATGCAAGACGGTTTCGCCGTTCTGATTCATCCTCTTTAATGTCCTGGTTAGCATAATCGAGCAGCTCTGCTATGTCCACATCCTTGAGCAAGAACCTGTGTCCGAAGTGTCACAATCCCATTCGGCTCCCGGAGGAGGATGTGGTCGTTGTGAAGATGAAGACAGGTCTGAAGGGCAGGCAAGAGGATCGCATGGTACACAAAGTCTGTCCTGGTATTGGTGGACCCTCTGGTCAGATGGTGGGACAAGAGTACTGCTCAAGTTGTACACACCCTGCGACAATACACTCTCCGCGGTGCGAGTATTCGGGGTACGGGTACAAGTGTGATTGCAAACAGTTCAAGAAGTGATCTAGCGTAGGACGGACGATGTAAGGTCGCCTTCTCTTGTCATCTGAATGAGAACCCGGGAGGGGACCCGGCTCCTCCGAAGAAACTGCGCGCCAAAACATAAAGAAGGTTTCAATCCACTTCACCGCTTGGCAATGATGGCCTCCTCCGAAAGAGATGAGACTCTTGGGCTTGGCAAAAACAGGATCGAAGCTCTCACGGATGGTATCTTTGCAACTGTCATGACAATCCTAGTTCTAAGCCTCACCATTCCAGTGATCACGCAGCCTTCCGGGAATGAACCACCTACACAACAACTGATCGATGAGCTCGGCCAATTGTCCGGCCTACTTCCGGCAGTGCTTACGTACATAATCAGTTTTGTAATCCTTGGCGTTTATTGGGTCGGTCATCACAACCTATTCCATTATGTTCGACGGACTGATCGGATACTTCTCTGGATCAACATAGCCTTCTTGATATCCGTCGGCTTGCTCCCATTCACCACGGCCCTTCTAGGCAGAAACCTGACCGATCAGGCGGCAGTGATCCTGTACGGAGGTAATCTCATGCTTTGCAGTATCTTACTTCGTACAATCTGGTGGTACGTTACCTCCGGGCACCGACTCGTTGACCGTGACTTGGACCAGCACATTGTGAGCATAGCTGGCAGGAGAATAATCACCGGTCCGATCATCTTCACGGCTGCCATAGTTTTGTCCTTCGTCAGCACATGGCTGAGCATGGTTCTCTACGCCTCCGCGGCGGTCTATTTCATCATCCCGAGCCATCTGGATGTTCATTTCACTCGCAGAAACGTCAGACACTAGATTCGGAGAAGAACTGTTTGAGAGGTTTTGTAAAGAGTAAAGCGACGCTAACACAATGCAGGAGAATACTGACTGGTACTACAACTAGTGCAGTTTGAAGATCGGTCATTATTGTCGGATTGAGCCCTCCATATGAAGCGACCGTCGAAGCGAACAGGAGATCCGCTAGTCCAACCGAGTTCCACGCCATCACAAGGGCGTACTTTCTAGTTCCTCCAGTGCGGAGCAGGTAGGCTATTGGTAGCGCGAACAGTCCGATAAACAGGTCTCCGACCCCGAAAGGATACACAAAGTAACTTGGGAATATCCCGGCTTGTCATTTTAGGAACAACTGGATCCCTGCAGGTCTTATGACTTGGATTGCGGTAATGATGCGAACGATTTTGATGTTGGACGATGCCGAATTCTGAAGATTGTGTCTCTGTTGAACCGTAGACATAGCGTTACCTCACGTAGCGCAATTGATTCTGAGAATTTGTAGCTATCGCCCGTAGAGAGAATAAAGACAGAAGGGAGGGGGTTTGGAGATGAGGTCCTTTTACATTCCGCGACCTGAGGACTGGAAGAGCGCAAAGGTATTGCCGTCGGGGTCGTTTAGGATCGAGAACCATCCGACGTTTGGAATCTCTTGCTTGTCCATTACGACCTTGGCGCCGAGGCTGGTGGCTTGCTTCGTGGAGTCTTCAACAGACTTGACGGAGAAGTAGTTGACGAATTGCTGGTTTGGTGCTTGGCGAATGAATAGACCGCCCATTGTATCATTTTCGTCGGTTGCGTCCTTATGCTGAATAAGCCAGTAAGGCATCTCTGAGCCTTCCCATTTGTTGAACTTCCAACCGAATAGCTGGCTGTAGAAATTGCTGACTTTTGCGGCGTCTGTGGCCGGTATCTCGAAGTGTACTAACGTACCAAGTTTTGGCATTGGTCTTTGCTCTTGTTGAGTTGTTGACATTTTTTCTCTTGCCGAGGAAGGGGACAGCAACGTATACTTAAAGGTGAGCAGTTCAAGATTTCCGATTGCTCGGTCTGATCATGAACAAGGTAATAGTTCTGGCCTTGGCCTCGTACTAATCTAATCTTAGTAATCTTACACAGCATGCTTGTTGAGCTAATTGAAACGGTCGAGTAGCCGGGTGTTTGACGCGGTCAGCTAGTGCCATCTGTTAGTATTCAGATTTTCTGTCGAAGAGTCCGAGCCTCTTCGCCCTGAGCTCGGCCTTTCGGTATACAGCATAGGCGAATATTCCTATTCCGACTGTCGTGAGGAACAAGTATCCCAAGTCGAGAAGAGCGCTCCCTGTTGTTCCTAATCCAAAGCTGTCACGGACCGCGTCCAGGAAATATGTGATAGGTAATATTGCGCTTAACGGTTGCACCTGCGATGGTAGAGCAGTGACTGGGAAAATCACGCCTCCTAGGAGGAAGAATATGCCGGCCAGCGATTCTCCGAGTATAAACTCTAGCCTGTTGGACACGATGTTGATCGCGCTCAGCATGTAGCCGACAGCGATAAGGCCCGACACGCCTAGTAGGACCGTCGGCACTAAGAGTAACAGGTTCACCGAGAGTAGGTTGATTGGGATTCCGAGGTTGAGAATTCCATTGAATACTGCGATGCTGAAGAGTAGAGTGACAATAACGGAAATTGTTGCATTTACGACAGATACTAGTCCGCGTCCAATGATATATGGATGCAATGTTCCCGGAGAGATGTAGATGTTCTTCAGTACCTCGTATCTGGAGCGGTCGGTGTGAACCAGCCAGCCCATGTTCGTGGTAATCTGGGCGACGTATACGAAGAAGGCTGTGCTCACGATCAACCTTGCCAGATAGTCTCTCTGGAGTCCCGTGCCTGTGCTAGCTCCTATTATGACGATGAATGCTACGATTAGCAGAGACGCTAAGGGTTGGACTATTCGATAGGTTGCGAAGAGTACTGGATCCGCCCAGTTGCTCTCGACCTTCCAGCCTACCCAGAAGGATTCCCGCGCTGATTTTAGGAAATCGGCTACTGCCATCTTAGTGTTAGCCTTCCTTCCCGTTTCCCAAGGTTCTCCATGTAGTTCAGGGCCATTCTAGCTACTGGGATGAGAATGGCGATGAATGCTATCAGTGCTAGTATGTGTGGCCAGACGGCCATGAGCCCTTGACCTTGTATCGTCACTCTTCGTATCGCGTCGAGTCCGACTGTCATAGGAATCAAAGTAGCGGTGACTTGTAGCCAGACTGGGATTACGGAGACATAGATCGTTGGAAAGTAGGTCCCTGAGAGAAAGAACACGGGCTCTTGAAGTAGCATGTTAGTGTGCCATGCTTCCCGGCCGTAGAGCATGTAGAGTGATGCGAAGACCATTCCGAGCCCATAGAGCGAGATAACTGTGAGGAGGAAGACGAGTCCTGCTACAAGTAGGTCGTGAACTTGGAACGGTACTTGGAATACGAAGACTCCCAGGAGTATTATCCCGGTTGCACGGAGTGAAGTATTGATTGCTCCGCCCATTGCCATGCCGAGGAGCACCGACATTCTGGAGACCGGGGCAACCATATACATTTCCAGGTTTCCCATCTCTTTCTCCCAGAACCATTGAGCGGACATATTCCAGAGGATGTTCGTCCAGAACGCAATCATAGCTCCTCCAATGATAACCGCGGCCCCTAGGCTCGGCGGCAAACCGAGTGTCTTGTAAAGGATGACATAAGCTCCTATCGTTAGTACCGGGAGGACTACCTCTGCGATATAGTGGGTTAGCTCACGGTTTCCTCCTTTGATGCGGACCCACATCCTCGCCTTGGCGGCCCGCATATTTGCCGTGATCTCGTCGCGAAGAGTGGGACTGACCAGTGTCATTGTAATCCTTTACCTACCAGGTTGATGTAGACATCTTCAAGCGTCGGTTCTGATTTGCCCATGTTCAGTACTCTGGAACCATTCCTGTTGATGGTGCTGAGGAGGTCCGACATTACGGATTCATCCTCGAGCACGAGTTTCAGTGTGCTGGTTCCAGTCTCGATATTGCTGACCTCTGAGACTCCGATGACTCCGGGAACTGTCTTCAGCGTGTCTAGTTCTTGGATGTTAGGAGTGACTTCGATCTTCCATGAGGGTCGACTTGCAATTTTCGCCTTGAGCTTCTGCGGAGTGTCGCATGCGAGTATCCTGCCTTGATCGATGATCCCGACGCGGTTGCACATTTCATCTGCCTCCGCCATGTAGTGTGTGGTTAACAGGACGGTCTTCGTGCCGTCGGTCATCCAGGACTTGATCATAGTCCGTAGTTGTTTCGCGGAGAGCACGTCGAGTCCCAGGGTGGGTTCGTCGAGAAATACGACGCTTGGATTGTTGATGAATCCTCTGGCGAGGTTGAGTCGTTGCTTGTACCCTGTGGATAATTTGCTCATTCTAGTGTCGATGTAATTGTCGAGGCCGAGTTGTGTGACGAGGTTCTTGATCCTCTCGTTGGCGCCCTGTCTTGATAGTCCGTAGAGTTGTGAGAAGAACCATAGGTTTTCTTTGACGCTGAGTATTCCGTAACCGGGGGTCTCGCCCCCCGAGACGAGGTTAATTATTTTGCGGACTTTGGACGCGTTCTTGGACACTTCCAATCCCTTGACATACGCCTCACCGCTTGTTGGAAGAAGCAAAGTGGCGAGTATCTTGATCATCGTCGTCTTCCCGGCACCGTTGGGACCAAGGAGTCCGAAGATCTCTCCCTCCTCTATTGCAAGGTCAACACTGTCCAGTGCGACAACGTCCCCCGCTCCAGGAACTCCTTTGAAGACTCGTCGTAGGGCACGGGTCTCGATGGAGATGTCTCGTTTCAAGACAGTTCCTGAGCGGTAGCCCTTTCAGATAAGATTTGTTTGAGCGTGGGACTGAGACGCCAGGCAGTGTCTCTAGCCTAGGCAAGTCTTAACATAGCACTTTGACGTGCAATAGGGACATGTTGAGTCAGAGGACTCTATCACTAGAAGTCAGAGACTTCAAACCGGCAGATTATGAAAGGCTAGTGGAGGTCTTCAACTCCAATTTTCCCGATTATACACGGAGTGTAGTGGAGACACGTAGCAGGGACGAGAGTATCGACAAAACAAAGTATCATCTCAAGCGATACTCCTTCGTTGACAAGAACACCGGATCGATTGTTGGATTCGGAGAAGTGTCCCACATTACGGACATGTATCATCCAAACAAATTTGCCCTCAACATATACGTCGAACCTAAACGGCATGGGCAAGGGATCGGACGCGCGGTCTATCAGAGGTTGACTGACCACCTGAAGAGCTTGGATGCCGTTACCGCATGGGTCCAAGTCAAGGAGGACTTGCGACAACAGATCGGCTTCTTCCAGAGACGAGGCTTCAAGGAATCGATGAGGGTATGGGAATCTCGACTGCCGGTTTCATCTGTAAACACTGCACAGTTCAAGGAGTATCCTACCAAGGTTGCAAGGCGCGGAATCACGATTAGTACTCTTGCCGAGGAGAGGGCCGTCGACCCCGATGCGACCAAGAAGCTCCACGAAGTTGTTCAGTCGATTGCAGAGGACATTCCGCAACCCTCCCCATACACACGAGTATCCTATGAACAATGGGAGGCTTTCGAGTTGAAGAACCCAAGTCTTCTACCTGATGGGTATTTCATTGCGAAAGACGGTGATCGATATGTGGGACTGAGTGTGGTCTGGAAGAGCGATACAGAGCCAAGGAGCCTCTATCAAGGGAACACTGGCGTAATCCGAGAGTATCGCGGAAAGGGTGTGGCTGTCGCTTTGAAATTGAAGGTAATCGAGTATGCACGCGAGCATGGCTATGAGAAGGTGAAGACATGGAATGCTTCGAATAATGCTGCTATGTTGGCTGTGAACACGAAACTGGGGTTCAAGCGGCAAATTGGCTGGATATTCCTAGAGAAAGACCTTGCATAGCAAAGCCAAGACCGAATCCAAGAGTCAACTGCCCATCCTCAATTTGCAGGGGTCTGCCCGTGAGACGGGGATCGAACATGGAGAGAGGATGCGTCCAGAGATCAAGCACAATCTCGCGGTCTACTTCAAGCGATTTAGGAACGAGACAAAGCTCTCTAGAGAGCAAGTCCTCCAGAGGGCTGCGAAATATCTTCCAGTTATCGAACGAACGGCACATGCTTACGCGGAAGAGATGAAGGGAGTCGCCCAAGGCTCTAACTCGGATCTTCTCGACATCGTCGCTTTGAACGTCCGCTATGAGTTGATGTACAGCCAGTACTCCAAACTGGGCGTCCCAGCAGTCCAAAGTACCGATGGTTGCACGGCCTTCGCCATTGCACCCGAAATGTCAGAGAACAATCATGTATTGATGGCTCAGAACTGGGACTGGATACCGGAAGTGGATGGGCTTTTCCTAAGAACCGTGAATGGCGACGAACCCGGCGTCATTTGTTTCTCCGAAGCAGGGGTTGTGGGTGGTAAGATCGGGATCAATTCCGAGGGACTTGGCCTAATGATCAATGGATTGGTCTCGAACAAGGATGACTGGTCTAGGTTGGAGAAGCCGTTCCACGTTCAATGCTGGGAAATCCTCCGATCAAAGAGCCTTGAGGACGCTGTGAGAATAATATCCGATGGACAAAGATCATGTTCCGCAAACTTCGTCCTAGGACAGCAAAAGAGTCCCGGGAAGGCTGCCATAGTCGATGTTGAATCGGCCCCAGCGTCGGTAAACCAAATCTTTCCAGAGAATGGAGTGATCGCTCATACGAACCACTTCTGCGACCCAGCATCCGTCGGCATTAGCCAGGTAATCGACGAAGAATGGAGGTCAACCCTGACACGGTACGATCGGATCTCGAAGTTGCTCAATGATCATGTTGCTGGAAAGGTGAAGTTCAGTATGGAGACGGCGAAGACCTTGCTCAGAGATCATCATGGACGACCAGACTCACTCTGCCGGCATCCGAATCTAGCGCTTGCGGAAGATGATCGTTACAAGTCGGTGGTTTCTGTGGTGATGGACTTGAAGGAAAGGAAGTTGTGGGCGACAGACGGGTCTCCGTGCGAGAACGACTATCGACTGATCGGGTTCTAGCACTGACGTCCCGGAATGCCCACTCTCGAGAGCCCCTCGGTCTAGGCTCGGTTCTGGGCTTCCATTCGCCTGCGCAGTTCTTCGGAGGATACGTCTTCCTTATGCGTGGCAATCCACCATTGGTTACCCACTGGATCAGCCACCCCTCCTGCCCGGTCGCCGTAGAATTCGTCCTTCAACTCCCTCACAGGTTTTGCACCTGCCTGTAGTGCACGCTTGTACACTGCATCAACGTCTTCGACGTACACGTAGAGCATGGTTGGCATGGGCTTCGACTGGGCATTGGCTTCGCCCATCATTACCACCGAGTCTCCAATTTGTACTTCTGCATGGCTGATCGTCCCGTCGGGACGCGGCACCCGTTCTAATTCCGTAGAGTTGAATGTCTTTTGCAGGAACTCGAGTAGTTTTGGCACTCCCTCTACCACAAGGTAGGGAGTGACAGAGTGATAACGTTCAGGGACAGGCTTCACTTTGGTCGTAACTGGTTTCATCATAGCTTAAGCGTCACGAATTGACTGGATAAAAAGGTAGACCCTGATGAATGTGAAAGTAATGTTGGGCTGGCTTGTGGTGTACCCTTAGTATTTGCCGCGACGTGATCCTTGCAACCTCCAATCCGCACGGTGCTTTCCCTGCCGCGGCCGATAGCCTCGGTGATCCCCTGAAGGTCCACTCCTTTGAGGCTCAGGACCCCGATCTCTATTGTCGTCATTCCGTTCTCCTTCACTCTGCTTGAATTCTCGTGGTCGGTAGCCTTCGCGTGGTTTGAAATCTCTTGACCCGCCGGCGTCCCGGGGTCCGAACCCTCTCGGCCTCTCGCCTTGAGGTCTGAACTCGCGTGGCCGCTGATCTCTTTGACGGAATTCTGGTCGTGGCGCTCCCCGCTCCATATAGTTGAACCCAGAAAGTCGCTCTCTTGAGAAGGAATAGCCCAGGTCATTCTCGATATTCTTTAGATCCTTGGCCTCTCTCGGACCTACGAGACTGATCGCTTCACCAGCCTCCTCGACCCTTGCTGTCCTACCGACACGATGAATGTAACTGGTGGACGTGTCGGGCACATCATAGTTTACAATGTGAGTTATTCCTTGGATGTCGAGTCCACGGGCTGCGACGTCTGTTGCGACAAGGATTCTTTGGCGTCCGGCTCGGAATCCCGCCAGTGCGGCTTCACGCATGGACTGGGTTTTCCCTCCATGTATTAGTCCGACCTTCAAACCCACTTGTCCCAACTCGTCCGCCAACTTATCCGCTCGCCATTTTGTTCTTGTGAATACGAGCACGGATTTCATCTCGGGATGACGAATCAGTTCCGTCAACAATTTGCTCTTCAGATGATC
>Ga0209157_1002657_pt1 | contig 14113 bp, 15 predicted proteins | sample GraSoiAngelo_135_FD_185892 | JGI IMG/M metagenome (GOLD analysis project Ga0209157, IMG submission 185892) | Grasslands soil microbial communities from the Angelo Coastal Reserve, California, USA - 14_0929_05_40cm (SPAdes) (version 2) | ecosystem: Environmental > Terrestrial > Soil > Grasslands ... | reverse complement strand
CCCCAGTCAGCTCAGCCGTCGCGAGAAGCGTGGCGGTGAGGAAGCCGATGCGCAGCAGCTGACGGCGCTTGATGCGCGAGATGATCCCGCCCTGAACGAGACCGGTGTCCTCGTGCGGCCGGATCATTTGCCGCTCGGCTCGAAGCACTGGTGGGTCTCAGGTAAGGCCCACGGCGCGAACAGGTCCATTCCGGGCCCGCGCATCGACGTGCCCACCACGGTGAGCACGACATACGTCGCGACGAAGCCCGTGAAGATCGCGATCATCCACTCGCGCGTCCCCGCGCCGAAGAGCCGGATGCAGAGCTGCACGAGGATCACCGGCAGGATGAGCATCACCGCGATCGGTATGACGTAGTTCGGGATGAGCTCGGCTCCGCCGGGGAAGTGTTGGCCCGCGAAGATCGTGTAGCCCGGCCACGCATCGCCGATGCGGTTTTGCGTCGCGGGATCGATCGCTCGGCGATCGATCTTGATGAAGACATCGATGAAGATGAGCCCGAACACGAGCGCGGTGGTGAAGACCGTCGAGAAGATCGCGCACTTCTTCCCCACCTCGTTCGTGAACCAGTGCCCGATGCCATCGCGACTGCGGTCGATGTAGGGGATCGCGGCCATGAACGTGAGCCAGAGCGTCGGTACGACAACGCCAGCGAGGCCCTTGTCCATATGCAGCAGGAGCTCCTGCAGGTTCAGCAGGTACCACGGCGCCTTCGACGGGTTCGGCGTGCAGTCGATGGTCGAGTGGTCCTGGAGCGGCGCATTGAAGAGTGCCGAAATGATGAACAGGCCGAGCGACCAGATCATCGCGGCGATGAACTCGATGACCAGCAGGTGCGGCCAGGTCATCGCCGTGTCCTCGATGCGCTTGTCGACACGAACGACGGAGTCCTGACGCACGAACGCGAGCAGCCGGAGCCGCTTCTCCTGGCCAGGGAACGGCTGCGGCCCGCGAGGAGTCGTCATCGCGCGGACCGAGGCGCGCCGGCGGCGGGTCCTGTCCCGCTGCGGGCATCGCTCTTCTCGCTGCGAGGCCGGCTCCCCGGCTCCGTGTCGCAGAGTCGTGCCGGCGCCACGTGACGGCCCGGGGCCCCTCGGCCTCTCGCGTCGAAGAGCGATTGCCCTGCGCGTGCCACCCGCCAGCCGGCGCCGCGGTCCGGCATTCCTCTAGAACTCATAGGGGGCCGCTGATGCCGCCATCTTTTCTAATGCGCCAGAAGTGGATGGCGATGAGGAAGCCGGTGGCCAGCGGCAGCGCGACGACGTGCAGCACGTAGAAGCGAAGCAGCGCGTTCGGACCGAGCTGGTACCCGCCGAAGATGAGGAACGCGACCTCGTCACCGACCGCCGGCGTCGCGCGCGCGATCTCGTAGCCCACGGTGACCGCCCAGAGCGCGAGCTGATCCCATGGAAGCAGGTAGCCGGTGTACGAGAGGAGGATGGTGAAGAAGAAGAGCAGGGTGCCGACGACCCAGTTGAACTCACGCGGCGGCTTGTACGAGCCGGTGTAGAAGACGCGGATCATGTGGAGGAACACGGTGATGACCATGCCGTGCGCGGCCCAGCGATGCATGTTCCGCAGCAGCTGACCGAAGACAACGACCGTCTCGAGGTCCTTGATGTCCGAGTACGCCCACTCGGTCGTGGGCCGGTAGTAGAACATCAGCAGTGTCCCCGTGAGCGTGAGCACGAGGAAGAGGAAGAACGAGAGCCCGCCCATGCACCACGTGTAGGGAATGGCGAGCGCGTGGCGGCGCACCTTGACCGGATGCAGATGCAGGAACACGTTGGTGAAGACCGCGAGCGACTGGTTCTTGCGCGAGTCCGGGTAACCGTGACGGAAGAGCGACCGCCACAGTGGGCCGGTCTTGACGCGCTGCCATAGCTGCAGCGGGATGTCGAGCATCAGTGGGCCTTTTCTTTTCGCGTACTTTGGTCCGACGGCGCACCATGTTGCGTTCCAGCAAGGACTTCACTACCTGGGCCACGGTGTCCGTTGCCATTGTGTCCGTTCTTCCCGTTGCCGTTGATGCCGCCACTCGTGATCGGCTTGTACCCTGCCGCGAGCGCCGGGTCGTAGAGCGGTAGCGGCCGCGCGGCCTTCTTCGCGCCGATGGTGAGGTCGAGGTGGATCTCGTCGTCGATCGATTCCTTCGGAAGCGTCTTCCCGATCGATGGCATCACCGCTCCGTAGCGGTTCATCGTGATCGCGTCGGTCGGGCAGCGGATGATGCAGAGCGCGCAGCGGATGCAGGCGGTCTCGTCGAGGAAGAACGCGACGCCCTTGTCCCACTTCTTCGCCTCGCCCACGCCGGGGATCGCCCCGTCGTCGACGATGTCGGACATGTCGACCATGTGGATGACGTCCATCGGGCAGACGTCGACGCAGCCGCCGCAGATGATGCAGAGCTCGCCGATGATCTCGATGTTGAAGTTGCACTTGAGGCAGCGGTCGCTCTCGGCGACCGCCTGTGCCTCGGTGTAGCCCTGGTTCACTTCGAGGAAGAGGCCGCGCCGATCCTTCTTCTGCAGCTTGGGCATCTCCTGGCGCGGGATGCGGTCGTAGTCGACGGACATGTTGTGGTAGATCCGCGCGAGCTCGCCCTCGAGCGCGATCTGTCCGACGTTGTCGGGCGTGCTCGAGCGCCGCAGCGTGACGATCTCGTGGTACTCGGGCACGTTCACCGCGATGGCGATCGGATCGAGGAAGCGCGCGATCTGCTGGGCGGCGCTGCGACCGTCGGCGACCGCCTCGATGATCGTCGTCGGTCCGGTCCGGTAATCACCGGCGAAGAAGATCTTCGGCACGACGCTCTGGTACGTCTCTGCGTCGATCCCCAGATCGCGCGCGCGCTTCACGCGGAACTCGGGGATGTCCGCGAGCCAGGTCGTGTCGGGGTTCTGGCTGAGGGCGAGCAGCACGTTGTCGCACGGGATGACGAACTCCGATCCGGGGATCGGCTCCGGGCTGCGCCGCCCAGACTTGTCGGGCTCGCCGAGCTTGTTGCGCACGAACTTCACGCCGCTCGCGTGGCCCTTCTCGTCGAGCGTGACCTCGACGGGCCCCGCGAGGTAGACGAAGTTGATGCCCTCGCGCTCGGTCTCGCCGAGCTCCTCCTCGTCGACGACCATCTCCTCGCGGCCGCGGCGGTAGACGATGAACACCTCGTCCGCGCCGAGGCGCCACGACGTCGACGCGCAGTCCATCGCCGTGTAGCCACCGCCGAGGACGATGACGCGCTTCCCCACCTCGACCGGGCGACCGCGGTACGCGCGCTCGAGGAAGACGATCCCGCCCATGACACCGGCGGCGTCGAGGTTCTTGATGTCCGGCGGGTAGTTCGGCTCGAAGCAGCCCGCGGTGATGAGCACGGCGTCGTACTCGTCGCGCAGTTGACGCAGGGTCACATCGCGCCCGACGTAAGTCGAGAGTCGGAGCTCGACGTTGTCGTTCACGATGCCGTTGATGTCGCGGTCGATGACCTCGCGCGGCAACCGGAACGGCGGGACGCCGGCGAGAGCCGTGCCGCCGGCCTGGTCGAGCGCGTCGAACACCGTGACGCCGAAGCCGAGCTTCGCGAGATCGGACGCGGCGGACAGTCCCGCGCACCCTGCGCCGACGACGGCGACGCGACCGCTCGGCTTGCCGAACACCGGCGCGGCCGGCTGGGTGTAGCCGTGGCCGTCGACGCGCACGTTTTGGTGCGTCCAGTCGGAGAGGAACTTCTTGACATAGCGGATCGAGAGCGGCTTATCGACCTCTTTGCGCCGGCACGCGGTCTCGCATGGCGCCGCGCAGACGGAGCCGCAGATCGAGGCCATCGGGTTCGGGTCGAGCGCGAGCTCCCAGGCCTTCTCGAACTCGCCGGCGGCGGCGAGGTTGAGGTAGCCGCGGCAATTGGTCCGGACCGGGCACGCTTCCTGGCAGGGGATGTTGTCCTGATACCAGGCGGGGCCGACTTCCACGACCTGGTACAGCTCTCTCATGCGGCACAGTCATGCTACCGACGCGTAGTGAGTCGTCAAACCAGCGCGACAATCATCGAACGCAAGACCCGTCTTGACGGATCGACGGAGGATTTCGTGTGCGAGGTCCTCGTCCTCGAGCCCGATCGTCACGCGGTGCTCCGCTATGTCCTCGACCGTGAGTGGGTCATCGCCGGCGGCGCGCTTGTCGTCCCGAAGGGTGCGTGGACGGTGAGTCACTACTGGACCGACCGGCCGTACAACGTCTACCACTGGGTCGTCGGCGGACGGACGCTCGCCTATTACTGCAACGTCGTCGCGAAGACGGAGATCACCTCGGAGCGCGTCGCATACGAGGATCTCACCGTCGACGTGCTCCTCTCGACCGCCGGCGCGGCCGATGTCCTCGACGAGGACGAGCTGCCCGACGACCTCGCGCCGGCGCATCGCATAGCGATCGCGAAGGCGCTCGAGGTGATCATCACGAATCCGCGCTTCCTCATGCGTGAGATCGAGCGCGACACCGCGGCGGCGCTACGCGGTGCGTGACCTCAGGCCCGAGACGCGGCGCTACATCCCTGGCATCGTCATGCGCGCGGTCGCGGTGACCGTCGTCTGGGGCGTCGCGCTGCTCGCGGGCATGCGGTCGAACGTGCAGGGCTCGCTCGAGATGGCCGCCTACGGCACGATCATCCTCTTCACGCTCGCGATCGTCGTGCAGCTCCTGGTGCTCATGCTGTTCGAACACCACTCTTGACGTGAGCGACGACCATGTGCAACTATCAGGTTGCACATGGAGATGGACGCGTTCGCCGCGCTTGGCGACCCGACACGACGCCAGCTCGTGCAGTGGCTGGCGGTCCGTCCTGCGACCGCGACCGAGCTCTCCGCGCGCCTGCCGGTGACGCGCCAGGCCGTCGTGAAGCATCTCGGGATCCTCGAGGACGCGCGGATCGTTGCGAAGCGCCGCGACGGCAGAGAGGTGCGCTATCGCATCGAGGCCGAGCGCCTCGACGCGGCGGCGAAGTGGATCGCGGCGGTGACCGCGCGGTGGGAGGCGCGGCTGTCGCGGCTCAAGAGCCATCTCGAGGGGAGTTGACATGACCGAACGCACCAAGGTCGAAGCCAAGCACAAGGAGTTCATCCGAGCGCCGCGCGAGCAGGTCTATGACGCCTTCGCGACGAGCGAGGGGCTCAACGCGTGGTGGACCGAGGGCGGCGCGGTCGACGCGCGGCCCGGCGGCACGATGGTGTTCCGCTTCGTCGACTGGGGAGCCGACAAGATCAACGCCGAGTTCAAAGGACGCGTCCTCGAGGCGCGTCGTCCCGAGCGCTTCGTCTACCAGTGGGGCATCGAGAATCCCGATGAGACGACGACGGTCGAGCTCACATTCGAGGAGAGCGAGGACGGCACGATCGTCCGCGTTCGCGAGTACGGGTTCACGCGTATCGACCAGGCGCTCGGGAACTCGAGCGGCTGGGGTGAGGCGCTGACGCTCGTGAAGTTCTGGGTGGAGCGCGGCCTGAGCGTCCACCCGGTGCGTTAGGCGGCGGGCACCTCGCGGCGCGCGTCGGCGGCGAAGACGAAGCTCGTGAGCAATCCGACGATGCCAGCCATGGTCACGATGCCCGTGAGCTCGTGCACGGTCCACCCGCTGCCGACGCGCCAGACGACCACACCCAGGTAGATCGCGAAGTAGGCCGCCGGCAGCAAGAACGCGAACGCGCGCAGGGCGATGACGCGGTCGGGCGATGGGCGGAGGCGCGACACGAGGAAGTCGCCGACCGCGCCCGCGGCGATCGCGACGAGCGCGAAGGTCAGCTGCACCTCGAGTGACGCATGTCCGCGCATGAGGATCATCCCGACACCGTTGAGGCCGAGCATCACCGTGAGCGCTCCGGGTACGAGCACGCCGCGACGCAGTCCGACGAGGGCGCAGCCGACGATGAGCGCGCTGAAGAGGATGACGCCGAGCATGGCGCGCACGAGTGTCGCGTCGGAAGGACGGAGGCCGGCGCCGATGACACCCGAGTACGGGCCCGCATAGAGCGTGAAGAAGGTGAACGTGCCGAGCAGGAACGTGAGCGAGATCACCGCCGGGAGCTGCCGGGCGAGATCCGGTCGCCGCGCGCGCCGCGCCGCCGCGAACGGCGCGCTCACGATGAGCGCGGCGCCGGTGGCGAGGATGAGGTGGCTCGGGCTGAGGAGCGCGTCGGTGCTGAACTCGATGCCGAAGATCGAATGCCAGAGCATGTCGAAGATGCCGCCCGCGCCGAAGATGAAGACGCCCGCGACCGCGTACTCGTAACCCGCTGGGATCGCGGCGCGCCACGACGTGGCGCGCGGTCTCTTGAGCACGACCGCGCCGAGGATGACCGCGGCGCACGCGCCGAAACCCGAGTAGAACGCTGCGTGCCAGATCGTCCAGAACGAGTCCGGCAGCCCGTAGCCGTGCGCCCAGCCATCCCAGTACAGACCGGCACCAAGCCACGCCGAGGCCGCGACGATGAGCCAGTCCAGACGGATGCGTCGGGCGAGCGTGGACGAGACGCCCTCGAGGGCTGCCGGTGCGGCGGACGTCGCTTCGCTGGTCGCCATTCCGTCTATATACGCGCACTTGCCGCGCGGCGTTCCGTCTCGATCCAGGCCCGGGCCTCCGCGGGCGTGCGGAAGCGGAGCGTTCGCGCGTGGGCGACGTCGGGCGAGGCGAACAGGCGCGCGTAGTTGCGCTTGCGTCGCCAGTACGTCCGCAGCGCCCACACGAAGAGCGAATCGCGGGAGAAGAACGCGTTACGCACCGTCTCGCGGTTGCCCGTTCCCGGCCACAGCTCCTGCTTGTCGCGGAGGCGGGCGACGGTGCGTCGCCACAGGTTCGCGTAGATCACGCGCAGCGAGAAGTCGAGCCAGATGATCGTGTCGGCCCTCGCCCAAACGAGCTGCCGCGCGCCGCGTCCCCCGTAGTTGCCGTCGACGACCCACGCGTCGCCTGCGATCGCCGTACGGACTCGCGCCTGGAGCGTCTCGGCGTCCGCGAGCGTCCAGTTCGGTCCCCATGCGAGGGCATCGAGTTCGGTGTGCGGGACGCCGAGCGCCAGCGCGAGTTCGCGCGCATACGTGGTCTTCCCCGTTCCGGTGGACCCGACGATCGAGACGCGACGCGGGGGCGCTTCCACGCGCGCGACGATATCCTCGCTTCGCCTCTTGAAGCTCCACGAGTACCAGGCCAAGCAGCTACTCGCGCGCGCGGGCATCCCCATACCCGAAGGCCGCATCGCGACGACGCCGGAGGAGGCGGAGGCGGCCGCGCGCGCGCTGGATGGCACCGTCGTCGTGAAGGCGCAGGTACACGCGGGCGGCCGCGGCAAAGCCGGCGGCATCAAGGTCGCGAAGACGCCCAATGAGGCGCGCGAGCACGCGAGCGCGATCCTGCACAAGCAGATCAAAGGGCTGCGCGTTCGCAAGGTCTACGTCGAGCGGGCCGCGTCCATCGCGAAGGAGCTCTACCTCGGCATCACGCTCGACCGCGATCGCCGACGTCCGGTCGTGATGCTCTCGACGGTCGGCGGCATGGACATCGAGGAAGTCGCGGCGAGCACCCCGGAGAAGATCGCACGCGGCTGGCCCGATCCCGTCCTCGGCGTCCTCCCCTATCAGGCGCGCGCGCTCTGTTTCGACGCGGGCGTGCCCGCCGAGCAACGCAATGCGGTCGCGGACATGGCGCAGCGTCTCTACGGGGTGTACGCGAAGACCGATGCGACGCTCATCGAGATCAATCCGCTCTTCATCCAGAACGACGGCTCAGTGCTCGCGGGCGACGCGAAGCTCGACATCGACGACAACGCGCTCTTCCGCCAGACCGAGCTCCGTGACTGGAAGGAGGTGAGCCCGAACGAGGAGGTCGAGGAGCGAGCGCGCGCGCTCGGCTTCGCCTACGTCCAGCTCGACGGCGACGTTGGGATCATCGGGAACGGCGCGGGCCTCGTGATGGGCACACTCGACGCGGTGAAGAACGTCGGCGGGCACGCCGCGAACTTCCTCGACGTTGGCGGCGGCGCGAAGGAGGCGGTGGTGAAGGCCGCGCTCGAGATCGTGCTCGCCAATAAGAAGGTGAAGAGCGTCCTCATCAACATCTTCGGCGGCATCACCCGCGGCGACGAGGTCGCGAAGGGGATCCTCTCGGTCATCGCGCAGCACCCGCCCGCGGTGCCTCTGGTCATTCGTCTCTCGGGGACCGAGGCCGAGGCCGGGCGCAAGCTGCTCGTCGGCGCGCCGCTCGAGTCACGTACGACGATGGACGAGGCGGCGAAGGAGGCCGTGCGCCTCGCGGCGGGCGGGAAGGCGCACTTCAACACGTGAGCGTGCTCGTTGGACGGGACACGCGGGTCGTCGTTCAGGGTCTGGGGCGCGAGGGCACCTTCCACGCCGGGCGCATGAGGGAGTACGGCACGAAAGTCGTCGCCGGAACGAAACCCGGTGCGGGCGGGACGAAGGTCGACGGCATCCCGCTGTTCGACACGGTCGCGCAGGCGGTCGACGAGACCGGCGCGAACGCGTCGATCATCTTCGTTCCCGCACCCGGCGCGATGGACGCGATGCTCGAGGCGATCGACAACGAGCTCTCGGTGGTCGTCTGCATCACCGAGGGAACGCCGGTGCAAGACATGACGAAGGTCGCGAGCCTGCTCGAGCGATCCGCGACGACGCTCATCGGGCCGAACTGCCCGGGCCTGATCACACCGGGCGAGTGCAAGATCGGGATCATGCCCGCGGAGAACTTCTCACCGGGACCCATCGGCTTCGTCTCGCGGTCGGGCACCCTCACGTATGAGATCGCGGACGCGCTCTCGCGCGCCGGACTCGGTCAGACCACGTGCCTCGGCATCGGCGGCGATCCGGTCATCGGGCTGCCGACGCCGGAGGCGGTGCGGCTGTTCAACGAGGATCCCGCGACTGAGGTCATCGTCATAGTCGGCGAGATCGGCGGCAGCGCCGAGGAGCACGCCGCGGAGTACATGCGCGCACACGGGAAGAAGCCCGCGGTCGCGTTCATCGCCGGACGGAGCGCGCCGCCCGGAAAGCGGATGGGCCACGCCGGCGCGATCGTGTCGGGCAATCAGGGCACGGCGGAGTCGAAGGTCAAGGCATTCGAGGACGCGGGAGTTCCAGTCGCGAACGCACCGAGCGAGATCCCGGGCCTGGTGAAGGCCGCGCTGCGGCGCGGCTAAGCGTCCCCGCGCGGATCGTCCGCTGTGGCCATCGGCCACTCCGGCTGCTCGCGGACCGGCGAGAGCTCGATGTGGATGACTTCGCCCGGCGCCCGGAACGACGAGCGCAGGTGGGAGTTGTCGCAGAACGGCTTGTTCTGCGAGAGCCCGCAGCGGCACAGCGATGCGCGCGGCAACGTCTCGACGGATCCATCCTCGTGCCGCACCTCGATGTGGCCCCGAACCAGCAGCGGCCCGTTGCGGATCGGCGTGATGCGCGGCGGCTCGGGCGTCTGCTCCTCGAGACCGCCGTCGAGGCGGCGGTACTGGAGCGCACCGCTCGGGCAGCGCTCGATGACGCGCGCGAGCTCATCGGCGTCCGCTGCGTCGGGCATGACCCACGGACGGCGACGTAACTGGAAGACCTGTGGCGAGCGCCGCAGGCATTCACCTATGTGGGTACAGACCGCGACGTCGAACGAGACCTCGATGTCCTTACCGCGATAGGTCTTGCGCACTAGGTGCGCGGCGCGGGCCGCTGCTGCGGGAGGAGCCACGGGAGCGCTTCGGCCATGGGCTCAGCGAGCGCGGCGTACTCGCGCTCGCCGATCGCGTGCTTCGCGAAGAGCCCGAGGGCTGCGCCGAACGCGGCGCGCTCGGCCTTGTGCCCGGTCTCGCCGTGCGAGGCCTTCCACGCGACGAGCGCGCCCTTCGCCTCGGTGAGCCCGAAGACGCGGCGGCGGTACTCGTCCCAGGCCTCGCCGAGATCGGTGCGCTCGATCGCCGCGAGCGCCGCCTTCTCGGCGCGGTGGTATGGCTCGAGGCCGCGCGACTCGTGACGGTCCCAGCCCCACGCCGCGCGTTCGATGCCCGTCTTGTCCAGCACGCGTAGGTCCGCAGCGAGACGCTCGAGATCCTGTGGGCTTGGATGTTTGGCCGTAGGCCGATGGTAGGCCTCGTGCGACCTCGCGCGGCTCGACGGACTGTGACGCTCTAGGCACGTGCGCGCGCGGGAACGAGGAGCGCGAGCAGCACCGTACCGAGGAGGGCGAGCGCGGCCGCCGTCGCGAACGTCGTCTGAGAACCGAAGCGATCCCACAGCGCGCCGGCCATCGTGCCCGCGGCGAGCGCGGCGAGACCGACAACGCTGCTGTACAAGCCGACGCTCGAGGCGCGTACCTCGGCTGGCGCGAGGTCCACGGCGAGGGCCTTGCCGACCGCGCGGACCGCGCCGCGGTGCACGCCGTAGAGCGCGAACAGCACGGCGACGACGAGCCCGCTCGTCGCGAGGGCGAGACCGCCGAACGCGGCCGCGAAGATCGCGAGGGTCGCGACCATGACGCGCTTGCGTCCCCAGACGTCGGAGAGCTGACCCGCGGGGTACGACGCGATCGCAGCGACGAAGTTGTACGCCGCGTACACGAGGATCGTGGCCTCGGCGGGCAAGCCGACTTCCGCCGCTTTCAGGATGACGAATGCACTCGAGGCGTTGCCGAGGCCGAAGACTCCGATCGCGGCGAGGTACCGCCAGTACGCGGATGGGAACGCGCGGAGCTCGAATCGTGGCCGCGGCGCGCTGGCCGTCGCACGGCGCTCCGGGACGGCACTGATGAGCGCGACAGCGAGGAGCCCTGGGATGAACGCGATCAGGAAGATCGCGCGCAGCGGGAGGTGCACGAGATAGAGGAGCGCCACGGCGACGAGGGGACCGACGACCGCGCCCATGTTGTCGCCGATGCCCTCGAGACCGAACGCCGCGCCTCGCCGCTCGCGCGGCGCCGCGCCCGCGATGAGCGCGTCACGCGGCGCGGAGCGGATGCCCGTGCCCAGGCGGTCCGCGAATCGAGACGCGAGGACGCTCGGCCATGCCGTCGCGAGGCCGATCGTCGGCTTTGCGAGCGCGGCAAGCGCGTAGCCGACGACCGCGACGGGCTTGTTGCGGCCGAGGCGGTCCGCGAGCCATCCGGACCCACCTTGCACGATGTTTTGCGTCGCCTCGGCGACCCCTTCGACGACGCCGACGACCGTTCGTGGCGCGCCGAGTTCCTGCGTGAGGAACAGCGGCAGGACCGGATAGAGCATCTCGGTCGAGACGTCGGCGCTGAAGCTCGTGACCGCAAGGAGGTAGACCGCGCGGGGCAGGCCGCGGAGCACGCTGCGACTGTATGGCTATGGACGTCGCGGCATTCGGCTAACCTCGAAAGCCCGCGTCATTCCCATGGAGGTCTCACGCTGGCTCATACGGTCGTCATCGGCGGCGGCATCTGCGGACTCGCCGCCGGCCTCACGCTCGCGGAACGCGGTCAACAGGTCACTGTGCTCGAGGCGCAGGACTTCCTCGGCGGGCTCGCGACGACGCTGCGCGGCGCGACGGGCGCGGGCTACGATTTCGGGCCCCACGCGTACCACGCGCGCAATCAGCGCGTGCTCGACATGTTCAAGGAGATCGCGAGCGACGGCTTTCCGGCGCGCGCGAAGAACGTGCGCATCAAGTTCCGCGGCAAGTACTACAAGTACCCGCTCGAGGCGCTCGATATCGCGAAGAGCATGTCGCCGTTCCTCGCGGCGCGCGCGTTCTTCGATTACTCGCTGGAATCGCTGCGCCGGAAGCTGCGGCCCCGTCCGCTCGTGTCGGCGGAGGACTGGGTCGTCCAGGCGATGGGCCGGACGCTCTACGGGCTCTTCTTCGGCCCGTACACAACGAAGGTGTGGGGCATCCCGCCGAGCCAGCTCGCCGCATCGTTCGCGCAGCACCGCATCCCGCACATCTCCCTCGCGAAGGTCGTCCTCTCCTCGCTACGCACGGGACGCGCGAAGATCACCGGTAGCGAGCACCGCTACGCGCCCCTCGTCATCGAGCTCTTCTATCCACCGAAAGGCGCGGGGCTCATCAGCGAGCGGATGGCCGAGCGGATCCGGCGGGCCGATCCGCGCAACGAGACGCGCACGAACACGCTCGTCACGCGTGTCGAGGCGAGCGGCGATCGGGTCACCGCCGTCTGGGTCCGGCGCGTCCCCTCGACGAGGAAGGCCGGGCAGCTCGCGCAGCTCGCGACCGGTCGGGAGAATGACGGCAACCCCTATCACGGCGTCGATGCACCCGAGGAACGCATCGCGTGCGACAGCATCGTGAACACGGCGCCGCTGCCGGCCCTCGTCGACCTGCTCGGCGATGCGGCCTCGGCTGAGGCGAAGGCGGCGGCGCGCCATCTGCGCTTCCGCGCGATCACCATCGTCGGGCTGCGCATCAAGCGTCCGAAGGCGCTGCCCGCGCAGTCGATCTACTTCACGAACAAGACCTTCAACCGCCTCTCCGAGACCCGGAACTACGGCGGCTCCGAGGTCTGCGCGCCCGACGAGACCATCCTCCTCTGCGACATCACCTGCGACGTGGGCGACGAGATCTGGACGTCCTCGGCCGAGGCGCTGGGCCGCCGCTGCGCGAAGGAGCTCGCGGACGAGGGCTTCATAAAGGAGAGTGAGCTCGCCGAGAGCGTCGTGCTGCGCGCGACCTTCGGCTACCCGGTGTACCTCGTCGGCTACGAGAGGGCCATCGACACGCTCATGAGCGAGCTCATGCGCTTCGACAACCTCGTCACCGGCGGACGGCAGGGCCTCTACAAGTACGTCGACATGGACATCGCGTCGGAGATGGGGATCTCGATGGGCGAATTCCTTCTTTCGGGAAAGACGAAGAAGGACGTCATCGGCGGCGTACCCTACGAGGATCGGACGTTCGCTTAGCGACCCACCGGGCACCCGCCGTCACGTTCGCCTAGCGGGCTCGTTCACCCGCTCGATGCGGCGCGTCGCGTCTTTCGGATTCTCACTGCTGATCTCCCTCATTTGGCTCATTCCCGCGGCGACGCCCGAGCAGCATCTCGCGCTTGCCCAGACCCCGGCTGCGGGCGTCCCGCTCGTCGGCTCCTTCAAGGGGACCGGCACGCAGATCGTCACCATCTCCGACCCGACGGACTCGCTCGGCCTGCGGATCCAACTCCTCGACCGCGAGACGACCACCCCGGCCCCCGCGGGCACGTCGCCGCTGCCGACGCCCGAGAAATTCATCCCGAGCGATTGGTACTCCGCGCCGGCGAACAGCTTCGACCTCGGCAAGATGCGCTGGGCGGCCGCCGACGCGAACTTCGACGGAAAGACGGACCTCATCGCGCTGTACGACGACGGGGGCACGAGCGTTCGCCTCCTCGTGTGGCTCTCGACGGGGACGGGCTTCAACTTCACCGGCGCGCAGGGCTGGTGGCGGAGCGACGGCTACGCCTGGTCGCGCGTGAAGGCGATCATCGCCGGCAACTTCTCCGCCGTCGGCCACAGCGGGCTCCTCTTCATCTACCAGTACGACAACTTCGACATGCACATCCACTACCTCGAGTCGGACGGCAAGCAGTTCATCTACACGGGCAACCAGGGCGTGTACGTCTCGGGACCGGGTCAGTACGACACGGCGCGCGCCCGTTTCGTCGTCGGACGCTTCACGCGCACGACCGGACCTGATCAGCTCGCGTCGGTCTACCAGTACCCGAATTTCCAGATCCGTATCCACGTCTTCGATCCCACGCCACAGGGCCTGCAGCCGGTGAACGGCTGGGGCGGCGTCTTCGCGTCCGCGGAGAACACCTACGACATCACGAAGGCGAAGTTCGCCGCGGCGGACGTCGATGGTGACGGGAAGACGGACCTGCTCGGCTTCTACTGGTACGGCGACGGCTCGGTGCGGGTGCACAAGTTCGGCGGCGCGCAGAATCTCGCGCTGCTCGACACGAGCGGTATCGCGTACTTCGCGCCGTTCTCGCTGCCCTGGCTTGAGACGCGCGTGGTGGCCGGCGACTTCAACGCCGATGGCAAGGGCGACCTCGCGCTGCTCACGTCACTTATCGACGGGTCATCACATGTCGGGGTGCTGCGCGGCGGCGGGACGGCGATG
>Ga0209157_1002656_pt1 | contig 14114 bp, 12 predicted proteins | sample GraSoiAngelo_135_FD_185892 | JGI IMG/M metagenome (GOLD analysis project Ga0209157, IMG submission 185892) | Grasslands soil microbial communities from the Angelo Coastal Reserve, California, USA - 14_0929_05_40cm (SPAdes) (version 2) | ecosystem: Environmental > Terrestrial > Soil > Grasslands ... | reverse complement strand
CGCGCGTTGCGCTGCCGTACGCGAAAACTGCCGAAGCCGCGTACTTCAAGTTTGTCGCCGTTCTTTAATGCCTTGATCACGCTTTCGAACAAAGTGTCGACAATGACCTCTGAATCCTTTCGAGTGAGCTCGGTAACCCGGGAAACTTCTTCCACCAGGTCTGCTTTGGTCATGATTCTCTCCATGGGGACAGACACCTGAATCACCCAAAATTCCTTCAAAGCTGTTGTTCAATCTGGGTGATTCAGGTGTCTGTCCCCGAATTTCAAAGTCCCCCGCTATTTCCAAATATATTGAAATTTGATCTGCGACTTCATGCTTTGTCCATTAAACGGCACAAATCGCGAAAGGTCCGTTGTCAACACATCCAACAAGGTTACGCGCCGGCGGCTCAGGCGAATGAGACGAGGCTTACCGGAAATCCCAGCGAGCTTGGCTGTGAGATCCACGGCGTCCTGGAAATTGCCGATCTCGTCGACTAATTTCCGCCCCTTCGCATCCCTTCCGGTGAACACACGACCATCCGCAAGAGAACGCACTTCCTGTAAATCCAACTTCCTGCCGGAAGCGACAGCTTCGAGAAATTGTACGTACATATCATCGATCAAACCCTGAAAATACTTCTTCTCGTTTTCCGTCAGGGCTCGTGACGGTGAACCCGTATCCTTGAATTCACCGGTCTTGAAGACCACATCTTTCAGCTTCGCCCATTCCATCAAATCGGCGAAGTTGACCCATTCTGCAATTACTCCAATGCTGCCGACAATCGTTCCGGGATTAGCAACAATTTTGTTGGCCGCGCAAGCGACATAATAAGCGCCCGACGCACCCGTCGACGAGAGATAAGCGACAACGATTTTGTCTTTTTTGTCCCGAAGCCGCCTGATCTCGGTATAGATCTCCTGGGAGACGGCGACGCCACCTCCGGGTGAATCGATATTCAGCAGAATCGCTTTCACCGAATTGGAGTCTTCATACCGTTTCAATTGATCCAGGATCGCGCGCGATTCCACCAACTCGCCATCCACATCGACGACCTGAATCCTGTCGGAAAACGCGAGATCCGCCGCATCGTCCGCGCTGAACGTCAACATGACCGCGACTAAAGCGATTGCCAAAAGCACGAAGGCGCCTCCACCAAGGAGGAGCCATAAGGATACGCGATTTCGCATTTTGAACGGGTTTTAGCTGTTATCTTTTGCGTGGAACAAATCTGCCAGAGTCGCGCTGCCGTCGGCGCCATCGCGATAGGAATTGTATTCCCGCCGCTCCACCTCTTCGGCTACCGCTTTGTGACTCAGCCCGATTTTACGTTCATTCGGGCTCATCTTGATGATCTTGAACTCGGCTTCCTCACCTAGTCTGAAGCGATGCTCCACATTTTGACGGTCGGCTTCCTCGAGTTCAGATACGTGACAGAGGCCTTCCAGGCCCTCATCCAACTCGACGAAAATCCCAAACGGAGCGTGGCGAACGACGCGGCCGCGAACCAGGTCGCCGACAACATGATTCGAGAAGAATTGTTCCCACACATCCGGCTGCAACTGCTTTATGCCAAGCGACAGCCGATGATTGTCGCTATCGATATTCAGGATCACTGCTTCGACGCGTTCTCCCTTCTTCAATACCTCAGAAGGATGCTTGATTCGCCGCGGAGAAATGTCGGAAACGTGGACAAGCCCATCGATTCCCTCTTCGACTTCAATGAAGGCGCCAAAGTCGGTGAGATTCCGAACTCGCCCGCTGATCACAGACCCGATCGCGTAACGCTCCGCCAAGGTGCTCCATGGGTCGGGCTCGGTTTGTTTAAGTCCCAGAGAAATCCGGCGATTCTGGAGGTCGACGTCCAGGATGATGGCTTCGACATCTTGTCCGCTCTGAAGCACCTTGGAAGGATGCTTGACACGCTTGCTCCACGACATTTCCGAAACGTGAATCAGGCCTTCAACGCCTGGTTCCAATTCCACGAAAGCCCCATAGTCGGTCAGATTCACAACTTTTCCGGTAACTCGGGCGCCGACGGGATAAACCTGGCGCACTAACGTCCAGGGATCCGGCGTGAGTTGTTTGTAGCCCAAGGATACGCGTTCCTTTTCGCGATCGTACTTCAGGATTTTCACGGTGATTTCATCACCGACATTGAACATTTCAGAGGGATGGTTCACGCGGCCCCAGGACAGGTCTGTGACATGCAGCAACCCATCGATGCCGCCCAGATCGACGAATACGCCGTAATCCGTAATGTTCTTTACGATGCCGCGAACTTCGGCATCCTCCCTGAGAACTTCCAACGTAAAGGCTTTTTTCCGCGCCTGTTCGTTCTCCAATACCAATTTTCGTGAGAGAACGATATTGCCGCGCTTGCGGTTCACTTTAATCACGCGGCATTCAATCTCTTTGCCCCTGAAGGCGTCGAGATTCTTGACGGGCCGGACATCAATCTGCGAACCCGGAAGGAAGGCACGAACACCGATGTCGACGGATAATCCTCCCTTGATGCGCTCCACGACGCGGCCGCGAATGACCCTGTTTTCGTTGTACGCCCTTTCGACTTCTTCCCACACTCTCACCTTTTCCGCTTTTTCTTTCGAGAGTACGATGTGCCCTTCCATATCTTCGGTATCTTCGAGGAGCACATCGATGATATCGCCGACTTTTATAGTGAGCCGGCCGTTGGGATCGATGAATTGAGCTACCGGAATGACTCCTTCGGATTTATAGCCAATGTCGACGATCACATCGGTATCCGTTATCTTCAGAACCATACCCTTCATCACTTCGCCTTCGGCGAATTTTCGGGCACCATACTGGTCTAGAAGCTTTTCGTAGTTCTCTTCCTCCTCTCGTTGCGGAACTGCAAAATGACCGGCGCCCCTCTCCTTTTCGCGGGCGCGCTGTGCCCCGGCCAATTTTCCGGGTTCATTAACCATTGTAATTGTTTCCTCCTGGGACTAATTGCAAGCTTGGTACGGTAACTAATTTTCTGATCCATTGCAACCGCGTGGACCGGGACCTGGCGGCGAGGTATCGAGAGCACACCCGAGGGATGTCGGAGAACACACGCTGTCCTTAGACACGGCTTTGATGAACGGAAGTACTATAGTCAATGGCATAGGCGAAAGCAAACTGGAACTGTAGCGGGGGGTTTACGGTGACATATGGGTGGAGCGCATTCCCCTCCGCGCAGAGGAGGGGAGGCGCGAAGCGCGGGGGTGGTCAGTTCGGCGAAACGTTAACGCCGGTCTGACCACCCCGGTTGCGCCGCTTCGGTGGCTTCGCGGCATGCTTTTGATGGCGCAGCCTCCCCTGCTCTGCGAGGAGGGGAATCGCCACACTCCGTGCATCTTTGGCCAAAATTACCGGCGTCCAAGGTATAATAAGTACTTCTTTGGAGGCTTGATGAAGGCAAATATTCATCCGAACTATGTTGAGGCGATCGTCCGGTGCGCCTGCGGCGAAACGTTTAAGACGCGCTCAACAAAGGCGGAGATTCACCTGGAAATCTGTTCGAAGTGTCATCCCTTCTTCACCGGCAAACAAAAGCTTGTCGATACCGCCGGCCGCGTGGAACGATTCCAGAGAAAATACAAAAAGACTTCTTGAGGCATATCGAATTGATCGTGAAATATATAAAACACCTGATGTTCACCGCGATGTCATGGGGGCTCAGCTCCAGTGATGACGAAATTTTGGTCGGAGGCCAGGCCGTCATCGAGGGCGTGATGATGCGCTCTCCGAAAGGCTACTCGGTCGCTGTCCGCCGGCCGGACGGCACCATCCGGATCCTGAAGGATGCGCTGCTCAGCCTTGGCGAAAAATTCAAATTTTTCAAGTTGCCGCTTGTTCGAGGCGTTGGCGTCCTCGGACAGGCACTCGTGCTCGGCATCCGAGCTCTTCGCTTTTCGGCCGAAGAAGCTCTTCGAGCAGAGGATGTAAAGAAGCAGGTCGAGACGAAGGAGGCACAAAAAGATCCCGGCCAGGTTTCCTCGTGGCTAATCGCGGGCAATCTTGTCCTGGCGCTTGGCATCAATGTCCTGCTGTTCGTAGCCCTGCCCCTGTTCATCACGCGTGTACTCCAGAGCGAGATCGGCTTCCAAAGTTCGATTCTGTTCAACGGCATCGACGGAATTTTCCGTGTCCTGGTTTTCGTCGGGTTCCTGTACATGGTGTCATGGATGAAAGACATGAATCGCGTTTTTGAATACCACGGTGCAGAACATAAGACGGTCTACAATTTCGAAGCTCGCGAAGATTTAAAAGTCGAGAACGCAAAGAAATTTTCGACGCTCCATCCGCGTTGCGGGACCAGTTTTCTGCTCGTGGTGATGATCGTGAGCATCCTGGTCTTCTCCATAGTGCATTTCGACTCGTTTGCCGGGAAGTTCCTGTCGCGCATCGCACTGCTTCCCCTCATTGCGGGAATCTCATACGAGATCATCCGCTACTCCGCAAAGCATCCGAAGAGCCTGCTCCGCTTAGTCACGTTTCCCGGTCTGCTGCTTCAAAAGATCACGACAAAGGAGCCTGACGAGACGCAGCTCGAAATTGCTATTCGCGCGCTCGAAGAAGCATTGACGGTGTAACAGTGGCTCTGTCGGACGTCCTCATCGAGAGACTTCGCACGACCGAAGCTCGTTACGAAGAACTCAATCGGCAACTGGCTAGCCCCGAAATCGTCTCCGACACGAAGAAATATCAAAAAACCGCGCGGGCACACAGCGAGCTTGGCGAAATCGTCGCCAAGTTTCGGGAATATAGCGATCTGGAGCGCGGTATAGGCGAGACCGAAGTCATGGTTCGGGAGGAAAGCGATCCGGATTTGAAGTCGATGGCTCATGAGGAACTCGCCGCTCTGGAAGATCGGCTTTCGCGATGCGAGGCCGATCTCAAGCTTTTGCTCGTGCCGAAAGACCCCAACGACGAACGAAATGTCATTCTGGAAATTCGCGCGGGCACGGGCGGAGACGAAGCCGCCCTTTTCGTGGCGGATGTGTTCAGAATGTATTCACGATACGCCGAATCCCAACGCTGGCGTGTCGAAATTCTTTCTTCCAATCCGACAGGTATTGGTGGTTTCAAGGAAATTATCGCGCTGATCGAAGGCCGCGGCGCCTACAGCAAGCTCAAGTTCGAAAGCGGCGTTCATCGCGTGCAGCGAGTGCCTGCTACGGAAGCGAGCGGTCGAATTCATACCTCTACCATTACTGTTGCGGTTTTGCCCGAAGCGCAGGAAGTGGAAGTCGACATCCACGACAAGGACCTTCGCATCGATACGTTCTGTTCGTCCGGACCGGGAGGCCAATCGGTGAACACGACGTATTCTGCGGTTCGTATTACGCATATTCCGACCGGACTGGTGGTGTCATGCCAGGACGAAAAATCACAAATCAAAAACAAAGCCAAGGCGCTCCGGGTTCTCCGCTCCCGCTTGTACGAGATCGAAATGGAGAAGCAGCAAAAAGCCGTCGCCGATGAACGCCGATCGATGGTCGGCACGGGCGAACGCAGCGAGAAAATCCGCACGTATAACTATCCCCAAAACCGAGTGACCGATCATCGCATCGCGCTGACGCTCCACCGGCTGGATTCCATCATCGACGGCGCCATACCCGAAATCATCGATGCCCTCACCGCACACTATCAGGCAGAGCGCATGAAAAATCCTCCCGAAGATCCCGCCGCGGCGTGACCATTCGTGAAGCGCTTCGATCGGCGGCGGAGCGGCTTGAACTACACCATGTTTCGAATAGCCGCCGCGCTGCCGAACTACTACTGGCTCATTGCCTCTCCGTCGAGCGGGAATATCTCTACGCGCACGATGATCGCGTGATGCGGGATGAAGAAAATCAAGCGCTCGAAGAAGCTCTGTATGACAGAATTAATGGCGTTCCGCTTCAATACATTGTCGGCGGGCAGGAGTTCTATGGACGCTACTTCCGAGTCACACCCGATGTTTTGATCCCCCGGCCAGAAACCGAGCACATCGTCGAAGCCGTTCTTGAGATCCAGGACGCAGCCGGCCAGAACTTTCGTCCGCGGATTTTGGATGTGGGCACAGGATCAGGATGTATTGCAGTGACACTCGCGCTGGAAATTGCCGAAGCCGAAGTTTTCGGGAGTGATATTTCCGAACGAGCGCTCCAGGTCGCGCGCACGAACGCCTCTCGGCTGGAAGCATCGGTGGCTTTTGTGTGTATGGACGTGATGGATGCCGTGGAGGGTGAATTCGAATTCATTGTCAGCAACCCGCCGTATGTACGACGCGGTGATATGCATTGGCTGCAACGCGAAGTCCGGGAATACGAGCCGCACCTCGCACTGTTTTCGCCGGATGACGAACTGGAGCTGTATCGGCGTTTAGTCGCCGAGGCTCAGCGACTTCTATTTCCGGGTAGTTACCTGGTCATGGAAATCGGCATCGGCATGGATGAGCGGGTTTTGGGATTGTTTGATGCACGTTGGGAAAAATTGCCCGTTAGAACGGATCTTCAAGGAATTCCTCGAATCGTTATTGCGCGGAAAGGATGAATAGCAATTCCCCTTCCTCGCAGAGAACGGAATACTTCTTACGAGAGATTCTTCCGGTACCACTCGATGGTATTCCGAAGACCTTCCTCGAAACTGACCTTCGGCTGATATCCGAGATGTTCCCTCGCGCGCGTAATATCCGCTTGCGAGTGCTTGATGTCGCCCGGACGCGAATCCGCATAAATCGGCGCGATATCCTTACCCGTGATTTTATTGATCTGATGGAGCATCGAATTCACGGTGATCCGATCGCCGCAAGCCACGTTAAAGACTTGCCCGGCTACCACGGGTACCGTGCACGCTTGAAGATTGGCTTCCACGACGTTTTGGACGTATGTGAAATCGCGCGACTGGAGGCCATCACCGTAGATTGTCGGACGCTTATTTTGAAGCACGGCTGCAATGAAAAGGGCGAGCACGCCGCTATATTGCGACGTGGAATCCTGTCTGGGACCGAAGACATTGAAATAACGCAGCGACACAGTCTCCAATCCATACGCGCGACTGAACACCTGGCAATAAATTTCGGCGAAAAGTTTCTGCGCGCCGTATGGCGATAATGGATTCGGCATCATGCCTTCGTGCTTGGGCAACGTCGGACTATCGCCATATACCGAAGAGGATGAGGCGTAAACAACGCGTTTCACATTAGCCTCGCGGCTCGCGTTCAGTAATTGCAGCGTGGCGTTGACGTTGGCATGATGCGATTTGACCGGATCGAGGATGGATTTTGGAACAGATGGTATTGCTGCCTGATGGATGACGTAGTCCGCTCCCTTGAGAAATCCAGGGAGGTTCTTCCCCTCAGCGATGTCGGCCTCAATGATCTCGGCACCGGCCTCGAACGGTTCGACGTTTTCCCACTTGCCGGTCGAGAAGTTATCGATCACCCTGACGGTTTCATTACGGCGAAGCAGTTCTTCAACAATATGCGACCCAATGAACCCCCCACCCCCCGTAACGACATACACGGCCATCGCGCAACCTCCACGAGATTACAGCACCTGAATTGCCTTATTAGTGAGGAATTGTAACTGAAGCGAACTTCTCAAAATGAGAATTGATTAATGCTAATGAGATTTCCGAGGCCGATTATCAATTTTCAATTCTCAATTTTTGAGCGCTCTCTGACCGCCGTCAGAAAAAGGCAGGCAGACTGTAAGCCGAATTCTGTACCCAGCCATCTTTAGCGTGGGGCCCACCGGCAAAGCCGGCCGGTACCCCACACGGGATGACTGAGTGGCGATCATTCATCTAGGCCTGAGGTTTCCCACAAGCTCGAGCAGCCTACCCGGAAACTACGACGGGCCGTCACTGGCGCCGGAAGGCGCCGCGTTTCCCTATTTGGCCTTGCTCCACGTGGGGTTTGCCAAGCCGATCCGTTACCGGACCGCTGGTGCGCTCTTACCGCACCTTTTCACCCTTACCGTTGATAGCGGCGGTATGTTTTCTGTGGCACTTTCCGTCCCTTACGGGCCCTCGCATTACGAGGCACGCTGCCCTGTGGAGTTCGGACTTTCCTCGGCGAATACGCCGCGATCGCCCGTCTGCCTGCCAATCTTATGATTCTATGCTCTCTAGCAATTTCTGCAATCGGGAAGGCAGGGGGGAGTGAAATTCCATGGGTTCTTTAGTGCTCGGATGATGAAAGCGCAGATGGGCAGCGTGCAAGAAATACCGATCGAGCGGGCCGAATTTCTTCACAAATTCCTTGTACGCGCGCTCCGCATAAACATCATCGCCGACAACCGGATGTCCGATGGCATTTAGATGGACTCGAATCTGATGTGTACGGCCTGTCTTGATCTTCAGCTCCAGCAGGGCAAAACCGCGATAATGTTCCAGGACTTTGTACTCGGTATGCGCCGCACGCCCCCGGGGCCGGCCCGCTGCCATCTTCGTACGAAGAGTCGGATGCCGGCCCACCGCCAACTCGATTGCTGCCGTATCACGCGCCGGTTTTCCGTGGACGAGCGCCAAATAAGTTTTTTGAATTTCGCGGTTCTGGAATGCCGCGCTGAGCCGCGCATGCGCAATATTATTTTTTGCCACGATCAAAAGACCCGAAGTTTTCTTGTCGAGCCGGTGCACGATCCCGGGCCGGCCCTCTCCACCCACATCCGACAGATTCTTAAAGTGAAAAAGTAGTGCATTGGCAATTGTTCCATCACGAACGCCCGACCCGGGGTGTACAACGACTCCGGCAGGCTTCTCGATGACGGCGAGATCTTGATCCTCGAAGTAGATTTGGAGCGGTATTTGCTGGGGGGAGACTGGCACCCGATCGAGTGGCCGGAAATCCAGTTCGATGGTTTCCCCGCCTCGAAGACGGTAGCCAGCCTTATCTTGGCGTCCGTCGATGTGAATTCCGCCTGAGCGGTTCAAGAACTGGATTTGGGACCGGGTCAGGGTTTCCAGGCGCTGCGCGAGAAAGACATCGAGACGGAGGCCTCGATCATGAGGTCCGGCTTGGAGCTTCATTTCGCAGAATCTCTAAAGCCAGCAGGATGACCCCGATCGAAATAGCGGAATCGGCCACGTTGAAAGAAGGCCAGTGATATGTCCGGACGTAGAATTCAAGAAAATCCACGACATATCCATAGGCCAGGCGGTCATATAGATTGCCTAAAGCTCCGCCAAGAACCAGAGCGAGGGCAAATTGTAAGAGGCGGTTTCGGAGAGAACTTCGAACACTGTAGGTAATGACGACGACGGCGGCAACAGCAGTGAAGACGGATAGCAGCACCGACTTGGCCGGCAAGCTCAGCGGATCAAAAATTCCGAATGCCACGCCGGTATTTCGCACATACGTTATGTTGAAGAATCCGTCTATGACTGAGATCGACTCGTTGAGATCGAAACGCTTCTGGATCAGCGCCTTGGTCCAACGGTCGAGCGCCAGCGTCGCGGCGGCCACAAGGATATACGTTAAACGTCTTTGGAATCTCAATGACATGCTTTCGTTTACGGGGATTATATCAACGTCCTCGGCGGGACTGGCCAGCGCGCCGCACGTATGGTATTCTCGATACGCATTTTCCACTGAGGTTTAGTCAAATAAGACTATGAAACCCAACCCAACTCACGAGCCGGCGCATGGTATCCTGAAAACCGGAACTACCATTTCCGACTCCGCATCTTGGTTTGCTTCGCTGCTCACCCAAATACGAGAGCTGCGCCGAGAACGTAAGCATCCTCGTCCGCAAGTCGAAATCACGGCGGAACGGGATCCGAGCGCATTGAATAAGCTGGTGGAAACGCCCTCGCCGGTGATGTCGCTGTTCGGCGATCTGCGTGAGGCCATTCACGATTACCTGCACCCGCACAAGATCGAAAGCAGTGTGGCCCCAGTCGCCGTCGAAGAGATTTGGTCGAAGCCTGATGATGGTTTGCCCAAACTCTTCTCCGTTTTCGTTCACGTGCTGGTGATATTGCTGGCCTTGGTTCCATGGGCCACGTCATTCCCCAAAACTCCGAAGCTGACCGAAACGGCCGTCATGGTTTACAGACCGATCAATCTCGTCCTGCCCGTCTCCAACAACGATAAATCCGGCGGCGGTGGCGGCGGCGGCAAAAAAACTTTGACGCCACCTTCGCAGGGTAGATTGCCGCGGCCCGCCGAAAAGCAGTTTGTTCCTCCGGATCCGGAACCACCAAAGAATCCCGATCCGACATTGATCATCGAACCCACTGTGGTCGCTCCACAGTTGGCGCAAATGCCGCGAATCAATTTGCTGAACCTGGGAGATCCGAACGCCGTCCCCGGACCCCCTTCTGCGGGACCGGGTGTTGGCGGGGGTATTGGGACCGGCCAGGGCCGGGGTGTTGGGGAAGGCAAAGGACCCGGCGTTGGACCTGGCGAGGGCGGCGGCGTAGGCGGCGGTGTGTTCCGCGTCGGCGGTGGTGTGACTCCGCCGACCGTCCTGCAGCGTGTTGAGCCGCAATATTCCGAAGAAGCCCGCAAAGCCCGCTATCAAGGCACTGTTGTTCTGGAAGCAATCGTTCGCAAGGACGGCACTGTCGATATCATGCGCATTGTGCGCAGTCTCGGCTTCGGCCTCGATGAGAACGCCATTCAGGCCCTCAAGCAGTGGCGGTTCCGTCCCGGCATGCGCAATGGCGTGCCCGTGGACGTTTCCCTCAACATCGAGGTCAATTTCAACCTGCGGTAGCCCAAGGCTACGATCAAAGAATATTTGTTGCAGATTCCAAGATTGGAGGTTGCTTCATTTCAGATTTTTTCGAAATGAACCAACGCAACTTCTAACCTGCAATCTCCGGTAGCTTAACTGCCTCCTCTTCGTGTCTTTTCTATGTGGTCCGGTGATTATGCTATGTTAAATTTGGAGGTTTTCCCATGAAAGACCCCGTCATCATTAGCGCTGTCCGTACACCCATTGGAAAATTTCAAGGAGCTCTGAAATCGATAAGCGCGACGCAGCTTGGCGCAATTGTTGTGAAAACGGCTGTTGAACGCGCCGGCCTGGCACCAGAGCAAGTTGACGAAGTCATCTTGGGCAACGTTGTCTCCGCGGGACTGGGCCAAAATCCTGCCCGGCAGGCCGCTCTGCAGGGCGGTCTTCTGCCGGATGTTGCCGCGATGACCATAAACAAGGTTTGCGGCTCCGGATTGAAGGCCGTCGGGCTTGCCGCGCAAGGTATTCAGACCGGCGACTCTGAAATTGTTGTTGCCGGCGGCATGGAAAGCATGACAAATGCGCCCTACTTGCTGCCCGGCGCCCGCGAGGGTTATCGCCTCGGTCACAACACGATCGTCGACTCCATGATTCATGACGGTCTCTGGGACGCGTATGAAAACTTCCACATGGGAAACACAGGTGAAATCGTTGCCGAACGCTATCGTGTGAGCCGCGAACGTCAGGATGAATACGCCCTGAACAGCCATCGCAAGGCTGTCGCTGCCATCCGCGCGGGCAGGTTCCGCGATGAGATCGTTGCGGTACCCATCCCCCAGCGCAAGGGTGATCCTGTACTCGTCGAAACGGATGAGGCTCCGCGGCCGGACGCTACCATCGAAGCATTGCGCGCATTGAAGCCTGCATTCAAAAAAGATGGGACTGTCACGGCCGGCAATGCGCCAGGCGTCAATGACGGTGCGGCGGCCGTAATCGTGACGTCGGCAGAACATGCAGCCGCGCTGGGCAAAAAACCAATCGCGCGAATCGTTGGCCAATCCGTCAGCGGAATTGAGCCGGCGCTCGTCATGATGGCTCCGGTGAAAGCTGTTCGAAAACTAGTCACAAAGACTGGGTGGAATCTCGCCGGCGTGGATCTCGTCGAATTGAATGAAGCTTTTTCGGTTCAAGCTGTCGCCGTTATGGAACAGCTCGAATTGAATCCTGAAAGAGTAAACGTGAATGGCGGCGCAGTGGCCTTAGGCCACCCGATTGGCGCCAGCGGCGCGCGTATCCTGGTAACGCTGCTTTACGAAATGACGCGGCGCAACGCGAAGCGCGGAATCGCGACGTTGTGTTTGGGCGGCGGCAATGCGGTCGCTCTCGCCGTAGAACGATAGCCTCTGGTTTATATGGACATACAAACCATTGGAATCATCGGCGCCGGCACGATGGGCAATGGCATTGCTCATACTGCCGCGCGTTCCGGATTTAAGGTGATCCTTCACGACATTGCAGAAAGTTTCCTCGACCGCGCCGTTTCCACTATCGCGAAGAATCTCGAGCGAGAAGTAGCAAAAGGCAAGATCACCGCGAACGACAAAAATGCGGCCTTGTCCCGCATCAGCGCCGTAACTCAAAATTCGGCGCTTTCGGAAGCCGATTTCGTCGTCGAAGCCGTCATTGAGGATATCGAGACGAAATTAAGAGTTTTTGAAGGGATGGATCGAATTGCCCGTCCCGGTGTGATACTGGCGTCGAACACGTCATCGATTTCGATTACGAAGATCGCGTCGAAGACGAAGCGGCCAGACAAAGTGATTGGCATGCACTTTATGAATCCAGTACCCGTTATGCCGCTGGTGGAAGTCGTGCGGGGGATCGCAACGTCGGATGAGACGTACCGGATGACAAAGGAATTGGCCGAATCATTAGGGAAAACGGCCGTCGTAGTTAACGACTTTCCGGGTTTCGTGTCCAACAGGGTGTTGATGCCGATGATCAACGAGGCGGTTTATTGTGTTATGGAGGGCGTCGGCAGTGCGGAAGCCATCGATTCGGTCATGAAGCTCGGGATGAACCATCCGATGGGCCCGCTCGCACTGGCGGACCTCATTGGCCTGGACGTCTGTCTCGATATTATGGAAGTCTTGCACTCGGGCCTGGGCGACTCGAAATACCGGCCTTGTCCACTGCTTCGTAAAATGGTGGATGCCGGGCATCTCGGTAGAAAGTCCGGATGGGGATTTTATAAGTACTAAAGGCGTGGGGCGGGAAATTCGGGGTCCCACGCTAACGCCAAAAGGACCTGCCCTGTCCGTCAAAACAGGAAGCTATCGTTATGATTCATTGTCAGAACTGCACTTCGCGAAACGCTCTGGAACGTGAATTTTGCTGGAAATGCGGCTCTAAACTGCTTGTCACTTCGGGCGCGGCAGGTCTGATGGATGCGCCAATTCCGTTCATGGAAGAGCATGTCCTGGAAAGAATCAGCGGGCTCGAAAATTCGATCGGTGCGTTGACCAAGCGCATCGACGCGCTTGTGGAAATGATCGAGCGCGTTGCGGCCGGCAATTTTATCGATCACACCATGATCGAGACGCTGACAGATTCGCTGGAGGCGGCAGGTATAGATCTTAAGAATCTCGAAGCCGACTGGAAGAAACGCATCGATTCGCGAATCCTGGAAACCGAAGAAGTCGATCGCCTTGGCAACCGGATGCAGCGCGTCATCGACTCCTACAAGGGCTCGGACCGAAAGCAATTCGGACTCTGGATTGAAAAATCCTATGACCTGTTCATCGCGGATCGGGCCAAGGAAAGCTTGCATTTTCTGAAGGCCGCTTTCAAAGACGATCCGGCTAACCATGAATTGGGATTGCTGTTGGCGGAAGTTTATTTTCAGGAAAAGGAATACGCCAAAGCCAAAGAGTGTCTGGCACAGGTTCTCGAAGCCCATCCGGATCATTTTGAAGCCATATTCCTGATGGGCTTGATCCAGCAGCGAAAAGGGCATTTCCAGGAGGCTCTAACGACGCTGGAAATGGCCGTCGGCCTGAAGAAGAATTCGTCCGCCGCTCACGCATCGCTTGGATCGTTGCTCGCCGCGGTCGGGCAAAGACAGCAGGCCATCAAACATTTCAACACCGCACTCAAACTGAAGCCCAGCGCGCCGGTGCATTTTTTGATCGGCGCGGTTTACTACGGCGCGGGACAACATAAGCGCGCCATCCGCCATCTGAAGCAGGCCACGAAATTGGATCCGCAGTTTGGTGAAGCTCATTACCAGCTCGGACTGTTGTGCCTGGAGATGAACTGGCTCGGAAAAGCCCAGGAATGTTTTAAAACGGCGCAAGCCCTGAATCCTCGTGAACGCCGCTACCGCAAACGCGTGCGCAGCTTTTCCGAGGATGCGACCGGCCCTGACCAACTCAATAGAATCATCCGCGA
>Ga0209157_1002655_pt1 | contig 14116 bp, 14 predicted proteins | sample GraSoiAngelo_135_FD_185892 | JGI IMG/M metagenome (GOLD analysis project Ga0209157, IMG submission 185892) | Grasslands soil microbial communities from the Angelo Coastal Reserve, California, USA - 14_0929_05_40cm (SPAdes) (version 2) | ecosystem: Environmental > Terrestrial > Soil > Grasslands ... | reverse complement strand
ATGACGCCGACCTCGCCACGGCGGTGAAGGGCACCGTGAACGGCTGCTACCTCAACTCGGGGCAGACGTGCACCGCGCTTACCCGGATGCTGGTCCCTGATTCGCTTTATCAGGAAGCTGCCCGTATCGCTGCCGAGGTCGCGAAGAGCTTCACGGTTGGCGACCCGCTCGCCGAAACCACCAGGCTGGGGCCGCTCAGCTCGCAGGCGCAGCTCGAGCGCGTGCGCGGCTACATCAGGAAAGGCCTGCAGGAGGGCGCCGAGCTCCTTGCGGGCGGCGCCGAGCCGCCCGAGGGCGTGCCGCCGGGCGGCTACTACGTGAAGCCCACCGTGTTCGGCAGAGTGAGCAACGACATGACCATCGCCCGGGAGGAAATCTTCGGCCCGGTGCTGTCCATCATTCCCTACCAGGACGAGGAAGACGCGGTGCGCATCGCCAACGACACGGTGTACGGCCTGGCGGGCGCGGTGTGGTCCAAGGACGACGCGCGCGCGCAGCGCGTCGCGCGCCGCATCCGCGCCGGGCAGGTGGACGTGAACGGCGGCGCCTTCAACATGAACGCGCCCTTCGGCGGCTTCAAGCAGTCGGGCCACGGCCGCGAGGCCGGCGTCTACGGCCTCGAGGAATTTCTCGAGTACAAGTCGTTGCAGCTCAAGGGATGAGGGTTCCAGATCTGCTGAGCCTGAAGGGCCGCGTCGCCCTGGTGACCGGCGGCTCGCGCGGGCTCGGGTTGCAGATGGCGGAAGCGCTCGGCGAAATGGGCGCCAGGCTGGCGATCACTGCCCGCAAAAAAGAAGAGCTTGAACAAGCAACCAAGCAATTGGAGAGGCAAGGCATCGTTGCTGCTTCCTTCGCATGCGACATGGGAAAGCGCGAGACCATCGCACCCGTCGCCGACGAGATCCTGAAGAAATTCGGCAAGGTGGACATTCTCGTCAACAACGCCGGCGCCACCTGGGGCGCGCCCGCCGAGGAGCATCCGCTCGAGGCCTGGGACAAGCTGCTGAACCTCAACCTGACGGCGGCGTTCGTGCTGACCCAGATCCTCGGCAGGAAATCGATGATCCCGGCGAAATGGGGCCGCGTCATCAACATCGCCTCGATCGCCGGCCTGATGGGGCAGGACCCGCGCATCGTGCGCACCATTGCCTACAACACCACAAAAGGCGGCCTCGTGAACTTCACCCGCGCCCTCGCCGCCGAGTGGGGGCAGCACGGCATCACCGTCAATGCCATCTGCCCGGGCTTCTTCCCCTCGAAAATGACCCAGGCGACGCTCGGCACCACCGGCGAGCTGATCCGCGACTGGACGCCGACCAAGCGCCTGGGGAACGACGAGGACCTGAAAGGGCTGGTGGTGCTGCTCGCCTCAGAAGCCTCGCGCCACATCACCGGGCAGGCGATCGCCGTCGACGGCGGGGCGAGCGTGATATGACCGGCGACGCCAGGCTCGCCTTCACGCGCGACTACCAGAAGCGCATTCCCTTCGTCTCGCACCTCAAGATCCTCACCGAGACGCTCGGCGAGGGAACCGCGCGGCTCTCGCTGCCGATCGAGCCCCATCTCACCAACAGCATCGGCACGGTCCACGGCGGCGTAATCATGTCTCTCCTCGATGTCGCGTTGTGCACGGCGGCGCGCACGCTTCATCCGGATTCCCTGGGCGTGATCACCATCGACATGAGCACCTCCTTCATCGGCGGCGGCAGCGGCGCACGGCTGCTCGCCGAGGCGCGGGTGCTGAAGAACGGCCGCAGCATGATCTTCGTCGACGGCGAGGCGAAAAACGAGGACGGCTCGCTGGTGGCCAAGGCGATTGCCACCGTACGAGTAAGATTGAAGGAGAAGTAACAAGAGGGGGAAACTGCCATGAGCACGAATTTCATCCCCGAAGGACGTACCGTCTCTGCGGGACACGGTTGGACCTGGCTCGCCGGCGGGTGGAAGCTCTTCAAGCGCCAGCCGGGCATCTGGGTCGCCATCGCGATCATCGTCATTGTCATATCTGTCGCGTGTTACTACATGTCCAGTCTCGGCACGATTCTTGGCATCCTGCTCACCCCGGTGTTCACAGCGGGCGTCGCGATCGGCGCCAAAGCGCTCGACGAGGGACGCGAGCTGGAGATCACACACCTATTCGCCGGCTTCACCAACCGTTTCGGCGCCCTGATCGCCGTGGGTGCCATCAGTCTTGTACTGTGGTTGGCGATCGTCGTGGTCAGCGCGCTTGTGGCTGGAGTAAGCGTGTGGGCCATGCTCGGCGCCGGCCCCGATCTGGCAAGCGCTACGATGAACGAGATGGTCTCGATCCTGCTCGCTCGGCTCATCACCCTCGGATTAATGCTGCCAGTTTTCATGGCGGTGTGGTTCGCGCCGCCGCTGATGGTGTTCAACGGACTCGGCACGTTCGACGCGCTTAAGGCGAGCTTCCTCGGCTGCCTGAAGAACATCGTGCCCTTCCTCATCTACGGCCTGATCCTGTTCGGCTTCGCCATCCTCGCGTCGATCCCGCTATGCCTGGGCTGGCTGGTGCTCGCGCCGGTCGGTTTCGCCACCCTCGCATTGATCCCGCTGGGGCTGGGCTGGCTGGTGCTCGGGCCGGTGATCGGCGCGTCGATCTATACGTCGTACCGCGACATCTACTTCACGTAGCTCACCAGTTCGCAAACAGGCGCCGGCCGCGCCAGAACCAGGCGAGCCCGGCGAGCTGCAGCAGCCACAGCGCGCCGAGCCCCCAGTGATAGGCCTGCGGCGCATAGCCGGCGCCGCTGCGCGGCCAGAGCTCGAGCACCAGTCCCACCAGCCACTGCCCCAGGAACATGGCGAGAAACACGAAGCTGTTGACGGTCGTGTTGAGGCGCCCCGCCATCTCCGTCGGAAAGCGGCGCAGCAAAAGCGCATAGGCGAGCGTCGCCGCGCTGCTCGAGAAAGTGAATGCCGCCCACAGCGCGAGCGCGCCGGTGGTCACGCCGAGCGCCAGCACGGCGAGGCACAGCGACGCCGTGCCGACGCCGCCGGCGATGAGCGGCAGTATCGAGGCGCCGCGCCGCGCGCGCAGCTCGGCCAGGCGACCGAAGGCGAGGTAGCCGGCGATGAGGGTGCCGTTCACCACCAGCAGGCCGCGTCCGACCTGCACCGGATCATAGCCGGCGACGTCGCGCAGCCAGGTCGCGATCCAGAGCGTGCCGAGGGACATGGCCGCGCACTGGCTGGCGCTGACCATCACCACGGTGCGCCGGAATGCCGCATCCGCAATCAGCGCGCGTACGCCGCCCAGCGCCACGGCGAGCGAATCGGGCGCGGCGACGCGCCTGCGCTCCGGCGCGGCGTAGAACACCGCGGCGCTGGCGGCGAGCGCTGCCAGCGCGAAAAAAACCGCGATGGTGCGCCAGTCGGTCACGCGCAGCGCCATCTCGAGCGGCACGGTCACCGTCACCGCGCCGAGGATGCCCACCGCGAAGGCGCGCGAGTTGATCGTGGCGAGACGCTCTTTCGGGTACCACAGCGCGAACGCCTGGAACGAGCTCATCAGGCACACCGAGACGCCGAGACCGACCAGGGCGCGTCCCAGGATGAGAAAGCCGAACGAGGGGGCCCGGGCGAACGCGAAAGCGCCGGCGGTGGCCACCAGCAGCAGCGCGGCATCGACGCGGCGCGGCCCGTAGCGGTCGAGCAGCACGCCCATCGGGATCTGGGCGAGCGCAAAGGCGAGGAAATAGACGCTCGTCAGCAGCCCGAGATCGGCCGCGCCGAGATCGAGCTCAGCGGTGATGTGCGGGCCGAGCAGCGCGTTCATCGAGCGGAAGGCGTACGAGACGTAGTAGCCGGCGACGAAGGGCAGGAAGACGCGCAGCGTCAGCCACGCATCCGATCGATGGCTGGAAGAGCTCACCGGGGCATCGGCGTAAGATGCAATTCTGAAGGAGAGCCCGGTTGAGCGCTGACGATTTCGAAATGCTCGCGCGGCTGCTGGTGGCGCTCGGCGCCGGCGCGGCGATCGGCTTCGAGCGCTCCTACCACGGCCGTCCGGCCGGTTTCCGCACCCACGCGCTGGTCTGCACCGCCTCGAGCCTGCTGATGCTGGTCACCGTATACGAAGCTCACTGGATGCGCGCGGCCTCCGCGCTGGTGCAGCTCGATCCGACGCGCATGGCGCAGGGCATCATGACCGGCATCGGCTTTCTGGGGGCCGGCGTGATCATCAAGGAAGGCCTCTCGGTGCGCGGCCTGACCACCGCCGCGTCGATCTGGATCACCGCCGCGATCGGCATCCTGGCCGGGATCGGGTTCTACTTTCCGCTGCTCGTGTCGGTGGTGCTCACGCTCGGCGTGCTGTCGCTGTTCCGCATGATCGAGTCGCGCATGCCGACGCAGGGCTATTTTCATTTCGACGTGCGCTTCGCCCGCTCCGCCGCGATGAGCGAGGAGCAGCTGCGCAGCCTGGTCGAGAGCCACGGCTTCAGCATCGCCAATTTCAGCTATCGGCTCGAAGGCGAAGGCCGCGTGCGGCGCCACAGCATGGTCATCCGCTCCTCGGACCGCTCGAGCGCGAGCCGCTTCGCCGAGACTCTGGAGCGCACCGAGACGGTGCTGGAGTTCCGCATCGCCCCGACGGGAGACTGAGGAGGAACTCAGCTCTTCGGGCTCTCCAGGCCGCCGACGTAGAAGCGGTTCCAGGTCGGGCTGATGACGATCTCGTTGACGCAGGCGCGCGCCGGCAGCGTGGCGATGAACAGGATGGTCCTGCCGAGGTCCTCGGCCTGCAGCATGCGCGCGCGCTCGTGCGCAGGCGGCGGTACCGGGCGCTTCTCGAGGATCGGCGTCGCCACTTCGCCGGGCAGGATCGAGGTGGCGCGGATGCCGTTGGCGCCCTCCTCCATGTTGAGGGACTCGGTGAGCGCGACCACGGCGTGCTTGGTGGCGTTGTAGCCGGGACCGGTCAGCGTGCTCGCGTAGCGCCCGGCCCACGAGGAGACGTTGATGACCAGGCCCTCCTTTCGCTCGCGCATCGCCGGCAGCACCGCGTGGCAGCAATAGAACATGCCGGACAGGTTGATGGCGACGATCTGGTCCCAGCCGTCGACCGAAACGTTCCTGAAGTTGCGCTTCGGCAGGTTGATGCCCGCGCTGTTGACGAGGATGTCGATGCGGCCGTGGCGCTTGAGGATCGCGGCGGCGATCTTCGCCACCTCGGGCTTGTCGGCGACATCCACCGCGAGCGCCTCGCCCTTGCCGGCCGCCTTGAGCTGCTTCTCGGCGGCGGCCAGCGTTTCCTTGCTGCGCCCCGAGATGACGACGTGCGCGCCGGCGCGCGAGAGCTCGATCGCGCCGGCGAGGCCGATGCCCGAGCCGCCCCCGGTGATCCAGGCAACCTTACCGGCGAGCATACTGAGTGGTACCGAAGAGTACTTCCGCCTGCTCCTTGCTGAAGCCGGGGGTTTGCCTGCGGCGCTCCGCCAGTACTTCTACGCCGCGCTTCACCGCCGGCCGCGCGGCAATGCGGTCGCGCCAGCGCTTCACGCTGGGATACTCGTCGATGTTCACGCCCTGGCGCTCGGGCGCGCGCAGCCACGGCATGATCGACATGTCGGCGATGCTGTATTCGCCGCACGCCACCCACTCGCTGTTCTTCAATTGTTTTTCAACCACCCCGTAGAGCCGGTTGGCCTCGTTCTTGTAGCGGTTGATCGCATATTCGATCTTCTCGGGCGCGTACTGCAGGAAATGGTGCGCCTGCCCGAGCATCGGGCCGATGTGCCCCATCTGGAACATGGTCCACTGCATCACCTGCCAGCGGTCGCGCAGGTCGCGCGGCAGGAACTTGCCGGTCTTCGAGGCGAGGTAGAACAGCATCGCGCCCGACTCGGCGAGCGCGAACGGTTTCCCGCCCGGGCCTTCCTGGTCGACCATCGCCGGGATCTTGTTATTGGGCGAGATGGCGAGGAATTCCGGCCTGAACTGGTCGCCCGCACCGATATCGATCGGGTGCACTAGGTACGGCAGCCCGGTTTCCTCGAGCATGATGTGGATCTTGTGGCCGTTCGGGGTCGGCCAGGTATAGAGGTCGATCATGGTTTGCCTTTATTCATCGTCGGGGATGACTACGGTGCCTGCAATCTTATCGTGCCAGCCCTGCTTGCGCCGGTCGAACGCGATCCACAGGAAACCGAGGTACAGCGGCAGCGCCGAAACAATATAGGCGAGCAGGCGCACGCCGAGGCGCGCGGTGCTCGGCGGCTTGCCGGTTTCGGCATCGACAATCTTCGCCGCGATGGCGATCTTGCCGGGTGTGGCGCCCTCGTAGCGCCAGAACAGCAGCGTCCCCACCGCGATGACGAGGCCGGTCGCCGCGTCCCAGTAGCGCGGAACGTCGAGCGAGAAATACTCGGTGCCGAACGTCATCACGACGAGCGGGCCGTACACGACGAACACCACCATCGAGTCGATCAGGAACGCAGCCAGGCGCCGCCAGAAGCCCACGTAGCCCGGCATCGCGCCCTCAGGCCAGCTTCACCAGCTGCTTGCCGAAGTTCTGGCCGCGGAGGAGCGCGATCAGGCCCTTGGGCGCGTTCTCCAGGCCCTCGACGATCGACTCGCGGTACTTGAGCTTGCCCTGCGCGAAGTACTCGCCGAGCGCCTTGAGCGCCTCGCCGTAGCGCTCCTTCCAGTCGAACACGATCATACCCTGCATCTTGATGCGGTTGATGAGCACGAAGCGCAGGTTCCTCACGGCGTACGGCTGGGTCGCGCTGTAGTCGGCGATCATGCCGCAGACGACGATGCGCGCAAAAAGGTTCGTGAGCCGCAGCATCGCGTCGAGGATCTCGCCGCCGACGTTGTCGAAATACACATCGGCGCCCTTCGGGCAGGCGGCCTGCAGGTCGCGCTGCAGGTTGCCTGCCTTGTAATCGACGCAGGCGTCGAAGCCGAGCTCGCGCGTCACATACTCGCATTTCTGGCGGCCGCCGGCGATGCCGACGGCGCGGCAGCCCCAGATCTTCGCGAGCTGCCCGACGACGCTGCCGACCGCGCCCGAGGCCGCGGACACCACCACGGTCTCGCCCGGCTTCGGCGAGCCGATTTCCTTCAGGCCGAGGTACGCGGTCATGCCAGGCATGCCGAGCACGCCGAGGTAATACGTGAGCGGCGCGCGCGAGCCGTCGATCCTGTTGACGTCCTTCGTGCATCCGTAGAGCTGCCAGCCGAGCTGCGTCAATACCTTGTCGCCCTTTTTGATTTTGTCGTTTTTCGACTCAAGTATTTCACCGACCGTTTGTCCAACCATGACCTCGCCGATGTCGACGCCCTTCACGTAGCTTTTCGCATCGCTCATGCGCCCGCGCATGTACGGGTCGAGCGAGAGCCAGAGGTTCCTGACCAGCACCTCGCCGTCGCCGCACCTGGGCAGCGGCGCGCTCTCGATGCGGAAGTTGTCTTCGCTCACCGCGCCCTGCGGGCGGCTCGCCAGCACCACGCGCCTGTTTTCCATCTACAGCGAAGCGAAGCGCGCGAGGTGATGATCGGCGTCGCCGAACTGCTGCGCCGCCACGGTCAGCCGCCGGAAGCCGTGGCTCAGCTTCAGCTCCTCGCTCATGCCCATGCCGCCGTGCAGCTGCACCGCTTCCTGGCCGATGTGGCGCGCGCTGTCGGCGATCTTGATCTTCGCGGCGGACACCGAGCGCGAGCGCTCGACGGCATTGGCCGCCTGATCGACTCTCGAGCAAGCCAGGCAGGCCATGGAGCGCGCCTGCTCGTACGAGATGACCATGTCGACCATGCGGTGCTGCAGCGCCTGGAACGTGCCGATCGGCACGCCGAACTGCTTGCGGGTCTTGAGGTACTCGAGCGTGGTGTCGCAGGCGAATTTCATCGCGCCGACGGCTTCGGCGCAAACCAGCGCGGTAGCGAAGTCGACGGTTTCCTCAATCGCCTGATCTGCGCCCGGCATCGGCTCGGCCCGGTCCCTGGAGAAGATCAGGTCCGCGGCAACCATGTTGTCCATGGTGCGGTACGGTTTCATTTGGAGGTCTGCGCGATCGGCGAGAAAAAGCCGGCTGCCGGAGGAAACCACGAGCTTGTCGGCGATCGGCGCGCCGACCACGCCGAGCTTTTCGCCCTCTTTTCTTTCCGTGTGCGCGAACGCGAGCTTCATCCTGCCCTCGATGACGGCCGGCAGGATGACCCGCTTCTGCTCGGCGCTGCCCGCCCGCGCAACGAGCTGCGCGCCCATGATGGTGGCGAGGTAGGGCTCGACCACCAGCGCCTCGCCGAAGGCTTCCATCACGCCCATCAGATCCACCGCGCCGCCGCCGAAGCCGCCGTAGTCGGGCGAGAACGGCAGCCCGGTGAGGCCCATCTGCGCAAGCTGCGACCAGACCCGCGCGCTCCAGCCCTCGGGCGAGGCGAGGATTTTCCTGCGCGCCTCGAAGTCGTAATCCTTCTGCAGGAAGCGCCGCACCGAGTCGGCGAGCAGCTGCTGCTCTTCGTTGTAGTCGAAGTTCATAGACCCAACGTCTGTTTTGCAATGATATTTCTTTGAATCTCGTTGGACCCGGCGTAGATGGTCGTCTTGCGCATGCTCAGATAACGGCGGCCAAGCGCGGCGGCAAACTCATCGCCGCTCGCCGGACCGGCCGCCTGCATCATCAGCTCGGCCAGCGCCTGCTGGATCTCGGTGCCCTTGATCTTCAGCATCGAAACGTCGGCGCCGGGCGGCTGGCCGCTGCGGCGCATGCGGTCGAGGAAGCGCAGGTTGGTGATCTCGAGCGCCGTGAGCTCCACTTCCACCCGCGACAGGCGGTCGCGGAATCTGAGGTCATTCAATTTTCCGGAAGAGAATTCCTTGAGGCGCGCGAGCTGGCGCTTGGATTCGCCGATGCGCCCGGTGTTCATGCGCTCGTAGCCGAGGAGGTACTTTGCCACCGTCCAGCCCTTGCCTTCCTCGTGCACCAGGTTTTCGGCCGGCACGCTCACGTCGTCGAAGAACACCTCGTTCACCTCGTGCGCGCCGTCCATCAGGATGAGCGGGCGTACGCTGACTCCCGGCGTCTTCATGTCGATCAGCAGGAACGAGATGCCTTCCTGGCGCTTCTCGCTCGTCGGATCGGTGCGCACCAGGCAGAAGATCCAGTCGGCGTAGTGGGCGAGCGTGGTCCAGGTCTTCTGGCCGTTGACGACATAGCGACCGTTTTCTCTGACCGCCTTTGTTTTCAGGGAGGCCAGGTCGCTCCCCGAGCCGGGCTCGGAATACCCCTGGCACCAGAAATCCTCGCCCTGGTAGATGCGCGGCAGGAAGCGTTTCTTCTGCGCCTCGTTGCCGAAGCGCAGCAGCACCGGCGCGCACATCGCCAGCCCGAACGGGATGAGCGGCGGCGCGCCGACGTAGCCGAGCTCCTCCTCGAAAATGTAGCGCTGCACCACGTTCCAGCCGGTGCCGCCCCATTCCTTGGGCCAGGCCGGCGCCACCCAGCCTTTGCCGGCGAGGATCCGGTGCCAGCGCAGCAGGTCTTCCTTCGACAGGTGCGCGTAGCGGTCGACTTTTTCCTTCAGGTCCTTTGGCAAGTTCTCGGAAAGCCATGTGCGCACTGTGTCCCGGAAGTCGACTTCCTCGACCGAATAATTCAGATCCATCAGAGAATGGTAAACCCGCCGTCGGCGACGATGCACTGCCCGGTGATGAACGCGGCGGCGTCGGAGGCGAGGAACACCGCGATGCCGCCAATATCGCGCGGCTCGCCGAGCCGCCGCAGAGGCGTCGCCTGGATGCGCTCGTTGCGCCGCTTCTCGTCCTCCCACAGCGCGCGGGCGAACTCGGTCTTGACCAGCCCGGGAGCTATCGCGTTGACGCGGATGCCCTTCGGCCCCCATTCCGCCGCGAGATTGCGCACCAGGTGATGGTCGGCGGCCTTGGAAATGCCGTACGCGCCGATCACGGTGTTGGCGATCAGCCCGCCGATCGAGCCGACGACGATGAAGCTGCCGCCGCCGCGCTCCGCCATGCCGGGAAGGGTCATGCCGGCGAGCCACAGCACGCTCTTCACGTTGGCGGCAAGAATCTTGTCGAAGGCCTCGTCCGAAATCCCGGTCAGCGGGCCGTAGTAGGGGTTGATCGCTGCATTCGCCACTACGATATCGATTCGCCCCCACCTGCGTACCATGTCATCGATCAGGGCCTGCAGGTCCTCGCGGTGGGACACGTTGCATGACCGTGCCAGGACTTCGAACCCTTTGCTTTCAAATTCTTTGCGAACCTCTTCGCAGGCCTCGGCTTTCCTGCTGCAGAGCGCAATTCTTGCGCCCGCGCGCGCCAGCTCTTCGGCAATCGATTTGCCGATGCCGCGCGTAGCGCCGGTGACGAGCGCGACCTTGCCGTTCAGGTCGAAAAGTGAGGCCACCATCTATTTCACTATGTGAAATCCGATACGACTAAGTTGACATGCGAGGGCGTGGCGACAGAATATCGAAACGCGAAACATTCCGCTGCATTTCCCACACGAATCGTCGGAGGAGAGATTCTCAATGGGCGCACCTGAACCCGCGGTACCGCTTTCCCAGCCTGCCGCAACCTTCAGCTACGAGCACGAAGGCGATCGCCAGTTTGCCACCACGCTGGCGCGAGGCCTCGAAGTGCTGCGCTGCTTCACGCCGCTCGAGCCGCTGCTCGGCAACAAGGAGATCTCGGTGCGCACCGGGCTGCCGAAGCCGACGGTCTCGCGCCTCACCTACACCCTCACCAAGCTCGGCTACCTGCGCCACAACATGCGCCTGGGCAAGTACCAGCTCGGCTCCGCGGTGCTGTCGATCGGCTATCCGCTGCTCGCCTCGATGAACGTGCGCCAGGTGGCGCGGCCCCTCATGAAGGAGCTCGCCGACTACTGCAACGGCTCGGTGTCGATGGGCGTGCGCGACCGCCTGAACATGGTCTACGTCGAGTCCTGCCGCAGCGGCAACGGCATCACCACGCTGCCGGATATCGGCACTTCCGTGCCGATTTCACAATCGGTGATCGGGCGGGCGTTCCTCGCCGCCTGCACGCCGCCGGAGCGCGAAGCGGTGCTCAACCAGATGAAGGTCAAGGAGCCCGAGGCGCACCGCAAGTTTCGCCCCTCGATCGACAAGTCCCTCGATGACATCCGGACGCGCGGCTTTTGCGCCTCGATGGGCGAGCTGCGCCGCGAGGTGTACGGCGTCGGGGTGCCGATGCGGCGCACCGTCGACGGCGAGATCGTGTCGTTCAACTGCGCCGTCCCGGCGTTCATGGTGAAGAAGGGGCAGCTCGAGGAAGACCTCGGCCCGCGCCTGGTGGCCATGGTGCGCAACATCGAGGCTTCGCTAGGGCTGCACTGAAGGAAGCTCTCTTCTATTTCCAGGAGCTCGATGCGGACGCGAAGCTCGCGGCCATCCACGCGCTGCGCATCCTCGTAATCCTGGCGCTGGCTTGGGTGCTGCAGGCGATCGCCGCGCGCCTGATCCGCGTCTTCCGCTCCTACATGGCGCGCCGCTCGGGCGCAGACGAGGCCTCGCGCGTCGAGACCCTGGCGCGCGTGTTCCGCAATGCCGCCGCGGTGCTCATCGTCATCGTCGCCGGCACGCTGGTGCTGGGCGAGCTCGGCATCTCCATTGCGCCGATCCTCGCTACCGCGGGCGTCGCCGGCGTGGCGATCGGCTTCGGCGCGCAGAGCCTGATCAAGGACTATTTCAACGGCTTCTTCCTCCTGCTCGACGATCAGGTGCGCGAAGGCGACGTCGTCGAGGTCGCGGGCAAGGCCGGTCTCGTCGAGGAGGTCACGCTGCGCTACGTCCGGCTGCGCGACTTCGAAGGGCACGTTCATTTCGTTCCGAACGGCGAGATCAAGGTCGTCACCAATCGCACGCGCGGTTACGCCCACGCAGTGATCGAAGTGGGCATCGCGTACGAGGCGGACATCGACAGGGCGCTCGCGGTCATGCGCGAGGTCGGCCAGGTGCTGCGCAGCGATCCGGCATGGGCGGCAAAGCTCGCGGCGGAGATCGAAGTGCTGGGAGTCGAGCGCCTGGCGGATTCCGCGGTGATCCTGCGCGGCCGCATCCGCGTCGCGCCGCCGATCGAGCAATGGAACGTGCGGCGCGAGTTCCTCAAGCGACTCAAGAACGCCTACGACGAGCGCGGCATCGAGATCCCGTTCCCGCACCTCACCATCAACACGCCTAAGGCGAGCGCCGCCTAGCCCAGTCGGCGAGGATGGCGTGGATGCGGCGCACGCCGTCGGTGAGCGCCGCGGGGCCGGGCTGCAGGATCTCGGCGGACTTGATCTCGTGCAGCTCGCCGTCGCGCACCGCGGGCACTGCGTCCCAGCCCGGCCGCGCCGCGACGCGTTCGGGGCGGAACTTCTTGCCGCACCAGGAGCCCAGGATCACGTCCGGCCGTCTTTCCACCACCGCCCGGGGGTCCGCGATCACGCGACCGCTCGCGGCGTGGGAATGCGAAAGCTCTGAAAAGACGTCCTCGCCGCCGGCGATGCCGACCAGCTCGCTCACCCAGTGGATGGCGCTGATCATCGGCTCGTCCCATTCCTCGAAATAGACTTTGGGTTTCCGCGAAAATTTTTCGCCCTCGACGCGGATTTTCGACAAACCGTCTTCTAGTTTGGCGATCAGCTGAACGCCTTTTTCGCCAACCCCGACGACAGACGACAACACCAGGATCATGTTGAGGATCTCTTCGATCGAGCGCTGGTTGAAGAGCATCACGTTGAGGCCCGCCTTGGCGAGCTCGCGCGCGATGTCAGCCTGCAGGTCGGAGAAACCGATCACTAGGTCGGGCTTGAGCTGGAGGATCTTGTCGGTCCTCGCCGTAAGGAACGCCGACACCCTCGGCTTTTCGCGGCGCGCCTCCGGCGGCCGCACGGTGTAGCCGGAGACGCCGACGATGCGGCGTTCCTCGCCAAGGAGGTACAGAGTCTCGGTGGTTTCCTCGGTGAGGCAGACGATGCGCTCGGGATAATGCGCCAGCGTATTCATTCGAAAACCTAATCAGTTAATGACTGAGTCTAATGTTTGCCAGTTACGTTGAGAGTCATACTCCCCCTACGCACTACAAAGAAGCGTTATCTCTATGCGGGAACCATTTGACTTGGCTTGGCAGTTGGCATAGGCCTTTTTTCGCACCGATTGATTTTCTTACCCGTTACCCGTTTCTTTTCTCCTTAAGGAGATCGCCATGAGGAGAGCTAAGCCGTATGTCTACGTAGGGACATTCGTACTGGCCTTGGGCATTGGCTTTTTGAACCCACTTACCCAAGCCGACCCGAGGACGTCGGCCAATCCCCCGAGCTTCCGGGTGGATCCGTTCTGGCCGAAGCCGCTGCCGGATAACTGGGTGACCGGCGAAGTGGCTGGGACCTGCATCGACTCGAACGACCACGTCTTCATCGTGACCCGTGGGTTCCAAACAGGCGGCCTGGTCTCTCCTGAGGGGGTGGCGGGTCAACCCGTTAAATCCAGAGCTTCTCCCCCAGGGAACGTGGTCAACGCCTGGGGCGACCCCGCGCTAAACACCGAGCCGCAAGGCACCTTGGCCGTTGGCACGAACAAGGTTTTGCCGAATGGCATCCACGGCTGCTTTGTCGATTACCAGGACAACGTCTGGATCGGCGGCAATGGTGACGGCGTCGTCCAGAAATACACGCATGACGGCCACTTCCTGCTGCAGATCGGAATCAAGGGAGAGTGCGACTGGCCGGCCAACGGTAACCGTTGCGGCAACTCGGGGGCTGACCCTAGCGCAAACCAGAGTAAAACCCGCCTGAATCAACCGGCGGACATCGCGGTCGATCCCTCCAACGGTGACGTCTACATCGCCGACGGATACGGCAACCACCGGGTCGTTGTCTTCGACAAGAACGGGAACTGGCTGCGCCAATGGGGCAGCCCGGGCGCCGGCCCGGGCCAGTTCATGGCCGCCGGTAGCGGCCATCCGCACTGCGTCGTGCTTAGCAAGGATAATTCGGTGTACGTTTGCGATCGCGGTCAGGATCGGATCCAGCTCTTCGACAAGCTTGGCAATCTCAAGCAGATCATCCCGGTGATACCCGGAACCGGCACCCCTGGTCTAGGCACGGCCGGATCCGCATGGGAC
>Ga0209157_1002654_pt1 | contig 14116 bp, 11 predicted proteins | sample GraSoiAngelo_135_FD_185892 | JGI IMG/M metagenome (GOLD analysis project Ga0209157, IMG submission 185892) | Grasslands soil microbial communities from the Angelo Coastal Reserve, California, USA - 14_0929_05_40cm (SPAdes) (version 2) | ecosystem: Environmental > Terrestrial > Soil > Grasslands ... | reverse complement strand
GGCATCACGGTTCTACGGAACCGCGCCATTCCATTCGAGGAAGGTGAACAGCGACTTTGGCTAGCTGGACTCGATGATGTGCTCGAACGGCAATCTGATCTGGAGTTGACGTTGCGGCCGGTTCCAAGAACCGAGCCGGTCGTTCTACTCGCCCATGAGCCGGATGTTGCTAATGCCGTTTCGCATTATCCGGTGGATCTTCAGTTGTCGGGCCATTCCCACGGAGGGCAGGTTCGGTTTCCTCTAATCGGTGCGCCTTATTTGCCGCCATTAGGAAGGAAATATCCCAGAGGATTGCGCCGAATCCGTGGCTTAACTCTCTACACGAATATTGGGATTGGTACCATTCGTCTGCCCGTGCGCTTCTATTGTCCACCTGAGGTCACCTTGATCACGTTACGACGAATGCGGCAAACTTCGTAGCCGAATTACAGATCCGCGCCGCCCGCGGACACAATGTTCTGATGCGACTGGTTTCCAGAAACTTTTTCAGGGCTGCGCCGCTGCTGTGGCGCCGCGGCAGGCACTACATGTAACCGTGCAACGTGATCCGCCGCAGGTTGCTTCTGAATATGAGGCTCAGGAGAGCCTCCATTCGCACGCTCGGGGGTGCTGCCCTTCTCACGAGAAATACTGCCATTCCCATTCGACTTCTCGGCCGCGGCTGGCTTGAAGTAGGCCGCGTGATTGAGAGTCATGAAGAGAAGCTCTAGGCGGCTGGATACGCCCAGTTTGTCAAACACGCGAAATAGATAATTCTTGATGGTGTGTTGGCTTAGACCGAGGCGTTCTGCGATCTCGCGGTTGCTCAAGCCTTCAGCGAGTCTACGTACCACCTCCAATTCACGCTTCGATAGCAAACTTAGGCCTTTGGCGTCCACAGCACGAATTACGGGTGAAGAAGCCAGTGCTTCCACCGCAAATGACATCTGCTGGCTGTTGGCCCAGATCTGGCCATCATGAACACTGCGAATACATTTCGAAAGATTCTCGACAGATTCGTGACGGCTGAAAATTCCTCTCGCGCCAACGCGGAAAGCCTGAAGAATGGATTCGCGCTTCGATGAATCCAAGAGCATAACGGCGCGAATCTGCGGATCAGAAACGCGCAGCTCGCGCAAAACTTCAAAGCCCCGCTGCGGATCTTCATCCAGACTGGCGCTGAGGACAACCACGTCAATCTTCTGGGCACGGGCGGCTTCCACCAGATCACGTGAATGGGAAGGTGAGCTGATTACTTCCAGAAGAGAATCCCGTCGCAGCGCATCAGCCAACAATTGAGTGTGGATGCGAGTATCATCGGCGACGAGTACCCGAATCATTTCCTCCCCAGAACCAGGAACAGGCTGCATAGGCCCTCCAGTGGCGCAAGTGCCCGCAAGTTCGAAAAATCGAACTGGTCAGACGTCGGAAAGAAAGAATAAGTTCGCCGCCACCCCAGATTTCCTGGAGCCAGAAAGTGGAAAAGAACTTTGTTCTTTCAGGGGAGGTTAACGTTAACCAGCGCCAGGATGGTAATGGCGCCACGGGTACAACGCGGAGCAGTCTATCGCAAGTTCCCCGAGGATGCAATGGCACTGTGAAAGTGTTTGCAACCTTCGTTTACCTGTCTGTTACAAGCGGTACCCCCGATTTTCGATGCTCCAATGGGGTTACGGTCTGTGACCTGTTTGAACCGACGCCGACCCTCTGGCTGTTGTCGGTATAATCGGTTTAATTTCTTGCGGTTATAGTGATTGCCTTTGACTTGAAAGCGCGGAGCTGTCATCCCCGAGCGATGGCTGATCCCGGTCCTCAGTAGAGAAAGCATTCTCTATCTTCTTCGGGCTACAGGCTGCGGAATAGCGACCCTCGTCTACAAGAGACATCTTTCACCGGGTGTTTGTACCTCTTGCAGCCACTTGCATGCGGCTTTACTCTGCATCCCAGCGCAGGCATCCGACGTCGTAATCCCCCCTCTTGTCCTGTGCACTCCGAAGAGTCATTTTATGTACCCATGTGCCGAGTCTGTGGGTGGGACTCAGAGGGCGAAGCTATGAGTAGCGGCGAACAAATTTGGCAAACGTCCTCTCCGGTTCCCGTCGCAGAAGTAGCGCAGTCCAAATGGTACGCCGTACAGACGCGGGCACGTCACGAGAAAGTAGTGGCGGAACGGCTACAGGAACAAGGCCTCACTGCGTTTCTTCCATTGATCGCGACAGTGCATCGCTGGAGCGATCGCCAAAAGAAAGTGGAGCTTCCGCTCTTCAGTTGTTATGTATTCGTGAGAATGGTTCCGGAAAATAATGAAGAGCGCCTACGCGTCTACCGCGTAAATGGAGTTTTCGGAATTGTGGGCGTGCGAGGCGAAGGCATTCCCATACCGGATGAACAAATTCAGGCGGTCCGTACCCTTATTTCCGAGAAACTTCCGTGGTCGTTTCATCCTTTCCTCAAAATCGGACAGCGTGTGCGCATTCGTGGCGGCTCGATGGACGGAGTTGAAGGTGTCCTAGTAGCGCGAAACGGCGATCGCACGCTGGTCGTCTCGATCGACGCCATTCAGCGATCATTAGCGGTTCGCATTGAAGGCTACGACGTCGAAGCAGTGTAAGTCCCTTCTGGCCGATGTGCCTCTCCCATTTCTTGCCGTGAAGGAGCCCCTGTGTCAGATCACTCCTTGGAATCATCACGAATTCTTATCGTAAGCAGAGAAGCGTCTGCGCTCAACCTGCTCTCAGGCATTGGCAAGGCCAATGGCTGGCAGTTGGAAACTGCCAGCAGCGGCTGGGAAGCTCTGGAGCGAGTGCAGGCGGGTACGGCGCTAGACGCAATCATCCTAGACATGGCGCAAGACGAGAGTGATGGACTGCACACTCTGCGCTGGTTACGTCGAGTACGCCCTGATACTCACGTGCTGCTGCTTTCGCACTCTGGAAACGCTGAGCAGAAGATGGAAGCTATGCGACTTGGGGCGGAAGAATACCTGGTGCGGCCAGTAAGGGAACAACAGCTGGAAGCTGCAATCCGCCGGTCGTTGAGCCACGAGGGGAACAGTGATGCCGGGGAAGAAATTGAACAGATTGCTGATGACCAATTCTTTGTCGCCGCTGGCGTTGCTATGCGCAAACTGCGAGCCCAACTGGAGCTACTGGCACAGGTCAGCGAGCCGTTACTGATAGTGGGTGAGAACGGCACCGGCAAAGAACTTGCGGCACGCTTGGTTCACCGACTGTCGGTGCGCTCCGGGTCCAGGTTTTTTAAATTGAACTGCGCCGCCTTGCCGGGCGACGTGCTGGAGAATGAACTGTTCGGTTATCGTGCACTTCCTGGAAATGGCTGGAGCCGGCTCAGCAAATTCGAACTATGCCAGAGGGGGACATTATTCCTGGATGAAATCACAGAAATGCCGGCGAGTTTACAGCTCAAGCTGCTGACGGTTTTGCAGGACGGGCATTTTATCAAGCCAGATGGCCAGAGTAGAGTCGAAATGGACGTTCGTATTCTAGCTGCCGCCAGCGGCAATTTGGAACAAGCGATGGCGGAGGGCAAGTTGCGGGAAGATCTCTATTATCGGCTGAGCGCGTTTACGGTCCACGTGCCTCCGTTGCGCGAGCGCAAAGAAGAAATCCCGCTGCTGCTTGGACACTTCATGAACCAGTTGGCAAGGCGGTATGGACTTCCGGCGCGCATGTTCTCGCCGGGTATGCTGGCTGCCTGCCAGCGTTATGATTGGCCGGGTAATCTTCGCGAATTGGAGCAATTTGTGAAGCGTCATTTGCTCATGGGAGAGGATGGCGTCGCGCCGGGCACTCCAGAGCAGGACGGTACCGCGGCAGAGGATCTGCGGCAGTTGACTGGAAACGGAACTCCAGGTACAGAAGCTTCTCCCAATGAAAGTCCGACCTCTGGTCTCAAATCGCTTCTGCAGAGCGTGAAAGGCGAAACCGAGAGGAATGCGATCTCAACTGCGCTTGAGCAAACCAAGTGGAACCGCAAGGCGGCAGCCCGCCTGCTGAAAGTGAGCTATCGGACACTCCTCTACAAGATTCAGCAGTATCATATGAGTCCACCAGACTACATCCCGCCGGTTGGAACCGGCTTGATTAAGAATGGCCAAATACGCTGACCTTATGCCGAGAAGGATAATTCGCAAACATCGCGCCCAGCTTGTCGCAATGTCGATTGGCCTTGTGCTTTCCGGTTGCTTGTGGGGCCAGGCGGGCAGCCCGGACAAGCCCGCTCAGGCTGCACCTTCCGGCACAAACCAAGAGACGAACAAAAGCACGGAAGCTGGTGCAGCACCCGCCAAGCCGCATGACGACACCTTCATTATTGGCGTGGATGATGTGCTCGCGGTTAACGTTTGGAAGGAAACCGAAGTTTCGCGCTCCGTCCCGGTACGCTCTGACGGGAAAATCTCGTTGCCATTAGTGGGAGAAGTACAAGCCGCCGGAGAAACTCCTCATCAGCTTGAGCTCGCGATTGCGAAGCGGCTCCAGAGTTACATTTCCGAGCCGGAAGTTACGGTGATCGTACAGCAGATCAACAGTCAGAAATTCAATATTCTGGGGCAAGTCACCAAGCCAGGTTTTTACTCGCTGGTTAATTCCCCTACGGTTCTCGATGCCATCGCCATGGCCGGCGGCTTCCGCGATTTTGCCAAGAAGAAATCAATTTATGTGCTGCGACAGAATCCGGATGGCACGACTACCCGGCTCCCCTTCAATTACAAGGATGTGATCCAAGGCAAGAACGCAACGCAGAATGTAAAGCTGCAGCCCCACGATACTGTGTATGTTCCGTAAATTAGAAGACGCGATGGGTAAACTGCTGACATTGTCAGCCGTCATTGCAGGGATGACGGTCTGCGCGCAGGCACAAAATCCGCAAGAGCCGTCGCAAGGTGCTGTGCCGGCGGTGCAAGGGCCGGAGCTGGCCGGTCAGAGCAACGACGCTTCCGAGACAGATTCCTTGCCGCCCAACGATGCTGGCGGCCGCATGGTCACGCCCGAGCCGGTGAGCATCGAGGGATACTCGATGAACTTTACATCAGAAGGAGAGCGCTCCAATTACCTTCGGGGAGGACTAACGGTCGGCAGTTCATATTCCGATAATGTGTCGCCGAGTGGAGGCCAGCCAATCAGCGATTTCAGCTATTCGGTTTGGCCCTTCATCACCTTGGATCAAATGCGATCCCGGCTGAGCTGGAATTTGTCGTACAGCCCGGGATTCACTTTTTATCAGAAGACGACCGCATTCAATGAATCGGATCATAATCTGGCCCTTGCCCTCAAATACCGGCTAAGCCCGCACGTCACGTTCAAAGTAGAGAATCGTTTTTCCAAAACTTCGAATTTCTTGAATCAGAATCAGAACTTAGCCGCAGAGCCCGCGACAGGCTTGGCTCCCACAGTCGCTTTGGTCGTTCCAATTGCGGACCAATTGCGCGACACCAGCTCAGCTCAGCTCAGTTACCAAACCAGTCCGAACGGGCTGATCGGCGCGACAGGTACCTTCTCGGAATTGAACTATCCGACTCGGAGCCAAGTGCCGGGCCTATTCGACTCCACCTCAAGCACGGGTCAGGCCTTTTACACGTATCGTCTTTCGGGAAAGCACTACCTTGGCGCGACTTACGATTACACAAATTTGCTGTCGCACCCGAACGGCATTAGAACTGAAACTCACAGCGTTCTCCTCTTCTATACGCTCTATCTTAATTCTGCGACTTCATTCTCCGTGTTTGCAGGACCAGAACGTTCGGAGAGTCACGGGGCTGTGTTAACACCGGCGCAATGGTCTCCTGCAGCAGGCGGCAGCTTTGGCTGGCGAAGAGAACACACCAGCCTGGAGATGAATGCTTCCAGGCGAGTCAGCGGAGGTGGAGGCTTGGCGAGTGCGGTTCACTCGCTTGACGCCAATGCCTCAGTCCGACAGCAGTTGAGTCCCAGCACGACGGTAGGTCTGAGTGCGAATTACTCACTGAATGAAGCTCTTCGACTGTTACCTTCCACCTCGAATGGACACTTGGTTTCTGGAACCATATCGTTTGAACGCCGGCTGGGAGCACACTTCGGTTTTGACATGGCCTACACGCGGTTGCATCAGAGTTACAACAATATCGCGGCGATTTCTCGCGCGCCCGACGTCGATCACGTTTTGGTTTCGATTTCTTACCGGTTTGAACGGCCCCTGGGAAGGTAAACGCAACTATGCTGGAAGAAGCTCTCGATCAGGATCAGCAACCCTTCGACTGGCGCTCGCACCTGGCGATTCTACGGCGGCGGAGATGGCTCATATTGTTGCCGTTCTTTGCAGGATGGCTGGCCGTCTGGATGGTGAGCTGGTGGCTGCCTTCGATCTATCGCTCCGGGACTCTCATCCTGGTGGAACAGCCGACGGTGCCGCAGCAATTCGTCGTGCCAAATATTGCAGGTGACTTGCAGGAACGCTTGCAGAATATTACGCAGCAAATTCTCAGCCGCACCCGGCTGCTGCATATCATTGAAGGCTTGAATCTGTATGCCAAGGAGCGGCAACGGCGCACGCCAGACGAGATTGTGGAGCGCATGCGCAAGGATATCGAGATAGAGCTGGTGCGCGACAAAAACAATCAACTGACCGCCTTCAATATCTACTACTCTTCGCGCGATCCCCAGGTTGCGCAGCGAGTGACCAGCGAGCTTAGCAATTTATTCATTAGCGAGAACCTTGAGGCCAGGCAGGCGCAATCGCAGAGTACGACCAAGTTTCTGGAAAGCGAACTAGAAGAGGCGCGAAAGAGCTTGTCTGAGCAGGAAGAAAAAGTCCGGGAGTTTAAGGACCAGCACCTGGGTGAACTGCCTGGGCAGATGCAAAGTAATCTGCAAATCCTGAGCGGGTTGCAAACTCAATTGCAGACCGAAGAGGAAGCTCTCAATCACGCGAAACAGCAGAATGTTTATTTAGAGTCGCTGCTCGGCCAGTATCGAAATCATCCTGAGTCACCTAAATCGGGCAGCAACGCTTCGATGGGTTTGCCGGAGATAGACCAAGAACTGCAAAAGCTCAGGGCGCAGCTCGCCGATCTGACAGCTCACTATACTGACCGCCACCCCGATGTCCGCAAGCTGAAGGAGCAGATTGCCCGCACTGAAAAAATGCGGGACCAATTTGCTGCCGGTCTGAGGTCGAAGATCGTAGATCCGGAAAAAGCCGATGGTTCGACGGCGCCCGATGGCATTCCACTGCGGGATGCCGGGCCGATCATGGAGCTGGAGAGTCAGTTAAAAGTCAACAAGATTGAAATAGCCAACCGGCAGAAAGCGATCGATGAGATAAAGACGAAAATCCCCGACTATCAGGTTCGCCTGAACCGCTCGCCGGTGATGGAACAGCAACTGGCGGATCTGACTCGTGGCTATGATCAGTCGAGAGTCAATTATGACTCCTTGCTGAAGAAGAAGAATGACTCTGAGTTGGCCACCAGCCTGGAATTGCAACAACAAGGCGAGCACTTCCGCGTGCTTGATCCTCCGAGCCTGCCGGTAAAGCCATACTCACCCAAACGCCTCCAGCTATGCGCCATTGGTTTGGTAGTGGGATTGCTGTTAGGTGGCGCGACTACAGCCGGGGCAGAACTGCTGGATGATCGCATTCATGACGAGAAGACGTTGAAGAAACTGATTCAAATACCGGTGCTTTCTGAGATTCCGAACGTCTCCACGGATACAGAGACGAGAGCCGAGCGAAGGGATGGCTGGTTGGTTTGGGCCACAACAAGTCTCGTGCTGGTATCCATTTTGGCGGGCTCGGCATTGAGCTATTTCCGAGGATAAATAGGCGAGCGATGTACAAGAATTTTTTCAAGTTGCGGCGAAATCCATTCGAAATTACGCCGGATCCTTCGTTTCTGTTTCCCACGCGACGGCACAATGAGGCGCTCGCGGCGCTCTATTATGGTGTGCGCCGTCATAAAGGCTTTGTGGTGATGACCGGGGAGGTCGGGACCGGGAAAACGCTGCTGGTGCGGTGCTTGCTGCAACTGCTGCAGGGCAGCAACGTCGCCTATGCTTACTTGTTTAATAGCCGGTTATCCCCCGTGGAATTTCTCCAGTATGTAACCGGCGACTTCGGTCTTCCCGCAGCGGGCAAGAACAAGAGCGAACTCTTGCTGCAACTGGGGAGCTTCCTGGTGGGACGGCACCAGCAAAAACTGACCACGGTCTTGGTGGCGGACGAAGCCCACCATCTTTCGGAGGAGGTTCTGGAAGAGATTCGGCTGTTAACGAATTTGGAAACACCCCAGGGAAAACTGCTGCAGATTCTGCTGGTGGGGCAGCCCGAGCTGGATGAGAAGTTGGATTCCACGGAATTGCGGCAGCTCAAGCAAAGAATTGCGCTGCGTTCGCAATTGCTGCCGCTCGATCTGGAGGAAACAAGAGGCTACATCGTGCGGCGCTTGCAGTTGTCCGGAGCAGATTCGCACGGGAATGCGTTGTTTCCCAATGACACCATTGCGGCAGTGCACCGGATTTCTCGAGGCATACCTCGCCTGATCAACACCATCTGCGAAAATGCCCTGATCAGCGCCTACGCGCGGCAATTGCAATCGGTTCCTCCCGAGATCATCAGTGAGGTGGCCAACGATTTCCGCCTCAACGTCGGAGCCAAAAGCCGCGCCGAAGAAACCTCAGGAAAAGATGGGAAAGATGGAAAAGAACTCTGGCACGCGGTGAAAACTCTGGTTGAGCTGCACAACCAGCTTCAGAGTGTAAAACAGAGCCAGGAACAAGCCTCCCTGCAAGCTTTCTCGGAAATGAGGAAACATGAGCCGATTGTTTGAAGCGCTGCAAAAATCCGAGCCGGATCTCAGCTTCGACTTTCCGCTCGCCATGCAGCTCACCGATGAACTGCTGAAGCCGGCGGAGACAGAATCGCCGCAGAAAGAATTGGAGGGGTTCGACCCCAGCCGGCGGCCCAAACAGGACTTCGCTGTGGCGCCTGAGCTGGATCAGTCGATCCCGTCGGTTCCGGTGACGATTAAGCCCGACGCCCGGCTGGTTTGCTTAACAGAGAAGGACAGTCTTGCAGCAGAAAAATTCCGTTTTCTGGCGGTTCGCCTTCGCCAACTGCAGCAAACCCGCGCGGTGAAGAAATTACTTGTGACCAGCACGATTCCGGAAGAAGGCAAGAGCATGATTTCGGCCAATCTAGCTTTGAGCCTGGCTCGCAAGAAACGGCAGCGCGTCCTGTTAATCGAGGGTGATCTCCGCAGGCCTACTTTATATAAGAGCTTCGGCCTTACAAGGTTGCCGGGCGCAAGCGAGTGGCTGAAGAGTGGATCGAGCGAAGTTAGGAACGTTTATCACATCGAAGAAGCGGCATTATGGTTTCTTCCCGCCGGTTCGCTGCCGGAAAATCCTATGGAATTGATGCAATCGGGCAGGCTTGCGGAATTGATGGAGCAGTTGACGGTGTGGTTCGATTGGATTGTGATCGACTCTCCACCCGTGCTGCCGCTCGCCGATACCAGCGTTTGGAGCCGGCTGGCGGATGGCATTCTGTTGGTTGCGCGCGAAGGTACGACCAGAAAACGCGAGCTGCAGCGAGGCTTGGATACACTTGATCACTCGAAGCTGCTGGGATTGGTGTTGAACAGTTCCGACTCCACCGATCAGAGCAACTACTATCAACGTTACGGCCCGACACAGAGCACAGCTCAAGCCAAGACTGAATAACGTAGAGTACACTCCCTCCCCCTGATAGACCGTTTTCTCCCAGTTCATTAGCCCAAACACCGAATGCGCACCTGATGGGGAACCAGCCAGATGCGCTCACTTCTGGACCTGACAGAGAGGGAATTGTGAACCTGCGACAGCCAAGCAACCTCACAACTGGAGATGATGTTAGCGATGCGCCGGTCTCGGACCGCCATCATTCTGCCTTAAGCGAAACTGCGTTTCATCACATGATCTCTCTGGAGAGAAAAAGGACGGAGCGTTCGCGAAAACCATTCCTGCTGATGTTGTTGAACGCCAACGGCGGCCTGGCAAAAGATCAGAAGGCAGAACTTCTCGCGCAGACGTTGTCCCTGCTCTCGGCATGCACGCGCGAGACGGACGCAGCCGGCTGGTACAAGAACGACTCGGTTGTAGGAGCCATGTTCACCGAGATCGCCGCTGAAGACCGCAACACAATTGTCGGCACCATGCTCGGGCGGGTCACCGAACATCTGCGTAGCAACTTAAGCCATCAGCAATTCGATCAAGTGAGCATTTCCTTTTACCTTTTTCCAGATGACTGGGATCAGCAAATTCCTGGCCCTCCTAGTGCCCCCACGCTGTATCCCGATGTCGCGAAACGCAACGGCGAGAGGAAGCTGTTTTCGGTGATAAAGCGGGCCATGGATGTTGCCGGGAGCGCGATGCTGCTGGCCGTGCTCTCGCCCGTGTTTACGACGCTTGCTTTGGCTATTAAGCTGACCTCGAAAGGCCCGGTATTCTTCCGGCAGCAGCGCATAGGACAGTACGGCAAACCTTTCGTACTGCTCAAATTCAGATCCATGTACATGGACAGTGACGCAGCCGCTCATATGGACTATGTCCGGCAGTTGATCGCGGGAGAGGCAGAGCGCCATCCGGCGAACGGAAATGGGGAGGGCGTGTACAAGCTAGCCGGCGATCCTCGCATTACGCGGGTCGGATCTCTGCTGCGCAGAACCAGCATGGATGAACTGCCGCAGCTCATCAATGTGCTCCGGGGAGACATGTCGCTGGTCGGTCCTCGCCCGCCGATCGATTATGAAGTGGACGAATACGATGCCTGGCATCTGCGCCGCCTGCTGGAGGCTAAGCCGGGGCTTACAGGATTGTGGCAGGTCAGCGGCCGTAGCCGGGTGAGCTTCGACGACATGGTGCGGCTGGATTTGCGCTATGCAAAGACGTGGTCACCCTGGCTTGACCTAAAGATCCTGCTGCAAACCCCAAAGGCTGTGATCGCCGGGGACGGCGCGGTTTAACTGCGGCGATCGCGAACAACTCTTCCAATAGTCTTCTCCTACGCTTATGCACACCACTCTGAAAAACTCCTCCAGTATCGCGGATGTCCAACCGAACTCGAAGAACATGGTTAGGTTTGGCGTCATTGGTTACGGCTACTGGGGACCGAACGTCGTGCGGAATCTCACCAGCCTCGAAGGTTCCGAGCTAATGGCTGTGTGCGATAAAAGTCCGGCTGCCCGACGACGCATGCAGAAGGCGCATCCCGGAATCGCAGTTGCAACCGAAGCTTCCGAAATTCTGGCTTCGGCCGATATCGATGCCGTCGCCGTGGTCACGCCGGTGTGGACGCATTATGAGCTGGCCAAGGCCGCTCTCGAGAATGGGAAACACGTATTCGTGGAGAAGCCGTTTACCAGCAACACCGCGCAAGCAGAAGAACTGATCGAACTGGCGGCGAAGAAGAATTTAAAGATCATGGTGGATCACACGTTCCTGTTTACGGGGGCGGTGAAAAAGATCCGTGAACTAGTAGAAGAGGGGGCGCTCGGAAAACTGTACTACTACGATTCCACACGCGTGAACCTTGGCCTGTTCCAGCACGACATCAATGTAATCTGGGACCTCGCCCCTCATGACCTGTCGATCATGGATTACTTGATCAAGGAGACTCCGGAGGCCATCGTGGCCACTGGGCAAACTCACCTCAACGGTTTCGAAGACGTGGCTTTCATGACTCTCTATTTTCCGGACAAGGTTATTGCCCACATCAATGTGAACTGGCTGTCTCCGGTCAAGGTCCGCACCACGCTGATTGGCGGCGAAAAGAAGATGCTGGTGTGGAATGACCTGGAGGCGGACGAAAAAATCAAGATTTATGACCGGGGCGTGCAGATTACCAATCGTCAGGGTCTTTACGACTTGCTGGTGAATTACCGTTCCGGCGATATGTGGGCGCCTCAATTAGAGCAGGTGGAGGCATTGCGGCAAGAGCTGGCGTATTTCGTCGATTGCATCTCGAACGATCAAACTCCGATGAACGACGGCAATGCGGGGCTCAGAGTAGTCAAGATGCTGGAGGCCGCCAATGAATCCCTCCGGCACCGTGGAGCACTAGTTTACCTCTGATTCGAAACTGAGATTCACGCTTCATGATCATCGTCGCGGTTAAGACCTGCAACGAAGCAGTACAGCCTGGAACCAAGAGGCCTTCACAAGAATGAAACCGACGGTGCTGGTTGCAACGACCTCCAGGTGGTTTCCGACCGCGCGGCTAGCGGTGGCTCTGGCACAGGCAGGTTTCACGGTTGACGCGGTCTGCCCGCCGCGCCATCCGCTCGGCAAAACCCGTGCGGTGGGCCAAATCTGCCCATATCGCGGCTTGGCGCCGTTGAGGTCGTTCGTGGAAGCAATCGCCGCAACAAGACCAGACCTCATACTTCCAGGGGACGACCTCGCCACCCGGCACCTGCACCACTTATGCCGCCGGGAACACCGTCAGGGGAGAGCGGGATCAGCGATTTGCCAACTGATCGAGCGTTCGCTCGGCGCACCTGAAAGTTTTTCAGTCGTGTATGCCAGAACTGCTTTCATGCAATTGGCACAGGAAGAGGGCATTCGCATTCCCCGAACCGAAACTATTAGCAACACGCATGACCTCAGAACATGGGTCGCCCGCATGGGTTTCCCCACGGTCCTGAAGGCAGACTGCACTTCTGGCGGAGAGGGAGTGCGGGTTGTCCACACAATTGGGGAGGCAGAACAAGCCTATCGGAGGCTCCAAGCCCCGCCGCTGTTGGCGCGGGCCGCTAAACGGGCTCTCGTGGACCAGGACAAAACGCTGGTCTGGCCGTCGTTGCTTCGGCATCGGTCAGTGGTGAATGCGCAGGCGTTTGTCGCGGGGCGCGAGGCGACCAGCACGGTCGCCTGCTGGAAGGGTGCGGTGCTGGCCAGCCTCCATTTTGACGTGCTTAACAAGAGGAGTTCGGCGGGGCCAGCCACAGTGATGCGCTTGATTGAGAACGCTGAAATGTCGGGCGCTGCCGAAAAAATCGCCCGCCGCCTCAATCTCTCCGGAGTGCATGGGCTCGACTTCATGCTTGAGGCAGACACGGGAAATGCGTATCTCATCGAAATCAATCCCCGCTCTACTCAGGTTGGACACTTGACACTCGGCCACGGGCGGGATCTCCCCGCAGCTTTGTATGCAGCCGTTTCTGAGCAAGCTGTACAACCGGCTCCCAAGCTCACAGAAAAGGACACCATCGCGCTCTTTCCACATGAGTGGTTGAGGGATCCGGGAAGCGTGTTTTTGCAGTCCGGCTATCACGACGTTCCCTGGGGAGAACCGGAACTGGTCCGCGCTTGCATCCGCAAACGTCTGAAGCAGAGCGCTTGGTATTCTCAGCGAAACTGGACTAAGGATCTCCGCCGTTCTTCGCCGTCGAGCATGAGTTCTCTAGCCAAGGATCGCACCGTGGAGGTTCGATGCGAAGCAGAGTAAATTCCGACGGGCGAGACCAGCGCCTCAATATTCCGCCTTCGAATGGCAGCAGCGCGAGAGCATCCAAGCCGGGTTCTGAGGATTTCGTAGGGGTACAGCCCAGCCAGGGTCGGACCCGCAGCAATCGGAAAAAGCCGCTTCGAGTGATGAAGTTTGGTGGGACCTCGGTTGCTGACGCGTCCTGCATCAGCAAAGTGGTCGAGATCATTCGATCTGCCGCGCGAGAGAGCAATGTCGTGGTGGTCGTCTCGGCCATGAGCGGCGTGACCAATCGATTGATCGAGGCAGCTACGCTGTCGGAGGCAGGCGATCGCAAAGCGGTTGCCGCGATTTTCGAGGAATTGCGCAAGCGGCACGGCGAAGCCGTTAATGCGCTGATCTGTTCGGCACAGGAGCGCGACCGTCTCAGCCGAAAGCTTCACGAGCTTTTTCAAGAGGGCGATTGCCTGTGTCAGGGCACGATTCTGCTGCGCGAGTTGACGCCCCGTGCGCGTGATTCGCTTTCGAGTTTGGGTGAGCGTCTTTGTGTTCCTCTGGTTGCCGCGGCTCTAGCGCAACGTGGAGTATCGAGCAAACCGATCGAGGCCACCGAACTGGTGGTGACCGACTCCTATTACGGCGCAGCGGATCCGTGCATGGATGTGACGCGCGA
>Ga0209157_1002653_pt1 | contig 14120 bp, 18 predicted proteins | sample GraSoiAngelo_135_FD_185892 | JGI IMG/M metagenome (GOLD analysis project Ga0209157, IMG submission 185892) | Grasslands soil microbial communities from the Angelo Coastal Reserve, California, USA - 14_0929_05_40cm (SPAdes) (version 2) | ecosystem: Environmental > Terrestrial > Soil > Grasslands ... | reverse complement strand
TTCTCACCTCAGAATGATGAGAGGCTGCCTCGGGGTCATAACAGCAGTGTGAATTTCTAGACGGCTGAAGGGATGGACCTGAACCGTATCTCGTGGCTCGTGAAGCGTCCTTCATGAAGCGTGAACCGGATGGTTTATTCCATGAGGTCCGTGCTCCGTTTGGTTCGTCAGGTCCGTTGAACGGACACAACCGACTGAACGGACTCAACGGATTCACCCGTTTCACGAACGACGAATAATGCTGGGGGATAGCGCAACCCGGAGGAAGGCTTCCGCGTACATGCCTGACGTCGCGCTGGCTCGTGGATCAGCGAACACTGCGCGCCAGCGATTCAATCCTAGAACTCCCTCCCCGTAAGGGATGGTTGCCACCTGACTCCGATGCTCTGCGATCGCGAGCGTCTTCCTCGCCACTGAAGCGTCAATGTACTCGAGCCGGTCCCACATGGTGAAGAGGCCCCAGACTTCGTAGGCCCAGAGGCCACCGCTGGGAACGAGGCCGGTTTCGACGAGGCTTTCTCTCACCAGCTTGCCCGCTAACCGATGCGCCGGATGTCGATCCAGTTCCTCATGCAACGTATAGACCTCGGTCGGCTGAAGGCGCGCAAGCAGCTTCGTGAGTTTCTGCTTGACCGCGGTGGCGTTGATCTCGTCCGCCGCGTCAGGTTCGTCAAAGAACAGGACGTCCTTCACCCCCAAGACACCAGCCGCACGGAGGGCTTCTTCTCTTCTCACTTCGACCATCCGCTGCTCCGTCCATCCAAAGGGATTCGACGCTCGTCCGCCATTGGTCACGACGACGGAAGTCATCATGGCCTTTGCCTCAGCCAGTTTCGCGACCGTGCCGCCCATGCCGATTTCCATGTCATCCGGGTGCGCGCTGACAATTAAGACATTCTGGCTCATTGCCTGTGCGCTCACACCTCAGAGATCGAAAGATTCAGCGCTTCTTCTGGTGGGCATGCTACGTGAACCGGGTTCAAAAGCCAAGAAAGCGAGGGGTGCTTGAGGTCCTCGCTTGCCACGGTCAGAGGGGCTTGACAACACCGTTGGCGGTATGTGACAATTTGTCACATGCGTTCCGATGAGTTCAGAAGAGCGAGACAGTCTTTAGAGCTCAGCCAGGAGCAGTTGGCGGAGAAACTCGGGCGTACGCGGCGGTCTGTCATCCGCTATGAAGACGGGAGCAGCCCCATTCCTCTTGTGGTCGCAATAGCACTTCGACAGTTGGTGAATCCACCAGGGCTTCCCCTGCTCGGCATCGTCGCGGCAGGTGAACCGATTGAACCGGTGACACAGTTTGAACTCATTGATGTCCCACCCAGCCTGTTGCGCGGGGGCGAAACCTTCGCGCTGAAAGTCAAAGGGGAGTCCATGCGCGACGAAGGGATCCACCCAGGGGATCTTGTCATCATTCGCAAGCAGGCCACCGCGCAGAATGGACAAACCGTGGTGGCCGTGCTGAACAACGAAGCCACCATCAAGAAATACGTTGCCAAGGGGAACCGGATTGAGCTGCATCCGGCCAATCCCAAGATGAACCCCATTGTCGTCAATCTCAAGGATGACTTTCGGATTGAAGGCGTCATGATCGGACTCATCCGTCATTGCAAATAGCTCAGGCCCGGCGAAGGAGGGATGACGATGGTCGTCATCGAGTCCGAAGAATTCGTGCAGGAACACTGCTCTGATTGCGGGCGGAAGGCGCAGGGGCTCACCCCGACATTCGACCCGTACACGAACTCAGAGGTCGCTCTATGCCGGTCGTGTCTGTCCGCGTTTGTGCAGCGCTATCAGTTTCCACCTGGATGCTGTGAGTGAGGCTTCGATGGGAGAGCCTGTCCATCCATTAGATGACCGTGCCGATCCCCTCCTCTCGGCTCTTCGCCGTGGAGTGGTGCCCCTGAGTCAGAAAGATGGGCTCATGCTGCTCTACGGTCATCCGACCGCGCTCGTGCTCGGGCTCTACGCCGCTGCTGACCGCGCCTTGGCGGGAGAGACCGTACTCTACCTGGACGGCGCGAATGCCTTTGATCCCTTTGTCATCAGCCGCATGGCGCGCACGCACAGGGTCCAACCACGGACGCTCCTCACCTCCATCCATGTCGCACGAGCGTTCACGTGTCATCAGATGGAGCGTCTGGTTTCTGACTGCCTCGCTGCTGCGTTGTCTCGCTATCAAGCCCGCGTGGCGGTCCTCTCCGGTCCCCTGGAGACGTTCTACGATGAGGCCGTGTCCTCTGATGAAGTGACACGGTTGCTGAAACGGATGATCACGTCGCTTCAGCACCTCTCCCGGCAGGGCTATCGTGTGTTATGCCTGTGTCCGAGTATTTCACTCCAGCATCAGAACCGCTATGGTCTCCTCATGCGACTTCAGGCCGCCGCAACCAGGCTGATTCGGGTGGAGGAGGCTGAGGGCATGCTGTTGCTGAACGAGGAGACGACGGGATCGTCGAAACAGTGGCAGATCCCCTGCACCATCCTGGAGTCTGTGTAACTAATGGGCCGCACCCTCACGACCTTTACGCAATTGGTCTGGCAGGAAATCGAAGCGTGGAGCCGGTATCGCCGTGCACTTCGAGCGGAGGACCAACAGGCCCTGGATCTGTTATTTGCCGCGGCCAGGAAGCACTCGGCAGCCGGAGCCTATTTCGCTCGTGAGACTCCGTTCGACGTGATGGTCTTGTCCATGCTCCTTGAGCAACAAAAACAGGTACTCCTGCTCCAGCAGAAAGTATGTGACCTTGAAACACGCGCTCTCCCATACCCGCCTCACGGGGTGGCTCCTTGACGTCTATCCTGATCGGACCGGCATGGCGGTCTGGTTTCTTGACGACGAGGGACGCCGCTTCAGCCTCCTCGATCCCTATCACCCTGCCTTCTATCTGACCGGTCCTCAGTCAGCTCTCACGGCTGCCCTGCGAACCCTGCGTCACACTCACGTCACGATCCGGCTGGTTGAGCGGAGAGAACTCGGCATGCGCGACGTGATGCCGGTGACCGAAGTCGCTGTGTGTGAGCCTCTCGCGTTCACGGCACTCGTCCGTTCGCTCATCCGCCGGTTCGAGCCCTTGCAGTTCTATCAGGCTGATGTATCCCTGCCGCAACTGTATTTCTATGATCGTCAGCTCTTCCCGCTGGCCCGATGCGAGGTCGAGGTCACGAATGAAGGGATCATCCAGTCAATCTACGCCACGGATTCTCCCTGGGACACGGAGTACGAGGTTCCTCCCCTCTCGATCCTGGAGCTCTCGCTCGAGGGCGCGTCCCCTGATCCGAATCACGGGGGAATCTTTCATCTGGTCGTACGGGTGGATGGTCAGGAACGCCGTCTCGAACCAACTGACCATGCTGACCTGTTAACCTCGTTCAATGCCCTCCTTCGCCGGTACGACCCGGATGTCCTCATCACGGATTGGGGTGACTCCTATCTGCTCCCACGGTTGCTGATGCTGGCGAGCCAGCTCAGGATTCGGCTGGCCCTCAACCGCGATCCCCTGCGGTCCGTGGAGACACGCGCACCCCGGTCCTACTTTTCGTATGGCCGCATCATCGCGAGTGCCGGTGCCCGCACGCTCTACGGGAGGCTCCACATCGACAGGCACAACAGCTTCGTGATGGCTGAGACGGGCTTTGCAGGACTGATCGAACAAGCGCGGGTGACCAAAGTGCCTCTCCAGCACATGGCCAGAACCACCACGGGAACCGGCATCACCTCCATGCAACTGGAGAACGCACACCGGGATGGCATCCTCATTCCCTACCGGAAACGTCAAACCGAAGAGTTTAAGTCAGCGCTGGACCTGCTTCATACGGACCAAGGTGGGCTCGTGTTTGCACCCCTCTCTGGGTATCACGAGAACGTCGGCGAACTGGACTTTGCATCGATGTATCCGGCGATCATGGCACGTTTTAACATCTCTCCTGAGACGGTGAATTGTGCCTGCTGCGCACATGATCCCATCGCGCGCGTTCCGGACATCAAGCACCATACGTGCCGTCAACGAGAAGGATTAGTCCCTCGCACCCTCAGACCGTTGCTGAACAAACGGGCGCAGTACAAGCACCAGCTTGCCATGACCGCTGGCTCCACAACCAGATGGGTGCTAGACCAGCGGCAGACGGCGCTCAAGTGGCTGTTGGTCGTATCGTTTGGCTACCTGGGATACAAGAATGCCCGGTTCGGTCGCATTGAAGCGCATGAATCGGTCACGGCTTATAGCCGAGACATCCTGCTTCAAGCGAAAGAGAGCGCCGAAGCGGCAGGATTCCGATTGCTCCATGCCATCGTGGATTCGCTCTGGCTCCACAAGCCCGGGGCGACCCGCGCCGACTACGAGGCGTTAGCTCAGGCCATCAGTGCACGGACTCGATTACCGATCGCGGTGGAAGGGCTGTACCATTGGATCGGGTTTTTGCCTTCGCGGGTCAACCCACGCATGCCGGTCCATAATCAGTTCGCCGGTGTGTTCGAGACAGGAGAGATGAAAGTGCGCGGACTAGAAGTCAGACGATCAGATGCCCCGATGGTTGTGAAACGGGCTCAAGCCGAGATCCTCCGTTGCCTGAGCGATGCAAAGACGTTACGTGAGCTTCGGGAGGCAGTCCCACGGGTTATTGAGATCGTCCGGGCGTACCGCCAGTATCTTCGTGGGGGACGTGCGCGGCTTGAGGAACTGGTTATCAGTAAAACGTTGTCGCAAGACCCTCGGTCGTACCGCCATGAGACGATGACCGCCATTGCGGCGAAGGAACTCCTGGGGCATGGGGTCAAGCTCCAAGCTGGAGAGTCGCTCCACTATGTCATCACTGACGCGGCTGCCCGCCTTCCTCAAGACCGCGTCCGGGCTGCCGCCACGGTTGATGGTACGTGGTCATACGATGCTGATGCCTATGAGAAGCTGCTTCACAAGGCGGCGCTCGCAATCCTGTCGCCTCTGGGTGTCGGAGCAGCGCTTCTCGATCGTCTCACCAGCCCCGTTGGTCGTGAGAAATAGACTTGTGGTGAGGAGGAAAAGGGGCCAACTCATTTGCCCTTGGCCAATGTCACTTCCTGAAAGTGACCGTCGTGGCATGCCGGGCTTACGATGAGCAACTCACGATCAGGCGCTTTCCCCAATCCGGGGGCGGGGCTGCATAACGGTCCATCTCGGGCTGCTCGGCGAAGGGATCGCGCAGAAGCTGGCGGAGGCGCTCGATCTCGGAGAAATCTTTCTGCTCCGTCGCCAGGCGAATGGCTTGGTGGGCGAGGTAGTTGCGGAGCACATACTTGGGGTTGACCCGTTTCATCCGCTCCGCTCGCTCCTCGTCACGGCTGCCCTCTGCGCGGAGCCGCTCCTTGTACCCTGCGGCCCACTTGTCGAAGGCGTCCCGATCCACGAAGAAATCCCTCAGCGTCTCGTTCCGATCCTCCGCCGCTTGTTTGAAGTCGCAGAGGAAACGGAAGACATTCGTATAATCGGCGACGCTCCCCCGCATCAGTTCCAACAGGCCGGTGAGCAACGCATCGTCCCCAGGCCGCGACTCCCGTAGCCCCAGCTTCGCCCGCATCAGCTCGGCAGAGTGCTCAGCAAAGACGGCCTCATACGCGTCGAGCCCTGCTTTGATCGCCTCGTCCGGGACGAGTGGCGTGAGGGCCTGGGCCAGACACCGCAGGTTGAAATAGCCGATATCCGGCTGGTTCTGGAACGCATAGCGCCCATGGTGGTCGGAATGGTTGCAGATGAAGGCGGGGTTGTACTCATCCAGGAAGCCGAATGGGCCATAGTCGAGGGTGATCCCCAACACAGACATGTTGTCGCTGTTCAGGACTCCGTGCGCGAAACCCACCGCCTGCCACTTCGCGATGAGTCGCGCCGTGCGGACCGCCACTTCGTGGTAGAACCGGGCGTACTTGTCCGGCGTGTCCTTCAGGTCCGCCACGTTCGGATAATCCCGCGCGATCACATAGTCCGTCAGGGTCTTAAGGTGATCGAACTGGCGCCGCCAGTAGAAGAACTCGAAGTGGCCGAACCGGACATGAGAAGGCGCCAGGCGCAACATCGTGGCGCCGGGCTCGACCTGCTCGCGCAGCACCTCTTCTTCGCTCCCCACCACGCAGAGAGCGCGCGTTGAAGGAATGCCCAATCCGTGCATGGCTTCGCTGCAAAGGTATTCCCGGATGCAGGAGCGCAGCACGGCGCGGCCGTCATCATCTCGCGAGAAGGGCGTCAAGCCCGCTCCTTTGAGATGCAGATCCCACTTCTCGTCCAGGCTGTTGCGGACTTCACCCAGGAGGATAGCGCGGCCGTCGCCGAGACGCGAGACGTAGGCACCGAATTGGTGGCCGGCATAGACGGTCGCGATCGGCTCGCTGCCCGGCAGCAGGTACTGCCCCCCAAAGCAGCCGGCGAACTCCGGCCGGCCGGCTTCCTCCGGAGAGAGCTCGATCAAGGCCGCGGCGTCCTGGTTGAAGCTCACCAGGAATGGATTCTTGAGCGGCGTCGGAGTCACCTTCGCATGAAACACTTCGGGCAGGCGTGCAAAGCTGTTGTCGAATTGGAGCGTCTCGAGTGTTCTCACTGATGCCATGGAGGCATCATAACATGGAATGGCAGGCCCATCCGGCCCGCTTATCACCTTGATTTCAGAAGACGGTGTCTAGAACCGGCTCGAGCACGACGTTCCACTTATCGGCCATTCTTACCTCACCTGAATCATTGGGATGCACGCCGTCCCACGTTTCGGATGAGGGATTGAACCCAGTGAATTGGTCCACCAATGCGACCGGTGACTGGATCATCGTCTTCGTAGAAGCCAGCTTAGCGATCTCTTGGTTGAGGGTTGTAATGGTGTTGAACTTCGGTAGCGTCGAAGGGATGATTTGCGCCAACAGGATTTTTACCTTCGGATTAACCTGCCGGAGTGTGTCGATGATCGCACTGAGGTCCTCCACCGTTGATGTGACGCTCTCCCCTTGCCAGAGGTCATTATGACCGAGATGAATCAACACGATGTCCGGCTGTGTAGAGGTGGCCCAGCCTTTGAGATTCACGAGGATCTCGTCCGCCCGCCAGCCTGAATGCCCTTCGTGGTCCTGATCGAAATCGTCATGCCGTAGTTTGCGTCCGGAAACTCCGTGCTGACTTCCTACGAAATCCACTCTGTATCCGCTTTCCATCAGATGCTGCCAGAGATAGTATCGATAGCTTGCGTGGCCTTCCGAAGACTCTGTGATCGAGTCGCCAAGCGGCATGATTTTGATGGTTTTGTCCTGAGGGATGGATGGCGAGCACTGTGACAGCAATGGAATGGCTGTGCAAGCGGTGAGAACGGAAAACATGACTACGCGGGTGGACGCCCGTCGGTGAGTCCGACGCAACAAGGCATTCATGCGTGAGGCAAAGAGGTTTGCTGCTCGGCGTGGTAGGAGCTGCGGACCAGCGGGCCGGATTCGACGTGGCTGAAGCCAAGGGCCAAGCCTTCCGCTTTAAAGGCAGCGAATTCGTCCGGATGGTAGAAACGGGCGACCGGGAGATGTTGCTTCGTAGGTTGCAGATATTGGCCGATCGTCATCATGTCGCACGCCACCGCCCGCAGATCGCGCATGACTTCCCGAACCTCCTCGGCCGTTTCCCCCATGCCGACAATGAGACCAGATTTCGTCCTTGCCCCCATTCTCTTCGCCCTCTCTAGCAGCGTGAGAGAGCGATCGTACTTGCCTTGAGGCCGGATGGAGGGAAAGAGCCGCCGCACGGTCTCGATATTATGGTTGAGAATATCCGGCTTCTCGACCACGACTAAAGCGAGAGCCGCTTCGTTGCCTTCAAAATCCGGGATCAGCACCTCTACGGCGCAGATCGGAGTGAGGCGCCTGATTTGCCGGATCGTCTCGGCGAAGATTGCGGCCCCGCCATCCTCCAACTCATCCCGGTTCACCGAGGTGATCACGGCATGCCGGAGGCTCAGCGCCTCCACGGCTTGGGCGACGCGAAGGGGCTCTTCCCGATCCAGCTCCAGCGGACGGCCTGTGGTGACCGCGCAATAGTGACATCGGCGCGTACAGATATCACCCAGAATGAGGAAGGTAGCGGTGCGGTTGTTCCAGCATTCCCAAACATTGGGACACCGGGCCTCTTCGCAGATCGTGTGCAGTTCCAAGCGGTCCATGATCCGCCGGACGTCCTGATAATCCTGCCCCTGTCTCATGGTGACCTTGAACCAGGGCGGGAGGCGACGGCCCGAATTGCGGACCTCTTGAGTCGGTATGAACGTCATGACGTTCTCTATTCTATCATTATGTCTGAATCAATTCTTGAGGATGTTCAAGGATGCGCTTGAATTCTTTCAAGAATTTCGCGCCTTGGACCCCGTCCAGCGCACGGTGATCGCAGGAGAGCGTGACTTTCATGCGCCGGCCTGCTTTCACGTCCCCTGCAACGGCCACCACCACATCACGCACCGATCCCACCGCGATGGCCGCGGCTTCCGGCGGCATGATAATGGCAATGAAGTTTTCCACGTCGAACATCCCCAAGTTGGAGACCGAAAAGGTGGCGCCGCTATATTCGTGCGGCTGGAGTCGTTTGTTTCGCGCTCGCTCAATCAGCTCACGCGATTCGGTTGCGATGGCCTCTAAAGTCTTGGAACCGCAATCACGCAGGACAGGAGCGATCAGGCCATCATCCAGCCCCACGGCAATCCCGATATCAATAGTCCCATGTTGACGCAGCCTGTCGCCGGCATAGGACACGTTGATCTCGGGATGACGGGCCAGGGCCAGTGCGGCCGCTTTTACGATCATATCGGTCAGACTTGGATGGGAACGGCGGCTCTGCTTGAGCTGTGCGCGGAGGGTTTCCGCCTCTTCCATCGCAATGTCAGTCGTGAGATAAAAATGTGGAACCGGCGCCTTGCTCTGAATGGTGGTCCTGGCAATGGCCTTTCGCATTTGGCTGAGCGGCCGATCGGTTGCACCGGTCGCGCGAGAGACGCCGGCTGCGCCGGCTTTCATGACATCCTCTTCGACGATACGCCCCCCCGGCCCTGAGCCTGTGACGGAGGAGAGATCGATTCCCCGTTCGGCAGCCATGGCCTTGGCGCGAGGCGATGCTTTGATACGGTCCTTCTCTTCGCCCAAGCTGGATGGAGGGCCTGGAGCAGAGGAGGCAGATCTGGAAGCCGCGTCTATCTTGGACTCCGGAATTCGCACAAGACCAGCTGCAGGAGCGATGGAATCGGCTAAGACTGAGCTGATGTCCTCATCTGGTTCAGCGATCACCGCGATCAGCGCTCCTGCTTTGACGGTCGTCCCCTCGTTGACCAGCACGCGCCTGAGCGTGCCGGAGGCGAATGCCTCTAGATCCATCACGGCTTTATCGGTTTCGATTTCAGCCAAGACATCGCCGCTCCCCACCACGTCGCCTTCGCGCTTTTTCCATTTCACAACGACGCCCTCTTCCATCGTGTCGGTCAATTTCGGCATGACGACGCGGCTGGCCATCTACGACTCCTTGCCAGGATGCTGACAAAAACCTCCAACTTTGTTCTCATCACGCATTGAACGGAGACTGGCTATGGGTGCCCGGGGAACCACTCAACGTGCGCAGAAAAAGTCCGCCCCATGTTTGGGCCGTTGTGCATATCTAGCTGAGCAATGATAAATCATATCGGATTGTACCGAGATAACCATCGGCGAATCCATCCAAACAGTCCCCATGCCGGCTCTGGGGGTCGCTCAGGGTCTAGATACTCAATCCACGGTTCCTGGCTGCCCAGATAGGTACTGCCGCTGAAACTGAGTTGACTCTTGAGCTGGGTAAAGCCTCTGATCTGCAGCAGGTGGATCAGCTCCTGGACAGCCGCAAGTTTCGTTTCAGTGCCACCAGTGACCACCATCGTTGTCTCGTACCGGAGCGAGGCCCGATAGCCACCTTCCGACCGATCAACCTCTACCAGTCGAGTAAACCCGCGCGCTCGGTCATCCAGTCCTGCCACCTGATGCTTCTCGACCACCTCGTCCAGCATTGCAGGCCTGACACGCTGATCTTAGGTTGCTCGAAACACCGCCAGGAGATCGCTGAGGGCGATGGTCTTATTGCGGAGAACCGCTCGCTCGGCTTTCAAGGCATCCGCCGCAGCCTTCTTCTCAGCTCCTCCCTGCAGACAAGCGGCACCCAGAGACAGCACACGATCGCATTCCTCCTCGACTTTCCCTTTCACCACGCGGTTGACAGACAGGATCTCCATCATCTTGGCTTTGGTGGCTGAGAGATGTGCCTGAAGATCTGGCTCAGGGAAGGAGGCGCGCGCAGCCTCGTCGTGACAACGATCGAGATATTGGGCCAGGAAGACGTAGAGTCGGACGAGAGTCTCGGTGATCTCGATATGGCTCGGCACTGAGGACTGCGCAACCATTTAGTTCCCTCCCTTTACAAGCCGCCTCACAGCCGCGAGGACGCGGTCCCGATCAGGGATGGCCGCGTCCTCAAGAGGGCGGCTATACGGCATCGGCACATCGGCTCCTGTCACCCGCACAATCGGACCGTCCAGATAATCGAACGCCTCCGAATACACACTCTCGGCAATCTGGGCACCCAGACCGGCGAAGCGCCAGCCTTCTTCGACGATCACGAGCCGTCCGGTCTTCTTGACGGAAGCCGTGATGGTTGCGAGGTCGAAGGGTTTCAGGGTTCTGGGGTCCATGACCTCGACCTCGATCCCCTCGTGAGCGAGGAGCTCGGCCACCTCCAGCGCGAGCAGTAGCATTTTTGAATAGGCCACGATGGTCACGTCCTTGCCCTGGCGCTTCAGCTCAGCCTGACCGATCGGGATCGTGTATTCGCCTTCCTGGACTTCTCCTTTTATTGAGTATAGAAGTTGGGCCTCAATGAAGATGACCGGGTTCTGGTCCCGGACGGCGCTTTTCAAGAGACCTTTGGCGTCATGCGGAGTCGCGGGCGCGACGACTTTCAAACCCGGCACGTGGCAGAACCAGGCTTCCAAGCTTTGAGAATGCTGTGCTCCCAGTTGATGCGCGGCGCTCCCCGGCCCACGGATCACGATGGGAACCGACAACTGCCCGCCGGACATGTACCGGATTTTGGCCGCGTTATTGACGATTTGATCCAGGGCGAGGATGCCGAAATTGAACGTCATGAGCTCGACGATCGGATGCAATCCGGCCATTGCCGCTCCGATGGCAAGCCCCGTGAACCCCGCTTCGGTGATCGGAGTGTCTAGAACTCGCTGGGAGCCGAACTCTTCCACGAATCCCTTGCTGACTTTGAAGGCTCCCTGGTAATAACCTACCTCCTCGCCAATCAAAAAGATGCGGTCATCTCGCCGCATTTCCTCGCGCATGGCCTGGTTCAATGCTTCTCGGTATGAGATCAGCACGGTGGCTACTCGATATAGACGTCTTCTTCAAGGGCTGTGCGAGCTGGGAAGGGACTCTCGTCGGCAAACTTCACCGCGGCAGCTACCATCTCTCCCACTTCTCGCTCCAGCTGTTTGAAATCGGCTTCTGTCCCCAATTTCTGGTTCATGATGCTCTGGCGAAGCAGCACCAACGGGTCGCGCTTTCGTTCTTCTTCGACTTCTTCCTTGGTCCTGTAATGCCCATGAGCCGGATCCGCCATCGAGTGACCCATGAACCGATAGGTCGTGGCTTCGACGAAATAGGGGTGGGGCACGGACCGGACCAATTTCACCACCCTCCGCATCAGTGCACGGACCGCCAGCACGTCCATCCCGTCCACCGGCTCTGCTTCAATACCGTACGAACGGGCCGTTGCCGCCACGTTGGAATAGAGTGCGACCGCCCGTTGAACCGGCGTCCCCATGCCGTAGCGGTTGTTTTCACAGATGAAGATCACCGGTAACTTCCACAGGGCCGCAAGATTGAAGGCTTCGTGGGCCTGCCCGCTGGGTAACGCCCCTTCTCCGAAGAAGCACAGGACCACCTGGTCGCGTTTCTGGTAGTTGACGGCAAAGGCCAACCCTGTGGCCAGGGGTAGATGTCCTCCCACGATGGCATAGCCACCCATAAAGTTCCGTTTGGCGTCCACCAGATGCATGGAGCCTCCCTTGCCCTTGCATAGCCCGGTGGCCTTGCCAAACAGTTCGGCCATGACCTGGCCCGGGTCCGCACCTTTGGCGAGACAGTACCCGTGATCACGATACGCGCTGATGACGTAATCGTCGGCTCTGATGGCCGCGATGGCGCCGACGGCGATTGCTTCTTCACCGATATAGAGATGGAGGAACCCGGCGATCTTGGCCAGAGCATACATCTCCGCCGATCGTTCCTCGAACCGGCGAATCAGGAGCATCTGACGATAGAGGGTGAGGAGGTCTTCTCGATCCATGAGGGCGTATTATGCAGAAAGCCAGTGGGGCACTCAAGAACGAGTGCGAAAGTTAGAGCAGAACTTTGACGTCAGGACCTTCGACCTTCACTTGGTAGGACTTCACGCAGGCCGAAGGAGTCGTCAAGGACACGCCAGTCTTCACATTGTATTGCCATCCATGCCAGGGGCAGGTGACCGTATCACCCTCCAGTTCCCCTTCTCCTAGAGGACCCCCACGGTGCACACAGGTGTTGTCGATCGCATAATAGGTTCCATCCACATTGAACACGGCGATGGACTGGCCATTGACCTCGGCGACGACACCGCTTCCGGGGGCGACGTCCGTCGTGCGGGTGACTCTGACAAACTCAGCCATCTTGCCTCCTCTTCTTGGTGGAGTTGAGGTTCAGGTTAAGGTTGAGCAAGGATTCGATCAATGGCTTGTTCTTACCCTCAACCTTAGCCTTATCCTTGACATTCTTCATGTGCTCTGCGGCCGTTTGATCTTCTTCAGCAAGCTGCCAATGGACGCTTGGGGCTGGTCTCCTGCCCCTGCATTCGTGCCGCGGATCCCATCTGCAAGCTTGGCCGCAATCTCCCTGAATGCTGTCGCCTGAGGCGACGTAGGATTCGCCACTACGATCGGCATACCGGTGTCACCTCCAGCCCTGATGGCAGGATCGATCGGAATCCGGCCTAAAAACGGGATCCCCAGCTTTTCCGCCGCTCGTTCGCCGCCGCCGTGAGAAAAGATCTCGGTCCGCTCGCCGCAATGGCCGCAGACAAAATAGCTCATGTTCTCGATGAGGCCGAGCAGCGGGACGTTGACTTTCTGAAACATCATCATGCCCTTCCGCACATCGTGAAGCGCGACTTCTTGGGGCGTCGTGACCGTCACCGCCCCACACAAGGGCACGAGCTGAGAGAGGGTGAGCTGGGCATCTCCCGTTCCTGGAGGAAGGTCAACGAGCAGGTAGTCCAGTTCGCCCCAGTTCACGTCTCGGAAGAACTGCTGGATGGCTGTGTGAATCATGGGGCCTCGCCAGACGACAGCCGTCTCCTCCGGAACAAAATACCCCATCGAGATGACCTTGACCCCGTGGCCCTCGGCCGGCTTGATCTTCCCATCTTCTTGTTGGGGTGGTGTAGGAACCCCCATCATCATGGGAATGTTGGGCCCGTACACGTCGGCATCCATCAGGCCGACTTTTGCTCCGGCGAGGCTGAGCGCCACCGAAAGATTGACAGCCACGGTCGTTTTCCCGACCCCGCCTTTGCCGCTGCTGATCGCGATCACGTGTTTGACGTTCGGGATGAGGTCGTCTTTACTCGCGCTCCTCCCCTGCTGTCCCTGTTCGGCATTCACCTCGCCCATGCCCTGTACCTCGTTACGATCAACACGTCAGACACACAATAGACATCCAGACTCTCGAACGAATTCTCTTAGGGTCCCTCTATTGTCAGCGGCTCTCGACTTGCGAGAGAATCACGGTGGGGTCAGCTCAACTGAGTCGCAAACTTCTTTCGCGCGCGGCCCAGTAGGGGTTCACGGTGGGTTCCCCGATTGTGTTCGATAACCGGGTCGAGAATTTCACCGCAAATGAGGCAGCGCCACCCTTTGAAATGCAGGGAACCAGTATCGTCCTTCAAGTCTTCAAACTCATCCTGTACCATCACACCATTGCATCGCGGGCATTCCATGGAGAATATCCTCGAATGCTCCGGTCGAGCAGAACCAGATTGTCCACACGGCTGATGTACTCATGATACGCCTCTCCCCTCTCAGGA
>Ga0209157_1002652_pt1 | contig 14126 bp, 17 predicted proteins | sample GraSoiAngelo_135_FD_185892 | JGI IMG/M metagenome (GOLD analysis project Ga0209157, IMG submission 185892) | Grasslands soil microbial communities from the Angelo Coastal Reserve, California, USA - 14_0929_05_40cm (SPAdes) (version 2) | ecosystem: Environmental > Terrestrial > Soil > Grasslands ... | reverse complement strand
GCATTGCGGTCGTACCCCGCGATTCCGAAGCCCAAATCTGGCGTATTCGCTTCCATGGACACCGGCGCTACACTGCGCCCGTCGCAGCGTTCACCATGTTACACAGTTCAGGATAGATAAGGTTAGACGTCATGAGGAACCAACTTCACGATGATGGGACACCATGCCTGGAGGGCACGCGCCAGGTGCCACGTGGCTTCCAGCCGTGCTGTGACAGGTTTGGGGCCAGTACGACGGCCTGCGTGTTCGACATTCGCTTCGAGTGGTGGCCGAAGACCAAGCAGTGGGTCATCCGTATTGCGGATGGTGGGAGCAGCGGGCTGAAGATGTCGTTCTGCCCATACTGCGGAACCGCAATGGCTAGAAAGCACGTGGGGAACCGGCGGACTCGTGCCAAATGACGCCTAACAACGCACTCGAGCGGACCGCTGGCTCGCATTCGCTCGCCGCGGCCGCTCAGCGCGAACGTTCGCCGCACGGCGACCGCATTCTGATGCGCGAGGGCATCAACGGGTCAGGAGCATCGAAGACGTCGAGCGACCGTCAGCGTAGAGGTGAGGCAACATCGAACACCCACGGAGCAGGGGTTGACGGACCAGGGAGCGCAGCTATCGGGGCGACCCGCCGCCATCCCCGTACCACCGTGGGTGCCGAAAGAAGCGGTGCTGACGCAGGGCGGCGTCGCCAGGCAGATCGTCAGCGTGGCGTGCACGCGCACGGACGTGAGCCATCGGGCCACCGCGGCGCGTCGCGTGCCGGAGAATCAGTTCTTTCGGAAAAGCTACGAGGCGTCGAACCTGCCAGTAGAGCGGGCGCGGGGAATGGCCGGCGGGGTTGTAAAGCTCGGCGGCCGCGCCGCTCACCGGCACGTTAGGCGGCGAAGGGTGCCATCTTCATCGTTCATATGCCGGAAGATCGAATGAGCCACCGCGCGCCCTGGGAGTGTACGTTCGCAAAGGAGCAGCGCAGCCGCTGCCTTCCCGGCAAGAAACCGCGCACGGACCACAAGTATTTCGAGGTCCTGTCCCTCTGCATCCTGCAGGCTGGCCTGAGCTGGGCCAGCGTGCGCAGGAGCTGGCCGCGCTACCGGAGCGCGTTCCTCGATTTCGAAATTGCGAAGCTCGCGCATGCAACTCCTGCTGCGCTGCTCCGCAGGCCGGGCGCGCTGAGGAACCGGAAGAAGGTCGCGGCCCTTGTTGCGAATGCGCAGGAGTTCGAGCGCATCCGCGCAGAGCATGGCACGTTCGCGCGCTATCTTCGCACGGTCAAATCGGATAAGGATGCGTGCACGATTCTGCAGGAGCGCTTCAGGCACGTGGGTCCGTACACTGCGGAGTTCTACCTGCACAGCGTGGGGCGGTCCGTATACGGTTCCTGAACGTCGCCGCCTAACAAACGCATGCAGCCGACCCACTAGCCAGTCATCAAATTTGCATACGCAAATTTGTCGCCTGTCTGGCGGGCGGCTGATGCGTGGCGTTAGGCGGCAGGCTTTCGAGGAGGTGGGTCGTCGATGCCATCGATCTCTGAGCTAGGTGAAGTTCCCCCGCCGGTCGAGGCGATTTCTTGGGATCGTCGCGAATTCCCCAGCCCTGACGCTGAATGGCGACTGGTCTTCCACGGGCCATTCGAGTGGCACATGGGCGCAACCGGCTGGGAACTGGCCCTCTCCCGGAACGGAAAAGCTGACCGAGAGGCTGAGACTCGGCTGTCAGAGATCGGGAAGGGCAAAGGGTTCCGATGCCCGCCCGATACGGTGCCCTGGAGTCACCTCGGTGACACCCTAGCCTTGATTACGTGGGAAGACCCAGCCGTCCTCCTTTTCGAAGTCGCAAAGACATCTGTTCGTCGGGTCTTAAGCCCAGGTTTCCCGTTTTCGGTCAAATGGGCTTCCGACCGGGACCTGCTCTTGCTGCCTTACGATGACCGCGGTGAGTTGATAGGGCCGAACGGGGCGGTCCTCGTGAAAACCCATTGGACCCTAGCCGAGTATGAGCATCCCCACGTCTTCTGGACAGAGCCTGCGGAGCACTTCTTGCTCGTGAGTCGCCCATCCCGGCGCTCAATGACACGGCTAACCCTCTTTTCAAGCGTGGATGGGCGAGAAGAGACATCCTTCGCGATTGACCCAGCCGATCTCCTCAAATACGACCATAAGAGGTACGAGGCGGTCCATCGGGATAGGTATAGCCTCGTCATCAATTCGTCAACGCGATCGGTGGGCTCCCTGCTTGACGTCTGGCACTCCACGCGGTTTGACGCCAAGACTGGCGTTATGCGGCTCGCGACCTACAGGCCCGTCGGAGAGCCGTACTTGGATAAGAACGAGCTCTTGTGCCAAGTAGAAGAGGTGTGGTGTGCGATTCAAATCGCCGCCTAACCCGCGGCTGCAGCCGACGCGCTGACGCGCGCGGCTGATCCCGATGTTATCCCGATTGTGTTGTGACCTGTAGCTGCGGTGAAACCGTCATGCGGATGGTAGTCTCTCCGCGTGACGTACGAGTGGGATCCGGTCAAGGCTGCGGCAAACGCCAAGAAGCACCGCGTCACGTTCGAGGAGGTCGCATCGGTGTTCTTCGACCCGTCGGCGCTTACGTTCTGGGATCCCGATCACTCAGAGGAGGAAGATCGCGAGATCACAATAGGCCGTTCCGCACGGCGGCGCGTACTCTTCGTGGCACACGCTGCGCGCGAGGGGCGTGTCGAATCATTAGCGCGCGGCGGGCGCGGCGCCGGGAGCAGAGACAATATGAGGAACCCAATGGCGAAACGACGCAGTGACGATCTCCGCCCCGAGTATGATCTCGCCACCTTGAAGGGCGGCGTCCGGGGCAAGTACTACAAGCAGGCAACCGCAGGGACGAACTTGGTCCTGCTGGAGCCGGACGTGGCGCGTGCGTTTCCCGACAGCAGTTCGGTGAACCGAGCCCTCCGGTTGCTCCATGAGGTCGCGACGAAGAGTTCCAAGGGCAAACCGTCCTCGGGGGCAAGACGTCGCGCAACGGGATAACTTCGGCATGCAGCCGACGGCCTTCGGCCGCGGCTGATACCAGCGTTAGACTTCATGACAACCGATGATGCCGAATCAGAAGGAAGAGGCAGAGCTCCTGCGTCACGGGCTACTGGCCGGGGTCCGCACCGTCGCGGACGCCGTCGCATGGGCGGACCAAGTCATCGCGGCGGACCCGAAACCCGACATCGCCGTGATCGAGGTTGCCATCAGTGGCCTGCGTCACATCGCCGATGTCATCGCGTTGCTGCGCGATGTGCCCGGAGAGTGCGATCCTATCGTAGTGATCCGTCGCTTCATGGCGGACCTGCGAAGCGCCTTGGCCGCGAATCCAGCCCGGGGACCCGAGGTCGCCCGCTGGCTGTACCAGTTAGCTACGAGCGGCGACCTTCCTGAAGAACACTTTGGTCAGGAGGCATACGCCTTGGAAGACTGGTTCGCCTTGGCGAGTTCGGGAACGTATGGCACGTACGCTGACGCACTACGCCATCTCGAAGCCTATCTGGAGCGACACGCGTGGCGGCATTGAGGTCTAACAGGCCGTTGGGCGACCAGAGGGGACTGAAACTGCATCGTTGGAAGGCGCTCGTCGTCTTCGACCTCGACGGAACTCTGCTACGCGGGCCGACCGTATGTGAGGTGTTGGCGGAGTCGCTTGGTCGGCTAGAGCGCATGCGGCAGCTCGAGCGGTTTGCGAGCGACCAGGAACTGCGAACGGCACGTGAGGAGATGGCGCGCTGGTATCTGCCGGTGGGGCTCGCGCGCCTTCGTGAGTTTCTCGACGGCGCACGCCTCGCTCCAGGTACCACGAACGGTCTTGCGCTCCTCAGGGCCCATGGCGTGGCGGTAGGCATTGCTTCCATCACGTGGAGCTTCGCTGTTGAACACTTCGCACGATTGCTGGATGTAGAGCATTGGGAGGGCACCGTACTGGAAGAGTCGGGGGAGATCCGTCATGTCTGGCCCGAAGACAAGGCGCCCTGGGTCCGACGACTCGCTCAGCGGCTCGAGGTGCCCTGGGAAAGAACAGCCGCAGTGGGTGATTCAACGGGCGATCAACAGATGCTTGGAGCAGTTGGCTTCCCGGTGTTTGTCGGTCGCGAACTTCCTTCTGTCCAGCAGGGCTGGCTTCACTATCCCGCTGCAGACATCGAGGCGATGGCCAGGCATCTTGTAGCTGTCTGGAAGCTGTCGCCCAACAACCCGCTGCAGCCGACCGCCTCCGGCGGCGGCTGAGCGCAGCGTTAGAGGCGGTGAAGGGCTCGGCATGGACGTGACCGCACTGCCGTTCAATCGCTTTCTGGGGCTGGAGAAAGGGGCCTCCGAGAGCGGACTCCTGGTGCGCCGAGTTCTTGCTGCGGCACTTCGGCGACGTCGCCGGGTCTCGGCGCGGGCATCAGTCGAGGGGGACGCGTTGGACCGGTTGACGTGGGGCGTGCAGACAAAGGGGCGAGCCCTAATCGAGGTGAGCGTCGAGGTCGTGGATGAGGGCGGGATGGTGGTTCTCTCAGGAGTGGTCGAATGGTTCATCGCCCGAGCCGTGACAATCGCCTGCTAACTTCGGCATGCAGCCGACGCCTACGGCCGCGCCTGATACCTGGGTTCGGCGGCACTGACGCGTGGCGCAGGGCGAGTGCGTAATGCAAGCGCGCCAGCGAATCTCGGAGGGGACAGCTGATGCCGGAAGCACATGAGTTCGATTTCCTCGAGGGAGAATGGGATGCCGTTTGCCGCTTCCCGTGCCCCGACGGGAGTTGGGGAGAGGGGCCGGGGACACTGAAGGCTACCAAGGTCCTGGATAGTTGCGTATCCATCGAGTTCTTCGAGGGGCCCTATCAGGGCGAACGTATCAAGGGCCTCGGGCTTCGGGCCTTTAACCCCAAATTGCGCTGCTGGGAGCACACCTGGACCGACACGTCTTCGCCTGGCGGGTTTCAGGTGTGGCGTGGTCGGTTTGAAGACGGGAAGATAGATCTGTTCGGGGAGTGGGACGACGACAGCGGCCAGCGGGTTCTCTCCCGACTCACCTGGTCCGCGATGACCGGCAGCGGGGCCCACTGGGAGAGCCACCGCTCGCTGGATGGCTGTGCCACCTGGACGAGGCACTGGGTGATCGACTTTACACGCCGCCCCGCAAGACGGTGAGTGTAAGGTCGCGCTCGCGCGGGCTACTCGCTCTGCGGGCGAGGCGAGTGATGGCCGCAGCAGCTTTGCCGCCGAACAAGGCCATCGAGCTGACGGCGCTGCGCGCCGCAGCTCATAGCTTGCGTTAGCCTCCTGAGATGAAGAACGGCGCATCCATCGCGAAGCTTGACCTCGTGGGTGTCCAGCGGACCGGCAGGCCGATGCCAATTGCAATCTCTATCCGGCTCCCGTATGAGATCCGTGATGGCAGGGGTGCGAATTGCGCCGCGTGCCCCGTCACCCTCCGCGGGCTAGGGACGGGACCCGAGGCACAACCCGCAACCTAACTTCCGATTGCAGCCGGACCGCCGCTCGCGTTGCTCGCTGCGGCACCTGAATCGAGACGTTCGGCGCATCTTCGGAGAGGCGGTGAGGAACTGGCGTGAGCGACCCTACTTTTGACTACGAGCAAGCTGCTCAGCACCTCAACGAGCACCTCGTCGACCTCGCTCTGATTCGATCCGGTCATCGAGTATTGGACGTCGGTACTGGTCTCGGCGAGCCAGCATTTACCGCGGCACGCCGAGTAGGGCCGACCGGCTCGGTTGTCGCGACCGACCTGTCCCCTGCAATGCTCTCCCTAGCTCGTGAGGAAGCCGCCAGAGTCGGGCTCGGACACGTTGAGTTCCGGGAGATGGACGCGGAGGAGCCCGACCTGCCGGTCCACAGCTTCGACGCTGCGCTCTGTCGTTGGACCTTGATGTTTCTCCCCCATCTCGTTGCTGCACTGACCAGGCTTCGTGAGTTGCTCGTTCCAGAAGGCCGGTTCGCCGCTGCCGTCTGGGGACCTCCCGAGAGGGTGCCGTTCACGAGTATTCCCATGGGGGTGATCAGACATGTCCTACAGATCCCCCCACTGCCCGCGGGCCGCCCAGGAACATTCAGTCTTGCTGACCCCCATGTGCTGGAGCGCTCGTTCACGGAGGCGGGTTTCACTGAGGTGGCGATCGAATGCCATACGCTCACCTTCGAATACCCCTCGCTCAAGGATTTCATCGAAGAACGCCCCGTCACCTCGGCGAGCATCCGCATCATGCTGGCCGAGGCCTCTGCCGCCCAGCGCGAAACGATCTGGCAGATGGTCGCCCAGGAGATTGGTAAGTATCAGGACGCAGCGGGTGTCCTGCGAATTCCTACTGAAACCCGCTGTGTTGTAGGCAAGCGTGAGGCCACGCAAAGCGCCGAACCACGCGTTGGACCGGACCGCCGGCTCGCGTTCGCTCGCCACGGCCGGTCAACGCGAACGTTAGGCGCTTTACATGGACCATCGAGAGGCTCCGATCACGGTCAGGATCGGCGCGATTGGTGTCTTTCAGCTCGCTGCGGGGGACGCAATAGATCAGCTGCGGTGGGTACGCGCCGTGCCCACGGGCGAGATGGCCTTCTGGGCCGCCGTCCTGCGCGCAGCCGTCAGTGTTGCGGTGGGCGAGCTCCACAGGAGTCCGGTGGATCAGCTTCGGCGACCGGCTGCTAGTCATGGGCTTGTTGTGGGTTTTAACATCAGCTCTGTTGCTCGCACCCGCGAGCATGAGAGCCTTCTGGCGGCATGGCCGAATGGCCTCTGGGTCACACGTGGGCTAACAACAGCGCGCACCGTGAACGCGATTCGAATCGTGCCGTACGACAGTGCGTGGCCACATCTTTATGAGGCCGAGGCAAGGCGCATTTCGGCAGCGTTCGGCGGCCGTGCCGGGACTGGACGCGAAGCCCGTCATCGACATTCAGGTGTCGGTGCCGTCCCTGCAAGCTCGGGAGCGATTTATCGAGCCGCTGGTGCGTCTGGGCTACATGCACGTCCCGCTCGGTGGCTTCGACCGGGTGTATCCATTCTTCTGCAAGCCGAGCGCGTGGCCGAGCACGCACCACGTTCACGTGTGCGAGGTCGGCTCCGCACAGGAGGCAAGTCACCTGGCGTTCCGGAACTACTTGCGTGAAGATTCGCAGGTCGCGGCGGAGTACGTTGCGCTCAAGCGTCGGCTCGCCGAGCTACACCATGGAACCACGCTGGAATCGCGTGAGCGGTACTCGTTGGCAAAGTCGGAGTTTGTCGCTTCCGTTCTGGCGCGAGGTTCCGGACGATGAAGATTGGCGCCATAGTCATCCACTGTCACGAGTTCGATCGGACCGTCGCCTTCTGGCAGGCGGCTCTCAACTACGTACCTCGCGAGCCTGCGAAGGACGGTTGGGTTGTCCTCCGTGATCCCCACGGCAACGGGCCCAATCTCTCGTTCCAGGCGCGGGATCGGACCCCGAGGGGCCGCAGTTGGGTGCACCTCGATCTGTACACGGCGAATCAGCAGGCCGACGTGGGCCGGTTGGTGAGCCTCGGCGCCACGCGCTATCCGTGGAGGTATCGGCCCGGCGCTGACTTCGTGGTCCTTGAGGACCCGGGCGGCAATCTGTTTTGCGTGGTCGCCAAACCCGAGGGGCAGAGATGAGCGAAGCCCGTAATCGTGGCACGGTGACGTTCAAGAACGCCGTGCCCAAACGGGGTTCACCATTCTGGACCTCGACGGAAACGGGATCACATTCTGCGAGGCGGCATAGGCGTCGATGACAGTCTCGGCCTTCATGGTGATCGCGCACCGCGGTGCCTCCTCCTACGCACCGGAAAACACGTTCGCGGCGTTCGACTTGGCCATTCGCATGGGGGCGCGCCATATCGAGCTAGACGTCGAAGCCACGCGAGACGGTCACATCGTCGTCATCCACGACGACACCGTGGATCGGACGACCGACGGCTCCGGGCCCGTGGCGGGCCATACCCTGGAAACGCTGCAGGCGCTGGACGCTGGCTCGTGGTTCGGCGGGGAATTCGCGAGTGAGCGGATCCCTCTCTTCGAAGAAGTGCTCAGGCGCTACAAGGGGCGAGCCCACATCCATACCGAGATCAAAGGCCGATCGACGTATCTCTCGGAGCGGACGGCAGATCTGGTGCGGCAGCACGGCACGGTCGACCAGGTGACCATCACGTCGTTCCAGAAGGCGCGCCTGGAGGAGATACGGCGCTGTGCCCCTCAGCTGACCACCGGCTGGCTGTTGGGAGAGGTGAGTGACGCCGCGATCGCGCAAGCACGGGCCCTCGGGCTGCAGCAGATCTGCCCGCGGGCGAGTACGGTGACGCCCGAGCTGGTCAGTCGTCTGCATGCTGAAGGGTTCGTCGTGCGCGCGTGGGGCGTCGACACCGAACTGGTGATGCGACAGGTCGTCCAGGCGGGAGCCGATGGCATGACCGTGAACTTTCCCGACAAGCTCATCGCCTACCTGGCGAGCAGCCAGTCGACCGCAGCCCGTCCGACGGCCGAGCCTTCTTGAGTCGCCATGATTGCGAATGCAGAGGGAACGACCGTTCTCTCATCCTTGGGCTGGGTCGCCAGACAGCCTACTCCCGAACCCAGCAGCTCATCGGGGACTTCTCGTTCGCGCCGGACCGGGCGCTTTTCACCGTTGCGCGCCCTTTCCACGCGGATGTCGTGGGCGTCGCTCTCGCCTCCTGGAGGATAAAGAGTTCGGCAAAGGTCGGCCGGCAGCCACTGGAAGCGGTCGGGCTTCTCGGAGGAGAGATTGTTGCGCGAGATTGGAAGACGGGGGATCTTCTTCGCGGGACGCTGAAACGTCGATGGTTCTCGTCTTGGAGCCCTCTGCTCAGACGCCGAAGGGACGTGGCCACCGGTTGATGGGCAACGCATCACGTGATGCCGAAGAGATCGCGGAGTACTACGCCCGAGGGCTCGAACGCGACCGACTCGCGGGCGGGGCCGGCGCGCTCGAGCTCGCACGAACCCAGGTCCTGCTCGAGCGATATCTCCCGGAGCCGCCCGCGGTCGTCGTAGACGTCGGTGGCGGACCCGGGCGATACGCCGTATGGCTGGCGGAGCGGGGGTATCACGTTCACCTGGTCGATCTCGTGCCGCTGCACGTCGAGCAGGCGCGCGCCGCGGCTAGCACGCGGCCGGGCGCGATGCTCGCCAGCGCCGAGGTCGGCGACGCGCGTGCGCTCCGGCTGGCGGACGCGAGCGTCGACGCTGTGCTCCTCCTCGGCCCCCTCTATCACTTGCGGGAGCGCCGCGAGCGGCTGCAGGTGCTCGCCGAGGCCCGTCGCGTGTGTCGACCGGACGGCGTCGTCATCGCCGCGGCGATCTCGCGCTTCGCCTCGACACTGGACGGCCTCCACCGTGGGTATCTCGACGACCCGGCATTCGCGGTCGTGGCCGCCGGCGACCGGCGGGACGGTCGGCATCGTAATCCGACGGGCAACCCGGCGTACTTCACGACTGCCTACTTCCATCGGCCGGAGGACCTGGCGGCCGAGTGCTCCGCGGCCGGCTTGGCGCACGAGGCAACGCTGGCCGTAGAGGGAGCCGGCTGGCTCCTGGCTGACCTGGATGCGCGGCTCGCCGACCAGCAGCGCCGGGCCGTTTTGCTCGCCGCGCTCGCCACACTCGAGGCCGAGCCGACGCTTCTTGGCGTGAGCCCGCATTTGCTCGCCGTGGCGCGGCGTCGCTGACTTCAGGCGGCTGCTGCAGAGTGCCGGCCTCGAGACCAGGGTGGTACTCGGAGACAACGGCAAGCCCGCGGCCGCGGACGCGGCGGCCTTCGTCTTCGTCGCGCAGCGGCCCGCGGGCTAATCTACTGATCAAGCTCCACTGGCCTCATAATGTCTCGCGCCGGCGGCACGGGCTTCACGAGCCGCCGCTTACGATCGACGACAGCTGGCGATCGACGCCGGGGAGGCGCTCGGCATGAGAGGGATTCGCTCCATCGCGGTGCTGACGCTCGTATCGACGATCCTGGCCGGCGGCGTCGCGGCTGCCGCGGCGGCGCCGGAAGGGCAGATGACCTGGGGGATTCACGTCTCCCTCGTTCCCACGTGGTTCGATCCGGCCGAGACGACGGGCATCGTCACCCCGTTCATGCTGATGTACGCGCTGCACGACGCAATGGTGAAGCCGCTGCCCGGCAATCCGCTGGCGCCCAGCCTGGCCGAGTCGTGGACGGTCTCGTCGGACGGGCTCGCGTACGAGTTCGTCCTGCGCAACGGCGTGCGGTTCCACAACGGCGATCCGGTGACCGCCGAGGACGTCAAGTTCTCGTTCGAGCGCTACCGGGGTCCGGCGAGTAAGACATTCAAGGAGCGGGTGGCGGCGGTCGAGACCTCGGGCCCGACCCGCATCCGTTTCCGCCTCAGGGAGCCGTGGCCCGATTTCCTCACGTTCTACGCGAGCGCGACCGGGGCCGGGTGGATCGTGCCCAAGAAGTACGTCGAGAAAGTCGGCGACGAGGGATTCAAGAAGGCGCCGATCGGCGCCGGACCCCATCGCTTCGTCTCGTTCACGCCCGGCGTCGAGCTGGTGCTCGAGGCCGTGGACCAGTACTGGCGCAAGGCGCCGCAGGTGAAGCGGCTCGTCTTCAGAACGATCCCCGACCCGTCCACGCGGTTCGCCGCGCTCAAGCGGGGGGAGATCGACGTCAGCTACTGGATGACGGCGTCGCTCGGCGAGGAGCTCCGGCGCACGCCCGGGCTCACGCTGAAGCCCTCGCTCGCCAACAACTCGTACTGGGTCTACTTCGTCGATCAGTGGGACCCGAAATCCCCCTGGCACGACCGCCGCGTGCGGCTGGCCGCGAACTACGCGATCGACCGCCAGGCGATCAACCAGGCCGAGACGCTCGGCTACTCGCGCATGAATTACAGCCTCATCCCGTCGCACTTCGAATTCTTCTGGCAGCCGCCGGCCATTCCCTACGATCGGGCCCGCGCCAAGCAGCTCCTCGCGGAGGCCGGCTATCCCAACGGATTCGACGCCGGGGACTTCACCTGCGACGCCGTGCACGCCGGCATCGCCGAGCCCGTGGCCAACGACCTTCGGGCGGCCGGCTTTCGCCTGAAGCTCCGGCCGCTCGAGCGAGCGTCGTACAACAAGGGACAGGTCGAGAAGACGTTCAAGAATCTCGTGCTGAGCGCGAGCGCGGCGTTCGGCAACGCGCCGACCCGGCTCGAGGCCTTCGTGGTGGCCGGCGGCGCGTACGTCTACGGGAGCTACCCGGATATCGACGGGCTCTTCCGCGAGCAGGCGGCCGAGCTCGACCGCAAGCGTCGCGAGGCGACCTTGCACCGCATCCAGCAGCTCGTGCACGACAAGGCGATGTTCGCGCCGATCTGGCAGCTCGCGGCGATGGGAGGCTTCGGGCCGCGGGTGGAGGAGTCGGAGCTCGGGCTCATCACCGGGTTTCCGTTCTCCGGCCCTTACGAAGACGTGAGGCTCAAGGCGAAATAGGAGAGTCCGTCCCATGATCATCGGCCTGGCGTCGCCCGGGATCGCCACGAGCATCGAGAACGGCCTGGCCAGGATCGAGCGGCTCCTGTCCGAGGCCTCGGCCCAGGGGGCGGAGATCGTGTGCTTCCCGGAGGCCTACCTCCCCGGGTTGCGCGGACAGGACTTCGAGGTCTTGCCCTTCGATCGCGCCCAGCAGGAGCGGGTGCTCGAGGCCGTCTCGCAGCTGGCGCGAACGTACCGCGTGGCGACGATCCTCGGGATGGAGCGCGTCACGGAGGCGGGCCGGCAGATCGCCGCCTGCGTCATCGACGCGAGGGGGCAGATCCAGGGATATCAGACGAAGAACCAGCTCGATCCGAGCGAAGACCCGTTCTACGTGCCCGGAACGTCCCGGCAGCTCTTCGAGATCAACGGGACCAGGTTCGGCATCGCGATCTGCCACGAGGGCTGGCGCTATCCCGAGACCGTGCGGTGGGCGGCCGTCCGGGGCGCCAAGATCGTGTTTCATCCGCAGCTCACGGGGAGTGATCGAACGGGAGTCCGCTTGAGCCGGTGGGGCGCGACCGACGCGCCGTACTACGAGAAGGCGATGATGATGCGCAGCATCGAGAACGCGATCTACTTCGCCAGCGTCAACTACGGCGTGCGCTTCCAGGAATCGGCGACGAGTCTCATCGCGCCGTCCGGCCAGCTGCAGGCGTACCTGCCGTATGGACAGGAAGGCGTGCTGGTGCAGGCGATCAAGGTGGAGGACGCCACCGGTTTGCTGGCCCAACGATTCGCGCCCGAGCGCTATCGCGAATCGCGCTCGGCGTGACGTACCTCGCCGTTCGGCGGGTGCGGGGACCGGCCTGGAACAGGTCGCTCTCGATGCGCGCCCAGGCCCAATGGGCCGAGCACGCCGCGTTCATGAACGCGCTGGCCGCCGAAGGATTCGTCGTGCTCGGCCTCAGCGAAGGTAGGTGGCCTGCCGCCGCTTGTACTCGTCGCGTCTGAGCGCGACGTTCAGCAGCTCGTCCGAGGCGACGCGGTCCTTGAGGCCGGCGGGCGCTCCGCCGTCGCGCAGATACTTGAGCGTGTCGTAGACGGCCTTGGCCGCGGCGTAGAAGGGATGATGCCCCTGCAGCGCGATGCGCACGCCGTGGCTCGCCAGGAACGCGCGGTCGGAGAGCGCCGGCGGCGCGCCGCCGAGCATCAGCGGCAGCCGCGTCGCGCGATGGATGGCTTCGACCTCCTCGCGCTTGCTGGCGCCCGCGAGAAAGATGGCGTCGATCCCGGTCTCCTGGTAGGCGCGCGCGCGCTTTTCCGCCTCGGCGATGCCCCCGCTGCGGAGGGCGCCGGTGCGGCCGATGACGACCAGCGCGGGATCCTGGCGCGCCGCCACCGCGCCCCGGAGCTTGCCGAGCATCTCTTCGACCGACACCAGACCTTCGCTCGGCCCGCCGAACGGCGTGGGTAGCACCGTGTCCTCGATCGTCAGGGCGGCCACACCCGCCGTCTCCAGCTCCTCGACCGTGCGCATGACGTTCAGCGCGTTGCCGTAGCCGTGATCGGCGTCGACCATGAGCGGAAGATCGCTCCCTCGCGCGATCCGGCGGATTTGCTCGGCGAACTCGGTCAGGGTCAAGACCACGAGATCGGGCGCGCCGAGGACCGTCGCCGAGGCGATCGAGCCCGCGAACATGCCGATCTCGAATCCCAGCGACTCCGCCATGCGCGCGGACATCGCGTCGAACACCGACGCAGGGTGCACGCAGACACCGCCTTCGAGAATCCGCCGGTACTGTTTGCGCCGTTCGGTGAGCACCATCATGGTCCTTTCTGGCCGCCCGCCAGCGGCAGCGGCTCGGCGTCGGGCGCCGGCGCGACCTCGAACGCGTTGAGGATGGAGGCGACGATGCCGTAGTGGCCGATGAGACAGGTGAGCTCGACGAGCCAGGGCACGCCGTGCCGGCCGTGGAGACGGTCGAACACAACCGGCGCGACGGCGTTGTTCTTCAGGAGCTGCCACGTGTAGTCGACGACGTCGCGCTCGGCAGCCGGCACGCCGGTGAGGTCGCCGCGGTCGCGCACGACCGAGACGACGGCATTGCTGATCCCGGCCTGTCGGGTGGTGGGCGCGTGCGCCGCCCAGATGTAGGGGCAATCCTTCTCGCGCGCGGCGGCAAGGATGGCCAGCTCGCGCGAATCGGCCTCGAGCCGGGAATTGAACCTCAGAAATGTGCCGACGTCGAGAAGGCGCCGGCAGAGCACGGGGCTATACATCAGGATGCTGAAGGGGCCGCGGACGCTGCCACGGCCCTCGGCGACCGTGTCGAAGATCGCGCGATGGGCTTCTGGCACCTGCTCGCGCCGGGTGATCGGCTCGACCCGCGGCGTGGACAACGGTGGGCGCGCGACCGGCCCGGTCGGCGCCGCGGGCGGCACGACCGGCAGCTCTTCGACGGCCATGGTGGGCCTGACGTCGAAGCCGTTCAGGATGCCGGCCAGCGCCTGGTAGCGGCCGATCCACACCGTCAGCTCCACCAGCCACTGCGGGCCGTGAGCCTGCTGGAGCTGATCGAACACGTGGGGCTCGACGCGATTGTTCTGGATGAGCTGCCGGACGTACTGGACCACGGCCATCTCCGCGCCCGACATCCCGATCACGTTCC
>Ga0209157_1002651_pt1 | contig 14134 bp, 13 predicted proteins | sample GraSoiAngelo_135_FD_185892 | JGI IMG/M metagenome (GOLD analysis project Ga0209157, IMG submission 185892) | Grasslands soil microbial communities from the Angelo Coastal Reserve, California, USA - 14_0929_05_40cm (SPAdes) (version 2) | ecosystem: Environmental > Terrestrial > Soil > Grasslands ... | reverse complement strand
TCCTTTTTGGCAACTGATGAATACAATCAGAATCCCAAAACAAAATGCTTTCGACAGGCCCATGATAATGTCGCGATTACGCGTCCAGCGCACCATGTTCGCCATGTAATACGTGCCATTGATCTCGAGCAGGAAAATCGCGATGAAATAGCCGGCAGCGATGCCGACAGCGATACATTCGGCTACCAGGAGCGGCATAGATATCATCATGGCGAGCGCACGCGGCACGACCAGATAATCGGTCGGATACACTGCGAGCGCTCTTAACGCATCGATCTGCTCGGTCACTTTCATTGTGCCGATTTCCGCCGACATGGCTGCGCCGACGCGACCCGCCACCATCAATGCTGTGAGCACCGGGCCAAGCTCGCGACAGATCGAGACCGATACCACCGCGCCGGTGGCCGATCCCATTCCGATCTTGTTAAATTGAAAGAACGTTTGGGCCGAGAAGACCGCGCCGGTAAACGCACCCGTGATCACGACAACAAGTTGTGAAAGCAATCCAATCTCGACGATTTGGTTGAGAAATAATTTCCAGCGGAGCTTGTGCGTAAAAATACAACGAAACGTGTCCGCTGCGAGCAGCACAACCTCTATTGAAAAAACGAGAGCAGCGGCGTGCCAAGGGCGTTGAAGAATCGAACCATTATCAACTCAGGTGATCAGTGAACGACCGACCGGTGAATGGTAAATGACGAAGCACGAATGTCGAATGACGAATGACGAAGACTGCCTGCCGCAGAGCTTCCAATTGCGCCTCGCGCAAAGCTGCGATAAAAGGTGTCCATCGAAGGAATGAGACGCGCCACTCAGTTGTTGCTGGCAGGGAATCTGTTGCTGAGCGCAGTGTTCTTTAGTGGCTGTCAAACCATGCCGCAAGGAATTCAGCAAGCAAGAATTGAGATGGCACAGCGCATCGCAGCCGAACCGGCTGGGGATTATTTCATCGGACGACGTTACTATAAACCAGATTACAAATTCTGGGGCTACATTCGGCGTCCAGGTCAACCATGGAGCACAGCGGAGATGGTGATGTTAAATGAAAAACAGAAACTTGCGCCAGACCGCGAACGCCTCGAATTCGGGAGCGACAACAATTATGAATACAAGCTCTACGGTTCCTTCAGCGGCGACAAAGTGTACGAGCCTGCGAGCAATGGCATTTATCCAGAATTCGTTTTGGAGGGCTACGAATTAATTTCCGCCAACCCTCCGCCAATTTTCAAAAGTCAGTTCCGCGGCAACGCCAGCGCAGCCGATCTGCGTTACGTGGTGGAAAAACCGGAGTGAAATGACTAATTCTGACTGACGAATGACGAAGCAATGACGAACCACGAACCACCAATTCCAAGTGCACGCTTACGTTCACGAGGTTATTTCGTCATTTGGATGTCGGACCTCCTTCGTCAATCGTCATTCGTCATTCGTCATTTTCGATGACACGAGCTACCGGCGCGCCGGCGAATCAAGATCCTCTTATGGAAGAGTTCCTCGGTTACCTCGCGAACGAGCGGAATGCTTCACCGCGCACGCTCAAGGTGTATCGGCAGGCGTTGACCGCTTTTAGCACAGAGAACAAAACGCCGTGGAAGAAATGCACAGCCGAGGATTTTCGCGATCACCTCTTTGCGGTGATGAAACGCGGGCAGGCGCGTTCGTATGTGCGACTGCAATTCTCCGCGTTGCGCACCTTCTACCAATTCCTCGCAGCTCGAAAACGGCTGCGACAAAATCCCGTGCGCGAAGTGCAATTGCCAAAGATGGAAAAAAAGCTGCCGCTGGTCCTCACACGGCAGCAGGTTGAGGATCTCCTTACGGCGCCAATGCGTGAGATGAAGAACCGCGCCGCACCCGTTTGGATGCCGCTGCGTGATGTCGCGATTATGGAATTATTCTACAGCAGCGGTTTGCGACTGAGCGAACTGGCTGGGCTCGATGTGGCCGATGTCGATCTTTACACCGAGTCGGTGCGCGTATTCGGCAAAGGCCGCAAGGAGCGCGTCTGCCCGGTGGGCTTGCCCGCATTGGAAGCGACTTCGCGCTATCGCGCCGCCGCCAATGTCCATGCCGGCCCGTTGTTTATAAACAAGGCGCGAAAGCGAATGTCTGTGCGTTCAATCTGGCTCGTGTTAAAACGTTATGTGCGCCACACATCCATTCCAATTTCAATCAGTCCGCACAAGTTGCGACATAGTTTTGCGACGCATATGCTCGACCGCGGCGCCGATCTGCGCAGTGTTCAGGCGCTACTTGGGCATGCCAGCCTTTCCACAACACAAATCTACACGCACGTAACCGTCGAGCGGCTGAAAAAAGCCTACGCGAATGCCCATCCGCGAGCGTGATTTGTAGCCAGCCTAACTCGCCGGCGCCGGCGCGCTACTCTGTGGTTGCGATTCGGGCACCTGGAACGACAGCTTCCCATCGACTGCCACAACTTCGACTTTGTCACCTGCTTTGACGCTGCCGCGAAGCAATTCTTCCGCGAGCGGGTCTTCGAGGAAACGCTCCACTGCACGGCGCATTGGCCGCGCTCCGTACTGCGGCTCGTATCCTTTCTCGATGAGGAATTCCTTCGCGCTTTGTTTCAGGTCAATGTGGACTTCCTTGGCTTTGATGCGCCTGAGCACTTTGTCCACTTCCAGATCAACAATGCGCAACAGCTCCGGCTTGCCGAGCGAATGAAAGACGATGATTTCGTCCAGCCGATTGAGAAACTCGGGTTTAAAGACGCGCTTGGTTTCATCGAGAATTTTGTCGCGCATCGAATCGTAATCATGTCCCTCCATGGGCGCGCCGAAGCCCATCACCATCTGCTTTTTCAACAACTCGGCCCCGACGTTGGAAGTCATGATGATGATCGTGTTCCGGAAATCGATCTTGCGCCCTAACGAGTCGGTGATTTTGCCGTCTTCGAGTATCTGCAAGAGCAGATGCATCACATCGGGGTGGGCCTTTTCAATCTCATCAAAAAGCACAACCGAATACGGCCGGCGTCGCACGGCTTCCGAAAGTTGTCCGCCCTCTTCATAGCCGACGTAACCCGGCGGCGAACCTATCAAGCGCGACGCGGTGAATTTCTCCATGTACTCCGACATGTCGATTTGAATCAACGCATCCGGGTCCCCGAACATGAACTCGGCAAGCGTGCGCGCCAGATAGGTTTTGCCGACGCCGGTAGGACCGAGAAAGACGAACGAACCGATCGGTCGCTTTGGATCTTTCAGATCCGCGCGCGAGCGTCGCAAAGCTTTGCTGATGGCAGTGACCGCTTCGTCCTGGCCGATGACACGCTGCTTCATCTCGGATTCCATCATGAGGAGCTTTTGCGTTTCCTCCTGCTCGATCCGCTGGAGAGGAACGCCTGTGACTTTCGAGATGATGTGCATCATGTCGTCCGCCGTCACCACCACTTCTTTTTCTTGACGCTCTTCACGCCATTTGTTGAGAATGGCATCGAGCTTTTCCTTCGTTTGCTTCTCCTTGTCACGGAGGGCGGCAGCTTTTTCGAAATCCTGCGCCTTGATCGCTCCTTCCTTTTCCACCCGGATCTCTTCTATTTCCTTTTCGATGCCCTTCACGTCTGGCGGCCGCGTCATGGAGTTAATACGAGCACGCGCGCCGGCCTCATCCATTACATCGATCGCCTTGTCGGGGAGAAATCGTCCCGTGATATAGCGATCGGAAAATCTGACGGCAGTCTCCAGCGCCTCATCCGTAAGTTTTGCTTTGTGGTGGGCCTCGTACTTGGGTCGGAGACCTTTCAAGATTTGAATGGCTTCGTCAATGGTCGGCGCATCCACCTTTATCGTCTGGAAACGGCGTTCCAGCGCTGCGTCTTTCTCGATGTACTTGCGGTATTCGTTCATCGTGGTCGCGCCGACACATTGCAATTCGCCACGACTCAGCGCGGGCTTGATGATGTTCGATGCGTCCATCGCCCCTTCGGCCGATCCTGCGCCGACAATGGTGTGCAACTCGTCGATAAAAAGAATCACGTTCTTGGAACGGCGGATTTCGTCCATTACGGCTTTGATGCGCTCTTCGAACTGGCCGCGGTATTTTGTTCCGGCGACCATCAACGCCAGATCGAGTGTGATCACGCGTCTGTCGCGCAACAATTCGGGCACGTCGCCGTTTGCAATCTCCTGAGCCAATCCTTCGGCAATGGCCGTCTTGCCGACGCCTGCTTCGCCGATCAGGACTGGATTGTTCTTGGTCCTCCGGCAAAGCACTTGAATTACGCGCTCGATTTCATTACGCCGGCCAATTACGGGATCGAGTTCTCCCTTCCTCGCCAATTCAGTCAGGTCACGGCCGAATGCGCGAAGCGCTGGAGTTTTGACGTCCTTCTTCGCCGGTTCGCCACCTTCCTGCTCCGATTCAGACGGCGTGAAGTTTGGATCGAGCTCTTTAAGAATCTCGTTGCGAGTGCGTTCGATATCGAGTTCGAGGCTCTTGAGCACTCTGGCGGCAACCCCCTCGCCCTCGCGCAGAAGTCCAAGCAAAATATGTTCCGTGCCGACGTAAGAATGATTGAGCGCCTTGGCTTCCTTGCCTGCTAGCGCCAACACCTTTTTGACTCTGGGAGTATAGGGAACGTTACCGACGATCTTGGTTTCCGGTCCCGAGCCGACCTGCTTCTCCACCTCCATGCGGACTGTCTCGAGATCCAGACCCATCTTCTGCAAGACGTTCACCGCTACTCCCTGGCCCAGTTTGATGAGTCCCAAAAGCAGATGCTCGGTGCCGACGTAGTTGTGGTTAAACCGGTCGGCTTCCTTGCGAGCAAGCGCCAAGACCTGTTGAGCCCGCGGTGTAAAATTATTCATTGTTCGATGGCGCGTTAGTCGAGCCATTGCCCGACTCCCTTGCCATCTTACTAATATCAGGTTTGGGAAAGAGTTTCAAACGCTCGCGGATAATCTGGGCGCGCAGATGGTCGCGTTCTTCGGCATTCAGTTTCTGTTGGGAGCTTTTTTGCAAATGCGCCGGCTGCGTCTCGATAAACAATTCATCGATCTGCAGGCGCTGGTCTTCTGGAAACGCGCCCAAGTCCATGCCGAGCTTAATGATCGACAGCAGGTTGAGCGCTTCCTTCGACGCCATGGCGTGCGCGTATGTCAAAATCCCATAGGCGCGACCGATCTGGTCACAAAGCGTGTTCGGCTTTTTCTGGAGTAAAATTTGACGCGCGTCACGTTCCTTTTCGATGATTGTTTCAATCACTTTGCTCAGACGATTGATGATCTCGTCCTCTTTCTCGCCAAGGGTGGTCTGATTTGAGATCTGAAAGAGGTTGCCCATCGCTTCAGTTCCCTCGCCGTAAAGTCCACGCACTGCGAGGCCGATTTTACCTACGGCTTGAATCACTTGATTAATCAGCTCGCTCAGAACAAGGCCTGGCAAGTGGAGCATCGCGGAGGCGCGCATCCCGGTGCCAACGTTCGTCGGGCACGCAGTCAGATATCCGAGCCGAGAATCAAAAGCGAAGTCCAGTTTGCTTTCGAGTGCGCTGTCGATTTTGTCCACCAGCTTGAATGCCTGTTTCAACTGCAGCCCCGAGCGAATCGATTGCATCCGCAGATGATCTTCTTCGTTGATCATGATGCTAACGGTTTGCCGTCGATTCACCACTACAGCGCTGCCCCCACCTTTGGCCGCATGCTCGCGACTGATCAGATGACGCTCTACCAACACCTGCCTGTCCAAGGCCGAAAGATCCTGCAAGCTTTCCGAGAATGACTCCTGCATCTCCGGAAGCGCTTCCACCTGTGACCTAATCAGTTCCAGGATTGAATTCCGTTCCGCTTTCTTCGCCCAGCCTGGAAAAGGTCGGTTCCGGAGATTGCGTGCGAGGCGCACCCGGCTGCTGATTACAACTCGGTGATGTGGCCCTTCACCGCGCAGCCATTCTCCAGCAGTAGCCAGCATATTCGAGAATTTCATGGGGAGTTGGAGAGTTCGCTTTCAAGCTGTTTAATCTGATCGCGCAACGACGCGGCCGTCTCGTAGTTCTCGTCGGCCACGGCTTTTTGCAGATTTTCCGTCAGAGCGCGCATCCGGTGGCTGAGCGCCACGGCGCGCTGCGCGCGTTCCGGCAATTTCCCCACGTGTTCGGTACCTTTGTGCATTGCTTTCAAAAGCGAGTTCAGTCCCTCTGCAAACGTGACGTAGCATTCGCTGCATCCCAGGCGTCCAGTTTTTTTGAAATCAGCCTGGCTAAAACCACATACCGGGCATTTTTGCGTGGGCGCTCCCTTTTCGATCTCTTCCGCTGCTCCAATGCCAAGCAGCAGATCGGCAAGAGCGAAGCTCGTGGGGTCCTGTACACCTTTTTCTTTCGAGCAGGCTTCGCACAGATTCACCTTGTGCATCTTGCCTTCAAGAATCTGTGTCAGGAACACCGTAGCATCATTGCATTTGCAAACGTCGCACAACATCTCGCTTAATTAGACCCTGATATTTTGGAAACATTCAACCCCGAATATTTCCCCGACATCCTCTGCGTCAGAAGTGACTTCGGTCAACGCTAGGTGAAAATCGGTGTGCCCGTTTCGCGTGTCATTTCCCGGAAGCGCGCAATTATACGGGTAGTAATGGGGCCGGGTTTGCCGTTACCGATGACGCGTCCATCGGCTTTGACCACCGGAACGATCTCCGCAGCCGTCCCCGTGAGGAAACATTCGTCGGCAGCGTAAACGTCGTGGCGTGTAATGTCGGCCTTCAACGTTTTGAAACCGAGTTCCGCGGCGATTTCAAACGCTACAGACCGCGTGATGCCGCGAAGCGCGCCCGCAGTAACAGGCGGAGTAACAATTTGACCGCGCTTGACAACGAAAATGTTGTCCGCCGTGCATTCGGCAACGTTGCCCTCGTCATTCAACATCAGCGCTTCATCCGCGTCGGCCAGATTCGCCTCCAGCCGCGCCATCACGTTGTTCAAGTAATTGAGGGACTTCACTGCCGGATTTAGTGCGCCCGGATTGCAGCGGCGGGTTGCGCATGTGACGATCGTTAGACCTTTTCGATAAAGGTTCTCGTGATAAAGGGTGATCGCTGCCACAATAATAATCACGCTCGGCGATTTACATTGCATCGGATTTAAACCCAGATTGCCAATCCCGCGCGTGACCAGCAGCCGGACGTAACCGTCCCGTAAATGATTTTGCCGGATTGTTTCGAGGAGAGCTTCCGTCATCTCCTCCTTGGTCATTGGAATTTCAAGGCAGATCGAGCGAGCCGAATCCCACAAACGATCCAGATGTTCGCCAAGCCGAAAAACACGCCCATTATAAAAACGAATCCCCTCGAAAATTCCGTCGCCGTACAGGAGGCCGTGGTCGAACACGGAAATTTTCGCGTCCGCTTCGGAGTAAAATTTTCCGTCAATGTAAATCTTCGCGTCCTTGACGCCCACTGCGGTGGGGCGTGGACGACCTTCAATTGCCGGTTCAACTGCCGCTTCTGCGGTAGGCTCGTGAATTTTGGGTTCGTCTAATACCGCTGCATCCGTGGTTTTCATAGTCGCAAAAAAATCTTCGATGTTTAATCGCGTAATTCAAGCAGCAAAAATAGAAGACGTTATATCGTTAAACCATTGAATCGTTGAAGCGTAAGCCGCCAATGGATTCGCGATGTAAGGATTTACGACTCACGTCTCCGCTCACTGCAACATTCCATCCTTGATGTGCAATTGCCGATCGCCGCGCGCCGCCAGCCGAGCATCGTGTGTCACTACGAGCAACGTCTTATTTCGCGCATGCGTCAGATCCAACAGCAGATCCATTATCGCATCGCCCGTTTTCGAATCGAGATTTCCAGTCGGTTCGTCGGCAAAAATGATGTCGGGATCGTTCGTTAACGCCCGCGCGATGGCGACACGCTGCTGTTCCCCGCCTGAAAGCTCTGCTGGCAAATGATGGACGCGATCAGCGAGACCGACCGCGGCAAGGCTCTGCTCGGCCCGTTGTCTTGTTGCCCTATGGCCAATCATTCCTGGCAGCAGGACGTTTTCCAATGCGGTAAGTTCAGGCAGCAAAAAGTAACCCTGAAAAACAAAACCCATTTTTTTATTCCGCAAACGCGCCTCTGCGGAGGAGCCGCCACAATACAGTCGCCGGCCTTCGAATTCGACGGTTCCCGATTCGGGACGCTCCAGACCGGCTAAAGTGTAAAGAAGTGTCGTTTTACCCGCGCCGGAAGCGCCGGAAAGAAACACTGCTTCATTACGCTCGACTTCCATGGAGATGCCGCGCAAGACTTCGATCCGGCGCGCGCCCATTCGAAACGACTGATAAATATCACGAGCTATCAACTGCGGTGGCTGCACGGCAACTATCTCTCACTAGGATCGACATCGCACAACAATCATCGCAATTGGTAGGGACGGGCACGCCGCACTGTTCGGAAGCCGCAGCGCGGCGTCCCTACCATTCTTCGGACCGCGCTTGTTGCCAAATGGTTAGGCCATTCCCAATGATTCCAGAGTTGGTCGATCAATCGCTGCCGTTTCGTAAAGTCCGTGGCCACGCTGATTCAACGTCGAAGCGCGGCCTTAGTTGCATGTAGCATGACGCGAAACTCAAGTGACAAACAAATTCAATCATTGAAAACGATGCGCGCACCGAGATCTCTTCGGTACGCAGAAAGCCGCCGTCGAAAATAGTTCGCGGCGGCTCTTTGTAATAGACCTTATTAAGCCATTCCCAAAGATCGCAGCGTCGGCTGATCGATCGTGGACGTTGTGTAAAGGCCGTGGTCGCGTTGATAATTCGCGATTGCATCACGCGTAAGCGGCCCGAGAAGACCATCCACTTCGCCTTGATAATAACCTTGCTGTTGCAGCGCCGCCTGCGCATTGGCAATTACCTGGTCGGGCGGCAAATGATTGTAGCCGTAGATGGGACCATCCCACGCGTAGTACGCGTTAGGATTGTAGCCCCAAGCTGGGAACCAATACCCCGCGTTCCAGTAATACGGTGCACCGAACACGAAAACAATATTGCTATGATGGCTATGCCACCAGTTCTGATCGTGCCACTCTGATTTATAGTTGCGGAAAACAGTATATTGCTGGCCCTGCCAGTTTTGGCTTCCTTCAATGTGTTTGTTCGGCTGGAACTTCACGGGCGGTGCCTTTGCCGTGTTTGGCTGTTTTGGAAGATTGAACTTCTGCGCCTTAAGTGGCTTGCCTGCTTTCGCCGTACCGGCTGCCGCAGTCTTTCCTGTTGTCGTCGCCGTAGCAGCCTCGCCTGCCTTGCCCGGTCCTGTTACCTTTCCGCCCTTTGCCGCCTTGCCGGTTTGCACCTGAGAAGCTTCCTTTGGGGTTTGGCCTTTCTTGGCCTTCTGACCTTGAGAAGCTTCCATTGGGGTTTGGCCTTTCTTGCCCTTCTGACCCTGAGAAGCCCCCATCGAGGTTTGGCCCTTCTTGCCCTCATAGGCTCCCATTGACGTTTTCTTGGGACCTGCTCCAGCGCCCGTCACATGTCCGGTCGTAGGCTGAGGTGCGTGCTGCGCCGTTGGCGCCTGCTTTTTCTTTTGTGGTTTGTTTTCTTCTGGCTGCGCACTGTACGCGACACTCACGAGCCCAAGACTGCAAATCAAAGCAACAAATATTTTCATAAGTTTTTTCATTCGGGGTTGTTAGACCTTTTAGTGCCTCTATTTATTCAACGGTGCAGCGTTGGTTTTTGGATGCCTTCCCTGCCACAAAAACGCGCTGGCTATTGCGCTCAATACTCCAGTCCTCAGCGCTGTTGGCGCACGGCCTCGAACAACACGATTGCAACCGCTGTAGCCAGGTTCAGACTTCGCGTCCCGTGCATCGGAATAGTGATGCAGCTATCAACATTGGCGGCGAGTAGATCCTCCGCGAGGCCTTTGGTTTCGCGACCAAAGACCAGGAAATCATCTTTCTGAAATCTCGCTTCATAGTAAGGGCGTTTGCTTTTTGTCGTCAGAAAAAAGTAGAGCGCGCCAGCCGGTTGCGCACGCCGCAATGCGTCGAAAGAATCCCACACTTGGAGACGCACTTCGTTCCAGTAATCAAGGCCGGCCCGGCGCAATTCTCGATCGTCGAGGAAAAAGCCGAGCGGTTTGACGAGATGCAGGGTTGACCGCGTTGCCAGACAAAGCCGACCAATGTTGCCGGTGTTCGGCGGAATCTCCGGTTCAACAAGAACGATGTTAAACACGAACGCTTCCTCTTCCGCTTAGTCTTAATCTCCCTCTGAACGATTGAGAGACAGAACTAGAGGAAGATTCGCTACAGCTTCGAGGCGACAAATTTCTCCAGCTTCACCACATCAGCCGCGAATTTGCGAATTCCCTCGCCAGTTTTTTCGTAGGCCATTGCGTTCTCGTTTAACAGCCAGCGGAATTTCTTTTCGTCGAACTCGAGCTTGTCGATCTTCGTCGCTTTCGCTTTTTCGGGATCAAGTTTGCGTTCGAGCGGGTCGGTCGATTCGGAAAGTTCTTTCATTAGTTCGGGGCTGATCGTCAGGCAATCGCACCCCGCCAGCTCGCGGATTTGACCAGCGTTGCGGAAGCTTGCGCCCATGACCTCGGTCGGGATATCGAACTTCTTATAATACGTATAAATCTCAGTAACTGACTGCACCCCGGGATCTTCCGGACCGCTGTAATCGCGCTTGTATTCTTTCTTGTACCAATCGTAAATCCTGCCGACGAACGGCGAGATGAGCTGCACTTTTGCTTCCGCTGCGCGCACCGCCTGTGGCAGCGAAAACATCAGCGTCAGATTGCAGCGGATGCCTTCCCTTTGTAGTTGCTCGGCCGCGTTCAATCCCTCCCAAGTCGATGCGATCTTAATCAACACGCGTTCCCGTGGAATTTTGCGCTCCTCGTAAAGTTGAATCAGCCGCCGCGCTTTCTTGATCGAGCCTTCCACATCATACGACAAACGCGCGTCGGTTTCGGTCGAGACGCGCCCCGGCACGATTTCCAAAATGTCGCAGCCAAACTGGACCAGCAGATGATCGCAAATGTCTTCAATCTGCTCGTGTCCGCTCAGACCTGATTTCTTTCGATCGGCCACCACCTCCTCGACCAAATGCGCGTACTCTGGTTTTTGCGTGGCGGCATACACGAGACTTGGGTTCGTTGTTGCGTCCTGCGGCTTGAAGTCCTTGATCGATTCAAAGTCGGCGGTGTCGGCCACGACTTTCGTGAACTTCTTCAGTTGCTCGAGTTGATTCAGTTTCGTTTTCTTTTCTTCGGCGATAGCAGTGCTCATAATGAATCCTCCATTTGGGTTAGCCGTAAAACGTACGCCTCGAATAAATATCGACAATCAAAAATCTGTAAGGACGCTCGATGACCGCCGCGTACATGCTCAGATGTCGACGCTCGTAGAGCGTCCCTACAGTTTGGCAGAAACTGTCGACCGGGATTGAACAGCCCTCCTCGAACCGATCGCTGCTTTGACGAAATTGTTCCCGAGCTCCCACATCGGGCCGGGGAATTTGCGGCATTCCGTGAGAACGTCGTCGAGAGCGTTCACAAACATGTCCACTTCCTTTTCGCCGATGATGAGTGGCGGCAAAATTTTCATCACGTCCATGGCGTGCCCGGCTACCTGGGTAAGAATGCGATGTTTGCTCAGCATTTGGGTTACCACCATTTGCGCGAACAGCACCTTGTCGATTTTGTGCAGAAGTTTCCAGGCCATCTTCAGCTTGAGCTCGCTCGGCTCGTGAAATTCGATTCCGATCATCAAGCCCTTCCCGCGAACTTCTTTGATGAAGGAATGTTTCGCGCGCAGCGCATCGATCCTTTCCATCAGCAGCGCGCCCATCTTCGCCGCGTTCTCGATTAACTTCTCGTTGTCGATCACTTCAAGCGCGGCCAAACCGCAGGCCATCGCGAGGTTGTTGCGCCCGAAAGTTGTCGAATGAACCACGCAGCGATCCATTCGCGAAAACGTTCTTTGGTAAATCTCGCGTCTGGTCACAATGGCGCCGCAGGGCACGTATCCGCCGCTCAACGTTTTTGCGAGCGTAATGATGTCCGGCTCTAAATTCCAATGCTGGAATCCGAACATTTTTCCTGTGCGACCGAGCCCGGTCTGCACTTCATCTGAAATCAGGAGCGTGCCGTACTTGCGACAAAGTTCTTGCGCGCGAACAAAGAAATCAGTCTTGGAAGTTTGACAGCCTTTTCCCTGAACGGTTTCGATCACAAACGCTGCGACATCGCGCGATCGCAGTTGTCGATCTAACTCGTCGATGTCGTCGAGCGCTACCCGTGCGTCGAAGCCTTCCATCAACGGGCCGAATCCGTCGGTGAAACTTTCACAACCCATGAGCGAGAGTGAACCAAGACTCAATCCGTGAAACGCGCTCGCCAGCGACACGGCCCGTTTTCGGCCGGTCGCAGCACGCGCGAACTTCAGCGCGCCTTCCATCGCTTCAGTCCCGGAGTTACAGAAGAAAACGGCGTTTAAGTGCGCGGGCGTCCGCTTCACAAGCGCTTCAGCCAGCAATCCGCTCAGGAGCGAGCAATCCATCTGCACCATGTTTGGGAGATCCAGGTCGAGAACGTCGCGGATCGCTTGTTGCACCATCGGGTGATTGCGACCGATGTTGAATACGCTGTAACCACTCAGGAAATCCAGATACGCCTGATTATCCATGTCGTAGAGGTATGCGCCCTCCGCTCGCGCATATACCTTGTCGAACCCGATGACCCGCTGAGCAGCCACCAGGGTTGGGTTCACGTGGCGCTCGTGCAGCTGATAGTTTTCACCCAGCCGCGCCGCTACGATTTCCTTCAGATCAAAAGCCATTGGGCAACGTTCTGCGAAGTCGCTGGGAACGCAACTGCTACGGCCTCCAATCCTGATAAGCTTGATGGGCGCCTCTCGTCAGGTTGGTTTTTCCCGGTGAATATCGTTCCAGCTGCGTAGCAAGCCATTGGAACCATTCAAAAGTCTTCTGTGACCCACTGCGGCGTCGTTCTTCTTCGACATAGGACTGGACTTTACGCCAGGCCAAACGAACTGTGCCACCCAGCAGGTCCCCGACTACGGTCAAAGGTACAATTCGCGCATACACAGAATAGCCAAGGCCTTCCAGTATGCAGCCCACCGCCTGCACTGCAGCGAACACACGGGCGTCCCCTTCGATCTCCGACGCGGTCGATCCGTCGGGGATACTCTGCACGACGATCATCGACTTCATCCATTCTGGAGTGAGGATTGCTTGGACGGCGGCAAACGCCGCGCGTTCCGCGCGCTCTTTCCGTGCACGACGCGCTTCCAGCAAACCGAATGCGACCGCAGTCAAAACAGCTAATGCCGTCGCTACATTTGCCAAAGTCGAGAGGTCCACGCGTTAGAGTTTATAAGAACCCTGCTGTCCAGTGCGAAGCCGAAATCGCTACAGAAAAAAAGCTGCAGGATCAGAAGCGATCCTGCAGCTTTAATTTTTGCGAACTGATTTTTACTCTTCGACGACCACGCGCTCAACCGTCCGACTCTCAGTCGGACCGGTGTAGTAAACACGCACCTTTTGACCAGCTCGCAGCGGGGCTGTCACCACCTTGCCGGCAGCGTCAACAACTCGCGCGGCTGTGCCGAGAGCAAAGCTGACAGGTCCCTGATCACTCCTAACCACAACAGTCTTGCCAGGCTCATAGGTGGTTACCGTACCGGCGGTATAAGTTGTGGAAGTAGTCGTTTCTGTCGTAGTTGCTGGTTTTGTCGATGTAGTTTCCTCGGTCGTCGTCGTGCTGGTTTGCGCAAAAGCTAACGGCGTTACCAGCGCGCAGATCAAACCAATGATTGTTTTCTTCACTCTGATCCTCCCTGTTTATGGTTAATTTTACCCCCAAGTTCGCGACTCAAGGGTTGAACGGACGCTCCCGTCCGTGTGATGTTTTTGACTGCCTTCCCAGCAGCGGTATTCGAACTATTTGCGTTTTGCGTGGTTGAGCGGGCCTGACCAATTCATTAATGTTCGATTTCGATGAATCGCAAAGTGCCTGCCGATCCAGTTGTTACAGCCGAACTCGTCCGGCGGCACGGTCTCACTCCGGAAGAGTTTGAGCGGATCAAAAAAATCCTCGGTCGCGAGCCGAATTTCACCGAGCTCGGAATTTTCTCAGTCAT
>Ga0209157_1002648_pt1 | contig 14137 bp, 11 predicted proteins | sample GraSoiAngelo_135_FD_185892 | JGI IMG/M metagenome (GOLD analysis project Ga0209157, IMG submission 185892) | Grasslands soil microbial communities from the Angelo Coastal Reserve, California, USA - 14_0929_05_40cm (SPAdes) (version 2) | ecosystem: Environmental > Terrestrial > Soil > Grasslands ... | reverse complement strand
TTTCTCGCAATGTTGCAACCAAAGGTTGCATGCCCTTCTCGAACTGGTACGAGGCTTGCTCCAAGCGTCGCCGTGTCCCGCCAACCCCTCCACGTGGCCGTTCTCGACCGCGGCGTCGCGACCCTGGAGGACTACCTCGGGCTCGCCACGGCGCTCATCGTGGATCTCCAGCGGGAGCTCGTCACTCCCGAGCAGGCGTCTACGCTCATGCTCCCCGCCATGCCCAAGGACGTGAAGATCCCCGCCGCCATTGCGGAGGAGATGTGCAGCGTGCTCCTCGACCGCATCAAGGGCGGAGGGGAAATGCCGGACGCCGCAAGTGCCCGGTTCCTAGCGGTCCTGTTGCGGCAACTGGCGCCTCACCATGCACTGGTCGAGCGGGCCCGGGCGTTCGGCGTCCTGGTAGACGGCGCCTGAGCAAGCCAGGCCCGTCCTCGACCAGCGCCTCTCGCCCCGCTGTTTAACACCTGCGTGAGCAGCTGCGCTGAGGGTTCTAGCGACATTGTGCCTCACCCAGTGACTTTCGATGACGCCATCGGGGGCGGCTGCGTATCCGATCCGACTGGCCACGCGGCACGAGATGCACGGCGCGCGATGATCGGTCGGAGGCACATCTCTTGCTTCGCGCGGTGCCGCCGGCGCGACATCTGCTTCTGCGCTGAGGCGACCGATGCAAGCAAGAAACCTCATACCCGCGGACCTCCGCGGCGCGGCTCGTCCGACGGAACCCCTGGCGGCCGGCTCGCGCCCGCTCGCGGAGGGTCCCAGGCCCGAGGTGCGCGGCAAGTTCCTCGTCGTGGGCGACACGACCTTCCACGTCCGCGGCGTCACCTACGGCGCCTTCCGGCCCGACGAGCACGACCGGGAATACCGCGACCTGGACACGATCGACGCCGACTTCGCACAGATGGCGGCCAACGGGATCAACGCGGTACGCATCCCCCACACCCTGCCGCCGCGCGCGCTGCTCGACCTCGCCGCCGAGCATGGCCTGCGCGTCATGGTCGGTCTCTCGGCCGAGCAGTACGTCGGCTTCCTGATCGATCGGAAGGGCGCGCCCGACGTCGCGGAGATCGTGCGCGCCAAGGTGCGCGCCTGTGCGGGTCATCCCGCCCTCCTCTGCTACGCGCTCGGCAACGAGATCCCGGCGCAGATCGTGCGCTGGCTCGGGCCGCGGCGGATCGAGCGCTACCTCGAGCGTCTCGCACGAGTCGTGAAGGCGGAGGATCCCGACGGCCTCGTCACGTACGTGAACTACCCGACCACCGAGTACCTGCGGCTGCCCTTCCTCGACCTCGTGTGCTTCAACGTCTATCTCGAGTCGCGCGATCGCTTCGAGGCCTACCTCGCCCGTCTGCACAACCTCGCGGGCGCCCGCCCGCTCGTGCTGAGCGAGCTCGGCCTCGACAGCCTCCGCAACGGAGAGTGGACCCAGGCCTCCGTGCTCGACTGGCAGGTGCGCGCGGGCTTCGCCTCGGGCTCGGCGGGCACCTTCGTCTTCGCCTGGACCGACGAGTGGTACCGGGCGGGCGAGGACGTGGACGACTGGAAGTTCGGCCTGACGGACGAGCGCCGTGAGCCGAAGCCCGCCCTGCGCGCCGTGCGGACCGCCTACGCCGAGGCCCCGTTTCCGCCGTCCCGGCGCTGGCCGCGCGTCTCGGTCGTCGTCTGCACGTACAACGGTGGCCGGACGATTCGCGATTGCCTCGACGGTCTCGCGCACCTGAGCTACCCGGACTTCGAGGTGATCGTCATCGACGACGGGTCGACCGACGACAGCGCGGCGATCGCCGGCGAATACGACGTGCGGCTCATCCGGACGGAGAACCGCGGGCTCGCGGCGGCGCGAAACACCGGCCTCGAGGCGGCCGGCGGCGAGATCGTCGCCTACCTCGACGACGATGCGTATCCCGACCCGTACTGGCTCCACTATCTCGTCGACGCGTTCGTCACCTCCGCACACGTCGCGGTCGGCGGGCCGAACCTCCCGCCGCCCGGCGACGGCGCGGTCGCGGACTGCGTGGCGAATGCGCCCGGCGGTCCGACCCACGTGCTCCTCTCCGACCGGGAGGCGGAGCACATCCCGGGCTGCAACATGGCCTTCCGCCGCGACGCGCTCCGGGCGATCGGCGGGTTCGACCCGCAGTTCCGGGTGGCCGGGGACGACGTCGACGTGTGCTGGCAGCTCCAGAAGCGGGGCTGGACGCTCGGCTTCAGCCCGGCCGCGGTCGTTTGGCACCACCGGCGGAGCTCGGTGCGCGCCTACTGGAGGCAGCAGCGGGGCTACGGCAGGGCCGAGGCGCTCCTCGAGACGAAGTGGCCCGAGAAGTACAACTGCGCCGGCCACCTCACCTGGGCGGGGCGCGTCTACGGGAGCCCGCTCGGGCGCCTGCTCGGTCGGGGTGGGCGCATCTACCACGGGATGTGGGGGAGCGCGCCGTTCCAGTCGCTCTACGAGCCGGCCGCGGGCGTGCTCGGGTCGTTGCCGCTGATGCCCGAGTGGTACCTGGTCATCGCCACGCTCGCCGGGCTCTCCGCGCTCGGCGCCGCGTGGGTACCGCTCCTGCTGACGCTTCCGGTGCTCGCCGCCGCGGTCGGGGCCTCGCTGCTCCAGGCGTGCGTCGGGGCGGCCGGGGCGTCGTTCGCGAGCAAGCCGCGCACGCGGCGCGCGCGCCGCGGCCTCCGGGCGCTCACCGCCGTGCTGCACTGCCTGCAGCCGCTGGCGCGCCTGCTCGGGCGGGTGGAGCACGGGCTCACGCCGTGGCGGCGGCGGGGGGACGTGGGGCCGGCGCTGCCCTGGCCGCGCACGTTCGCCGCGGCGCGGTCCGGCCGGTGGCAGGATGTGACGGAGAAGCTCGGCTCGATGGAGACGGCTCTCCGCGAGTCGGGCGCGGTGGTTCGGCGGGGAGGCGACTTCGACCGCTGGGACCTCGAGGTGCGGGGCGGGCTCCTCGGGGGCGTCCGGATGCTGCTCGCCGTCGAGGACCACGGTCCACGCATGCAGCTGGTCCGCGTGCGCTCGTGGCCGACGTTCTCGCCCGTCGGCCTGGTGGTGCTCCTCTGCTTGCTCCTCCTCGGGGCCACCGGCGAGCTGCATCACGCGCGGCTCGCCGGCGCCGTCTTCGGCCTGCTCACGCTCGGGCTCGGGTTTCGCAAGCTCCAGGAGGCGGGCTACTCGATGGCAGCCGTGCTCTCGACGGTGAAGCGGCAGGCGGGGGAGTAGTGACCGGCGGCGCGCGCTACGGCGATCTCGCCATCTACCGCCGGCTGCTGCAGGACGCGCGGCCCTACTGGCCGCACCTGACCGCCATCTTCCTCCTGAGCCTCCTCTCGGTGCCGCTCGCGCTGCTGCTCCCTCTCCCGCTGCAGATCGTCGTCGATTGCGTCATCGGCGCGCACCCCGCGCCGGCGTATCTCCAGGCGCTGCTGCCGCCGCGCCTGGTCGCCTCCCCGACGGCGCTGCTCGCGACCGCCGCCGGCCTCCTCGTGGCCGTCACGCTCCTCCAGCAGCTCGAGGGGTTCGGCAGCTGGCTCCTCCAGCTCCACACGGGCGAGAAGCTCGTCCTCGACTTCCGCTCGCGGCTCTTTCGCCACGTTCAGCGCCTCTCGCTCCTCTACCACGATACGACGGCCACGGGCGATTCGCTCTACCGCATCCAGAGCGACGCGGCCGCGATGCAGTACGTCATCATCAGCGGGCTCGTGCCGTTCGTCACCTCGGCCGTGACGCTCGCCGGCATGGTCTGGGTGACGATCCGCATCGACCGCACGCTCGCCCTGGCGGCGCTCGTCGTGTCCCCCATCCTCTTCGCGTTGACGGAGATCTACCGGCGGCGCGTGCGCGACCGCTGGGCGGTGGTGAAGGAGTCGGAGAGCGCGGCCATGTCGGTCGTCCAGGAGGTGCTGTCCGCGGTGCGCGTCGTGAAGGCATTCGGGCAGGAGGAACGGGAAGGAGACCGCTTCGTGCGGGCGGCACACCGGAGCCTCGCGGAGCAGATGAAGGTGGTGCTGGCCGAGAGCGCCTTCGGCCTGCTCGTGGCCCTGACGCTCGCGGGCGGCACCGCGACCGTGCTGTTCGTCGGCGCGCGGCACGTCCAGTCGGGCGCGCTGACCCTCGGGAGCATGCTCCTGGTCATGGCCTACCTGGCGCAGCTCTACCGGCCGCTCGAGACGATCAGCCGGAAGGTGGCGAGCCTGCAGGGGTCGCTGGCGAGCGCGGGGCGGGCGTTCGCGCTGCTCGATCGGGTCCCGGACGTCGTCGAGCGTCGGGGCGCGCGCCCGCTCGCTCGCGCCGCCGGCCGGATGAGCCTCCGCGAGGTGGCCTTCGCGTACGGCAAGGAGCGGCCGGCGCTCGAGGGCGTCTCGCTGGAGGTGCCGGCCGGGACGTGCGTCGGCATCGCGGGCCCGACGGGCGCCGGCAAGACGACGCTCCTCTGTCTGCTCGCCCGTCTGGCCGACCCGACCGCGGGCGAGATCCTCCTCGACGGGGTGGACCTGCGGGACTATCGGCTGTCCGACCTGCGGAAGCAGCTCGCGATCGTGCTCCAGGAGCCCGTCCTCTTCTCCACCACCATCGCGGAGAACATCGCCTACGGGCGGCCGGGGGCGAGCCGCGAGGAGATCGTCGAGGCGGCCAAGGCGGCGTACGCGCACGAGTTCGTCCTGCGCCTGCCGCAGGGGTATGCGACCGTGGCGGGCGAGCGGGGCATGGGCCTCTCGGGCGGCGAGCGGCAGCGGATCGCGCTCGCGCGCGCGTTCTTGAAGGACGCGCCCATCCTCCTCCTCGACGAGCCGACGAGCGCCGTCGACGTGCGTAGCGAGGCGATCATCCTCGACGCGATCCGGCGCCTCATGCGGGGCCGCACGACCTTCGTGGTGGCCCACCGCCTGAACACGCTGGAGGTCTGCGACCTGCGGCTGCGGATCGAGCACGGCCACATGCTGCCGGAGCTCGACGCGAAGGCCGGCTGACCATGCACGACGCCACGCTCCCGGCGAACGTGCGCCTCGGGCCGAACAGCATCATCACCGGCGACTGCCTGACGCGCGACCGCGCCTTTCGCCTGTTCCGCAGCCGGCTCGACCCGGGGCTGGTCATCGGCGCGGGCTGCACGATGGACGGGGTGATGTTCAACGCCGGCCCGAAGGCGCGGATCGAGATCGGGGACCATTGCCACTTCCACGAGGCCACGCTAATCAGCGACCTCGCGATCCGCGTCGGGTGCCGCGTAGTCATCGGGTGGCACGCGACGGTAATCGACGCCGACTTCCATCCCATGGACGCGGCGGCGCGGATGGCGGACGCGGTCGCCTGCTCGCCCCTCGGGTGGGGGGCGCCGCGCCGGCCCTTCGAGCGCCGCCCCGTCGTGATCGAGGACGACGTGTGGATCGGGCCGAACGCGACCATCTTGAAGGGGGTCCGCGTCGGCGCGCGCGCTTGGGTCGAGCCGGGGGCCGTGGTCGTGAGCGACGTCCCTCCGGACAGCCGGGTCCTCGGCAACCCCGCCCGTGTCGTCGCGGAGCCGTAGGGACATGGGCGCGGCACACGGGCTCGCGCCCGACTGGCATCCCGGAACCATCCCGGACAACGTCGTGTCCGATCCCACCGCCTACGTCGGCACGAGCTACAGCTTCGTCCGCTTCCGCAGCGAGGAGCTGGTCGGCCTGCGGATCGGCCGCGCAGCTACCCTGGGCGACCTCACCATCCTGGACGTCGGCCCGCGCGGCCGCGTGGTCATCGGCGACTATGCGCTGGTGAACGGGGCCCTGATCCTCTGCGACAGCGAGGTGACTATCGGCGACTATGCGCTGATCGGTTGGGACGTGGTGCTGATGGACACGTACCGCGTGCCGTTCGACGTGGCGCGGCGCCGCCGCGCGCTCGAACGGCTCACGCGCGAGAGCCCGGGCCGGCTCGCCGCCGACGTCCCCACCCGTCCGATCCGGATCGCCCGCAACGTCTGGATCGGCTTCGGGGCATGCGTGCTCCCCGGCGTGCGCATCGGGGAGGGCGCGGTCGTCGGGGCGCGATCGGTCGTGACCGAGGACGTCCCGCCCGGGGCGGTCGTGGCCGGCAATCCCGCCCGGGTGGTTCGGTACCAGGCGCCCGCGTAGGCGCGGGGCGGCGATCGCTACGGCCGCTGCTCCAAGCGCCGGCGTGCCGCCCCGCCGTCCCCTCGTCGTGCGCCGCCTCGGCCATCTCGTCTAGCACGGCCTGCGGCGTCACGGATTCGTCCCCAGCGACGGCGCTCTGCCGGGCGGCGAGGCGTGTGGGCCCCGTCTGCCTGGGCTTGCGGGCGGCATGTTTTTGGCTGCAGGCAGAACCCGGGCCTGCGCCGTCCGGCGAAGCCCGGCAAATTCCATGCGGCTTCGCTGCGCACTCCTCGGCCTTCTCGCCCTGGTCGCCTTCCCGGCGGGCAGTGCAGCCGGCGACGGCCTCGCGCGCTGCGAGCGGAGCATACTCGGCGCGTCGGACGCCTACTTCGCCCGTCGCGGCGCGGCCCTCGCGCGCTGCGTGGCGAAGGCCGCCCGCTGCCCCGCCGCCTTCGCCAGCCAGGCGACCGCCGCCGATGACCCGTGCCTGGCGGCCGTCGCCGGGAGCTGCCAGGCCCGCCTCGTCGCCGCCCGCCGCGCCGGGGCGCGGCTCGAGGACGTCGGGGCACGCTGCACCGAGCCGCGGCCGCGCGGCTTCGGCGTGCCCGCGGTGAGCTTCTTCGACGTCGACGAGGGGCTCGCGTTCGACGACATCGGCGCCTTCTGCCCGCAGATCGCGGTGCGGCCCGAGGAGGCCGGCGACGCCTCGCGCTGCCAGCACGCCGCGCTCGCCTGCAACGACGACGCGGCGCTCGTCGCCGCGGCGCCGCGCGCCGCCGATCTCCTCGCGCGCCTCGGCCTCGCGCTCGACGACGGCGGCTGCCTGCGGGCGAGCCTCTGTGGCAACGGGCAGCTCGACGACGGCGAGGAGTGCGATGACGGGCCCGAGAACTCCGACACGTTGCCGGACCACTGCCGGACGGACTGCAGCGATCCGTGGTGCGGGGACGGGGTCGTCGATCCGGGCGACGGGGAGGAGTGCGAGCCGCCGGGCACGCTCTTCTGCGACGCCGACTGCCAGGACCGCCTCCCGCTCGGGCCGCTCCGCGGCCTCGTCCGGGAGCGAGCGGCTGTCACACCGGCGGTGGCGCAGGCGGACGGGACGGCGGCGGCCCCGCCGGAAGCGCTCGCCGCGTGCCAGCAGGCGATCCTTCGCGGCACGCGCCGACTCTTCGATCGCACCCGGCGCCCGCTCGAGCGCTGTGTCGCACGGCTGGCGCACTGCTTCGTGGGCCCGGACGGCGGGAGCGAGGGCTGTCTTGCCCGCGCCACGGCTCCGTGTCAGGCGGTCGTCGCCCAGCGGGACGCGCTGCGGGCGGCGGCGGTGGGGCGGACCCTGCCCCGCTGCGCGGCGGTGACGCCCGCGCAGCTCCTCGATCCCGCCGGTGGCCTCGGCTTCGCCCGCGCGGCGGCCTCGTGCCCCTTCCCGTCGGCCGGCGCGCCGGGCGCGGCCGATGTCGTCGACTGCGCGTACCGCACGGTCGCGTGCGCCGCCGAGGCCGCCGTCGCGCGCGTCATGCCGAGCGCGTACGTGATGCTCGGCGAGACGGACCTGGATCCCGACACGGCCTTCCCCTGCCTGACCGACCCCGAGGCCGACCAGTAGCGGCGGCGATCACGCGCGGCGTCCTCGCCGCCTCCCCACACATGGCACGCCGGCCAGGGCTCGCGGCCGTCGACGTGACAGCGGATGATTACGAGCCCCTGCCGGATGACACGGCGCCCAGCCCGATGATCGAGGTAGACCGCGACCTCGCCGGCGCGCCAGGACCGGCCGGGATACCGGCGCGGGACCCAGTCATGACACTGGCGGCTGATCGACTCTGCCGTCTCCTGCGCGTCCTTCAAGGTGCCGAAGGTTCCGGTGAAATCATCTTGGCCGTCAACGGTCAGCACGACATGGTAGTGCATCGCGGTCCTCACAGGCCAGCTCCACGCTGGCCACGCCCGTTACCCCAGGGCAGTCGGAGCAATTCGAATGCCGGTGACCTCCGTCAGCGATGTTAGGTAGTTACCCGCACTCGTCCCTCAGATAGATGGAGTAGACGGCCTGCAGAGCTGCGAACCGCGCGTGGATGCAAGCGTCCGCGCCGGCTCCAGCCGCAAAGCGGCCACCCAGGCATGGTCTGTGAGGAATGGCGTCGGACGGCCCGTAGCGTCCGAAGCAGACTGTTGCAGAACTGCGTCGAGCGTGCACTCGTATGAGGCGATCGGGGCGCGCCGCTTCCGTCTGATCTGGCCTTTCCGGGTCACTTCCTGGCACAGGTCTTGCCCTTCGGCGGGCGAGGAGCACCACCCGCATGAATGAAGCGAGGGACGACCGAAGATTCGAAGCGATGACGAAGGAGAGCCACACCGTCATCGCCGGCAAGTACGAGGTGCTGGAAGAGCTCGGCGACGGCGCAGCGGGGACGGCCTACAGGGTCCGCCACGCGCTCCTCGACACGCTCCTCTCCGTGACCGTCCTGCCCGCGGCGCTGACCGACGATCCCCGGCAGCTCGCGCTCGTCCAGGATGCCGTCCGGCAGGCGTTCGGGCTCCGGCACGACCACATCGTGCCGGTGCTGGACTTCGGAGAGGAGGGGGAGCGGTACTATCTGGTCGAAGGCTTCGTCGACGCCGAGCCGCTGGACCGCGTCCTTCGCGATGGAAAGCCGCTCGCTCCCTCCGACGCGCTCCACGTTGCGCGCCAGCTCGCCGACGCGCTCGCCTACGCCCACGAGCGCGGCGTCGTCCACGGCGCCCTCACACCCGCGACCGTGCGCTTTCACCGCGAGGCTCCACCGCGCGCGCTGCTCTCGGGCTTCGCGACCGCGGCGGCAGCGGCGCGCGTCCCGTACTCGGCGCCCGAGCGGCTCGCCGGCACCCGCGACGATCCGCGCAGCGACGTCTTCGCGCTCGGGCTCCTCCTCTTCGAGATGCTCGAGGGGAGGCGCTTCTTCCCGGGCAGCGACGAGGAGACCCGAGACGTGCTCCTCCACGGCGATGGGCCGCTCCTGCCGCAGTTCTCCTGCATCGCGCCCTCGGGGGTGTCGGGGCTGGTGGGGCGAGCGCTCCGCCGGTCGCCTGCCCATCGGCAGCAGAGCATGGCCCAGGTGCGGAGCGAGATCGACGCATGCCTGCGCCGCCTCGGGGAGAGAAGCGGCCAGGTGAAGGCTCCGCGCGGCGGCGATCTCCCGGTACGGAGGCATCCGGTCCTGGTGGTCGACGAGGCGCTCGAGCAGCCGGCGGAGGACCAGGGCGCGCTCCCGCCGGCCGCGGGCACGTCGGAGACGCGCCCGCTCGGGGCCAGGCGACGGCGAGTGGCAGTCAAGGTAGAGCCGGCACCGCCCGCGCCGGCCGTCCCCGGCCGGGTCCTCGCGAGAGCGAGCGGGGTGCCGGCGGCGTCGCGTTGCCGGCTTTCCATCGCAGGGGTGATTGTGATCGCCGCCGTTGGGCTCGCAGCGAGCTGGCCGATCCTCCGCAGCATCACGGTGGCGCCCGCGGCGCCGGAGGGCGCATCGGACGCTGCCAGCCGACCGGTCGAGCAGCCGGCCCCGGCGCCGGGCCCGGCGACCGAGGCCGCCGCCCTGCCCCGCCCGGAGCCTGTCGCTCCCGTTGCGGACGAGGAGGCCCCGGCACCGCCCGCGCCTGCCGCCGTCCTCGATCGGGTCGCTCCCGCCGAGGAGGCCAGCCAGCCGAATGCCCCCGCGGGCGAGACGGTAGCCAGCACCAAGCCGGAGCCGGTGCCGCACGTGGCGCCACGGATCGTGAGCCACTCGCCGCGCCGGCGCGACGCGCTCCGCGTCACCGAGGGCACAGCGCTCGATTTCAACGTGCGCGCCAGCGCCGAGGACCCGGACGCCGCGCTGGCGTACGTGTGGTTCGTGGATGGGCGCAGGGTCGGTCGGCAGCGACGTTTCCGCTTCGTCACGCCGCCTGCCGCGACCGCCACCACGCACGCGGTGGGCGTCGAGGTGTCCGATGACGCCGGCCTGAAGGCCCCTCGCCTGTCGTGGACGGTCGACGTCGCGCCGCGCATGCGGGAGGTCGAGGTGCGCGGTTGGCTCGAGCGCCTCGCGTCGGCGTGGGAGCGCAGGGACCTCGCAACGCTCCAGCTCTACAGGATCGTGACCAGCGAAGAGGACGCCGACGCCATCCGCAAGCGGCTGCCTCGGGCGAAGGACCACCAGGTTTCGATCGGGGTCGAGAGGATCCGGACCAGGGCGCAGTACGCGACCGTGGCCTTCGCCCTGGCGGAGTTCGACGCGCGGGGGAAGCTCGTCTCCTCGCAACGCGAATCGTACGAGCTCGAGAAGCAGGCGAGCGGCTTCGTCGGCCTGCGCGCACGCTAGCCGAGCCGGCTCACGGGCCCGCTCGGGAGCTCCCACGTCCTCCGGTCGATACCGACCCGGGAGGGAAGCACGTAGCAAACTCCGACTCGATGAGCGCGGCAAGGCTCGGGCTGAACGGCTTCCCCCGCGTCCCCCGAGTGATCGTGAGCTTCAACCTGGGCGGTGCCAGGATCGCCTTGGGCCCAGAGTCGTCGACTGAGTGCGCCAGGTCCGGTCGTGACAAACCGCGCCTGTCGACACCAAGCTCATTGCGACCTCAGGGGGACCTTCCCATGGCGAAAAGCGTCAGCGTCGCGGAGGCCAAGCGCAGATTCTCGGACGTCGTCGGGGCGGTGCGACACGGCGGGCAGCGCTTCGTGATCGAGCGGGATTGATCGGCGTGCAGAGTCGAGATACTCTCCGACCAGAATTCTGGTCGACATGAAGGCAAGCCGCATGGGACGCACCCTGCCAATCTCCGAGGTGAAGACGCACCTCCCGGAGCTGTTGACCGGCGTCGAGGAGCGTGAGGAAGAGATCGTGGTGACGCGCAAAGGCAAGCCGGCTGCGGTGCTGGTGAACTTCGCGGAGTACGAGCGTCTCAAGGCGACCCTCGACGTGCTGAGCGATCCGGCGCTCATGCGGCAGATCCGGCGCAGCCGGCGGTACTTCGCGGCCGGCGGCCAGGGCCTCTCCTTCGAGGAGATCTTTGGCGAGCCGCTCCGACCGACGCGGAAGCGGCGTCGGTAGATGGGGCGATACCCACTCGTCATCCCGCCACACGTTGCCGACGTCATCCGCAGCTTGCACCCCGACCTGAAGCGCAGCGTGAGGAACGCCCTACGCGCCCTCGGCGATGACCCGTCTGCGGGTTCGCCCTTGCGGCGAGAGCTGGAGGGCCTGTGGAAGTTCCGGGTGAGGCGGTTTCGGGTCGTCTACGCGGTCGACCGCTCGCGTCGCATCATCCAGGTGGTCGCCGTGGGTCACCGCCGGACGATCTACGAGGAGCTGTCCGAAGGGCGGCTCCGCCAAGGCGGGACGAAGTAGGGAAGTGGCGCAAGCCCGTCACCGTGATCGGAAATTCGATCTTCGTCTACGAGATCTGGTAGGAGCACTTGACCTTGCACCCGTGGTTGTAGGAGAGAACCGCACTCTCATGGAGGTTCCCTACTTCGACCTGAAGGTGCAATACGACGGCCTCCGAGAGGAGATCCTCGCCGCGCTGGACCGCGTCTGCCGAACGGCGTCGTTCGTTCTCGGCGAGGAGGTGGCCCGGTTCGAGGAGGAGTTCGCCGCCTACTGCGGCGTCACGCACTGCGTGGCCCTGAACACGGGCACGAGCGCCCTGCATCTCGCCCTGCTGGCGGTGGGGGTGCAGCCGGGCGACGAGGTCATCACCACGCCCAACACCTTCATCGCCACCGCAGAAGCCATCTCCTACGTCGGCGCCCGGCCGGTGTTCGTGGACATCCATCCTGCCACCGCCAACCTCGACCCCGAGCGCTTGGAAGCCGCGATCACCCCGCGCACGCGAGCGATCGTGCCGGTGCATCTCTACGGCCGGCCCGCGGACCTCGACCCCATCCTGGCGATCGCCGCGCGCCACGACCTCCCCGTCGTGGAGGACGCCTGCCAGGCCCACGGCGCGCGCTACGGGGCCCGGCGCGTCGGCAGCTTCGGCCAGGCGGCCGCCTTCAGCTTCTACCCCCCCAAGAACCTCGGCGCTTACGGGGAGGGCGGCGCGCTCACCACGAACAGCGACGAGGTCGCGCGCCTGACGCGCGCGCTGCGACACCACGGCGAGACGCGGCGCTACTTCCACGACCACGTCGGCTACAACTATCGCATGGACGGGTTCCAGGGCGCCGTCCTGCGCGTCAAGCTGAAGCGCCTCGACGCATGGACCGCCCGCCGGCAGGAGATCGCGCGTCTGTACCGCACGCGGCTCGCCGGCGCGCGCGTCGACATGCCCGAGGACGACCCGAGGGCGGAGGGCGTCTACCATCTCTTCGTCGTCTACGTCGACGCGCGCGACCGGGTGCGCGAGGCGCTGGCAGCCCGCGGCGTGGGAACGGCCGTCCACTATCCGCTGCCCATCCACCTGCAAGAGGCCTACCGCCGACTCGGTCACGCGCCCGGCAGCTTCCCGCACGCCGAGCGCGCCTGCGAACGGGTGCTCAGCATGCCGCTCTTCCCGGAGATGACGATCGAGCAGGCAGAGTACGCCGCGCGGGCCCTCGCCGAGATCGTGGGTGCGCGCTGAGTAGATGGGCCGCCGTCCGCGGACGGCGGCGCGGAAATCGCCCTATGGGCTGCTGTGCAGGCGGGCACGTGCCTTGTCGGCGGTGTCTATGTCCTTGCTGGCTTCCGCCATCTCGAGCATCTTCTCCCACAGGGGGCGTGCCTCGGCGCGCTTGCCGGCCGCGTCCAGCGCGGTGGCGAGCTGAAAGGTGGCACCGTAGTGCGTCGGATTGCTTTCGAGGACCTTTCGGAACTGCACGACGGCCTCCGCCGAGTCGTGCCGTTTGTAGAGGGCATCGAGACCGGCCTGCATCGTCACAGCTTCGCTCGCGGCGCCGTTCCCCGCGAGATGGGCCCGGGCCATGGCCGCCGTCTCGGTGTCCTGGTGGCTCTCGGCCATCGCCACCATCTTTTCCCACAGGGGGCGGGCCTCGTTCGGTCGGCCCGCCGCTTCGAGTGCGGCCGCGAGCTGGAAGGTGGCCCCGTAATGGTCTGGGGTGTGCTCGAGAACCTTGCGGAAGTCTGCGATCGCCGCTTCCGGGTCGTGGCGCGTCTGGAGCGCCTCGAGCCCGGCTTTCATCAGCGCCGCATCATCATTGACGGCCGGCTTCGAGGAGCAGCCCGCCCACGCACCGATCAGGAGGGGCACCATGAACGCCAGTGCGAGCCCGCGATTCGGGTGGCGGGTTTGGTGACGGTTCAACATCAGGCCAACATCCCAAGGCGATAGCTTAGTATCCAGACTAGGGCCGCTTCTGCAACTGCGTGCGCCCCTTCGTGGCCGTCGCCCCGTCGTTGGACTGCTCGGCCATGGCCAGCACCTTCTCCCAGAGCGGGGTGCGGTGCGACGTCGTGCGGTCCGAGTGCGATGCAGCGTCGTGCCGTGAAGTGCATCGTGTTTGGCGCCGGTCGTGAGCACCTCGCCCCGGCAGGCTCATCACCACCGCCACAGCGAGCACGACAACCACGACCCAGCTGACTTGTAGCTTGAAGGCGGGGTTCCAGCTACGGCTCTAGCCGGGGGTTCAGCTCCTTCGCCTTGGCCAACGCTTCTTGGGCCAAGCGCGGCTCGCCCTGCTCCCGGTATACCCTCGAGAGCGCGAGATACGCGTCGGCGTGTCGAGGACTGAGGGCCAGCACCTCCTGAAGCTCGGCCTTCGCCTCGGGTAGCTTGTGCTGCCGCTCCAACGCCACCCCGAGGTAGTAGTGAGTATTCGCCGATTTGGGGTCCTCGGCCAGAGCCGCTCTCAGCGGTCTGACCGCCTGATCGGCCTGGCCCATCTCGATGAGGGTCGTCCCGAGGTTGAACAGAGCCTGGGGATGTCGAGGGGCGGCATCGAGGACCTGCTGAAACTCCGCGGCCGCCGCCGGGAACTGGTGCAGGCGGTAGAGCACCACCCCGAGGTTGATCCGGGCGTCAACGAACTTGGGGTCGGCCTTGAGCGCCGCCTCGTATTCCCACTGGGCCTGCGCGTACTGGCCACGAGCGT
>Ga0209157_1002646_pt1 | contig 14139 bp, 11 predicted proteins | sample GraSoiAngelo_135_FD_185892 | JGI IMG/M metagenome (GOLD analysis project Ga0209157, IMG submission 185892) | Grasslands soil microbial communities from the Angelo Coastal Reserve, California, USA - 14_0929_05_40cm (SPAdes) (version 2) | ecosystem: Environmental > Terrestrial > Soil > Grasslands ... | reverse complement strand
CAGCTCCGGGGGGCGGGGGGGGGGGCTGCATTTTGGTGGAAGACGCCGCGCATGCCCTGCCCGCCCGCTATCGCGGCCGTCCCATCGGCTCCGGAGGCAATCCCACCGCGTTCAGCTTCTACGCGACCAAGAACCTCACAACCGCTGAGGGTGGGATGCTCACCGCAGCACCGGAGTTTCTCGCGCAGGCGCGCATCGTTGGCCTGCACGGGATGAGCCGCGACGCCTGGAAGCGCTACGCCCAGGGCGGCAGCTGGTACTACGAGGTGCTGCTGCCCGGCTTCAAGTACAACATGACGGACATTCAGGCGGCGCTCGGTCTGTGGCAGCTGCGCAAACTGGCGCGCTTCCAGCAGCGGCGCGCAGAAATCGTCGATCAGTACAACCGAGCCTTCGCCGACGAGCCGGCGCTCGAGCTGCCGGTCACGCGTCCCGAGGTGGAGCATGCGTGGCATCTCTATGTCGTACGCCTGCGACTCGACGCCCTCTCGATCGATCGCAACCGCTTCATTCACGAGCTGGCGGCCCGCAACATCGGGACATCGGTGCATTTCATCCCGATCCACTTGCACCCCTATTACCGCGATCGGTACGGCTTCTCCCCCGCGAGCTTCCCGGTGGCGTACGCCAATTACGAGCGGATGCTCAGCCTGCCGTTGGCCCCGCGGCTGAGTGATGCCGATGTGGGCGACGTCATCGAGGCGGTCCGCGATGTGGTGCGGAGTTTCCGGACATGAGCGCCAAGCGGATGCTGGACGTGACGCTGGCGGGAATGGCGCTCATCGTGGTAGCGCCGTTGCTCGCCCTCCTGGCGATCGGCATCCGCCTCGCGGGGCCCGGTCCGATTTTCTATCGCGCGCAGCGGGTGGGACGGGACCGCCGCCCGTTCACCATGTACAAGCTCCGCACCATGCGGATTGGTGACGCGGCGACGACCGTCATCACGGCTCACGGCGACCCCAGAATCTTCCCGTTGGGGCGTCTGCTGCGGCATCTCAAGCTCGACGAGCTGCCGCAGCTCGTGAACATCCTGCGAGGTGAGATGTCCATTGTTGGGCCACGCCCCGAGGATCCGAGCATGGTGAAGCGGTTCTACGCGCCCTTCTACTATAAGAGCTTCGACGTGCCCCCCGGTCTCACCAGCCCGGGCAGCATTTACGCCTACACGCACGGCGAAGCGCAGCTCGATCTCCGCGACGCCGAGCGCTCCTATGGCGAGCAGCTGCTGCCCATCAAGATGGCGCTCGATCTCGTGTACGTGGCCCGCGCCGGAGTCGGCTACGACATCGCCCTGATTTGCCGAACCGTGTGGACCCTGGGGACGGCGCTACTCGGTCGCCGATCGTTCCCGCTTCCTCCCGAGCTGCCGGAGGCCCAGCGCATCCTGCGGCGGGAGGGTGACACCCGGATGATGGCCTGATGGCGCCGGTCATGGAACGCGTGCCGCTAGCGCGAACGCCCACGTTGCTGGACCGGCTGGGCGAGGCGCTCGATCTCGGTGGGGTGAGCTGCTGCCAGTGGAAAGGTCACTATAAACGGTCCCACTGGGAGAGCGGCGCCGGCGACGTCGATCTCTTGGTCGATCCCACGTTTGCCGAGCGGCTCGATGGCGCGCTCGATCGTCTCGGCTTCAAGCTCGCCCTGCCGCCGTCGGTAGGGTTGATTCCCGGAAGCGCCAACTGGTTCGGCTACGACACACACCAGCGCGCGCTCGTGCACGTGCACGTCCACGTGCAGCTCATGCTGGGGCGCTTCTGGACGACGATGTACCGCCTGCCGATCGAGCGCGCGCTGCTTGACGCGACGGCCCCACGCCTCCCCTTCTCCGTCCCCGCACCCGAGCTCGAATTCCTGGTCTTCGTCCTGCGCTCGGTGGCGCGCTACGGCGTGACAGACCTGTTTACGAGCGGACAGCCGCGCTGGCTGCGAGCGCTCCAAACGGAGTTTGCGTACTTGCTCACCCAGGTGGATCGCCGGCTGCTGCTCGCACGGCTTGCCGGGCTGTTGCCCTCCATCGATACCGCGTTCTTCGATGCGTGCGCGCGTTCGCTCCGGCCAGGCGTCTCGCGCTGGGTGCGGTTATGGCTCCGCCTGAGCTTGCACTGGCGGCTGCGGCCCCACGCGCACGGTCCTTCACCAGTCCTCTTTCCGTTGCGCGTCGGTCGCCGGCTGCGGATTCTCCCACGCGCGCGCCGCCTGCGGCTCGCGCGCGGTGGCAGCCTGGTGGCGCTCCTGGGCGGCGATGGCGCCGGCAAGACCACGTGCACCGCCGAGCTCGCGAGTTGGCTCGGAACCCAGTTCGATGTCCGGACGGCGCACCTGGGCAGACCACCGCGCTCGCTGACAACGTTGCTGGTTGGCGGACTCCTCAAGCTGCGCCGCGCGCTGCGCGGCAGCGGGGCTCCCGCAGGCACGCCCGACCTGCTCGAGCTGCTGCGCCTCGTCTGCACGGCCCGTGATCGCTACCACCTGTTCGCGAAAATGCGTCGCTTCGCCGTGGCCGGCGGAATTGCTCTCTGCGAACGCTACCCGGTGCCGCAGAATCGCTTGCTCGTGGGCCCGGAGATCGGGCGGCTGATCGGCCACGGGCGCGATACGATCTTATCGCGATGGCTGATGCGCGTGGAGCAATGGTACTATCGTCGCATCACGCGCCCCGATGTGATCATCGTCCTCGTCGTCGATCCCGAGCTCGCGGTGCAGCGCAAGACCGACGAGCCAGCGGACTATGTGCGCGCCCGTTCCCGCATCATCTGGGAGACTGATTGGAGCGACACGGGCGCGCATCTCGTGGACGCCTCTCGGCCCCTCGCCGAAGTGGTGGCCAACCTCAAGGCCGTCGTCTGGGCGGAGATCTAGACCTGCGCCGGCGCCCGGCGGTGATCGAATTGGTCGGTCCCGCGGGCGTGGGCAAGACCACGCTTTCGGAGCAGCTCGAGGCGAGCGGCCAGGCCATGCGCGGCACGATCTGGTGTGTGCCCGTTGGGCTCCTTACGCGCAGCATGCTGCGGCATGTGCCCGCAGTGCTCGCGCTGTTCTGCGCCACCGGAGCCTGGCTCTGGGACGAAGTGAAGCATCTCGCTCGCCTCGACGCTCTGCACGACTCCCTGCGCGCGTCGCCGTGGAATGGCACCCGTTTGGTCGTGCTCGACGAGGGCCCGCTCTACACGCTCACCTACTTGCTGGTGATTGGACACGCGTATTTCCGGCGCAGCCCACCCGGATGGTGGTGGTCGCGCACGCTGCGCCGCTGGGCGCGGAGCCTTGACGCAGTCGTCATCCTGGACGCGCCCGATGCCGTTCTCGCCGCTCGCATTCGCGAGCGCGCAAAGTGGCACCTGATGAAGGATCGGAGCCCCAGTGAGGTGTCCGCGTTCGCGACCGCCTACCGAGATGCGACCGAGCGCGTACTCGTCGACCTGAAGGCCGCCGGCGGGCCGTCCGTGCTTCGCCTCGCCGCCGACGACCGCGCTGAGCCTTTGGATGAGCGACTCCTCGTCGCGCTGGGGCAGGTGACCCATGCACACTGAAGCGGCATTGGAGGTGTCTTCGTCGACGCCCGTGATGCCTCGGGCTACCGCGCTGACCCGGCGAGCTTCGCTCAACGCCCTCCAGGCGCTCCTGGACTATGGCGCCAAGCTGATCGTCACTTTCGTTGTCACGCCCATGCTCGTAGCGGGTCTCGGCCGCTCACTGTACGGCGTCTGGGAGATGCTTGCCCGGCTGATCGGGTACATGTCGGCCAGTGACGCGCGACCGATGGAAGCGTTGCGTCTCGTCATCGCCACGCGCCAGGGGCTCAATGATCCGGCCGGCCATCGGCGTGCCGTCGGTAGCGCACTCATCGTATGGATGTTCTTTCTCCCTCTCGTCATCGCCGTCGGCGTCCTACTGGTCTGGCTCGCTCCCATCATCACGAAGGTCACCGCTGAGCTGCGGCCGACAGTCCGTGTGGCTGCGGTGCTACTCGTCGGCACGTTCCTGATCACTGGGCTGGCCACCGTGCCCGAATCCGTGCTGCGCGGCATGAATCTCGGCTACAAGCGGATGGGGCTGCAGGCGGGACTCAGCGTGGTCGGCGGCGCCCTGCTGGCGCTGGCCGTCCGCGCTGGTTGGGGTCTGCCGGGCGCCGCGGGTTCGCAGCTCATCCTCGGTGCGATCACTGGCATCTGCTTTTGGCTCCTGGCGCGCCGTTATGTGCCGTGGTTCGGTGTGGCGCGCCCCACTCGTCGCGAGGTCGGCGCGCTGCTCGGCATGAGCGGCTGGCTCGCAGGTGGCGAGCTGATCGCCAACGTATCGCTTGCGAGCGATGTGCTGATTCTCGGCGCCGTGGTGTCGTCGTCCACGGTGACGACATACGTCCTGACCGGATACGCGGCCCGGCTTGCCCTCGGGTTGCACTTTCGCGCCGTCAGCTCGGCGATGCCGGGGTTGGGGGGCGTGCTCGGTGAGCGCCAGTTCGAGCGCGCGGCTCAACTGCGACGCGAGTTGCTCGCGCTCACGTGGTTGTTTGCGACCGCGGTGGGCGCGACGATCCTGCTCTGGAATCGGTCGTTTATCGCGCTGTGGGTCGGGCCGCAGCTGTACGCCGGACTGTGGGTGAACCTGCTGATTGTCCTCGTGACCATCCAGACGGCCGTGGTGCGAAGCGACGCCTTTATGCTCGACGCGGCCCTGCAGCCGCGGGCCCGCGTGATCGTCAGCGCCGTGGCCGCCGTGCTCGTCCTCGGCGTCGGCATCGCGCTTGCGCCGTCGCTCGGAATGGTGGGGGTTTGTCTCGGACTCGTCGCGGGTCGCGCCGTCCAGAGCATCGCGTACCCCGCACTCGTCCACGCGTCACTCGGCGGAGCGCTCGACCTGCCGTGGCGGCCACTCGTGCGTCCCGTGCTCGCGAGCGCGCTCGTGCTCGGAGCCGCCACTGCGTTGGGGGAACATGTGCTCGCGCCTGGCTGGATCACCTGCGTCGGCCTCGTGGTCGTGAGCTTCGCCTTGCTGCTGCCCGCGACGCTCCTCACGGGCCTGGGTGAGAGCGATCGGAGAAACGTCATCACGCGCATGCGGCAGATCTGGCAGGGAGTGCGTGGTGGCTGACCAACGCCCCTATCTGGCGGTGCGACTTGGACTGTACGCAACGCTGGTGGCGATCCCGTTCGAAATCCCCAACCGCGTGTCGCTTCCGGTCGAGATGCCGACCCTGGCAGGCGCGATTTTTCTTGCGGCCACGCTGCTCCATCCCAAGCGGTGCTACGCCCGCATCCCTGCCGCCGTCTGGCCGTTCCTCGCTTATCTGTGCGTGTTCGCACTCGCCACGAGTCTCAATTTCCTGAACGACGCAGGGGAGGTGTTGCATCTTTTCCTGCTGCTGCTGGAAAACGTCCTCATCCTCTGGGCCGCGGCCAACCTGCTCGAGGACGAAGGGTTGGTGGGGACCTGTCTGCTCGTGTTCGGCGGCGCGTGTCTGCTGCGGGCGATCTTGCCGATGGTGGGCGTGGGACGCACGGCCACCGTCGTGTGGACGGGGGGCGAGCGGCTCACCGCGTTCGGGCAAAACGAGAATAACGCGGCGATGATCCTCGCCGGTGGGATCATCGTGCTGCTCGGGATCGGTTACGCCCGGGTGCGCAAGCTGGTCCGACCGCGTTTGCTGCTGCTTCCAGCGTGCGCGCTCGTGGCCTACGCCACCGTCGAAACCGGATCACGGGGAGGCCTGCTCGCACTGGCGGCAGGTGTCATCACGCTCTTCCTCGCACGGAGCGAGAGCATGGGGGCGCGCACACGCAGCGGCGCCGTGGCGGTCCTGAGCCTCGCATTCGTCGCCGTGTTTGCGTACCAGACGCCTGTGATGCGCAACCGCCTGAGCGACACGGCACGTTCGGGGGCGATGGCCGGCCGCGAAGATCTCTATCCACTCGTCGGCCAAATGTTTGTCGAGAAGCCGATTCTGGGGTGGGGACCGGAGAACAATCAGTACGAGCTCTCGCTGCGCGAAGGGAATCGGTACTTCAATCGACCACGCCGCGACACGCACAACATCGTGTTCGAAACATTGACTGCCACAGGCATCGTGGGGGCTTTGCTGTTTTGCCTCGGCTTGTGGCTCTGCCTGCGCGCGGGGTGGCGGGCGCGCGCCGGCCCGGAAGGGATCCTCCCGCTCGCCCTTTGCGTCACCGTCCTCACGTCTAACATGAGCGGCAACTGGATGGCTTCAAAACTTCTGTGGTTCGCGTTCGCGTATGCGGTCGCGAGCGCGCGGCGCGAGGCGCGCGCTTATGTATCACCGCTGCCACAAACGGGGTTCGAGGCCTATGGGGTCGCCGCGGTAACCCCCGCGTCGACCGTTGTTTACCGGCCCGCTCCCTACCGTACGGGTTCTGCATAGTGAGTCGCCCGTGACCACACGCGAACCCACGCAGGTCGCGCGCGCACCGAATCCCATGGTCGGCTTTGTCTCTCCGCGCACCGGCGCACCGCTGCGGCAGGATGGGGACACGCTCGTTTCGGCTGCCGGCGAGAGTGTGCCAGTCGTGCGCGCCATTCCCCGCTTCGTGGGCTCGGAAGGCTATGCGTCCGCATTCGGGCTGCAGTGGAACCTGCATTCCCAGACCCAGCTCGACAGCCGTCTCGGCGCCAATCTGTCGCGCACCCGGCTCGAACGCTGCCTCGGCGTGCCGCTCGAGACGCTCGCCGGCCTCCGCGTGCTCGAAGCGGGCTGCGGCGCAGGACGTTTCACGGAGCTGTTGGTGCGCGCCGGCGCGCTGGTGCACGCCATCGACCTCAGCACTGCCGTGGACGCCAATCGACGCAATATCGGAGACGCGGGCAATTACGTGGTCGCCCAGGCGGATCTCCGCGACCTGCCATTCCCCGCCAGGACATTCGACGTGGTGCTCTGCCTCGGGGTGCTGCAGCACACGCCGTCGCCCGAGGCAAGCATCGCGGCCCTGTGGCGCATGGTCGCACCCGGTGGGTTGCTCGTGATCGACCACTACACCTGGACGCTGTCCAGACTCACGAAACTCGGACCGCTCTATCGGCAGGTTCTCAAGCGGCTGCCCCCCGCCCGCGCCAAACGCATCACCGACGTGCTCGTCGACGTGTTCTTCCCGCTGCACTGGGCGGTGCGGCGAACGAGGATCCTGCAGCAGCTCCTCAGCCGCGTGTCTCCGTGTCTTTCCAACTGTCACATCTACACGGAGCTCACACGGGCGCAGCACGAGGATTGGTGCCGCCTCGATACGTACGATGAGCTGACCGATCATTTCAAACGACTGCGGAGTGTCCGCAGCATCCGGCAGACGCTCGTGGCTCTCGGCGGAGTTCAGATCCACGCTGTCCGCTACTACCACGTCGTCGAAGCCAGATGCCGCAAACCGGGTGGCACGCCATGTGTGGCATAGCCGGTCGCTTCGACCCCACCGGTCTGGCGCCCGCGCGCGTGTGGCACGAGCGTGCGGCGCGCTTGCTCGCGCATCGCGGCCCCGACGGCGAGGGACACTTCGCGGACGGGCACTGCGAACTGGTGCATCGCCGCCTCGCCCTCATCGACCTTTCTCCGACGGGGAATCAGCCCCTCGCGAATGAGGACGGTGAGATCCTCGTCGTCTTCAACGGCGAGATCTACAACCATCGCGAACTCCGCATCGACCTGCAGCGCCGCGGTCATCGGTTCCGCGGCACGTCGGACACCGAGGTGCTCGTCCATCTGTACGAGGACATGGGTGAGCGACTGGTGGACCAGCTCCGCGGCATCTTCGCCTTCGCGCTGTACGACCGGCGGCGCCGCGCGCTGCTGCTCGCTCGCGATCGCTACGGCGTGAAGCCGTTGTTCTACGCCACGATCGGCGGTGAGTGGGTGTTCGCGAGCGAGATCAAGGCGATCGCAGCGCATCCTCGCTTCCGCCCCTCGCTCGATCGGCAGGCGTGCTACGATTACCTGGGCCTCGGATACGTTCCCGAGCCGGCGACCGGGTTCGCAAACGTGCACGCCCTGCGCCCGGGCGCGACGCTCCGCATCGCTCTCGAGGAGCAGGCGCGCGAGACCATGTTTCATCGCACCGTCGCGCGACCTGACGGCGAACGCCTGGCGGGCCAAGCGACGGACGACGTGGCCGATCGCCTGCTCCGGGCGGTGGACGCCCAAGCGGTCGCTGACGTCCCGGTTGCGGCACTCCTGAGCGGCGGCATCGACTCCTCCCTCGTCGTTGCCGCTCACTGCCGCACGAACCGCGGCCCCATCAGCACGTTCAACGTTCGCTTTCCGGACGCGAGCGACGATGAGACGGCCACAGCCGTCGCCGTGGCGCAACACTGCCGCACGCAGCATCAGGTGATCGATCTGCCCGATCAGGCACTATCGCCGGACGGAGTGCTCGATCTCCTGCGGCATTTCGACCAGCCGTTCGCGGACACGAGCTTCATCCCGACCTATGGAATCTCCAAGGCCATCCGCGACCGAGGGATTATCTGCACCCTCTCCGGCGACGGCGGCGACGAGGGGTTCGGAGGTTACCCGAGCTTCTGGCGTCTCAATCGTCTCGTGCAGCTGATGCGTCTCCCAGAGTGGCTGCAGCACGCCGCTCATGACGCGGGGAACCGCCTCACGACGTGGACGCAGGATCTCGGTCGTCAGGTCTCCAAAGCGGCGGCGCTGGCGCAGGCAGGACGGGACGCGCCCGCTGTCCTGCTCGCAGGGCTGGCGAACTATCTCAACGAGGATCAGAAGGCCGAGCTCGTGCCGCCGGCGGCGCGGTTCGGGCTGGAGCCCGTGTACCGGCTGTACGAGGTCGAGCCGGAACCCGAGACCGCAGATCTCGAAGCCCTGTCGCAGCGGCTTACGGAATCCTTGTTCGCCGTGAGCCTGCCGTCGGACATGCTGCGCAAGGTGGACATGATGAGCATGCGGGCGAGCATCGAAGTCCGCGTGCCGTTGCTCGACGACGCCGTCGTCGAGTTCGGGCTCGGCCTTCCCCATCGCCTCAAGACCGACGGCCGGACCGGCAAGCAGGTGCTCCGGGCGCTGGCAGCGCGGTGGCTGCCTCGTAGCGTCGCCAGGCATCCGAAGCACGGATTCCAGATTCCGCTCGACCGCATGGTGCCCCCGGGATTTCACGCGGCGCTCGAGGACCTGCTGCTCGCGCCCGCCGCGCGCACGCGGGGCGTGCTCGATCAAACGCTGCTGCGGACCTGGCTGCATGCGTTTCGTGAACGCACTGCGGGCGGGTCGTTAAGTCGCGGTGGCTTGTACCAACGCATCTTTACCGCGCTCGGCCTCGAGATCTGGCTGCGCGCCTTCGGGCTTTCCTGGTGAGCGCGCCGAGCGACCGCCCTGCGATCTCCATCGTGATGCCCTGCCGCAACGAGGAGCGCTACATCGGCGCGTGCCTCGATTCCGTCCTCGCGACGACCTATCCGCTCGACCGCATCGAGCTGCTCGTGGTGGACGGCATGAGCGAAGACCGCACCCGGGAGATCGTCACCGGGTACGCCACCCGCCAGCGCACGGTCCGCTTGCTCGACAATCGGCGCCGCATCACGCCGGCGGCTCTCAACGTGGGCATCCGCGCTGCGACCGGCGAGATCATCATGCGGATGGATGCGCACGTCGTGTACCCGCCGCAGTACATCCCGCGCCTGATCGACGCGCTGCAGACCAGCGACGCCGACAACGTCGGCGGCGTCATCGTCACCCTGCCGGCGGACCGCAGCACGATGGCGCAAGCGATCGCGATCGGGCTGGCGCACCCCTTCGGCGTGGGGAACGCCTACTTCCGCATCGGCGTCGCCGCGCCGCGTTGGGTCGACAGTGTGCCCTTCGGGTGTTTCCGCCGCGAGGTGTTCGATCGCACCGGGTTGTTCGACGAAGACCTGGTCCGCAATGAGGACGAAGAGTTCAACCTCCGGTTGATCAAGTATGGCGGGCGCATTCTGCTGCTCCCGGACGTCGTCTCCTACTACTTCGCTCGCCGCTCGCTGTCGGAGCTGGCACGGACGTACTACCAGTACGGTTATTACAAACCGCTCGTCGCCAAGAAGGCCAGCGGCGTCGTCACCGTGCGGCAGCTCGTGCCCGGTCTCTTCGTGCTGACGCTGATCGCCACGAGCCTGTTGACTCCCGTACTCCCGGTGATCGCGATCGGGGCGACGGTCGCAGCTGCGTACCTCGGGACCCTGTTAGCCTGCGTGGTTGGCGCCGTGCGGCGTCACGGTTGGCGCTGCGCACTGGCGCTCGCAGCCGTGTTCCCGACCATCCACTTCAGTTACGGCTTCGGCTCGCTGCATGGCGCGATCGATCACCTGGCGCACCGACGCCGGGTGCGCCGCGATCCGACCGTTATGCCCCTGTCCCGATGACTGCGAACGACCGGCCTACGATTTCGATCGTGCTCCCCTGTCGCAACGAGGAGCGCTACATCGGTGCCTGTCTCGATTCCATCCTCGCGACGACCTATCCGCTCGAGCGCATCGAGCTGCTCGTGGTGGACGGCATGAGCGAAGACCGCACCCGGGAGATCGTCGCCGGGTACGCCGCCCGCCGCAGCACGATCCGCTTGCTTGACAACCGGCGCTGCATCACGCCGGCGGCGCTCAACATGGGCATCCGCGCGGCAACCGGCGAGATCATCATGCGGATGGATGCGCACGTCGTGTACCCGCCGCAGTACATCCCGCGCCTGATCGACGCGTTGCAGACCAGCGACGCCGACAACGTGGGCGGCGTCATCCTCACTTTGCCCGCCGACCCCAGCACGATGGCACGGGCCATCGCGATCGGGCTGTCGCACCCCTTCGGCGTGGGGAACGCCTACTTCCGCATCGGCGTCGGCGCACCGCGCTGGGTCGATAGTGTGCCCTTCGGCTGTTTCCGCCGCGAGCTGTTCGATCGCATCGGATTGTTCGACGAAGACTTGATCCGCAACCAGGATGACGAGTTCAATCTCCGGCTGATCAAGTATGGCGGCCGCATTCTGCTGCTCCCGGACGTCATCTCGTACTACTTCGCCCGCCGGTCGCTGCCGGACCTCGCGCGCATGTATTACCAGTACGGTTATTACAAACCGCTCGTCGCCAGGAAGGTGGACGGTGTGATGACGTGGCGGCAGCTCGTCCCCGGCCTGTTTGTCCTCACGCTGATTGGCACGATCGTGCTCGCTCCCGTGCTCCTGGTACGCCGCGTCGGGATCGCCGTCGCGGCCACGTACATCGCGACGCTGTTGGCCTGCGTAGTCGGCGCCGTGCGACGCCACGGTTGGCGCTGCGCACTGGCGCTCGCAGCCGTGTTCCCGACCATCCACTTCAGTTACGGCTTCGGCTCGCTGCGTGGTGCGTTCGATCACCTGGTGCAGCGACGCGCGGCACGCCGCGACCCGACCGTGGTCCCGCTCTCGCGATGACTTCGTCCCGTGTTTTCGACCCGCTGGCTCCGGCGACGAGCGCGCGCCCGGAATTGGCGACGTTCACCTACCACGACGTTACCGACGATCCGTCCGATTCGGGATTCCAGCGGCTCGCCGCCATGCGGTACAAGCTGAGTCGTACCGCGTTCGCCCGGCATTTGGATGCGATCGGGATAGGCGGCCCGCCGTCCCGCATCGTCGATGTGAACCTCGCGATCCCCGGTCGCCACCGCTTGCTCACGTTCGACGATGGCGGCCAGAGCGCCGTGGCCGAGGCCGACGAGATCGCGCGCCGTGGGTGGCTGGGACACTTCTTCGTCGTCACACGTTTGATCGGCACGCGACGCTTCCTCACGGTTTCAGAGGTGCGCTACCTGCGCAGCTGCGGCCATGTGATCGGGAGCCACTCGCACACTCATCCCGACATCTTTCGCGAACAGCCGCGCACCCGGATGGACGACGAGTGGCGCGTGAGTGGCGACATTCTCGCGCAAATCCTGGGCGAGCCTTGTGCCGCCGCATCGGTGCCGGGAGGCGACATCTCTCCGGCGGTCCTGGACTCCGCCGCCGACGTCGGGCTGCGCGACCTGTTGGATCCTCGGCCGCTACGCCCCGACGACCGCGACGCCGCTCGAGCAGGTCGCCGCGCTGGCCCAATTTCGGGGTTGGCGCGGTGCGCTGCTGGTGCGGCGCCTCAAAGACCTCGCGCGTGCGAGTCTGCCGATGTTGTACCGGCATTATGTGCGGACCCAGACGCGCGAGTTCGTCGGGGGGACGGGGGGGATGGACTGACGTGATCACCGTCCGGAACGCGGCTCCCGCCGAATGGCGCGACTGGGACCTCATGGTGGCGCGTTTCCCCCACTCCCGCATCGTCCACCAGCGCGCGTGGATCGAGTGGCTGGAGGCGTGCGGCTGCGGCTCGCCGTTGTGTCTCATCATCGAGCGCGACGGGGAGATCATCGGCGCGAGCCCCGGGCTGTTGGCCCGCGTGGGACCGCTGCGTCTCTACGGATCGCCGCTCCCCGGATGGCAGACCCCCATGATGGGACCCGTGTTCGATCCAGACCGAGTAGACGCGCGCGAATTGATCCGCGCGCTCCTCTCGTTCCTCGAGGCTCGCCACGGTATCCACCATGTGGAACTGTTGAGCGACAGCCTCGATGGCGCGGCCATGCGGCATCTGGGGTTCCGCGCCGAGCCGGTCCCCACCTATCGCGCCCGCCTCTATCCCGGCGAGACCGATCGCGGCTTTACCGCACTCAAGGATAGCGCGCGTCGCAACATCCGCCGGGCGGCAAAGCTCGGACTGGTGGCTCGCATCGAAGAGCAGGAGAGCTTCGTCGCGGAGCACTACGACCAGCTCCGCGAAGTATTTGTGCGGGGCGGCAACACCGTGTCGTTCGGCGAAGAGCGGGTCGGGGAATTCTTCCGGCGCATGCGGGCCGCTGGCAAGCTGCTCGCGGTTTCGGTTTCCCTCCCGGACGGGGTCAGCATCGCCAGCGGATTGTTCACGGCAGACAGCCGTGAGCTCCTGCTGTGGTCCTGGGCCCATCGCACGGCATACCGCTGGTTTCGGCCGACTGAACTCATGACGTGGACCGTCATGCAGCGTGCCATGGCTGCCGGGTGCGTCACGTTCGACCTGATGGGGCTTGGGGACTTCAAGACGAAGTTCGGCGCCGAGCTGGACACGACGAAGCAGCGTTGGGTACGCAGCCGTTACCGCTGGCTCACGTCGGCGCGCGATCTCGCCGAACGGGGCTATCGCTGGCAGCAGGGCGTCCGCGGGCGTCTCGCGCGGCTCCGGAGGTTCGGCTGGGGCCAGGCGGACGAACCCGAGCGCGTGGAAAGTCCGGCATGATGCGCGTCTTGATGATCACAACCGAGTGGCCCTGGGTCCCGTGGGGGACCGCGCAGTTCATCGCGCGCCAGGCCGCGTTTCTCCGAGCGGCCGGCGTCGAGGTGGAGGTGTTTGCGTTCCAGGGCGAGGGCAACCCTCTCAACTACGCCGTGGCGTGGTACCAGGCGCGGCGCCGGCTGACGCGAGAGCACTTCGACCTGGTGCATGCGCAATTCGGTCAATGCGCTCTGCTTGCGCTGCCCAAGCGGATGCCGCTCGTCATCACCTACCGGGGCGACGATCTGCAGGGGATTCTGGACAACCGGCACGGCCACATGACACTGGCCGGCCGTTTGCTGCGGCGCTTCTCCCGCTGGGCTGCCCACCACGCTGACGCCGTTATCGTCGTCTCCGAGCACATGCAGCGCTATCTGCAAAACGGCACGCCGATCCATGTGGTGCCGTCAGGAATCGATTTCGAGTTGTTCCGTCCGCAGCCGCGGGTCAGCGCCCGCGAGCGGCTGGGACTGCCCCAGGGCGAGCGCCTCGTCCTCTTCGTCGGCAATCCAGAGCTTGCCCGGAAGCGCTATGGGCTGGCGTCCCGCGCGGTCGCGCTGCTCCCGGCTGCTCCGCCTACCCGCCTCATTGTCGGCTGGCACGTGCCGCATGTGCAGATGCCGGATTACATGGCGGCCTGCGACGCGCTGGTCTTCACCTCGGCCCAGGAAGGCTCGCCCAACGCCGTCAAGGAAGCGCTCGCCTGCGACCTTCCAGTCGTGTCCGTCGCGGTGGGCGACGTCGCCGAGCGGCTCCAGGGTGTTGCCGGCTGCGAGCTGTGCGCGGACGACCGGCCCGAAACCATCGCGGCGGCGCTGGGGCGTGTGCTCGAGCGCGGCGGGCGCG
>Ga0209157_1002644_pt1 | contig 14146 bp, 7 predicted proteins | sample GraSoiAngelo_135_FD_185892 | JGI IMG/M metagenome (GOLD analysis project Ga0209157, IMG submission 185892) | Grasslands soil microbial communities from the Angelo Coastal Reserve, California, USA - 14_0929_05_40cm (SPAdes) (version 2) | ecosystem: Environmental > Terrestrial > Soil > Grasslands ... | reverse complement strand
GTATGTCGCGACGTTCGGCCCAACGGTGGCGATCTCCACGAACGTCGCGCACCCCGCTGCCGCGCACCGCTCGATGCGGAACCCGTCCTCGTTACTGCTGAGGTCCTGCCACGCCAGATTGATCTGGCTCCCGGAGACCGCCGTCGCGGTCAGGTTGGCGGGTGCCGGCAGCGGGATCACCGCCGTCGCGGTGTTCGAGTACACCGAAGTCCCGGTCGCCGTGTAGGCCCGGACCCGATAGCTGTGGCTGGTCCCGGAGGCCGGAGAGAAGTGTTGATAGGTGGTCACATTGGCCCCCACTGTGGCAATCTCTCCGAACGCCGTGCACCCTGCTCCGGCGCAGTACTCGATCCGGAACCCGTCCTCATCGGTCGCATTGTCCGTCCAGGCGAGATCGATCTCCGTCCCCGAGACCGCCGTCGCCGTCAGGCTCGTCGGCGCCACCGGCACCACCGCCACGTTCGAATAACCCGAATTCCCGACCGCATTGTAGGCCCGCACCCGGTAGTTGTAGCCGGTCCCGGCGGTCAATCCCGTGTTCGCGTATGTCGCGACGTTCGGCCCAACGGTGGCGATCTCCACGAACGTCGCGCACCCCGCTGCCGCGCACCGCTCGATGCGGAACCCGTCCTCGTTACTGCTGAGGTCCTGCCACGCCAGATTGATCTGGGTGCCGGAGACCGCGGTGGCAGTCAGTGTGCTCGGCGCCGGCAGCGACGTGGCGGCGGTGGCGGTGTTCGAGTACACCGAGGTTCCGGTCGCCGTAACGGCCCGCACGCGATAGCTGTAACTCGTCCCGCCGGTGAGTGAGGAGCTTTGGTAGGCAGTCACGTTGGGCCCCACCATGGCAATCTGCGAGAACGCTGTGCACGCCACTCCGGCGCAGTACTCGATCCAGTACCCATCCTCGTCGGTAGCGTTGTCGGCCCAGGCGAGATCGATCTCCGTCCCGGAGACTGCGGGCGTCGCCGTCAGGCTGGTGGGCGCGACCGGTACTACCGCCACGTTCGAATAGCCCGAATTCCCCGCCGCGTTGTAGGCCCGCACCCGGTAGCTGTACCCGGTCCCCGCGGTCAATCCGGTGTTCGCGTACGCCGTGACGTTCGGCCCCACGGTGGCGATCTCCGCGAAGGTGGCGCATGCTGCCCCCGCACACCGCTCGATCCGGAACCCATCCTCATTACTGATGTTGTCCTGCCACGCCAGATTGATCTGACTGCCGGAGACCGCGGTGGCGGTGAGTGCGCCCACCGGCGGCAGGGGCGGGACCGCGGTCGCGGTGTTCGAGTAGTCTGAAGCTGAGTAATCCGAGGTTCCCGCGGCCGTGTAGGCCCGGACCCGATAGCTGTAGCTCGTCCCTGCGGCGAGGGACGAGTTCTGATAGGAGGTCGCGTTGGCGCCGACCGTTGCGATCTCCAGGAAGTCGCTGCAGGTCAGCCCCTGACACCGCTCGATCCGGAACCCGTCCTCATCGGGCGCATTGTCGGTCCAGGCGAGATCGATCTGGCTACCCGAGACCGGCGTCGCCGTCAGAGTCGTAGGCGCCACGGGCACCACCGCCGTGTTCGTATACGCCGAGGTTCCGGCCCCATTGTAGGCCCGCACGCGATAGCTGTAACCGGTCCCCCCCGTCAGACCGGTGTTCTGATACGTGGTCGCGTTGGCGCTGACCGTGGCGATCTCCAGGAACGCCGTGCACCCCGCCCCACCACAGCGCTCGATCCGGAACCCATCCTCACTGCTTGAGTTGTCGAACCACACGAGATTGATCTGCGTCCCTGATATCCCCATCGCCGTGAGACGTGTCGGCGCGGCCGGCACCGTCGCCGGCGTCGCGGAGACCGCGTTCGAGGGACCCGAGCTGCCACCCACGTTGTAGGCCCGGACCCGGTAGGTGTAACTGGTGCCGACGGTCAGACCGATGTTCTGATAAGTGGTGACGTTGGCCCCGAGCGTGGCGATTTCCAGGAAGCTGGTGCAGCCCACCACCTGACACCGATCGATCTTGAAACCATCCTCGTTCGTCGCATTGTCCGTCCAAGCGAGATCGATCTCTGTCCCGGAGACGGGCGTCGCCGTAAGGCCCGATGGCGCCGCCGGCGCTAGCGGCGGTGTGGCCGACGCCGGGTTCGAGTAGTCCGACGTAGCTGCCGCAGTGTAGGCCCGGACGCGATAGCCATAACTCGTCCCCGCGATCAGGCCGGTGTTCTGATAGGTGGTCACGCCAGCCCCGACCGTGGCAATCTCCAAAAAATTGCTGCAGCCCACGCCGCTGCACCGCTCGAGCCGGTAGCCAACCTCGTTGGTAGCGTTGTCGGTCCACGCCAGATTGATCTGCGTCCCCGAGACCGCTGTCGCCGTCAACCCGTTCGGCGCCACTGGTACAATCGCCGTGTTCGAGTAACCCGAGTTGCCCGCCACGTTGTAGGCCCGCACCTGGTAGCTGTAACCGGTCCCGGCGGTCAAGCCAGCGTTCGCGTACAGCGTGACGTTCGGGCCGACGGTCGCGATCTCCGTGAAGGCAGTGCACCCCGCCCCCAGGCAGCGCTCGATCCGGAAGCCATCCTCGTTGGTGGCGTTGTCGACCCACGCCAGATCAATCCGGCTTGAGGAGAGTGCGGTCGCCGTCAGGTTCGTGGGGGCCGGCGGCAGACTTGCATAAGCAGCCGTAAGCGATAGTCCCGAATACGCAGCCGTCCCGTGCAGCATGATGTACCAAGCGCCTGCCGGGGGACTCGAGAAGCTGCATTGGTTCGGGTTGCCGCTCGTGGACGCGCAGAAGTCCGGCGTCGACGACGCCGGCAGGCTCCCGAACCGCACGTACAGATTGGCGTCGCCGGTCCCGCCAGCGATCCCGACGGTGAGCTGATTCTGGCCCGCGGGGACTTGGATCGCGAAGTAACGTTGGCTGCCCGCCCCACCCGCGAGGCCGCTCATCGCAACGCCGTTTTGGAGCGGCGGCGGTGTGCCGACCACCCGGATCGACTTGGCGTCGCTCGCCCGCCCCGAGGGCTCCCAACCATTGGTCGCTCGCACCCGCACGTTGTAGGTGCCGGTATCAGTGACCGTGACGGTGGTAAAGGTGTCGGTAACGTCCTTCGACGCGGCACTCGCGAAAGCCGGGTTCTTGTCCCATTCGACCCGGTAGCCCTGGGCGCTCACCACGCGAGCCCAGCGCGCGGCGAAGGTCATCCCCGCCGTCGGGGGACCCAAGTCGGCGACACTGTCGGAGCGAAATGACCGGAAGGTGATCGCGGCACTCGTGTTCTGGCCCGCCACCACCTGCACGCCGGGCGTCTGTCCGAAGTAGTCGACCTCGCTGGCCACCAGCCCTTCCACTACCACGGTGTACCCACCGGGCGGGAGGCCGTCCACCGTGCCGCTGAAGCCCGAGGGTCCGGCGGTGAGGTTGAGCGTCTTATTGGTCTGACCGAGGACCCGGACGCGGGCAGCGTCGAGGCGCCCCTGGAGCGACAGCAGCGGCGGTCGAGGCGTCTCGGTCGCCGCCGGCGCCAGGGCGTCCGTTATGATCCGCAAGGTGATCGCGCCCGTCGTCGGCGGCGCGACAGCGTTCTTGTCGCACCCGACGACGACGGCAGCGGCGCACACCGCGCCGAGGACGATCCCGCGCGTCACGCTTGCCTACGGGTTGGGGATGTTGATGGTGATGCCACCGGTACTCGGCGGCGTACCCCCCCCGCCCCCCCCACCCCCGCCCTTGCCGCCAAGCACCGCGGCCGCAACGCCAGCACCCACCGCCCCCAACACCGCGATGGCCCACGGGAAATGTCCCTTCTTCGTCGCCGCGATCGGCTGCCGGGCCGGGACAGCGAGCTGCTCGGTGACACCCGCCACAAGGGCGAACGTGCTGTCGTATCGCACCGTGCCCGCGGTCGTCACGACCAGACGGTATCTCCCCTCCGGCCCCGCGAACGTGAGTGGGAGCGCCGAGTTCTTCGCGAGCTCCGGCCAGTGCCACGCTTCCGGTGGGGTGACCTGCGCCGTCGCCCCGGCATACGCCGGAGCCGTCAGCTTGATCGCACCGTACCGATGACGCTCCGCGCCCGCCACCTCCACGGGCGAGCGCACCGAATGGGCGGCGATGTTCGCGCGCGCGCGGGCGAGGAGATCCGACGCACCGGCGACAGCTACGGCGGTCGTATCGGCCGTAACAACTGCGACCAAGGCGCCGTCCGCCGCGACCAGCACGCCCCCGGGGACTGCACCGGGCACCGAGCCCTTGAGGCGTAGAACGCCATGTTGCCGATCGGCCCAACTCACGGCGATCGGCGCGTCGCCCGGCACGCGACAGCTGCCAAGACCGAAACCCCAGGCGTTCTGGCCCTCCGCAAGTGCCGGGGATACTGTGAGCGAGTCTGCACGGGCGCTGGGAAGTTTGAGGACAGCCAGGTCCCGACTCACATCGTAGGCCGCGACTGTTGGACCGGCGTCGGCGACGGCATTCCCCCGCAGCGTTATGCGCTCTGCTCCACGGATCGCGCGGTACGTCGTGAGCAAGAGCGCACCCCCCACCACCGCGCCGTCCCCACACTCGGGCTCCGGCAATCCGAACCGTGTCACCAGCAGGGGAGCGACTCGTGCGGCGACGCGCCCACGGATGGCGGGTGAGAGACCGCCGACGGGCGCCTCCGCCTCGAGCGCGAACACGAGCACCGTGGTGATCCCAGGCAACACCTCGCGCGTGATCTTGGCGGGCCGGTACCCCGACGCCCGGGCCTCGATCTCATAGCTCCCCGCGGGAAGCGAGAGCCTGGGACTCAGCACGCCGCGACCCGTGACGGTCGCGGTCAGCGACGCCGGGGTCCCGTCCGAAGGCACCTCGATGCGTCCCGGACCGGAGCCGGGATCGGTGGACGGCCACACCCACTCCGTGCGGACGCGCGCGTCCTCCGGCCCGGCAGGCGTCGTCGCGCGCGCGCTGTGGAACTCCGCGATGACCGGCGAAAGCAGGTTGAGCGTGTCCAGCTTCAACTCTGTCCCGAAGCGGACGGCCCAGCGGATCCAGGCGCGCGCGCCGGCCTCGTCTCCCTGCTCATACAGGATCTGGGCCAGGTACTGGACGCCGAGTGCCCACAGCGAGTCGCGCGGCCCGGCCTTGGGGTCGACCCCGCGGCGCAGCAGCGGGAGCGCTCGCTGAGGATCGAAGTCGTTGTAGGCGCCGATCCCCTCTCGGATCAGTGCCGGGCCCTGCTGGGCAGCGGCCCCGGCCGGAGCGGTCATGACCGCGCAGACCGCGGTGATGGCGACGATCCACTGCTTCGGTCCTGTCATGGGCCTCCCTCCAACCGGATGTGCACTGTGACTGTGTCACCAGGCCGCGGCGTCACGGTGGTGTCCTTACGGGTGTAGCCCGCACGCACCGGCAGCACACTGATGAGATGCGAACTGCCCCCCGTCACGCCCTGGACCAGCGTGCGCCGCTCTCCGAAGTCGTTTTTGTCGATCAGGATGCGCGCTGGCGGTTGCACCTGGATCCGCAACACCGCCTCCTTTGGGGAGGTCGCGGTCGGTTCTGGCGCGACGGACGCCGGCGGGGCGACGGGCGTGGCCACCACCCAGCGCGCCAATTGATCACCCGCATCGGTCCAGAGCGTATCGGCCCAGGGCTCGAATCCGGGCTTCGTAACGGTGATCAGGTGGCGCCCCGGGGAGCGCAGCAGTAAGACGGAGTCGTGGACCTGCTGGCCATCGACGGCTATGGTCGCGCCTCCCGAAACACCTCGCAGGAAGAGGCGAGCGTCCCGCAGCGTGCGCCGGGCAGGCTGCGAGGCAGGCTTCGGCGTGCGGATGGAGTCCAGCGCAGCCGGGGCGATGAAGGTGGTGCCCGACGCCGCGATAGGAGGCGGCGGCACCGCCCGCGAGACCGTCGCGCTGTCCACGGGAGGGATGAGTGGTACCGCCGTGGATTCGCGGGGCAGACCCGTCCCAACCCCTCCTGGCCGCTGTTCGGAGCGCGACTCCGCCTCTCGCCGCTGCCACACTAGCGTCAACGTCCCGATGAGGCCGAGCGCCGCCACGCCGCCCAGGACGATCTTGCGTCGGCTGCGGTGCGGCGGCCTGGCGCGGGGGCGGCGCGTCGGGGGCGTCGGGGCGGGCGGGGCCGGCGGGGGCAGCGTGGCAGGGGACGACGGCGGCGACGCCGCACCGTGCTGACTCGCCGGCTGCACGATCGCCCCTCCTTGGGCAACGGCGGCGAAGGCGGCGGCGAACTCGGTGACGGAGGGAAACCGATCCTCCGGAGTTTTCGCCAGCGCACGCTCGACAACGTGGGCCAGCCCTGCCGGCAGCCCCGGTTGGAGCACATCGAGTGGCGGAGGTGGATCGAAACAGTGTTGCTTGATGATATCAACAGTGGTCAACCCGCTGAACGGGAGGTGGCCGCTCAGCATCTGGTACGCCATGACGCCGAGGGAGTACTGGTCGGATGCACCGGTGACGGATTTCTTCCCGGCGCACTGCTCGGGCGAGATGTAGTACGGGGTTCCGATGATCGCTTCCGAGCTGGTCAGCGACTGCAGGCCGATCGCCTTGGCGATTCCGAAGTCGGTGACCGTGATCCAGCCCCGGCGGTCCACCATCACGTTGGCAGGCTTGACGTCCCGATGGATGATGCTGTGCTCGTGAGCGAACTCGAGCGCCTCGGCGACTTGGGTGAGGATCGCAGCCGAGCGATCGGGCGGGATCGATTGCTCGCGCTCGAGCAAATCCGCCAGCGACTCGCCTGCGACGTACTTCATGGCGAACCAGAACAGCTTCCCGCTCTTCGAGATCCGGTAAATGGGGACGATGTGGGGGTGATCGAGCGTGGCAGCGGTGCGCGCCTCGCGCTTGAAGCGCTCGATCAACCCGGGCCCGAAGGTCAATTCCGGTGGCAGCACCTTGATGGCAACTTTGCGGTCGAGCTGGAGATCGCGCGCCAGGAAGACCACCGCCATGCCGCCGCGTCCGATGAGGCGCTCGATGACGAAGTCGCCCTTCAGCTCGTCGGCGAGCTTCGCCTCGAGCTCAGGATCACGTTGGACCGGCTGGCTGCCTTGCGCGGTGTCTCCTGACACGTCGGCGCCGCAGGCGAAACAGTAGCGACTGTCCTGGGGGATCGGGGTGGCACAGCGGTAGCAGTTCATGCTGAGCGCGCGGCTTGAGTTGCGGCTACGCGCGCACCAGGGCCGCGCCGAGCGGAACAGCGTTCGGTGGCGTGGAACCCTGAACCAAGGGAGGCGAGAGCGGGGCGCGTCGCCGCCATAACCGTCCTATGGCCGGCAAGAAAAAAACCGGCCGAGCGAGTCTCCTCACTCAGTCGGGTTCGCGATTCGCTCCCCTCGAGGCATAGGCGAGCCGCACGACAGCGCCTCGGGGTTCACAGCATCTGAGGTGCGTTGCAATATGCTCCCAACGGGATGCGCCGCAAGTAGGCTGTTGCATCGATCCGACAAGGCGAGACATCCTTCAACGAAGCAATGAGTTGCGACCAGGCTCTAGAGGGTCAGCCTAGCGCCAGCGGAAGATTTTGAGCGCCACCCCGAGGCTCACGGCGCCCCAGCCCGCGACGATCGCGAGCGGGACTCCGAGCCGCACCAGGCCGGTCCCATCGATCATCACCGCGCGGAGCGCGTCATTGAGGGCAGTGAGTGGCAGCGCTTTCACGAACGGCTGCATCGCATCCGGGAAGCGAGAGTAGGAGAAGAAGGTTCCCGAGAGGATCCACATCGGGAGCATCACCAAGTTCATCAGTCCCGACACGGCCTCGATAGTGCGCGCCCGGCTCGCCACCAGCATCCCCAGGCCGGCGAACGACAGCGCGCCCAGCACGGTGATGAGCGCCAGCGCGCCGAACGACCCCCGCACCCCAACGCCGAACATCAGCCAGCCGAAGCCGACGAGCGCGGCGATCTCGAGAAACAGGAACAGCAGGCGGGAGAGGATGAACGACAGGAGATAGTGGCTGCGTCGCATCGGCGTCGCCATGAAGCGCTTGAGCAGCTTCTTGGTGCGCGCCTGGACCACGGAAAAGCCCACGCCCCACAGCCCGCTGCCCATGAGGTTCATGCCGAGCAGCCCGGGGATGAGGAAGTCGATGTAGCGCGAGCCTGGCTCGGTGACCCGCTCGTCACGCACGCTCTCGACGTCGGGACGGCCGCGGGCCCGCTGTAGCGCCTCATCCGCCTCGAGCCGCGCCAACCGGCTCTCCGTGCGGGTGGAGTCGTAGCGGTAGACGAGCGGGTCGCCGGGCACGACGAGCAGCGCGATGCGCCCGGTGCGGAACTGGGTCCGCGCCTCACCCGAATCGAGCACGGCGGCCGCGAGCGCCGGCGAGCGATCGAGCGCCGCGGCGATGACGCTGTCCCCCGGCGCGCGGAGCACCCCGATCTTCAGCTCGCCGGGGCCGCGGTTCCGGAAGGCGATGCCGAGCGCGAACGCCAGCACGAGCGGGAACCCGAAGACCCAAAAAATCGCCTCGGGCTCGCGGTAGAACTCGCGCATGCGCGCCAGCGTGAGCTGAACGAGCGGGCGATCACGCATCGCGCAGCTGCCGGCCGGTGAGCGACACGAACACGTCCTCGAGCGTGGCGTGGTGGGTGGCGAGCATCGAGAGCTCGGCGCCGCGTCGCTCGAGCAGCCCGAGCAGCGCCGGCACGGCTAGGTGCACGGCGGCGACGGTGAGCGCCGTGCGATCCGGGCCCGGGCGCACGGCCTGAACACCGGGCAGCGCCGCGAGCTCCTCCGGCGCCGGAACGCGACCGGCCCCGTCCACAAGGGCGAACTCGACCACGTGCTCCGCGCCGAGCGACGCGATCAGCTCCCGCGGCGTGCCCAGGGCGATCACCTTGCCGTGATCCATGATCGCCACCCGGTCGCACAGCCGCTCCGCCTCCTCCATATAATGGGTGGTGAGGAGCACGGTGCCGCCCGCGGCGCGAAACCGCCGGATCACCTCCCACAGCTGGCGGCGCGATTGTGGATCGAGCCCGGTCGTCGGCTCGTCGAGGAACAGCAGCTCGGGCCGGCTCACCAGTGCGCACGCCACGGCCAGTCGCTGCTTCTGCCCGCCCGACAGCTTCCCGACCCACGCCCCGCGCTTCTCCTCAAGCTCGACGAGCGCGAGCACCTCGTCCACGCTGTGGGAGCTCGTGTAGAAGCTGCGAAACAGCCGCACCGTCTCCGCGACCGTCAGCTTGTCCGCGAGCTGGGTCTCCTGCAGCTGGATGCCGAGCCGCTCGCGCAGCGCGCGGTCGGCCGCGCCGCCCGCGCCGCCCCCGCCCCACCGCATTCCGAGCAGCTCCACGTCCCCCGCGTCCGGCTCGGTGAGCCCCTCGAGAATCTCGATCGTGGTAGTCTTGCCGGCGCCGTTGGGACCGAGCAGTCCAAAGCATTCACCGGCCGCGACGGTGAGCTCGAGCCCGGCGACCGCGACCACGTCCGCGTAGCGCTTGACGAGGCCGCTGCAGCGGATCGCCGCCACGCTCAGTGCGGTGGGCCGGGCGGCTGCGTCGGCTCCGGCGTCATCGCCTGCTTGAGCGCTTGGTCGAGCTGCATCCGCAAACTGTTCACGCCGTCCGTGAGCCCGCGGATCTTCATGTGGATCCCGCCCCCCCGCCCCGCCATCACCGACATCGCCCCCGCCACGTCGGCAATGGTCCCGATGCCGGAGGTGAGCGCGCGCTGGCGCAGCTGCGAGAGCTGCCGGGCGATCGACTCGCAGAGGTTGTCGATGAACGTCGCCTTGGCGGCGCGGTTCGAGTCGAGCTCGGCGACGAGCTTGGCGACGTGCTCAACCACCGTTTGAAACTGCCGGATCTCGCCGGCGCGGCGTTGCTGGTCCGCGGTGAGCTTCGCAACCATGGGAACTCCTCAGTCCGGCGCGGCGATCGCTTCGGTCAGGACGCGCCCGTCCAGCGGCTCGGCCGGCGTGAGGCCGAGTAGCCGTGCAAGCGTGGGCGCGATGTCGACGGTGTTCACCCGCTCCCCATACACGCCGCCGCGGATGGCGCGTCCCCAGAAGATGAGCGGCACGTGTGCGTCGAGGTCGCTCGGCTGGCCGTGCGTCGCGGTGGCAGGGAGGTTGAGATACACCCAGATCGAGTAAGGCCTGAGCGTCGCGACGAGCTCCACGCCGGCGTTCAAGGGCACCTGGTGCAGCCAGCGGCGCACCACCGCATCGCTGGTGTCCTTGCCGGCCAAGTCGGCCGGTCGGTCGACCCGCGCCACGCCGGGGACCGCCCGCAGACGGGCTGCCACGTCCGCGACCACGCTATCCACGTTCACCCCCTGTCCGGCGAGCTCACCACGGCGCGGCAGCAGCACCATGCCGCTCTCGAAGGCGAGCCACGCGCCGCCGCCGGCGCGCTGGTCGAGCTGCGCGTTGACGGCGGCGATCATGCTGTCCACGTTGACCCGCTGCGCGTCCCGGTGACCTTCCGCGCGCGAGCGCTCGGGGAACGGCGTGACGCCGTGGTCGGCGGTGAGCACGATCAAGACGTTACCGGACCCGTAGCGCACGAACAGCTGCTGCAGGAATAGTCCCAGGGAGCGGTCGAGCCGCAGCACCTGGTCGTGGATCTCGCGCGAGTCGGGGCCGTAAGCGTGGCCCACGTAGTCGGTGGTGGACAGGCTCACCGAGAGGAGATCGACCGCGCCGCGGCTCCCCAGGGCCAGCGCCCGCACCCCCTCGAGCGCGAAGGCGAGCGTGAGCGAGTCCATCGATGGAACCCCGAGGTACGCAAGCGCAGCCTGTGCGCTGTCGGGCGACAGCTGGTGCGGGAACGTGAAGTCCTTGCCGTCGTGCTCGTACGGCTCGCTGTCGGGCTCGGGATAGGCGCGGGCCGGCAAGAGGAGGTTCCATGTCGCGCCGGCGGCCCGGAAAGGGAGGCGCCGGCCATTGAAGGCGCGCACCCAGTCGGGGAGCGAGTCGGCGTAATAGCGACTCGTGGTGAAGTAGCCTCCAACGTACCAGTAGACCTGCTGCTTCGCCCGGCCGATCGGCAGGATCGCCCCTCGGTCCTTCCCCGATACCGAGAGGGCACGCGCGCCCGGCTCAGCCGCCTTGAGCCAGTCGAAGAACGCGGTCCCGCGAAACCGGGTCGGCGCAGCGCCCGGCCCGGTGACGCCGACGAGCGGCGCCGCAGAGTCCAGGACGCCGGCTGCGTTGCGGACGATGCCGGTGTGCGCGGGCCACCGCCCGGAGAGAATCGTGGCGTGACCGGGCGCTGTCTCCGTGACGGCGTGATCCTGGTAGGCGTCCGCGAAGACGGCGCCTCGCTTCAGGAGCAACCCGAGCCCGCCCGTGAGCTGAGCCCGATAGCGGTCGAGATAGTCGGCCCGCAACTGGTCGACGGTGATGACCACGACGAGCCGGGGGCGGGGCGCCGGGGCGGTCCCCAGCAGCCCCAGGAACAGCAGCAGCGGAGCGTTCATGTGCACAAAAGTAACGAAGGTCAAGCCGCTTGGGCGGTGGCGGGCACGGGCTCGCTGCGGGGCACACGTGTCGCCATGAGCAACGCCAGCGCGATGATCGCGCTGCACGCGAAGAAGGGCACGTTCCGGCCGAGATGCTGATACGCGATCCCGGCCCACACCGGACCGATCACGCTCGCCACGCCGCGCAGCGCCTGCTGCACACCCATCATGAGCCCAAACTCGTGCTTGCCAGCGCGATGGCTCACCAACGCCGAGTTGGCGGGAAACAGCAGCGCGGTTCCGAGCGGCAACAGCACCTGGTACAGCAGAAACACGGGGACCGACCCGGCCAGCGGCAGCAGGCCGTAGCCGAGGCCGTAGAGCACGGCACCCAGCCGCATCGTACGGACCTCGCCCAGCCGGTCGTTGACCCAGCCGACGGCGAAGGCACGCATCAACACGCCCACGCCGCCGAAGATCAGGAAGAAGTACCCGATGTTCCGCTCCGTGATGCCGAACTTCTCGGAGAGGTACAACGCGAACACGGGCGGCGTCGCGTTGTAGGCCAGCATCGCGACCGCGTAGATCCAGATGAGGTGCGCCGCGGGCCGGCCGGGATGCCGGACGACCTCCCACAGCGCCTCGCGCACCGGCCGCGGCTCGGGAGGCGGCACCTGGCGACCGCTCTCGGTGGTGACGTGGGAGGCGAGCGCGCGCGATTCGGGGAGCCACTTCCAGGCGAACATCACGTTGACCCCACACAACCCGGCCGCGACCAGGCCCGGCGCCATCTCACCCCAGCGCGCCGCGAATGAACCCAGCGCCGGCCCCACGATGACGCCGAAGCTGGTGGCCGCGGACAGCCACCCGAGCGCCTTGGCCCGCTCGTGCGGCGCCATCGTGTCCGCGACGTACGCCTGCGCGACGCCTGTCGTCCCGCCGCCCAGCCCTTGGACGAAGCGCGACACGAACAGCAGCCACAGCGAGCCCGCAAATCCGAAAATCACGTACGCGATCGCCGAGGCCGACAGGCCCACGAGCAGCGCGGGGCGGCGGCCGTAGCGGTCGGAGACGCGTCCCCAGACCGGCGATGAGGCCAGCTGGGCGATCGGGAACGACGCGCTCAGGAGCCCGATGGTCGACGGGTCCGCGTGCAACCGCAGGGCGTACAGCGGGAGCAGCGGTACGACCATCATCAGGCCGATCATGTCGACGAACGCGACGGCCATCAGCACCGACATCCGCTTCATCGTCTCGCTCCGAGCCCGAGGACCACGGCGCTCACGACCATCAAGATCACGCCGAACGCCGCCGCTACGCCCAGCTCGGAGACACGGAGACTCGACATGATCTCGATGGAGATGGGGCGGTTGTCATACGTGTAGAGCACGATGGACGTCACGAAGTCGCCGAGCGCAGTCACAAACGCCAGGCTCGCGCCGGCTGCGAGCGCCGGCCTCAAGAGCGGCAGCGTCACGCGCCGGAAGGTGGCCCATCGGCCGGCGCCGAGGCTCGCCGCGGCCTCTGCGAACGCCGGATCGAGCTGCCGGTACCCGGCGAGCACCGCGCGCCCCGTGACCGGGAGGTTCCGCACCACATAGGCGAGCGGCAGCAGGATGACGGTCCCGACGAGGATCCAGCGCAACGTGAGCGGGCTGGAGACGCTGAACGTGGCCGCGAGCGCGATCGCGAACACGGTGCCCGGGAGGGCCCAGGGGAGTGCCACGAGTGCTTCGATCGGTCCGCGGAACTGCCCCCCCCGCTCCCCCCGGCCCCCCGGTCCGCGCCGGCCGACGAGCGCCCCCGCGGCGAGCGCGAGCAGCAGCGCGGCGAGCGTGCTCACGGCCGCCATCCACAGCGAGTTCACGAGCGGCCGCAACCGCTCCGGCTCGCCGAACAGCCGCTGGTAGTTCACGAGGCTCAGGACCGGCGGCACGGCCTCGGTCGTCCAGCTGCCGTACGGCACGAGCGACACGAGGGCGAGCGTGAGATGCGGCAGCAGCAACAGGGTCGCGAACAGCCACCCCGCCGCCGTCGCAAGCCCCCGCACGCCCGGACGACGGATGGCGCGACGGCGCGGCGCGGTGCCCTTGCCGAGCGCGGTGAGCAGGTCGTCGCCCTCGGTGCGGCGCAGCACGGCGAGGCCCACGACGGCGACCAGCGCGAGCGCCACGGTCTCCACCATCGCGAGCGGCAGCTCGCCGTTCAGTTTCGTCGCCACGATCTGGGTCGTCATAACCCGGAACCCGCCGCCGAACACGTACGGGGCGCTGAAAGAGCCGAGGGCAGTCATGAAGACGAGCAGCGCGGCGCCCGCGAGCGCGGGCCGCAGCAAGGGGAGCGTCACGCGCGAGAGCACCTGCCAGCGTCCGGCGCCGAGCGCTTGCGCCGCCTCGAACAGCGACGCGTCGAGCTTGGCGAGCCCCGCCCGCGTGAACAGGTAGAAATACACGTACATCGAGTAGGCGTGCACGAGCAGGATCGCGCCCGCCCCTTGCAGCCGCCATGGCGCCCCGTTCAGGCCGAAGACCGCCTGCACCGCACGCGCTACAAACCCCGACTCCCCATAGAGAAAGAGGAACGCGATCACGCCGACGAAGGGCGGCAGCACCGCCGGGAGCGCGACCAGCGAGCCGAGGGTTTTTCGGCCGGGGAAGTCGAGCCACTCGAAGAGGAGCGCGAGCGGCACACCGATCGCCGCCGCCAGCACGACGCTCGCAAGCGAGACCCA
>Ga0209157_1002642_pt1 | contig 14148 bp, 17 predicted proteins | sample GraSoiAngelo_135_FD_185892 | JGI IMG/M metagenome (GOLD analysis project Ga0209157, IMG submission 185892) | Grasslands soil microbial communities from the Angelo Coastal Reserve, California, USA - 14_0929_05_40cm (SPAdes) (version 2) | ecosystem: Environmental > Terrestrial > Soil > Grasslands ... | reverse complement strand
GGGCCAGAGAGCGTGGTGGGGCCCCAACCGATTGAGAAGAGTTAGATTTGACAAGAAAGTCGAGACACAATCCGCAAACCCTTAGAGGGGGCAAGTCGAGAATGCTTGTCGCACAGAATTGGCTCTAGGCTTATTCTCGATCCTGATACTTTTCCTCGTGTCTCTCGGGTCAAATGCGACCCCTTTCTTTGGGGCATCGTACACTCTAATCGCGACAACCGCACTGCTTGCCGACGGGTTCTCAGTCGGCAGCTTCGTACTGATCGTTTTCGTGACAGCTGCCGGAGCTTCACTAGGAAAGCTCGTAATCTATGCCGGAGGAAAGGGATTCAGGGGGAAATTGGGGCAGAACAAGACTGTGATGGTCCTTGGAAGAATGCTCGAACGGAAGACCGGCCTAGCGGTTGTCTTTGTCACTGCTCTGATTCCAGGGCTACCACTTGACGACTACGTGTACTTGGGAGCAGGAGCGAGCAGTTCAAGGCTTACTGGCATGTTCATCATCACCTTCTTCGCGAAGGTTCTGAAGAGTTTCCTCGAAATCGGAGTAGAGTATGCAGGGCTCGGAAGGCTTTACACAGCCACGGGTCTGACGGGACTGTCCCGCCTAGAAACATCCATCCTCTTGTCAGCCGTCTTCTTGATAGTGGGAATAGCATTCTACAAGATCGATCTTGAGAAAGTCGTCTCCAGGTTGAGACATCGATATAGTGCAGAGAAGCCGACGGTCGAATGAGGACCTTTCGACCTTGCCTAAGCTACTTGTTCTATACATGTCCACAGAAGACGAAGATGCTTTCTTCGAGTACGTGCGATCGCTTGGCAACCTCCTGATTTTACCGGGAACCTCGCTCAGTTCTGATTTTGCGCCTGTGGACAGTTTTCCTGAGCCGTCCCAGGATGAATCAACTAGGAGGTTTTGGTTGCAGTATACCGGGAGTGGACTACCCCTCGCTACGGAGCATGTCCCGGAGAAAGGGCTCTATGTGGTCGATGGGTTTCAGTCGCCCGTCATCGAGTTCTGGCGTTCTTGGGTGGTCTCGCAAGTAATGCTGCCGGGCGGGATACAGGCCGACATGAACTACATTGATGAGGAAAGAAAAGATCTGGCTAAGAAGCCTGTCGAGTTCAGGAACTGGTTTGAGTCGATAGATGGCTGGATCCGGAAGAACTACCGAAGGCTGGGAATCTACGTCTTCGCGGGTCCCGGTGCTCAAAAGTTCAGGGAAGAAGGGGGAATCCTACAAGGGCGATAGAAAAGCCAGGTCAACGGCTAATTACTACCAGCTGGCGCCGATACCCACATGGAGCAAACCATGAATTTTCGTGGTATAGTTGAGGATATGATTCGCAGCCTGGGGGAGGCGACGGAGCCTGGTCAGACGCTTGGGACATCGAGGGCCGATGTTAGACTTGTCGGGCAACAGTACCAAGAAGCGAAAGTGGGCAAGTTCATGTTGGGATGCGATGAACCCGTGCCGGTCGGAGGGACGGATAAGGCCGCGACGCCGCTCGAATTTTTCATGTCGGCTATAGGCTTCTGTGAGAACGTGATGTTCACCCGGCACGCAGCACTCCTCAGTCTGCAGTTTGACTCTCTGGAAACCTCGGTGAGGGGTCACTGGGATCGGAGGGGACAGTACGGGATTGGTGGAGCGGAACCATCGTTCAAGGACGTGACGGTTGAGACTAAGGTAGCCACGAAAGACTCGGTTGAGAAGGTCGTGGAGGTGACGAGGCGTACTCATAGGGGATGCCCGATGCACGCAACTATCGTGAAGGCCATGAAGGTCACCGACAAGCTATTCGTCAACGGAAAAGAAATCCCAATCTGACCTGAGCCGCAAGAAATCATATCTATGCTAGCGGTGGACTATAACATCATGCGAGGCTACGTTGATGGGTTTGTCTTGGCTGTTCCCAAGAAGAAGATCCGGGCGTACAAGCGTCTGGCTGAGAAGGCGGCGAGAGTCTGGCGGAAACATGGTGCACTTGACTATGTCGAGGCTGTCGGCAACGACCTCGGCTCAAAATGGGCCGGGATCAAGTTCCCCAGAACAGTAAAGGCCAAGCCCAGCGAGACAGTCGTTTTCTCCTATATCGTGTTCAAGGATCGTAAACACCGGGACATGGTGAATGCGAAGGTGATGAAGGATCCCTTCATGAAAGATGCACAGCCCGAGCAGATGCCCTTTGACATGAAACGTATGGTCTACGGAGGCTTCAGAGTGCTCGTCGAAGCCTAGCTCCCAAGTTACACTCAGGAGTATGCCCAACGGGACATTAGGTTTCTCGTACTCTCTTGTTTATTCTCGTTTGCAATAATGATAAGGCTTCATGGATCGTGGTCTCGAGCCTCAGCTGTTCTGTCGGACGTGCAGCACTTCTACGACTCATGAAACAATGTATCGTTCTGACAACGAGTTCATCGGAAAAATTCTTGTCTGCGAACACTGCGGGGAAACCGTGTTCGAACCGCTAAGGACGGGATGCGCGGACTGTTGAATTACTGGCAAGCCTAGTTAGCATCTTTGAGTCTGCGGCCACGAATTTCATTGCTCTCTCGCGATAGCTAGCCATTCTACGTTGGGCGAGTCGGTCACAGCCTTGGGTTTCGTGTTCATTAGAACCCTGATGGGATCCTTGAACGGGCCGTTCAAAACCGTTGGATTATCCCTCACGCCCCTACGCCAACAAGCCTATGCGCATACCACCTTCGTGTGGGGGTGAATTATCTCGAATAAGATTGCCCTAATCCTCCTCGCTGCAGCGGCAATACTCCTCCCGGCAGTAGCTATCAGCCAAGCTGTTCATCTCCAGATAAGCAATGTTAACGGTCCAAAGGGTCCGAACCACGATGTGAACGATAAGGATGATCCAGACGACCAGACTACTGACGCGGATGACAACGATGCCGACGACAGCGCAACGGCTGACACCGACGACGGCACAACTGCTGACGCTGACGATAGCTCAGTGGCTGACGTAGACGATCATGCCACAGCTGACTTAGACGATGACACCGTGGCCGGCACGGACAACGGTCAAGCGGACAATGTAGAAAGCAACTCGGACATCGACCTCACCGAAACAATCTAGGCAGCACCAGATCAAAGCCATAGTCCGAGAAGACCCCTATTTTCTAGCATCCTGAAGTCAAGGACGCCGGCTTAGACTACTCGTTAGTTCGCTCTCTCCCAGGGGCTTAAGAGAGTTAGAAGGCTCACCGGATGGGAGTCAATTCTTTTTCTGCGAAAGTTCCCTCACTTCCATCCTTGCGTTCATACGTGATCATGTTCTTCCAGGACCTGCGGCCGGGATCCCACGTGAACGTGTTGAACCAGGGTCCGACCGTATAGTCGAATTTGAAGCGAACTGTGTTGTCCTTGCGCGTGCCGATTCCTGGGACGGGTTTCGAGGTCACGCCGAACGTGTCGAACAAGTGCAGAACGTATTCGCCGATCTTCTTGTCATATCCAATGAGGTAGAGGGCTTCGTAGTTGGGGTTTCCTCCCTCGGCGACTCTTACGGGGGAGAAGCGCATCTCCACGAACAATTCTCGCAGAACCCATTTTGCGTTGACCTCTTGGTAGAGGGCGGTGTCGCCCATTTTTCCTGTCAGCGACCAGCGTCCGATCAGGTTGTTGAGAAGATCGTCCATGGTCGACCGGCAACGCGTTTCTAGAGCATTGCTCCTGTTGGGTAGAGCACGTAGTTTGAGAAGTTGGGGAAGGGCTTCGAGGACATGAAGAGGTAGTTGTCCAGTATTCTCATTTTCTGTTCCAGCACGACCTGCATCAGCTGCTCATTCGAGCCTGTCGCAGCTATCCCCACATTTGCAGCTCCCTCAGCGGCGGCCAGCTTGAAAGCAGATCGCAACACGTCGCGAAATGTTTCATGCGACGCGGTCGCTAGTGGGCCCACTCTTCCATTCTGCCAGACATATGCATACCCGACAGGTTCGTTGCCGGAGGAGAATAGGTGACATCGAATAGTGGGAAGGCTGAACAGAAATTCGTGGTTTTTCTCGCGAGGATAGCCTAGTGTTAGCTCGTCGATCCGGGTGAGACTGCTTCTGGCCTTTTCGAAGTCGATGATTCTCTCGTTTCGCAGTTTCGTCGAGGCGTCTGTCTTTACATGTTGGCTGGGACCTTCCATCCAGTAGAGTGGTTCGCGCGGATAGATTCCATAACGCGCGTACAAGGAAATAGAAACAGGATTGTAGGCGAAGGTCGCCAGGGCCCGGTTAGCGATAGTAGTACCCTTGTGATGTTTCATCGCTCTCTCCATGAGGTTCTGTCCGATGTTGAGACCTTGATGCTCGGGTGAGACGAACAAGTGCGCGAGATACCATAGTGATCCTCGAACCCAGCTCAACGTTAGTCCCGCCAATTTCCCCTCCACTTCGGCTACCCAGAATCCCTCGCCATCCTCTTTCAAGCCCATTTCGAACCAGGGAAAACCCTGCGCAGGGATCGCTGGCAATTTAGAGGAGGCGAACGGTGACGAGTCGAAGAATCCGTGCTTCCGCAAGACACCGTCAAACGAGGTTCTGATGAGACTGAGGATTTCCGGGAAATCTTCCACTCTGGCCTTCCGATATGATACGTCAGGCAATGCTGGAGCGACCGAGCCAGCAATCGAGACATAAAGTATACTCGGAAGCTGAGAGCTTGGCAGCTCGCTGGTCCCGATTATTCTTGACCTACAATATTATTGTAAGTAGGAAAAGGCCTGCGACGAGGAAGCCTGCTCCTACGAACTTCGAGATGATGGCACCGAATGGGACTATCTTCTCCGTGAATACGATTATGGAGAAGATTCCCATCAACGGGAGGCTCATCGCCCCGACCGTCAACAGCCCAGCCATCAGGGCCCAACAACACCTTGTGCAGAATAATCCGTAGTCGGCCCCCATCAATGCAGCACCGGTCCTCCCACTGCGCCATCGTGTGAGCAGGAAGGTCATCGGACTACGGCACTTCATCAACGCATCCTGCTTGAACCGGGTGAACTGGTAGAGACCTACAAGAATCATGAGTGGCCCTGCCCAGAGGGCAAAGACGACGATACTGGTGGGCAAGCCTGCGAACGCCAGGCTGGAGATTGCAAGGTAGAACGCGGCCCCTACAATCGTCCAGATGGCAACGTAAGCGAGAACGAAGAGAACGGAGCTGGCTGAGACGCCTGTCTTGTATGGGATGGTGAAAGTCTCGGCTTGCGGAGGCTTTCTCGTAGACACTGATACAGTGTAGACCATTGGGATGAGGGACGGGAACATCATAGCCACCATACCGACTCCCCAGATCGCCGTGAACAATAACAAGGCTGACGGGTCGAGCGTGGCCGCCATGGGCATGTTAGCATTCGCCACGACTAGCCAAGAAAGGACGGATAGGGCCCCGAGCGTCGCGCCGAGGACGTAGGCTGCACGTGGGATCGTGCGAAGTATTGTGGCTACTGTGCGGACCTGCAAGGCTGAAATGTCTTGAATTCGGGCGTGTTCTGTTTATCCGATGCAGCCCTTGTCGGTTATCTTGAGGGTGGTGACGAAACCAGCCCGGTTATCATGTTTAGCATGAATCTCTCGGTCTCCAATCCACCATTTCTTGATGTTCGTTACCATCGCTTTCTTCCAGTTGATCCCGTCGGGGAGGACGATTTGTCCCTTGAACTTTTCACCGGTCACAGGGTTTGAAATGTATCCTGAGCGTACTTCTCCGATTCCGTCAACCTTGAACCAGCTGTTGTAGCCGTTGTAGTGGAAGTCGACCTTGACGACCTTGGTCGGGAGCTTTTTCGCCCAGGTCTTGGGAAATATCTCGAAGACTCCTCCTCCGTGCTTGCCGCTGAAAATCGCCTCGACAGCTTTTCGTTGTTCAGGGGTCGTGTTCTCATCGATGTACAGGGCACCAATACCATTTCCTTCATGAATGGCCTTCGGCCACCAGAGACCCTCGGCAAAAACTACACCATCGAGCTTGGTGTCGCCGAACTTTCCCCGCTTTACCTTGTAGGCTACTAGTGCTTCGCAACTGCCGTGTGTGGGTAGGGCGTCAAAGTTGCACGGGCATCCCCAGTCACAGTTACAGCTCTGGATATATTCTGCTTCTATATTCCATTTCGTTTTGACAGCCAATTACGAATCAGAATTCTCGCACGCGGTCGTCTGAATATAAGATGATACCGTAGTATTCTGGCACTTTGTCTCGTCGAGAAGATTGTCCCAAAACCGTGCATTGGCTCGCTGGATAGAGGCCGAGGAAGGTGGGCACTAGCACAGCGTTTTAACTGATGCAACGAGGGCTTCGAAGAGCTGCGACGATGATCACGAACCAAACCTTCCTGACTCGAGGAGGGGCGAAGTACGAATGGGTGGACCTAGAGAAGTATAGCCCTGATGAGGTAGCTGCGAAAGCAACGAAGTATCACATACACCCGGTCGCCGTGAGAGAGATACTCGATAAGGGAGAGAGGCCGAGAATCCAAGACTTTGAAAACCACACCTTCATCGTGCTCCAGCCACTGACCCGCAAAGACGGCAAGCTAGAGTTCGGCGAGCTGGAAGTCGTCCTCTCGAAGGAATGGATCCTCACCTTTCACAGACAACCTGTCAAGGAAATAATCGATGTAAGAAAAACAATAGACTCCGGAGCACGCGCCTCAAACCAGGGACCAGACTTTCTCTTCTACGACATCCTCAGCCACATCATAGACTCGTACTTCGAACTGACAGACTCGTACCAGGCTAGAATAGACGGTCTTGAAGAGACGATCCTCAAACCAGGCCCAACAACAATACTGGCCAAGATGCTCTCACTGCGCAGAGACGTCGTTAAGACGAGACGCATACTATCCTACACCAGGGAACTTGTCGCGACCATGTTGAGAGAAGACTTTTACGACCTAGACGAACAGGATGAGAGATACTTCCGAGACGCCCACTTCCAACTTTCACATCTGCTAGAGACGTTCGAGACGTACAGGGAGTTTCTGGCTGACCTGAGGGACTCGTACATGAGCACGGTCTCTCTCAGCCTCAACGAGGTCATGAGGAAACTTACAGTTGTGGGAACGATAGCGCTACCCTTGATAGTCGTCTCAGGCATTTACGGGATGAACGTAGCAGGACTTCCTCTTGTAGCAGACCCAAGCGCAGGTCCCGTCATGATCATCGGAATGGTCCTGTACACCCTCATGATTGCTTCGTATTTTCGAAGGGTCAAATGGCTCTAGAGGCCTTAACATGGCGTCCCTCCCGATATGGTCCTCTTGTTAGCTAGAGGCCTGCGATCTCTACTCGTTATCGTTCAACGTTTACGCGTCTAGTGTAGTAGAAGGCTAGTACGACTGAGATTACAGTAGCCGTCATCATCAATGCAAGGCCGATAAAGATGTGGGTCAAGTGTTCAAGGCCGAATCCTAAACCGGAGCCTATGTGCGTCGAGTGGGGGCTCGCCAACGTAGAACGCGCCCATGCCGAAAATGATCCTAACTACGAGAATCGTCGTCCCGTGCAAGAAGACCATAATTTTCATGGCGTCCCGAGACCCCCAAACGATGTCAAAGGGGGAATGTCAAGCAACAATCGATCGTCTGGGAAACCTAACTGAAAGTAACACGGCCAGTCCTACTATGCTCAAGGCCGATGCCCAACTCAGAATGGGTCTGTAGATGGAATAAACAGAGCCGAGCGGGAGAACCACAACGTTGAGAAAGGCGAGTTCGTTTCCGACCGTTAAGTATAGGTTAAGACAAATCCAGACAAATATCAGAGCTGCCACAGCCTTCCTGAGCGAGTCCATGTCCCTCCATTTTAGAGTCAATCTCTCCCCTTTCTGCTGAGAAATGTTGAATCTCACGATCCAGACAATGCAACCAACTAAGACTAGAATCGGCACGCCGTCGAGAGCGATTTCCAAGGAGCCCATACTTCGCCCCGGTTCTATAGAGAACAGCAGGGCCGAGAATTAAGCGTGACCCTTGAGTGATGGATAAACCCAATTAGAGCTTTTCAGAGGAATGTCTAGAGCGTGACCCAGGCTCTTCTTCATTGACACATCCTTGGTTTTCAGCACTCCTGCAAAAGATCAGCAGACGCAAAAGGAATCTAGCAATAGTGGCTTCGCTCTTGATCTTGACGATAGCTATTTCATTCAGCGGCTACGAGTCTTGGAGATCATCGGTCCAGTCTCAGATTCAAAGTCGGATTGACTTCATGAACTCCGGCGACCTAGTCTGTTCCTATATCATCAGTAACTCGTTTGTGATGCCCTACTACGAAGGAAAAGTATTCTTCATCGAGGGAGGACTAGTCAACAAGACTCAACTAGGCGACTGGCAATCAGTCGCAAATTATGCCTACACCGTTCTGAACAACAATCGGACACAGGCAGGGTGCAAAATATGGTTCGGACTCACGCGCACCTTAGTCGTCCTATTAGGACGCTCTCAAGAGAACGGGTTATTCGTCACACAGGATCTGTTCTTCGCAAAATACGCCCCGTTCTAGCTAGGCGAGACAGTTCCACGAGGAGTTCGGCTGACTCAGATAGGCAATAGAAAGGACAATTAACATGGTAGCGTAATCTCGATGTGACACTCATGCCATCTCAAGCCGTTGTCAGACAGGTTGATCGTTGGATTGATGCTCACAAGAAGGATCTAGTTGATCTTACTTGTCGTCTCGTCAGTATTGATACTACTGTCCCTCCCGGTCTGAACTATCCGAAGATCTCGCAGATTCTTGCTGGCGAACTCAAAGAGCTGGGTGTTACGCCTTCTGTGAGCCATATTCCCGAGGTCACGATCAAAAGGAGGGTCAGTCCTGAGGTCGGGCTGAAGGGTCCGCGGCCGAATACGTATGCGATTCTAAAGGGCGAGGGTGACGGGCCGAAGATACTTCTGAACGGGCATGTGGATGTTGTCCCAGCGGACCCGTCAGGATGGACGAATGATCCGTTCGAGCCGACGATTAGGAATGGTCAGATCTATGGGCGAGGGGCTGCGGACATGAAGGGGTCGGACGCGTGTACGATTTTTTCGTTGAAGGCGTTGGTTGAGACTGGTGTGAAGTTTGGTGGATCGATTATTCCAACTTTTACCACCGACGAGGAGGTGGGAGGATACACCGGCATCAACCATTTGGTGGATAAACATGTGATAACGAAGGACATTGACTATTGCATTTCGACTGACAGCGGGATAGAGGTGCTCCATGTCGCGAGCCTTGGTGATTCCGAGTTTGTCATCACTGTCAAGGGTGAGGCGGCGCACTCGGGGCGGGGATGGACTGGGATTAATGCAATTGAAGAGGCGGCCACTTTGATCGAGAGGTTGAAGGTTCTAGGTCAGGAGATTGGGAAGAGGAGATCGAAAATTCCGGCGGAGCCGTTGTATGGGACGAAGAAGATGCGGCCAGGCCTCTACGTGAACATGATCAAAGGTGGCCTGAAAGGCAACATCATACCCGACACATGCGAGATCCTAGTCGACAGACGATTCATACCAGAAGAAAAAGCCACTATAGTCGAGCAAGAGATCAAAAGGGTCGTAAGAGAGTTCGCGAAGAATAGTCCGGCGAAGGTGTCGATGAAGAAGATTCTCGGATACGACCCGATGCTCACGGACCCCAACCACAAGCTGGTCAAAGTTGTCAGGAAACAGGCGAGAAAGGTTCTGGGACGGGACACACCGCTGGCGGGAAGTCAAGGGTCTACCGATATGGCGGTTGTCACTAACCTAGGCATACCCGTAGCCGTGCTAGGTGCCACACGACAAGACAGCAACATCCACGGAATAGACGAACACGTACGCATAACCGACCTAGTAAGCATCACAAAAATCCTGACACACTCATACCTAGAACTGCTACCAACCCACACCTGATGAATACCCCAATTTTTCAGTCGAAGTCCAAGACTATACGAATCGGTTCCCTAGCTTACTATTTGAGCGAAGTTTGCCAATTTCGGCCAATCGAGTGGTAGAATTCTTGCGCGAATGCTCCTATCAGGAGCAGTTGGTATTTCGACTAAGCCCTCTGCGTCAGGAATTGTGTCCGAATCGAATCTCTCAGAGAAGTACGAAAATTCTTTGAACGCAAGGAGTGGAACAGCTGGGTCCAGATCTTGAATTAACCTGTTGCACACAATGAGAGGTAGGATGAATTTCCGACCGGTTGAGGGCATTGCTTCTAGACATGGAGAACCATTGAGATAGTTCAAATGAGTAGAAAGCCACTTGCACTTGAGAAAATGTTCACGATAATATTTCGTGAAAATGTTCCGCAACCCCCGGCCAGTCTCTATCTTGCGCTTCCTTTCTTTGCTCTCAACTATTATGAGGAATCCTCCTTTGCTCCCTAAAACGTCAAAGTCGGTTCTCTTCTTGGTATGTCCCCATAGCTCGTTAGAGTCTCTGTCCGTCAGAACCTGCTCGAATATCTCCAAACGCCCATTGTGAACACTGAATCCATGACTTGACAGTTCTCTCCGGGAGGCGCATTCGAAGAATTCTCCTTTTACATTAACATCATCATATATTGAATCGAAAAATCCCTGAAGCCTTCGCGAGATTACTGCCATTATCTGTCGAAAACTGAAGATGATCCGCATTTGGGCGGGAACAAGGGGGAGATGTCTGGCAGAAGCGTTCATCTTCCATGTCAGACTATCGAGAACATTTCCGACCACATGTTTGCTAAGCCCTGTGGACTTCACTATGTCTCGTAACGCCTTCTCTCGTAGATCTACATACACCATGTGGAAGCCTCGTGGACGTGCTAGTCGTTGCAATCCGACCACAACCTTCTGAAAGTCAGACATAGAGTAGCCAAACTGTTGACTAAACTGTTCGACATAGCTGGGAAATGATTCGTATCCTCTGAAGAAGGCCATCTGCTCTCTTTCGAATGCCGCCCGATGTGTTGGACTGGCCATCCCTAGACCTACCGTAGACAACGTTGGCTCCAATAGTTTTCCGAAATCCGAAGACCACTCTGGTGTCCATATTCCCTCGGCGGACATTGTTCTTGGATCCGTTCTGTCCGTTAACATCACCTTGAGGGGAGTCATCGATCGAGGGTAGTTTACCTGGGGAACCAGCTTGTCTTCAGAGACAGTTAGGGAATATCCGCGGTGAGCGGTGTTGTCGAAAATCGCATATTTGAACGATAAGAGTATCAAGTTCACCAGCTCCCCGACGAATTTCTCCTCAAAAGTTCCCCTCGATTCTTTGACCACTAGCATTAGTGCCATCTTCCTTCTCCCTGCCATCCTGGTTACAATGGGGATTGTAGCGTCACTAGGCCCTAGCTGCCGACGAAAGATCATTGCAAAGGCGATGTCATCAGGGCTCTCACCGATTGAGAGAGTCATTGTAGGTTGTCTGACCGATTTCCGCGGTTCAGACCCGCCTAGGTTGAGTATGAGATCAAGAACTCGCTCGATTTGAAGCATCCACTGCGCAAGAGTTCGGTACACCATGGTTCGCATCTCCGAGTCCCAATTGAGATCCGTCAGGGCTAGATCGCCGAGTTTGTTCAACAGATTGTCAAAGGCGTCTTGAAGGCAGAGCAGGGCAATGACACTATCTTCTCTATTGAATAGCTTACACTTCTCGATTACCTGCGACCAAATCGGGCGAAGCTGTTTGGCAGCCTCTTCTCTGCTAAGGATGACCAAGGTCGTGAAGGGTACTACATTTCCACAAGATATTCTTGGCCCTGCCCGACCTTAGGGCGATCGGGAAGGCTGGCGGGAAATCTGCGAGAATCCCCTAGGATCTATTAGGCTACCGTCGATCTTGAGGCGATTCTTCTGAATCCAATATGACCTGATCGTTTGGCCTAGGACAGGTAAACAGGTTCTCAGACTTCTTGTCTTTGAAGCAAGCACGTCCTCTGCTCTAATGATTCAGACGAGTCTGAGGTGAAGCTTGAGATTCTCCTTGTTGTCCTCTAGTCCAGAACCTCTGATAGTATCCATAATGATCTTTGTGAGGAAGACAACATCGACATTGTGACGTCTCCTAACGTCGGCAACCTCGTAATGGGCTTCCTGGCATATGATCGTTGTATCAGACAATATTACGAGTTGATTGGGAGGTGTCCTAAAAACCCCGACAGCATAGTCGAGCCATCTCTTCTGAGACCATTCAGTTCCGAACTTGAAGAAACTCGGATCAAGTTGGATCAAGGTTATTCGCTGATTTGGCTTTTCTGCCTCCGAATAACGGTAGGTTTTACCCCACCGAGTAGTGTCAACGCTTTGTTGTAACCTGAAACCTAGCGCCTCAAGGGCTGGCGCTACGTGGTTATACATCTCGTTGGATAGGATCAGTTCGGTAGGAAATTCGTCCGGAGGAACTGTTTCAGAAGGTGCTTGGCCATTATTGTGGGCTTGCCCAGCATTGGAAATGGCTGCTCCTTTGTAGGTGAATATTATTGCGAAGCCCATGAGTAAGACTATGGCCAAAACCAAGATTGCGGCATTTTCTAGAGGAATCCGTTGCTGAAGAGAGAAGAATGTGATAATCACAATACTAATGACAATCAGCGCGAGCAACTGAATGGGTAGAGTTATGTTACTTGCTGTTTCAAGCATTTTTGGAGCATCGCTTGGCTGCGAGTACGAGCGCAGAAACCTTAGCTCCGTTATCTTTCTCTAAGCGGCAACCCTGAAAGCGCTTGGTCAAAAATTGATTTTAGTTGCTGCTCGTCACTTGTCTTCATCGCTCTGCGAACGGTTTCTGGATCGATTGACAGCAACTTCACATTTGTCTCTGCAGCGAAACTCCTGAGACTTCCTGAAGGTTTGGCCCCGATCATCACGAGCGCTGATTCAACGCGGGTGGGACTACCTGTGTTAAGAAAAGCCCGCCAACGTGAAGAAGCCACTTGAGTGGCAAAGAGTTGGCGCACCATCTCGATTCCTTGCGCATCCTCCGCAACGATGTCCTTTTCGCGCCCGACCTTGACCTCAATTATCAGAACCTCGTCGTTCTTGAACGCTAAAATATCTGGATTGAGAGGGAGTGAAGAAACCCCACTAATCCGTGGCTCACTCAGAACCGTGAATCCAGCTGACTCGAACAATTTTGCAATCGCCGCTTCAGCCTCGTTATGGCTAAGCTGAGGGAGTTGATGTCTCCCGTTTCTTGAGCCAGACCCAACAGGGTCCGTTGGACCCATGCATCTAGACTGTTTCCAGTGAAATTTAGTTCTTTCGAGGTACAGTTCTACTAGGATCAACCAGTGAGCAGGTTGAAGTCTTTTCTAGGGTCTTGTTGGCGAGCAGGATGTTTACGGCAAACTAGAAGGGCAAGGTGCCGGGTCTCAATAAGAGCACTCGTTGGTGTTGGGAGAGCTGCATCGAGGCATCTCTTTCTGAGTTATCCCAGGTTTCTTCCTTTGGGAAAACTTTCAACAGAACCTCCCTCATCGCGAAGTATTTCTCCTCATCCACGCATTGACTTACAGCATAGAACATTCGGGCGGCTCACGGATTGTCGATAGCAGAATTCGGCTTGGAACCGGTGGACGGTGGACCCGCCGGACTGCTTGGGGACGGTGAGGACGACGGTAATGTAGATGGTGATGAGCGGATGGGACGGTGTCCCCTCACCTCTACAGTGTAGAGGGCTGCAAGCGTGACGGCCGTTGCCAAGAGCATGACGGTGACGGCAAACCCCCAGGTTTCCCAGATGCTTGGAGGGGCGGCTGGGAAGTAGCCGGCAGCTTGCAATAACTGCCGAGATTTTGTGAGGTTGAAACTGTACGGGGTGAGAACGGTGTTGAACCCGTCTGTGACCGCGAAGCCTGTCCGGTAGTCGCCGACGACCGGAGTCGTTATTCCTGGATTACTGTATCCCGCGAGAAGCTGCTGTATTATCAGATCTCTCGGGATCGCGTAGCTGATAGCTTGACGGACATATTTGGCTGCAAGAGAGGCCTTCGAAGGATCACCAAGGCCTAGCGGGGTATTGACGCCTGTTCCAAATATTGGGTGTTTCATGTTGAAGCCTAGCTCCTGGACCCCGAACGCGTCGTAGGACGTCCACTGGTTCGACGGCCAGGTGGCGAGAAAACTCGTCTGGGTCTCCAGAGCGTACTGTGCGTCGAGGACGCTTACCGAGCCTGTCTTGAGG
>Ga0209157_1002640_pt1 | contig 14153 bp, 12 predicted proteins | sample GraSoiAngelo_135_FD_185892 | JGI IMG/M metagenome (GOLD analysis project Ga0209157, IMG submission 185892) | Grasslands soil microbial communities from the Angelo Coastal Reserve, California, USA - 14_0929_05_40cm (SPAdes) (version 2) | ecosystem: Environmental > Terrestrial > Soil > Grasslands ... | reverse complement strand
CAATAAAGTAAGGACGTGATTGCCCGATCGTACCTGCTGGACCTGAACCAGCGTCCCGGGCCGCTTATTGCACGACGGCAGCATGAGAAATGCGAAAAGGGCTGGAAACAGGATCAATGCGGAGCGCACCAAGTCTCCATCTATGCCGTCTTCTTCAGTGAGCGACGGTTTCGCCATTCACGAAGGTCTTCGATGATGACAAACAAGCAAGGAGTCATAAACAGCACGTGAATAGTCGAACTGACCATTCCGCCAATACTTGGCGCGGCGATGGGTTTCATGATTTCCATGCCGGGTCCGGTAGAAAAAGGAATGAGCGAAAGGGAAAGCACGATCGTAGCGACGGTCATTAATTTTGGCCGTAAACGATTAACGGAGCCGTCGATGACGGCGTCGATAAACGACTGATCTTCGGTTCTCCTTGCAAGAGCTTCGCGAATAAAGGCGACCATCAGCACGCCGGTCTGAACAGCAACCGCGAATAGAGAAATGTAACCGATGATAACGGCGGTAGTCATTGGGTAGCCCAAAGCCCGCTGGAGGAATACACCGCCGACCATCGCAAACGGCACCGACATCATCGTGAGAATGCTTTCCGAAATGGACCTGAACGCCACGACCAGCAGACCGAAAATAATGACCAGCGTTATCGGAATGATCACGCGCATTCGTGCCCGGGCTTCCTCCGTGTACTTGTATACGCCTGTCCACTCGATCGAATAGCCCGGAGGCAACGTTAGATTTTTGGCCAGGAATTCCCGCGCTTTTTCGACGTAATCCGAAGGCGTGATGTTCTGAAGATCAACGTAGACATATCCGGAAAGATGGCCGTCGTCGTTGCGAAGCATCTCAGGCATCTTTCTTACGGCAACGGTTGCAACGTCACTCAAAGGGACGGCGCGGCCATCCGCAGTGACGACGGGCGTACCCTTGACTTTCTCCAGCGTGTCTGTGTATTCCGGCGAATACTGCACGTTGAGCGGGGTAACTACATTGTTAGCGTCTTTGACACCCACGACATTATCCCCGCCGATCGCGTAACGGACCGTCATCATGGCCTCGTCCACCGTCACGCCGTGCTCGGCCATCCGCTCCAGATCGTTCTGCACATCGACGTAATAGCCTTCCGATATCCGCTCGGCGATGACGGATTTTGTGCCTGGAAAATCCCGGAGCATGGTTTCGATCTGCTGCGAGATATCCTCGAGCTGAGAAATTTCCGGCCCCCTGACCTTGATGCCCACCGGCGTCTGGATGCCCGTGCTTTGCATCATGACTCGGGCGCGAATGGGCTGTACCCATGTATTGACGTATCCGATGGTCTGCAGCGCATTGTCCATTTCGGCGACGAGTTTGTCTTTCGTCATGCCGCTCCGCCATCTGGATTTGGGGCGGAGAAGGACGGTAGTCTCGATCATGGTCAGAGGCGCCGGATCAGTGGACGTGTCGGCGCGGCCGATTTTTCCGAAGACCCGCTCGACCTCCGGAAACTGTTTTAGCTTCTTATCCATCTGCTGCAGTACCCACCCCGCCTCGCGATTCGGCAGGCCCGGCAGCGTCGAAGGCATATACAGGATCGAGCCTTCATCGGTTTCCGGCAGAAAATCTTTTCCAATACCGGTCCACAAGAATGCAGCGGCAATGACGGCAATGAGCCCTGCGCCGGTAAAGGCGTACCGGTGCTTGATCATCAACCTGAGGGCGGATCGATACCGTGCCACAGCGCGGCTCTCGCCAAAATCCTCAACGGCCGGCCGCTGCCGCTGGAAGATCCAGATCAGCATCGCCGCCGTGACAACCAGGGCGAGCTGCTCCATCTGCTCCGTAAAATCGCCGGCGAAACGTCTCGCAAGCACCACGGAAGCGGTCAGGAAAAGGGCTGCGCCCACTGTGAACGCGCATTTATATCGCCGTACATTTGTCTGCAAAAGACCGACAAGCCGGCCTCGCCCGCCTTCGTGCGCGGTGACATCGGTATGTTTTCGGAAGATCCACAAAATAACGATCGGCAGCAGGAGGAGGGTCAGCAAGGTCGAGAACGCCATCGCAAAGGTTTTGGTGAATGCCAACGGATCGAACAACCGGGCCTCTCGTTGTTCGAGGAAGAACACCGGCACAAATGAGGCCAGAATGATCAGAAGCGAAAACAACAACGGCTGAGCCACAGCGGTGATAGCGCGAACTATGAGATCCCTTCTTTCCGAGGAGCTCAAATTCCGATGACGAGACAATTCGGCGGTGCAGTTCTCGACAATAACTATTGTGGCATCGTCAATTGCGCCGATCGCGATGCAGAGCCCCGCAAGTGAAAACAAGTTGATCGTCTGATCGAACGCTGTCATTGGTAAAACCGTGAACAGAACGCTCAGCAAGAGAATCACGATGGGACCTGCGGCGGCCCGAAGCCTTCTGAGGAAGAGAATCGTCACCAGGCTGACGATCACCAGTTCAGAAATCAGTGTGGCAAAAAATTCCTTGAGCGTCGCCCAGATCCAGGCGGATCGGTCGTACGTGGGAATGATCTCGACACCGGCCGGTAAGGATGCTGTGACTTCCTTCAGCTTTCGATCCAATGCTCGGGTAATGGCCAGGACGTTTTGGTCCTGTTCCATGATGACGATGCCGCCCACAACCTCGCCGCTCCCGTCGAGATCCACGGTGCTCCGGCGTTGGTCGTATCCAATCTGGATGTATCCGATGTCCCGAAGACAGACCGGCTTGCCTTCTTTGTTACGGCCGAGAACCAAATATTCGAGCTTGTCAATGTCCTTGCTGTCGATGGCGCCACGCAATTGATAGTCGCGATTGGTAACTTCTATCATGCGTCCGCCGGCCTCTTGAAAGACATCCTGAAGGGCGGCGATGACCTGCTTGAGAGGGATGCCGGCATTCACGAGCAGCGGAGGGAAAATCTTCAATTGGTATTGTTTTTCCAAGCCTCCCACCGAAGCCACTTCCGCAACTCCTGGAACGGACTGCAGGGCGGGCTTGATCTGGCTCTCGTTCATCAAACGCAGTTCGCGTATATCGTGTGAGCTTTCGCGATCGACAATCGCGTATTGATAAATCCAGCCGATACTGCTTGCGTTGGGTCCGAGCGTGATGACGGCGTCGGATGGCAACTGCGGCCGAATGGTGTTGATTCGATCAAGCACTAACTGCTGGGCGCGGGCCCGTTGCGCCCCATTGTTGAGGATGACGTATATGAAGGAGTACCCCATATGCGAGGTGCTTCGGATCGACTGAATATCCGAAGATCCCGTCAATGCGCTGATCAAAGGCTCGGTAACCTGCGCTTCCAGCAATTGGGGGCTGCGCGGCCATTTCGCGTAAATGACGATTTGGGGATCGGAAATGTCGGGAATGGCATCGAGCGGCGCGATGCGGATCGTGTACACGCTGGCGGCAACACCCGCCAGCACAAGGATCAGCACGACCAGTCGGAAGCGGATGACGTTACTAATGATGCGGCTGATCATTCCCTGGCGTGCTCTGTGCGCCAAATTTCAATTTGTATTCGGAGTCGACGAAAAAACTACCGAAGCTGACGACCTGATCACCTTCCATCAAACCGCTTTCCACGGCAGTGTACAGTTCCCCCTGAATTCCGGTGTGGATCTCGACTGGAACATACTGGCCCCCCTGACGCGGCACGTAGACGATACGCCTGTTCCCTTCTTCGATGATCGCTTCGTTTGGTATAGAGAGGAACTCGCCACGCACGGTGACAATCTCGATGACGTAATTCAAACTGTCTGGATGTCCCGTGCTTGACAGAGTCACTTCAACATTGATGCCGCCTTCTTTAGGAACCACCTTGGTGACCCAAGCCTGAAACATGGACGACTTGGATTCCGGAGAAAATGCGCGCGCGCGTTGTCCGATTTTCACAAAGGAAGCTTCAGGAAACGGAACAGAGGCCGTAAGCACCTTTCGAGCTTTGTCGATGCGTCCTGCCGTGCGCACCCACGTCTGGATGGGGCGGACGGACACAGCGTTAAGTGTCAACGTCACATCGGAAGCTTGCGTGTCGCTGACTGCCGCGCCCGCGGCCTTCGTATTGTCGCCTAGCCGGTATCGGAGCCGCGCGGGATCGGAAGTTTCACCGGGCCGTGTATGTTCGCGCACGCCTTGAGCGAAGACACAGGTAGCGGTCGTAAGAAGCAGGACCAAAAGTGGTCGAACTGGGAGCATCGTCGTTAGTGAGACCACCCTCTCCCAAGGGGAGATGCCGTCAATGGCAATAGTTATCCTTGCTGTCCATGATGTGCGTGCCCCAAGGGAACAGGCCGACATTCTCGGTTATCTTTTCAAACTTCTGAGTCTTGGCGTCGATGATGACAATCGCGTTCTCGGTCGAATCGGCCAAATAGATTTTTTGATCCTGGGTGTCGGTCGTCGCCGTCTCGAGCTGGATGTTCAGGCCGATCCGGATGCGTCCGGCCGGTCTGAGACTGTTCATATCGTAAACGTAAACGAAGCCGCTGGTTGAACTGATCACGAAAGCCTTGCCCGCGGCAAAATTGACCCCGGTCATGTTCTGGCCCGCTTCCAAGGTTGCTGCAACCCGGTTCGCCTTGAGATCGATGATGGATATCGTTTGGTCTCCATTGTTGGGCGTGATTCCGTACTTCCCGTCGTGACTCATGTAAATCCGCCACGGATCTTTTCCGACCTTGATCGTTTTGACGACCTTGTCCTCACGCGAATCGATGACGCCGACAAATCCCAGATCGCCATCGGCAGCGTACAAGTAACGTCCATCGGGCCCGAACATGGCAATATTGATTCCGTGGACCTCCCCGAGATATTTGTCGGGATCCAATATCGCAACGCCGGGCACTTCCTTGATTTGGATCTTCTTCAGTAATTCATGGCGCCTCACATCGACGACGCCAATCCAATGGGCCCCGTAGTTGCCGATATAAGCTTTTGAGCCATCCGCGGTGAACGTGACGTTCAGAGGCTCCGCGAAACCCGGAATGGTTTTGATCTTCGTCAGCGACTGCATGTCGATAACGGATATCGAATCCCCTTCCGGATTTCCCTGGTAATACCACCGGCTGTCGGGCGAAAACGCCAGGTGCTCTGGAGCGATGTCGACGTTAATCACCTTGACGAGCTTCAACGTTCGCACGTCCACGATATAGGCTTTGTTGGCGCGCGTTCCGCCGGTCACCACGTATCGGCCGTCCGGGGACATCATCACCATGTGGGGATTTACATTGTTACCGAGAAAAACGCGGCCGATAATCTTGTTCGTCTTGATGTCCATGAAGGCAAGATCGTTGGAATCCCGATTGACGATCATGACCACCGACGTCGGATCGGCGATTTTGACATCCTGCTGAGCGAGCGTCGCCGTGCCGGCCAAAGCTGTAGCCATGACGATCGCGAGCTTTACAAGAAATCTGGTATGAGACATAGCTTTTCTCCTAACGGTCTAAAACGCGGCCTGCAACCGGAGTCCGGGAATGAGATAGCCCACGGTCTGCTGGCCGGGTCTTTTCTCCAGCACATGCGCAAGATGGAAGGATAATCGAAATTTCTCGGAAATCTGGAAATTGTAATAACCCTCCATTAATCGTTCTTTCGGGCCAAGCCCAGTATCGTAGTGAGCGTAGCCGACGCCCCACACGTCGCCGGGATTGAATCCGGCGCCGTTTGAGAACTGCAAGCCCCCGCTGTAGAAATGATCACGGCGGATGTCGGCTTGGGCCGAACCATAACGTCCAAACCAGGTTACCTGCTGGACACCAAGTTTTTGATCTAAACTTGCACCATAACCCGTTCTGTTGCGGTCGATGCTGTTATCGGTGCGGTACCAGACGCGATAGTTTCCTTCGCCCAGTCCCTTGGGTCTGGCGACATATCCGACTTCCCCCAAAGAGTACATCGACTGAGACAAATTCAAGGCATCGGTCTTGCTCTGCTGTATACCCACCTTGAAATTGAATCCGTTCTTGGGATCGTAAATGGCCGCAAATCCCGACCCGTTGACCGCGAGGTTCAAAGCCGGATTGTTCACCAAGGCGTCACTGAGGAACTGTCTGGTTTCATCATTGGCCGCTGCGTTGTGATCGAAATAGTTGGTCAAATCCAACCGGCCCGCGACGAGACTCAGTTTCTGGGAGAAGACCTCGGTTCGAAGCCAAGCCTCGCGGAGGTTCAATTCGTTTTGACGAACCAGGCGTGCCGTAAAACCGTTGAGCAGGGTCAATCCGCCGGTCTCCAGATCCGGAGGCGGACCGCTAAGACCGACGACATCGGCGAAGAACACCGTATGCTGTGCGATGCGCGCCGTGAAAAAGAGGTCTGCCGAGGAAAGCTGGTATGCATGACGATCCGCATCCGTCTTTTCCCCCTTGGTCTGGAAGACCGCCTGGGGCGCAATCGCCGCGCTCACGCCGACCTGAACGCTATTTTTGGATTGGTCCTCCAAAGCACTCTGAATTTTTTCGTCTATCGATTGCCGCCGGTACACCCGCTCTCGCTGATACGTCGTCGTTTTTTTAGCGCCAGGCGTAGGTTTGTCGTAGATGTTGCTGTTCTTGTCAATGTAGACGGTCGTCCTTCTCGTGCGAGTTTCGGGCAGCGAATATACGGTGCTGGCTTCCAGGTCTCGCACTCGCTGCTCGAGTTCATTGATGCGCTGCTGCATCGCCTGCGCGTCCGCCTGTTCCGGTTTCGCTGCGGCTTCCGCACCGGCAGCCTCCGCGCCGGGAATTTCGAGCACCTCGAGTTTCACATTGAAAGTCTGCGTGGTCGGGACTGTCACTTCTTGTGACGATCGGCCGTAGCCCGGGGCGTCCACCTGCAAGACATACTGGCCCGCAGGAACCTGGTTCACCACGAATGAGCCGTCGTTATTGACGCGCCCGACGATTGGCGGGGGCGGCGTCATCTTCATTCCCGGCATTGCCGGAACGATAGGCACAAGTGAAACTTCCGCGTTCGGCAAGACGGCACCGGCCATATCGGTCACACGGCCGTTCACAGACGATGCGGCGCCCTGGGCCTGGGGTTCCGCGCTCACACCTGTAGGAACGGCAAAAGCTGCCGCCAGAATGACTGCCGTCAGGCGAGCCGATAATCTTTGTCGTAAAACCATGCACTCTCCATTCACGAAAGACCTAAATCCTTGGCGGAAGATCGTTTAACCCCCGTCTGCGGAGGCTAGCAGAGATGCCGGCTGAGTGCGGATGAAGAGTTTCTGAATTCTTTGTCAGGAACCGCTGCGTACACCCCTCCTCGCAGCGGCGAGGTGGCACGACGGCTTAATAGAAACTGGCGCACGGGGCGCGAATCGCTATGAATGAGACCCGGGCAACTGTGCGCTACATGATCGATGACGTGGCTGTTGCAATCCGTTTCTACACGAGTCATCTCGGTTTTACTGTTGAATCCGAAGCTCTGCCGGCCTTTGCCGCGATTACGCGCGGTCCCCTGCGCTTGCTTCTCAGCGGTCCGGGAAGTTCGGGCCGCCGGCCCATGCCCGATGGCCGTCAAACTGTTCCCGGTGGGTGGAATCGCATCCAAATACCCGTGACCGATCTTGCCAAAGAAGTCGAGAGGCTTCGCGCGGCGGGGTTCCAGTTTCGCAATGAGATGATCTCCGGCGTAGGAGGATCACAAATCATCCTCGATGATCCATTCGGGAATCCGATAGAGCTTTTTCAGCCTGCAGCGCATTGATGGCACTCGAGTCCCGAACGGGGCGGAACGGTCGAAATACGAAACTTGCACGCTGTCCGAGCAAGGGATAGTATGCCGCCTGATATGGACTGGGATTTGAAAGGCTTTTTTATGCTGCTCGAACAGAGCGGCATCAGTGTGTGGGTCCGCGAGTCCCCTTCGTTGTTGGCCTTTCCGACAGTCATTTCGCTTCATGCCGTCGGGATGGGCCTCGTTGCGGGCGGGAATGCGGCGATGGATTTACGCATTCTTGGTTTTGCTCAAGGTATTCCCATCTCATCGCTCGAGCGGTTTGTTCCGGTCATACGGTTCGGCTTTTGGTTGAACGCCATCTCCGGCTTATTGCTATTACTCGCTTATCCCACGAAAGCACTCACGAACCCTGTCTTTTATCTCAAATTGCTGTTCATCGCTCTTGCGTTGGTGGACACGTTGTTAATCCGGAAGCAGATTATTTACAAAGCGGTTGCACCAGATACGTCGGTTGCGACGAAAGGCAAAATCCTGGCTGCTGTTTCCCTTGCCCTCTGGGCCGGTGCAATTATCTCGGGCCGTCTGCTCGCTTACACGTACCACTATCTGAACTCATCCTTCGATAGCAGGCGTGGGTATTAAAGGAGGTTGAGCATGGATGCTTATGTGAAATCGCTGCAAACCTGGCTCATGAACACCTCAGTATCTTACGCAATGAACAACTACCACTATGCATGGCGAACAAGTGAGAGCATTCATTTCATCGGGTTGTCCCTCTTGATCGGTACAGTTGGACTGTTCGATTTGCGTATGATGGGACTGCTGAGACGTGTGCCTCTGCCAGCCTTGCACCGGCTCATACCGTTCGGCATTCTTGGCTACTGCATGAACGTCATGACGGGCTTGACCTTTCTGGCGGGCGCCCCCGACCAGTACATATACAACCCCGCCTTTCAAATGAAGATGCTGTTCATGGGGACTGCCGGACTCAACGTGGCCGTGTTCTATCTGACAATGTACCGGCGCGTGGCCGCCGCCGGGCCCGCAGCTGAGGCGCCACTTCCCGCCCGAATCGCCGGTACAGTCTCACTGCTCTGCTGGATCGGTGTAATCTTTTGTGGCCGATTCCTGACCTTCTTCCGCCCACCAGGCTGGCACTGGTGCCCGTGGTGTTAGTTCGGTAATCCCGTGTACCGATCTCATTGTGTGCCGGGCGCCGGCAAATCAATGATGGTGCCCCGCCCATGATTTTTTGCCCGCTCATAAGCACGCATGGCAATGGCGAGATCGGCGGAACCGAGACCGTTGTTATTTTTGTGATAGGTGATTTCGTCGTCACTCGTTCGGCCCAAACACGCGCCTGTCGCCAGTTCGCCGAGCTCACTTGACAGCGAGCAGTTGATTGGCGGCCTGGCCGGCTGAGCCAAATAGCCCGACCGTCTTTGCGTCCTTACGCGGCAGATAGCGAAAGCCGACTCCGCTGGTTGCCGCCGTTCTGAACGCCATGATGCTGGTGTAGCCCAGTTCCCGGCCGCTGATCTCACCGATTAAGATCGCCAGGAGTCGACCCGTGTTGGAATCGTGCAATACGTGAACCGGATGCTCGCGATAGGGAATCGTTTGAAAGCGCTCCTGCTGCGCCACCATATCCGCGCGAATTCCCGCCCCGATGACACCTAAGGCAGGCACGCCCCCTGGAAAATTGCTGACACGCACACCCGCAGGGGAATGAACCCGCCGTCTCGGAGCATTGATAACAGGAAAATCCGTTATCTGCCGGTAGCTCAGTTCCACCACGTCTATCCCCTCTTTCATGCTGATCAAATCCTTGAGATCCTGGGGCCGCAACAACAAAAAGCCCATAATGACTCCTCTTTCCACTGTGAGGAGAGGAAAGGGATCGAACGAATTGAGGGAGAAATCGAAGCTATAGACCCGAGGGGGCGGTCCATGTACGACAGCGTACTATCGCGATCAGGATCATCAGCCCGCAAGATGCGTTCTATGCCGGATATCCTGCCCTCTCACTAAAAACACAACCATTTCGGCGATGTTTGCCGCATGATCTCCGACTCGTTCCAAGTGCTTGGCAATGAAGATCAACTTGAGAGCGCGGGAAATCGACCGCGGGTCCTCGAGCATGTATGAGAGCGCTTTCCGGAAGGTCTGCTCATACATGGCGTCGACCAATTTGTCTTTAAGGACGATCTTTTCTGCTAATTCAGCGTCGGAGTTCACGAAGGCATCGAGGCTCTCTTTCAGAATCTTCTGAGCTGCATCGGCCATAATCTGCAGGTCGATCGGGCGCTTCCACTCTGGCTCCTGTACTAGCTCCAACACCCGCTCGGCGATATTGACAGCGATATCGCCGATGCGTTCCAGGTCCTTGACGATTTTCAGAGCCGTCGCAATAAATCTCAGATCGCATGCAACGGGCTGCTCGAGCGCCAGGATTTCGTAGCAAAGGTCATCGATCTCTATCTCAAGCCGGTCCATTTCATCATCGCGCTCGATAACCTCTGCCGCCAATGTGGGCCGGCGGTCCACAAATGAACGGATCGAATCGGAGATCATCGACTCGGCCTGGCTGCTCATGATCAGCAGCCTGTCTTTGAGTTCCCTCAACTGCCGTTCGTAATACGTACGAGTGTGTTGCTGATCACGCATTTTTCAGCATGATCGACTCGATGGAATTCATGAGGTCCTCGCACTTGTCGATGGCGTGCTCCATTTCATTGAAAAGCGAGTTGTATTTGAGGAGCAGGATTGCGTCCTTTTGCTCGCCGAACAGCTTTCCCATAAACAGCCGGTATAACCGATCTCCTTCGTTTTCCATCTCGTGAACGCGTACAATATGCTCCCGAACGGAGTTGTAATTCATCTGCCGTAGCAACCGAACGCTCTGGTGAATTTCCTCGATGGCTCGGCTAGCGACCGTGAGAAGGAGTGCAACATCGTTTTCCAGCTTGTCGATTTGATAAAGGACCAGGAGGTCCGCCACGTGGTCGATAAGGTCGAGCACGTCGTCGATACCCTTTGCGAGCTCATAAATGTCTTCCCGATCAAATGGCGTAATGAATGATAGGTTCAGATCTTCGAAGATCTTGTGCGTCAGTTCGTCGCCAATATGTTCCAGGCGCTTAATCTCATCACGTAGACCGATCAACTCGACGCGCGAATTGACTTTTGAAAGACGAACATACAACTCTCCTGCTTTCTTGAGGTTGTCGGCGGCCTGTTCGAAGGAATTTAGAAATTTATCGTCTCGCGGCAGCAGGAACCTGACAATTGAACTTAGCCCCATGCGGGCAAGACTTTAGCATGAATTTCACATCGCCCACATTCCTTATTGCTGTTGGCCTTATCCTGACGGCGTTGACGTTCGATTTTCTAAATGGTTTTCACGACGCCGCCAATTCGATCGCCACAGTCGTTTCGACGCGTGTGCTCTCGCCGGGCCAGGCAGTTGTTTGGGCGGCATTCTTCAATTTTGTTGCGGCATTCGGATTCGGTGTGGGTGTTGCCAAAACTGTCGGTTCCGGAATGATCGACATCAAAGCGGTCGACTCGAAGGTCATTTTCGCCGGCCTGTTGGGCGCGATTGCCTGGAATATCGTGACATGGTTGTTCGGATTACCGACAAGCTCGTCACACGCGCTTATCGGGGGTTATGCGGGCAGCGCCGTGGCGAAGGCCGGCTGGCGCGTGATCATTCTCGCCGGTTGGACGAAGACGCTGTTGTTCATCGTTCTTTCACCCGTCATCGGTATGCTGCTCGGTGTGTTTTTCATGACAGCAATGCAGTGGATTTTTCGTGGCACGGCGCCGTCACGCGTAGATAAGTATTTTCGGCGCTTGCAACTGCTCTCGGCCGCGCTGTTCAGCCTCGGCCATGGCACCAATGACGCGCAAAAAACCATGGGCATCATTGCCGGAGTCTTGTTCACAGGGGGGTATCTCAAAACTTTCGATATTCCATTCTGGGTGGTGCTCATGGCTCACGCTGCCATCGGTCTCGGTACGCTGTCCGGCGGTTGGAGAATCGTTCGTACGATGGGACAGAAAATCACGGCACTGAGACCTGTCGGCGGGTTCTGCGCGGAAACGGCTGGAGCCATCAGCATCATTGGCGCGGCGTGGGGTGGGATTCCCGTTAGTACGACGCACACGATTACGGGCGCGATCGTGGGCGTCGGCGCCACCCGCCGCGTCACCGCCGTGAAGTGGGGCGTGACGCGGCGGATCGTTTGGGCCTGGATTATCACAATACCCGCCGCCGCAGGTGTTGCTGCACTTTCCTATTCGCTCATTCGGTAGCGATTGCGCTCAGGCTGGGTCATGAGTCCGTCACAAAGTCTGAGTGCCACATCTTAGGGCGGATCAAAGTTCCTACCGCGAATCAGGCGCAAGAGCATAAGACGCCATGACCCGACCGCGTGCGCAACTGGAAAATGCTGCATCTCTATCTGTCACGAACCACTGAGCTTGGAATTGCTGACAGCCGGCATCTTAATGGTGGCGGGAGTGTCGCTGCTGCCATCATCATGAAGACTTTTCCGGATTCAGGATGGCCGGTAACGTCAATCGCCGAAAGATAGCGTTTGCTTCAGCCGGTGACAGCTTCGACCGTTCATCCAACCACCAGGTGACGACGGACATCAACGCCCCGACAACAAACTGAATCACGGCATTCCTCGGAAGATCCGAGAGGCTTTCGCCGGCAGGAAGCGTCTTGAGATCGTTGCGAACCAGCTCTGCGAGCATGGACCGCAACTCCCCAATGACGACCGTGCCGCTCTGTCTACCGACGATGGCGTGATAGACGTTGCGGTGCGAGTGGACGTGCTCAAAAAACGCGAGACTGAATCCGAAACCCTTCTCTCGAAAGCTCCCTTTTCGAGCAAGCGACGTGCGCTGATGTACAAGCAAATTCTTGCTGAGGTTCTTCAGACCGCTCAGCAGGAGATCTTGTTTGCCGACGTAATGAGCGTAAAACGTCGACCGTCCGACATTCGCGCGATTGATAATGTCCTGAACCGTGATGACCTCGTAGCCTTTCTCGATCATCAGCGATATCAGAGCCTGGTGCAGCACCTCCCTGGTCCGTTGTATGCGGCGATCCATGCTGATCCTCCACGTTTTTCCGAACAAATCGGCGTCAATCTAGCCCTGCTTGGAATCAGTCAGCGCGGAAATTACTCGAGCATCTTGACGACGCTATTGATCACGAATGTTGTCGTTCTGGTCACGCTTGAGTTTCTATTCCCAATTCGACGCGAGTGGAAGATGACTTGGCGTTCTTTCGTTCGGGATGTCAAGTACATCGCAGCCGGAATCGCAACGTTTGCAATCATCGACGGTCTGTTCGGTTTGGCGGCGATTCGGCTGAATACAGGTCGCGTCGGCCCCATTACGAATTGGCCGCTGTATCTTTCAGTCCCGGCGGCGCTCCTGGTTGTGGAGTTTGTGAATTATTGGCAACATCGATGGAGCCATGAATTGGACAGCAGTATTGGGGGCTTTCTGTGGCGGAGCCACGCCGCGCATCATCTCCCAGAGCAGGTGTACGTGTTGATGCATCCAGCGTCTCACCCGATTAATGGTTTCATCGTTCGAGGATTGGTAACGTTGCTGCCCTTGTACTATCTGGGCGCAAGTCCGGAAACGGTGTTATTGTTCAGTACGATCGTTACCTTCCAGGCCCTGATTTCTCATTGCAATGTGGAAATCCGTGCCGGATGGTTTAACTATCTGTTCGTTGGAACGGAGCTTCATCGTTTTCACCACAGCGCCAATCTTTCCGAGTCCAAGAACTACGCCGTCACACTGTCGTTCATCGATATCATTTTTGGTACTTTCTATTGCCGTCCGGGAACGTTGCCGGTCGGCCGCACGTGCACAAAGACCGTAAACGCGGCGGGACGGTCGCCATAGATCGGTCTGGGCTGCTGTGATAGTCCGTACATGGTGAACATGTTGACGTTCTTGCAGTTGGTGAGCGGCGCACAATTGACGAATGCAGGCAATTTGCCACAAATCCTGACGCCCGCATTCAAGTCCTCCGCCCCGCTACATGCCGGGAAAAGAGACGAGGTGATTGTCTCTCTTACTGAACTGAAGCATTACCGGATTGATCGTCTTGCTGATTCGTGGCGATCGGACGTCAGTCAAGCACGGTAAGGCTGCATAATTCCTGCTAACCTATTGTCGTCCATACCGTCTCACCCTAGCAGGTTGACGGGACTTGACTTTCTAAGCGTTCTCGGGCCACCTTATATAGCGATGCGTCTATTGAGACCAATCAGCATCATGCTCGGATTGGCGATTCTCCTGATGAACACAGGAGACTGCGTCAATCTTCTTTTTGCGAATGCGAAAGAGGCTGACTGCTGCTTGCGAGCGGGTTGTCCGTTTGCTGCGAAAGAGCAGATGGACTCCTGTTGCACAACACCAACCGCTCCGGCGAAGTACATTCAGGCAGCCGC
>Ga0209157_1002639_pt1 | contig 14154 bp, 13 predicted proteins | sample GraSoiAngelo_135_FD_185892 | JGI IMG/M metagenome (GOLD analysis project Ga0209157, IMG submission 185892) | Grasslands soil microbial communities from the Angelo Coastal Reserve, California, USA - 14_0929_05_40cm (SPAdes) (version 2) | ecosystem: Environmental > Terrestrial > Soil > Grasslands ... | reverse complement strand
AGGTCTTCGACTGCGGCCACGCTTCGCGGTAGGGCCGGTGGGTGCGGAGCGCGTCGTACACGTCGCACACGTGGACGAGCTTGCTCCCTTCGTGGCAGTCGCGCCGGAACTGGAACGTGGGATAGCCGTCCCCGTTCAGCATGATGTGGTGCTCGTAGGCCACCACCGCAGCGAGATCCAAGTCTTCCTCGGCGCGCAGGATGAGGCGGGCGCCCTCCGCGGGATGCCGGTTCATCAACGCGCGCTCCGAATCGGAGAAGCGCCCCGGTTTGGTGAGGACCTCGATCGGGATTTTCACCTTGCCGATATCGTGGAGCAGTCCGGCGACGCCGAAGGCCCGTACGTCGCGCGCCGACAGCCCGCGGGATTCGGCGAGGGCCATCGTCAGGACGGCGACGTTCATCGAATGGGTCGTCGTGTACTGATCGAACTCCTTGAGCTGCAGCAAGGGGATCATGATTTGCCGACCGCCGTGCATGGCGATCGACAGCGAGCGGACCACGGCCTCGGCCTCCGTGAGCGGCAGCACTCCGCGAGCCTGCACTTCCTCCTGGACCCAGCGCACCGCATCCGCTTCTTCGCTGAGGGAATAGGTGATCGTCGCGGTCGGGATCGCCGCGGCGTGCTGCTCATCCCCGCCTCGCACGCCCACGGCACCGAACCGGATGCTGGAGCGGCGCATCTGACGGGCCTCGGTCGTGTCGATCGCGGAGAGCGTGAGCCGGGCGAGCACTTCGTCGAGGAACTGCTCGAATTCCTCCCGGCTCACGACATCCGAGAACTCCAAACGCTGGATCCCCGCCAGCGCCAGCCGCTGCCCCCAGTCCCAGGCCTTGAGCTCGCGCAGCGGCAGCCGCCCGAATACGATCTCATCGCCCAGGAACGTGAACAGCGGCCGTGACTCGGTCGCCTGCAGGTCGCTCAGCTCTCGATACGCGTCGTCGATCGCGCGCTCGCGGGCAGGATGCCCCGGCCGATAGAGGGTCATTGCCGCGAGCGCATGCGCGAACGCGTTGAGGAAGCCGGCGGGGCTGCTCACGTCCGGCTCGCCGGCGGCGCCGCGGCGTGGCGGATCTCGCCGTCGGTGGACGAGGCCGCGATGCCGAGGCGCGCGCGCGCCCGTGCGTCGTCGCGCCACCCGGTCGCGAGCGCCGCCAGCGCGACGAGGAGCTCGGGGGACTTGGCAGCCAGCTTCTCTCGCCAGAACAGGGTCCGACCGCCCGCCGTCAGCTGCAGCAACGTCTCGAGCGCAGCCGGCGCCCTGGTGTACCCCAGGACCCGCACGGCGAGCGCGCGCAAGTCGCCGGGGAGCGTGCGATCGGTGGCGCGATTCACCAACAAGGGCACCACGGTGTCGGGGCAGGCCTGCAGCGCGACCGCGAGGCTCAGCGCGAGGCGCAGCGTGCGCGGGTCCTGATCGCGCAGGCCGGCGACGAGCGCCTCGTCGCGACCACCCGGGAGCTTCAGCTGCAGCTTGACCGCCTGCCAACGCACCCGCGCGTCGGCGTGCTGCATGTAGGGGGCGGCCGAGAAACCCGCCGGGGGGGGCCCCAGCTCTTCGAGCAGCGCCAGCAGGTTGCGCGTCACGTACCAGCGACTGTCGTCGAGCCGCGCGATCACGAACGGCGCGATCTCGGCCCCCATCTTCGCCAGCTGCGCGAGCAATCCGCGCCGCGCCCCGCGCGACTCCGCCGCCGCGAGGGCATCGAGCAGCGGCGGAGCCGCTGCCGCGCCCACCAGCGGCACGAGCCGCTCGAGCAGCTTGAAGTCGATCGACTCTCGGGCGACGATCTGCTGCACCGCAGCCGCCGTCGCGATCCGCGCCCGCACCGTGGCCGCGGCGGCCGTGTCGGCCACCCCGGCCTCCAGCGCGTCGAGCAGCTGCGCGAGCCGGCCCTCGGCCACCACCCGGTCGACCGCCGCGTGGAGGCGCGGTCCCATGGTGCCAATCTCCAGCGCCATCGCCACCAGACGATCTGGCTCGGTCACATGGTGATCGCTGCGCGGCGTCCCGGCCGGGGCGGCCCGCGCCATGCGTTGCAGCGCCGCGCCGTACGCTCCGGGATTCGGATCGGGCAGCGTCCACCCCGCCAATAGCTGCTGGACCTGCTCGCGCAACGCCGCATCGGCTTGCGGTCGCACAGGTGCGGCGCCCGCCTCTGCGTGCACCGCCAGTTTCGATAGCAGGCGCACGAGCGAATGAGAGATGGCCTCCTGCGAGCTCTCCGCGGCGGCCTTGAGGATGTCGAGTACCGCATCCACGGCCATGCCGTCGGCCGCATCCGAGACGAACTGACGCCGCTGCGCGAAGTCGCCTCCCATCCCCACCAGCCGCTGCAGCGTTTCGGGTTTGAGGGTGCGAATGAGACGCGAGGTCCGCCGCCGCAGAGCCGCCGCCTCCGCGCTGCCCGCCGTCTTGAGCTCGGCGGCGATCTGCAGCAGGTAGCCGACGATCACCTGATCGTACCCGGTGGCCTCGGCCTTCGAGTGCTGGTCGATGGCCTGCGCGATGACCGCCGGCTCGGTGGGGGTGGGCCGGGTATCGTCCGGCGCGGTCGCCAGAGCCGCCCGCGCCAGGCCCACCCACAACTGGGCGGCGCGCGCATCCCCTTCCCCTACGGGACCGGCCTGGTCCGTGAGCTCGAGGCGCTCGTAGGTGAGCGCATGCAGTTGTACGTGCGGCCACGCCGCCAGGCGGTCCCGGTCGCCGAGGCCGAGCGGCTGCCCGGTCCGTTCGGCCTCGATGGCGAGGGTCCGGAGCGCATCGGCCACCTCTTCTTGCTCCACGCCGCGCCGGAACGTGATGGCACCCAGGTGGTGGCGGTGCAGCCGGCCCGCGAGCTCGCGCAGCACGGGATGCTTGGGGTCCGTAGCCACACCCTCGATCACGAGCTGGTTGCGGGCCACGCCGAGGGAGACCGTCGCCCGATCCTCGAGCAGCAGCGCCGCGCGCCGGGTCAACCCCGCGGCCGCCGGTGCGAGCGACGGGTGCCCTTCGGGATACATGGCGTGCTTGTGCAGGGCAATCGACAGCTCGATCAGGAAATCGGCGAGGTCGCGCGATAGGGTCGCGCGTTCACCGGAGGGACCAGGCATGAGGGCAAAGATACAAGGACCGGCAACTGCTAGACGCACAGACGCACAGCCGTGAACACAAAACAGGGGCCGGGAAAGACTCCCGACCCCTGTTCACTCCCTACCGCTGTGCGTCTATGCGTCTGGGTGTTTAGTACATCCCGCCCATGCCGCCGCCACCACCGGGCATCGGTGGCGCCTTCTCCTTCTCCTTCTTCTCCACCACCACGCACTCGGTCGTGAGCATCAGTGCGGCGATGGACGCGGCGTTCTGCAACGCGGTCCGCGTGACCTTGGTGGGGTCGATGACGCCCGCCGCCACCAGATCCTCGAACTCGTCGCTCTGGGCGTTGTAGCCGAAGTTCTTGTCCTTCGACTCCTTCACCTTCCCGACGACGATCGACGCCTCGGCGCCCGCATTCTGGACGATCATCCGCATCGGCTCCTCGAGCGAGCGGCGGACGATGTCGACCCCGATCTTCTGGTCGTCATCGGTCCCCTTCACCTTCTCGAGCGACTTCTGGCACCACAGGAGTGCCACGCCGCCGCCGGGCACGATGCCTTCCTCGACCGCCGCGCGTGTCGCATGCAGGGCATCCTCCACGCGCGCCTTCTTCTCCTTCATCTCGGTCTCGGTCGCGGCCCCGACGTTGATCACGGCGACCCCGCCCGCGAGCTTCGCGAGCCGCTCCTGCAGCTTCTCTTTGTCGTAGTCCGACGTGGACTTCTCGATCGCGGCCTTGATCTGGGCGATGCGGCCCTGGATCTCGACGTGCTTGCCCTTCCCACCTACGATCGTCGTGTTGTCCTTGTCGATCACGATCCGCTTCGCCTGGCCGAGATCGTTGAGTGTCGCGTTCTCGAGCTTCAGGCCCATCTCCTCCGAGATCACCTGCGGCGCACCAGTGAGCACCGCGATGTCGGTCAGCATCTCTTTGCGGCGGTCGCCGAAGCCCGGCGCCTTCACGGCACACACCTTCAGCGTGCCGCGCAGCTTGTTGACCACCAGGGTCGCCAGCGCCTCACCCTCCGCGTCCTCCGCGACGATGAGCAACGGCCGACCGGCCTGTGCCACCTTCTCGAGGACGGGGAGCAGGTCCTTCATGGACGAGATCTTCTTGTCGTGGATCAGGATGTAGGCGTCCTCGAGGACGGCCTCCATCTTCTCGGGATCGGTGATGAAGTAGGGCGAGAGATAGCCGCGGTCGAACTGCATCCCCTCGACCGTCTCGAGCGTGGTCTCGAGGCCCTTCGCCTCCTCGACCGTGATCACGCCGTCCTTGCCGACCTTCTCCATCGCCTGGGCGATCAGGTCGCCGATCTCCTTGTCGTTGTTCGCGGAGATGGCGCCGACCTGTGCGATTTCCTTCCGGCCGGCGGTGGGCACCGAGATCTTCTTCAACTCCTCGACCACCACCTCCACCGCCCGGTCGATCCCGCGCTTCAACGACATGGGGTTCGAGCCGGCCGTGACCGACTTGAGCCCTTCGCGGAAGATCGCCTGGGCGAGCACCGTCGCCGTCGTCGTGCCGTCGCCGGCGAGGTCCGACGTCTTGGTCGCCACTTCCTTCACCATCTGGGCGCCCATGTTCTCGATCGGATCCTCGAGCTCGATCTCTTTGGCGACGGTCACGCCGTCCTTGGTGACCGTCGGATTACCGAATTTCTTGTCGATGACGACGTTCCGGCCCTTCGGGCCGAGGGTGACCTTCACCGCCTCGGCCAACTGGTCCACGCCCCGCTTCAAGCGGGCGCGGGCCTCTACGTTGAACTCCAGCTGCTTTGCAGGCATGTCTGTTTCCTCCTAGAAGCCTCAGCCAAGCTTGGCGATGACGTCCGATTCCTTGATGAGGATGATCTCTTCACCCTCGAGCTCCACCTGAGTACCGCTGTACTTCCCGTAGACCACGCGGTCCCCGACCTTCAGCTCCATCGGGACCAGCGCATCCTTCTCCCGGCGTCCGGGACCCACCGCGATCACCTCGCCCTGGATCGGCTTTTCCTTGGCCGTGTCGGGGATGTAGAGACCGCCCTTCATCGTCTCCGTCTCCTCCATCGGCCGAATGGCTACCCGATCCGCCAGCGGGAAGATCTTGAGCTTCGTCTTCGCAGCCGTTGCGGTTGCCATGGTGCTAGAGTCCTCCACCTCGGTACCTGGTTCTAAGTGGCTGTGGAACAATGTTGTTAGCACTCTCGTGTGGAGAGTGCTAAATCAACCGCGCGGAATCTCTCCCGACGGCCGTGGCATGTCAAGGGGGCGCAGCGGCGAGTGAATCCACGATCGCCCGGACGTGGTCGGGCGTGGTGGCTCCCAGGGAATCGAGCGGCGCCGACACGGCGGCCACGATCGCCCCGGTGCGAGTGTCGGTCAGGCGTACCAGAAGCCAGGTGAGCGCCGGCGGCTCGGTTTCCCGGAAGGTGAACGCGAGCAGGTACGCCGTCGGCCTGCTCCCGCCTCGTACGTGCTGGCGTACGGTGAACCCTCGGCGCCGAAGCCCCTCAGCGAGGCCCTGACCCAGGGAATCGCGGCGCGTGATGAGGATCTCGTAGCCGCGGAGAGTAGACGGGGATTCGTAGCGTGTGGCGGGCGCACAAGACAGTAGAACGGCGTTGCCGAAAACGGCGAGACCGAGAAAGGCGTTGCCGACAACGGCGCTGCCCCTCACTCGGCAACGCTTCATCCGGCAACGCTTCTTCGGCAACGCCTCACCCCGCAACGCAGCACCCCCTACGGTATCACTCTCCGCGCTCCCACCCAGCGATCGAGCCAGTACGCGCCCTCCGCATCCTGCGGGTCCAGACGCGAGAGCTTCACGCCGCGGGTCGAGCTGTGGATGAACTTGAGCTCGCCCACGTACATGCCGACGTGGGTCACGCCGGCCCCGGGCCGCGCGGAGAACAGCAGGATGTCTCCCGGGCGGAGGGCGTCGATGAGAGGTGTGACCTCGCCTCCGGCACGCGCCTGATCGCGACTCATGCGGGGCAGCCGAATGCCGTGCTGCCCGTAGGCGTACTGAATCAGCCCCGAGCAATCGAACCCGTTGTCGGCCGTACCGCCCCAGATGTACGGCGTTCCCAGGGCTTCGAGTGCCGTCTGCACCACGGTCGCCGCGTTGCCGGAGATCGTCGCGGGCGGCTCGGGCGGCGGCAGGTCCGGAGGGGCGCCGTTTCCTCTCGCCCCGCTTCCCCCTGCACTCCTCCCCAGTCCAAACGACACCCCGAGCGTCGCGCTCAGGCCGTCGCGCGCGTCGGGGCGTGGATTCCAGAACCCTCTCGGCCCCCGATCTTCGAGCCGATAGCGAAGCTCGCCTCCCAGGGCTAGCCAGGAGAGCGGCTGCCACTCGAGTCCGCCTCCCACCGTCCACAGAGCGGCTACCTCCTGAGTCGAGGTGTCGGTGGAGAGGCCCAGGGCGAGTCCCGCGAGCGCGTAGGGCCCAAGCGTGGCCCGGCCTCTTCCGGCTTGCAGCTCGTAGCCCAGACCATAGAAGGCCCGGCGTCGGCCCAGGGTGTCGCTCACGAGCGCGGTGACTCCGAATCCGTGCGTGAACGGGCCACCCAGGCGCGCGCTCGTGCGGAGCTCGTAGACGTCGGCGCGATTGCCGTTGTACCAGCGCCCGAGATGCAGCTCCAGCGCGCGGCCCCCTCCCTGCGCCCCGAGCGTCGCCGGGAGGACGAGGAACGGCGCGAGCCACCAGGGCCTAGTCAGCCGCGGCAACGGCGCGCTGCTCCTCCGACGTGCGTGGTGCCATGCGATGGGACAAGAGGTGGGGGACCCGGCGCATGAAGCGCACCCAGATGAAGAGCGCGGTGAATCCACACAGCGTCGCAACGGCGCCCGCCACGATAAGCATGGTCACGGGACGGGTGAACCCGGTGGCAACGAGCGCGCCGGCCCACAGGCCGATGTACGACGCCGACCACGCCAGGACGGGCGTCAGCAGCCATCCGACGACGACGAGCAGGTGAGCGAGCCAGCGGGGCACGTCGCCCCTTCCCGCCGCTAGCCCTTACGGGCCAAGGCGACGAGGGCGAGCGCCGCGAGCACGAGAGTGAAGGCTCCGCCAGTCGCGACCGGGAGCGCCAGGGTGACGCCCGCGAGCCGCACGATCAACGCCAGCACGATGGTCGCCGCAATCGGCGGCAGCGCGCGGCGTCCGATGGTCGCTTCGCTGCCGGCCGCGGTGACGATCCCACCCATCCACGCCAGGAACGTCCCCAGCATCCACCAAATGGGAAGGTACCACCACGTGCTGCCGCCGCCGATCGCGTCCCACGTCCAGGGATACGCCTTGAAGGGCCGGAGCAGCACGATATCGATGGCGCTGAATACAACGGTCGCGACGAGGCCAAGGGCAGCGGCGCCCGCGATGCCCTCGGTGCTGCGCGCGGCGGTCCATTGGGCGGGCAGGAAGGCCACGGCTACCCCCGCGGCCAGGACGATGAGCGCCTCGACCCCGCCCCGCAGGCCGCCGGTGATCGGCACGAGTCGGGACGCGGCGAGGAACGCGACGACCGCTACCGCCGTCGCGACACCCAACTTGGCGCCACCCACAGTGACGGTGCGGAAGTCCGAGCGGTCGGAAGCAACCGGTGCGGCGGTGGCCGACATGCCTCGAATCTCCTCGGGTATCGGGGTTAACGCGTCCGTGGCCCAAATCTAAGCTCGGGCTCTCACCGGGCAAACACCAGCAAGACCACGAGGTCGGTCACCGCCCACGCCGCGAGCGCCCGATACATCCCGCGCTGGTGGGCGGGCGCAGGCAACGCGTCGCGACGCCGGTACCATGGCACCAGCACCGCGACCCACGCGACGAGCGGCACGACGAGTAGCCACGCCCGGACCCCCAACACGACGGCCGCCCAACCGAACAGCGCGAACGCCAGCGCGGTGCAGGCGATCGCGACGCCGAGGCTCGCCCGCAGACCCAGCAGGAGGGCGAGGGTGCGGTCACCGCGGCGGCGATCCTCCTCCATCTGATACAGCTGAGTGAGCGGATAGAGCCCGGCGAACAGCGGGCAGAAGCCGAGCAGGACGAGGGCATGGCCCGCATCGAGGGGACGGCCCGTGGCAGCCCACGCGGCAAACGGCGTGAGCGTCCCGAAGCCCCACATGTTGATCACCCAGTCGACTCCCGCCACCGCCTTGAAGCGGAACGGCGGTACGGAGTAGAGAATCGACAGCACGAAACAGATGGCGTACGCGACCCGAAACGCGGGCGGGAGCGCGAAGGCGAGCAGCTGACCGCCGGCGAGCAGCGCACCGCTGAACGCGAGCAGGTGTCGCGGCAGCGGAGGCGGCGCATTCAGGTAGCCGATGTCGCCCTCGTCCTTGTCGAACACGGAATTGATCGCGAGGGTGCCGCCATTGAGTAGGATCACCCAGATCAGGAGAGCGCCCAGCGCTGGAAGCAACCGCTCCCCGCTCCCCGCTCCCTTGATACCGACGGCCAGCACGTACCCGAGCATCGTATGCCCCGCCATGATCGGCCACTCGGCGGGACGCAAGTGGAGTACATAGGAGAAGAGATCGCCGGGCAGCAGCCGGTAGCCCCAGCGGCGCCACACGTTCAGCGCACGGGCGTCGGCTACCACTTCAGTCCCAGCGCCGTGGCGGCGATGCGGAGCCCGGTGAGGGTGAGGTCGGGGTGCACCGACTCGATCTCGCGGACCAGCGACGCGACCAGACTCGCGAGTCCGCCGGTGGCGATGACGTGCGGCGTCTGGCCGTTCGGCCACTCGGCCTTGATGCGTCGCACGATCCCGTCCACGGCGTCCGCCGTGCCCAGCAACACACCCGACCGAATCGCCTCTTCCGTCCGTCGCCCGATGGTGCGCGAGGGCGGCGTGAGGTCGGTCGCGGGGAGCTTGGCGGTGCCTCGAATGAGCGCGTCCGACGCGGTACGGATGCCGGGCATGATCACGCCGCCGAGGAAGTGGCCGTCAGCCGTGATGCAGTCGAATGTCGTGGCGGTCCCGAAGTCGACGACGATCGAGTCACGGTGGAACAGCTGGGCTGCGGCGAGCGTGTTGAGGATGCGGTCCGCCCCGACCTGCAGCGGCTCTTCCACATCGAGCGTGATCGGCAGGCGCGAGCGTCCATCCACGACCACCGGCCGCACGGTCGTCGCGCGCTCGACCGCTTCGCACAACCCCTGGGTCACGGGCGGCACCACCGACGCGACGACGGCGGCGCGGACTTCCTGAGTGGACCGGCCCTCCTGCGCCAGATACGACGTGAGCGCAGCCGCCCACTCGTCCGGCGTGCGCGAGGGCGTGGTCGTGAGCCGCCAGTGGGCCTCGAGGCTGTCACCACGGAACAGCCCGACTTTCGTTTCGGTGTTGTTGATGTTGATGGCGAGCAGCATGGCGCGGCGTAAGTATAGACGGAGAGACGCGGGGTCGCCAAGCGGCGCTTTCCCTACTTGAGACGTGGGGCCCCACGAAGGGCCGCGCGGCCCTCATCAATTTGAGGGACTCAAGTCCCGCCTCGGCCCTGTGGTGTCCTTAAGGACGCTGGTGGACGGTGAGCTCCGGGTGGCGTGCCGCTTGATTCTCGACATACGCTAGCACGGTGCCGAGCTGTCGGACGCCCACGCTTCGCAGGTCGTATCCCTCGGCCCATCGCAGAGGCGCCCGCGGCATGAGCCCGTCCCGATTGGCGAGTCGCGCGCTCGCACCCTTCAGTCCCTGGATAAGCCGAGGGATGTTCGTGACAGGAGGAAGTTGCAGAAGCACGTGGACGTGATCCGCCACGATGCCCGACGCGAGAAGCCGCGCGCCATGACGCTTGGCCTCCCGGGGTAGAAAGCGCCGTAGGAAATCCGCGACCCCGTGGTTGATCAGGGCTGGCGCTGTAGAGTAGTCCACGTCAGGTGCACGTAGAGGCGAACCGGCACGCCTAGAGTGTATGCAGCGTGGTCGCGAGATCGAGATCGAATCGCTCCCGCGCCGTGCATTTCAGCGCGAGGCGTGCCTATCATCAGCGTCCTTCAGGACGCGCCTGCGCCGAGCTGGGACTTACAGTCCCTCATTAACGGGAGCATCGCGGCTGCCGCATGAGTGTCGGGGCGGCCGATGCTACTACGCCAGCTCGACGTGACCTTCCCGCACGGCGATCGTCGCCGCGCCGAGATCGACGAGCAGCGCGCCGTCCGGGCGGAGGCCGCGCGCGCGGCCGGCGGCGGGCGAGCGAAGCTGGCGACCCTGCAGCCAGTCGCGTGCCGCGAAGGCGGTGCACTCGCGCTCGCTGAGCGCCGGGTCGCCCGACGCGAGCCCCGCGAGCGCGGGCACGAGGCGATCCAGGACATCGAGCCGGCGGACCGAGGGGAGCCATTCCCCGAGCGCCACCGCGCGATGCGCGACCGGCGCGGGAATGGCATTGCACACATTCACGCCCACACCGACCGCCAGCCATTGCAGAGCCTCGCCGTGCCAACGGCCCTCGCACAGGATGCCCGCGAGCTTGCCCTCCCCCAGCAACACGTCGTTGGGCCATTTGAGGCGGGTCTCGAACCGGCCGAGGAGGGCATCGACCGCATCCGCGACGGCGAGCCCGACGCGTACCGAGATCACGCCCAGCTCGGCGCGCACCGGACGGAGCAGCATGCCGAGCCAGACCCCGCCCGCCGGCGAGTGCCACGTGCGACCGTCGCGTCCCCGCCCCGCGGTCTGCTCTTCGGCGATCACCACCGTCCCCGCAAGGGCGCCTTGCGCGGCGAGGTCGTGAACGGCGTCGAAGGTCGAGCCGAGCGCGCGAAACAGGCCGCACTGCGGCACGCCCCACCGCCCGGCGAGATCGGCTGCCGTCGCCCCGTCGATCGCTAGCCGCGCCACACCGCGTACCCGATCGTCAGCACGCCGACGATCCAGTTGTAGGGCGCGAACGCGTAGAAGCGGCCGCGCTGGAGCAGCGCCACGAGAAACCGAATGGACCAGATCCCGCTGGCAAACGCGAGCACGAAGCTCACCGCCAGCGGAAGCGCTCCGACGGCCGCGACGTTGACCGCCATGTGACGCCCCTCCAGGATCGCGGCACCGGCGATCACCGGAATCGCCAGCAGGAAGCTGAACTCCGCGGCGGCGGCGGGTCCGAGACCGCCCCACAGGGCAGCGCACACGGTCGACCCGGAACGGGAGACTCCGCGGAACACAGCCGCCACGGCTTGCGCGAACCCGATCCCCACGGCGACCCCGACCGAAGGTTCGGGGCGGTTGCCGCTGAGCCGCCGCGTGGACCAGTTCATGAACCCCGTCACGAGGAACCCCGTGCCCACGAGCACCAACGAGGCGGCCGCCTCGACTTGACGATGGAACAACCCGCCGATGACACCCGCTGGAACAGTGGCGAGCACGAGGAGCCCCGCCGTCCGCAGCTCCGCCGGCCGCCGCGCCAGGACGCCCCGCGTGATCGCCCACAGTCGCGGCCCGTACATGACCAACACGGAGCCCAGGGTCGCGACGTGGAGCGTCACCTCGACGAAGACGCCCGGGGTGTGCACGCCCGTCACGACTTCGAGCACCCTCAGATGTCCCGAGCTCGACACCGGGAGAAACTCCGTGAGCCCCTGCACCAGCCCCAGGGTAATTCCCTGCCAGAGCGTCATGCGACCCGCCCGGCCACCAGCGCCACGATTCCCACGAGCATCGCTCCTTTGAGGAGGCGACTGTTTCCCTGCGTACGCCCGGTGAACAGGCGGCTCGCCACGGCCAGCACGACGAGCTGGGCGAACAGGGCGATGAGAAAGTACGCGCCCCGGTAGTGCGCCGCTGCGGGTAACGCGAGCGACAGGGGCACGAAGGCCGCCGCCAACCCCGCCGCCACGAGGCTCGCCGGGCGAGCCCCGAGGACGAGCGGTAAGGTGCGGCGGCCGAGCGTCTGGTCCCCGGTCTGGTCGTCGATGTCCTTCACGATCTCGCGCACCAAGTGGATCCAGGCGGCGAGGATCCACGGTACGATTCCCGCGGCCGCGTGTCCGACGGCGATGGCGCCGTACATGAGCGGCAGGCCGGCGACGAGCGCCACGGCCACGTTCCCCGGCACGCCGCGGCGCTTGAGCACGGGCGAATAGAGCACGAGCACGGCGAAGGCCGCGAGACCCACGAGCACCGCGGTCCCGTTGACGAATGCCGCGGCGCCGAGCCCGATCACGGCGCCACCCGCGACGCACAGGTCGGCGGTGCCGCGGGTCACGCGGCCGGTGGCGAGCGGGTGCTCCCCGCCGGACCGGTTGACGCGATCGGCAGCCTGGTCCCAGATGTCGTTGAGCACGTTGCCCGCCATCGCGAAGGCGACCGCGGCCACGGCCGCGAGCGCCAGGACGTTGGGCGTCCGCACCGCTCCGAGAGCGATCCAGCCGCCGGCGAGAACGCCGGCCGCGGCGAGCAGCAGGTTGTTGATGCGGACGAGGCGCAGCAGATCAGTCACGCAGCACGTCCTCGTACAGCTGCTCGTAGCGCGGCACGATGCGGTCGGCCGCGAACTCGAGCGCGCGGCGGGCGGCGGCGGCGCGCATCCGGGCGTGGAGGGCACCATCGCGCAGCACGCGAAGGCCGTGCGCGATCATGGCCGCGACGTCCCCCTTGGGCGTGAGGAATCCCGTCTCCCCGGGCACGACCACTTCGGGGAGGCCGCCCACGGCGGTCGCGATGACCGGTACGGCGCATGCCATCGCCTCGAGCGCGGCGAGGCCGAACGATTCGGTCTCGGACGGCAGCAGGAACAGGTCGCTGCCTCGCAGGATCTCGGCGACGTTGTCCACTTTGCCGAGGAAGCGGACGTCGCGTCGTAGCTCGAGGTGATCGACCTCCTGCTCCGCCGCGTCGCGCTCCGGCCCGTCTCCCACCAGCACGAGCGTCGCCGGGAGCTCGCGACGCACTCCGGCAAACACGCGCACGACGTCCGTCACTCGTTTCACGGGTCGGAAATTCGAAACGTGGACCAAAACCTTGTGGTCGGGCGGGGCGAGCGAATGGCGGCAGGTGCCCTCGCCAGGCGGGTGGTACTCGGCCGTCGAGATGAAGTTCGGGATGACGATGACGTCGCAGCCGGCGCACCCGAACGCGCGGTAGGTCTCTTCCCGCAGGAACGCCGACACCGCGGTGACGCGGTCCGATTGTTCGATTGAGAACTTGGTGAGTGTGTAGTACGACGGATCCTGCCCGACCAGCGTGATGTCGGTGCCGTGCAGCGTCGTGACGATCTTCAGGTCGCGCTGCGACTTGAGCATCTGTTTCGCGAGCCACGCCGTCGCGGCATGGGGGATGGCGTAGTGCACGTGCATGAGGTCGAGGTTCTCACGCATCGCCACTTCGTGCTGCTTAACCGCCAACGCCAGCGCGTACGGGGACGACTGCTCGAACAGGGGATACTCGGTCTGGGTGACCTCGTGGAACGTCACCCGTTCGGCGTAGCCGCGCAGCCGAAACGGGCTCGCGTAGGAGATGAAGTGCACCTCGTGTCCACGCCGGGCGAGCTCGAGCCCCAGCTCGGTCGCGACCGCACCGGAGCCGCCGTACGTCGGATAACAGGTGATGCCGATTCTCATGAACCGGGATGCGGGATGCGGGATGCGGGATGGGTCACGGCGTGCCAGCGCGCCCCGATGCGGTGGGCCAGCACCTCAGGCGTCTCGGACGCGTCGAGTGTCCACACGCTTCCCGCATCCCGCATCCCGCTTCCCGATCCCCCCCGGAGCTGGTGTCGAAACCAGGTCTCCTGTCGCTTCGCGTAGCGCCGGGTCGCCACCACGATCGCTTCCCGCAGATCCCGCTCCGGAAGCCGCCCTGCGAGCATCGCAGCCACCTCTCGATATCCCACCCCGTCGAGGCCCGGGGCGTGCGGCGCCACGCCCGTCGCCAAGATCCGCCGCAGCTCGTCCACCAGGCCCCCCGCGAGCATCTCGTCCACGCGTTGAGCGATGCGACGGTGCAGCACGTCCCGGGGCAACGTGAGTTGAATGTACCACGGCCGCATCGCCCCGGTCTCGCGGGCGTGCTCCTGCCACCAGCTGAGGCCCCGCCCCGTGAGCAGCGCGACCTCGACGGCCCGCCCCGCCCGCTGTCGCCCGCCCCCCGCGAACC
>Ga0209157_1002624_pt1 | contig 14198 bp, 15 predicted proteins | sample GraSoiAngelo_135_FD_185892 | JGI IMG/M metagenome (GOLD analysis project Ga0209157, IMG submission 185892) | Grasslands soil microbial communities from the Angelo Coastal Reserve, California, USA - 14_0929_05_40cm (SPAdes) (version 2) | ecosystem: Environmental > Terrestrial > Soil > Grasslands ... | reverse complement strand
GGCGGCGAAGTCAACGTAGGCCTCCGCCCATTTACGCGGCCAGGCGTCCTCGTCGCGATCGAACCCGGCGTACGCGAGCCAGTCGCGCAGCGTGAGGTCACGCGAATCCCGCACCCCGAGCCGCCGCTGCTCTGGCGTATCGACCATGAAGAGCCCGCCGAAGGACCAGAACGCCTGGCCACCGAGCGATGCCTCCGGCTCCTGCTCGAGCAGGATCACGCGCTTCTTCGCCGCAGCGAGCTCAGCGGTCGCGACGAGGCCCGCGAGACCGGCGCCGACGACGATCGCGTCCGCATCCATCTCGCGACGTGTCAGCGGCGTTCGATGACTGAGCGCAGCTGATGACGGAGACCGCGGGGTGTGCGCACGATGACGAGCTGCACGCCGTCGCACCCGGGGCAGCGCAGCACAACGCCGGGTGCGTACGTGTACGCGCGCAGCGTCGCGAGTGCGTCGCGTCGTCCACAGTCCGGGCACGTGCCAACGGCGGCCGTGAGGTCCGCGCCGAACACTTCGTCGAGCAGACCGCCGACCGCGTTCCCGTCGAGCGTCAGTTCCTCGTTCGCTCGCATCGTCCTCTCCTCCTTCACGTGCCCGTCGGTCCGAATCGCTCGGTCTTGATCCGATCCGCGCGGAGGCTGGCCCGCTCGAGTGACGTCGCCGCCGACTCGACGAGCGGCGTCGGTCCGCAAATGAATGTGAGCGCCGATGCGCCGAACGGCCGGCTTACCTCGGCGAGCATCGCGTCGTCGATTCGGCGCGAATACCCCGTCCAGCCGGCAGGGTGCGAGCGTGTGAGCGTGTGGAAGATCTCGACCCCGCCGGTCGCGAGGTTCGCGAGCTCCTCGCGGTAGATGACGTCGTCGTAGGTGCGCGAGCTGTAGAGGAGGCGCACGGGTACCTTCGCGCCGACCGCCGCGCGATGGCGAAGCATCGACATCATCGGGACGACGCCCGAGCCGCCGGCGACGAGCAGCACGGGGCCACCGGACGTTGTGGCGTCCCACACGAAGTAACCGCCGATGGGCCCGCGCACCTCGATGCGGTCGCCGGGCACGACGACCTGGTGCAGAAAGGTCGACACCTCGCCGTCCTCGACACGCTCGATCGTCAGGTCGATCTCACCCGTGCGTTCGGGCGCGGACGCGATGGAGTAGCTGCGCTGCGCGCGGTAGCCGTCCGGCGCCGTGAGCCGGAGGTCGTAATGCTGACCCGCCCGATGCTTGATCCAGCCGGGAAGGCTCAGCGTGAAGCTCTTCACCTTCGCCGTCTCGGGCGTGATCTTTGTGATCGTCGCGATCTGCCACTGCAGCGTGTTCACCTAGTCGCCGCTGTAGCGCTCCTCTTTCCACGGATCGCCCCGGATGTGATAGCCGTTCGACTCCCAGAACCCGGGACGATCGCGATCGACGACGCGCAGCGCCCGGAGCCACTTCGCGCTCTTCCAGAAATAGAGATGCGGCACGACGAGCCGCGCCGGACCGCCGTGATCTGGCGGCAGCGGCTTGCCGTCGTACTCGTAGGCGACGAACGCCTGTCCGTTCACCGCGTCGGAGAGCAGGAGATTCGTGGTGTAGCCGCCGTGGCACTCGGCGACGAGTCCGAGCGCGTTCGGTGCCAGTTCGACGTGCTCGAGGAGCGTGTCGACGCTCACGCCGCGCCACCGCATGTCGAGCTTCGTCCATGTCGTCACACAGGAGATGTCTTTCGTGAATTCCTCGGCCGGCAGTGCGAGGAACTCCGGCCAGGACCACTTGACCGGCGCGCGCACGAGCCCAGAAAGCGCGAGCTCCCATGTCGCAAGGTCGATCCGCGGCGTCGGTCCAGCTGAGAGCACGGGGAAGTCCGTCACGAGGTGCTGTCCAGGTGGGATCCGAGCGGCGAGACCAACAGCGGAACGCGGCCGACCGCCAAAGCCGCGGGTCACGAACCGTTCAGCCATGTCGCGCGAGCCTATCGCGCGTGCGCGAATACGGCGCGCGCGGCTATGCGATGTCGGGGCGCTTCGTGCGGCGCGTCGCCGGGTCGACACCGGCGAACGTGAGGAAGTCGCTCATACGGAATGACGGTCCGGGGCGCTGCAGCGTCGGCGTCCAGCCGGGCTGTTGCACGAGGTACGAGTTCGGATCGGAGTCGAGGAGACCGATGACGACCTCGGCGACGATGCGGCCACCGACGGGTCCGAGGTGGAAGCCGCCGGCGTTCTTGCCGATGTCCGTGTCGGGCACGAGCTGCGCCTCGCGAAGCATGTAGTAGAAGAGCGGCGTGTTGCGCTCGAGCTGCATGTCGTATGCGGTGAGCTCCTCGAGGTCGCCGGCGCTCAAGACCTCCGCGCCGATCGCGCGCGCGATCGCCTGACCTGACGGCATCGACCAGGTGATGTGACGCAGCAGGTTGCGCTGCATCAGCGCGATCGGTGCCTTGTGGCTCGCGATCGCGGCGAGCGGCAACGTGAAGAGCGGAGACGAGATGTGCGTATCCATCTGCTTGTTCGGCTTCACTTCGTTGTCGTTGAAGTTGAAGAACGTCTGCCAGCCGATGAATCGCCGCGGCGCGCGGAAACCGCCACGCAGGTCGCCCGGGTCGACACCGGGCGCGGGCGCGAGGTCGCCCAGGGCCGGATCGAAGATGAGACCGAAGAACGGCTTGCCGCCATCGCCCTTCAAGTTCGCGCGGTACGACGGCCGGACCATCGTGTGGCCGAGACGGAAGCATGCGCCCTGGAACTCCACCGGCATCGTCGCGAGGCCGAGATCAGGCTTGTAATAGCGGCGGCCGCGCGAGAGCACCTCGTCGGTCATCGCCGGTCCGACGAAGAGCGGCAAGAACTCGCTCAGGATCAGCCAGTGGTAGTGCCAGGTGACGAGACGTTTCGCCTCGACGAAGATCGCGGGCGGATCGGTGAGACCCGACGTCTGCCGCACGTAGTCGACGGTGCGGTTGTGGAAAAGGATGAACGCGCAGTGCAGCCCTGAGATCATGAGGTGCTGGTCGGTGCGCGGGTCGGGGATGATCGGCATGAGGTCCGCGTTGCGCGGTAGGTCCTCGAAGACGCCGCCGCTCTCGATGCGCAATTTCAGCGGGTCGTCCTTCTCGTAGTACTGCGGCGTGACGAAGGGACCCAGGCCGTAGATCGTGTCGAGGTCGAAGGCGGCGACATGCGCGTTCTGCGTCGCGTACGGATCCGTCGGCACGCCGAGCGTCGAGCGCGCGTCGAAGGTGATGTCGAGATCCATGAACTGACCGAAGAACGTCACGCCCGCCGTGTGCGTCGGATTGTCCGGGTTCGTCGGCGGGTTGTTGCCGTTCACGCTGCCGTCGGCGATGAGCGCCACCGGGCCGCGATCGAGCGCGTCCTTCGCGTCGAGGAGGCCACCGGGACGGCCTACGTCGCGCATCGCTTCGCGCAGCTGGTCCGTCGCACCCGCGGGCACGATGTCGTGGAAGAACGACTGGAGGTCGGGGAACATCCGGCTGAAGTTGTTCGGGTTGAGCTGGCGATTCACGACGGCGTACGTCGCGCCGGCACCCGCACCGACGACCGCCGCGGCGCCGATGCCGAGGCCGACGCCTTTGAGGAACGATCGGCGGCTCGCGCTCGGCGGAGTCGCGACCGCGGGCCGTGTGTCGCGCGTCTCCGCCACCGCCGCCGCCGCGACTGGCACGACCGTGCCTTGGACGGTGCGCGGCGCAAGTGCCTCGGTCCGTTCAACCTCCCCGACGGAGACGGGGACCGCGGGCGAGATCGCGACGTAGCTGAGGAGCGCCGCGGAGATCGCTGCGAGGCCGACCGTCCCGAGCATGAGATCGAACGGCCACACGATCCCGTAGAACACCCAGATGATCGCGAAGTACACGGACCACATCACGGGAGGGACGGCGAATGCGGCGAGTCGATAGCCGAACGTGTGCGACGCGTCCGGCCGCGTGAGCGCCATGATCGTGTCGAACAGGAAACCGCCGATCGTCCCGGCGACGATCGACCATCCGAGATCGAACGTCGTGAGCCCGCTCATCGCCGCCGACACGACGGTCATGAGGAACGTCGCGCTGCCGAAGGGCAGCTGCCAGCGGCGCAGCGCGAGAAAGAGCGGCGCGAGCAGGATGATGTTCGTCGCGAGGACGCGCGCGACGGCCGTGAACTCCGCCGTGTATCGCACGCGGACGTCCGCCTGCAGCGACGATGGCATGCGTCCGAGCGGCAGCGACGGCGTCCAGTCGAGGAACGCCGACAGCCACTGGAACATGAACGCGGCGACGGCAGTGGCCAGCGTGAGCGAGAGCAGCGTCGGGAAGAGCCGGCGGAACGACGACTCGCGGGGATACCACGCGGGGGCGTACCAGCCGGAGCGAAGACCCGCCGAGACGAGCGCCGCCGCGCCCGCGAAGAGGAGCAGGTGGAACGGCGCGATCACCCGAGCGACGCCGTTCTCCTCACCGAACTCGCTGTGCCACAGGAGATCCCCGAACATCCCGACCATGGCGAGGACGAAGCCCAACATCGCGAGCGGGTAGCGCATCGGGATCCCGAGGAAGCGATGGAAGTACGGCTCGGGACGCACACCCTGAACGAACAGATGCGGGTTGCGCGTGGCGACCCACAGGAACGTCGCGGTGAACCCGGCGTAGAGGAGTGCGTGCCAGACGGTGAAGAAGCTGCCGAGCGCGCCGTTCTGCAGATTGATGTGATTCCAGCCATCGAGGAAGAGGCCGGCGACGAGCGTCGTCGACAGTAGCCCGGTGATGAGGTCCTCACGCCACGGCTCTCGGCGCATAGTGGGCGCGAAGCCTACACAACGCGCGGCGCATCACGAGTCATCTGGATGACGCAGCGAGCGTTGTCGTCGACGCCGGCCAGAGACAGCGCTCGCTCGCCTGACTGTGTGACGCTGTCCTCACCTCACAGTGCGAGCCGCCGGTACGTTGTAGGAGCGATGCGTCCGCTGACCGATCGCGCCCTGGAGCTCGGCGCCCGCGCTCTCGCGCGGACCGATCCCCATCTCGCCGCAGTCATCTCGCGACGCGGCACGCCGCCGCTGTGGGGGCGCGCGCCCGGTTTTCCGACGCTCGTGCAGATCATCCTCGAGCAGCAGGTCTCACTCGCATCGGGCCGCGCCGCGTTCTCACGCCTCGAGCGGGTCGCGGGCGGCGCGGTCACGCCGCGGCGCGTGGCGCGACTCAGCGAGGTCCGCCTGCGCTCCGCGGGCCTCACGCGTCAGAAGGCGGCGTACATCCGTGCGCTCGCGGTCGCGGTCGTGCGGCGCGAGTTCTCGGTGCGCGCGCTCGCCTCGCTCGAAGACGAACGCGCGCACGCCGAGCTCACCAAGCTCAGAGGCATCGGGCCGTGGAGCGCGGACATTTACCTGCTCATGGCCCTCCGACGGCGGGACGTGTGGCCGCGGCACGATCTCGCGCTCGCGGCCGCGATGCGGGAGGTCAAACGACTGCGTTCACTCCCCTCGCCCGAGCGTCAGCTCGCGATCGCGGAGGCGTGGCGACCCTGGCGGGCGGTCGCAGCGCGAGTGCTCTGGCATCACTACCTTTCGACGCCGCGCCGGAGAATGCGCGCCTAGCATCGCGTCACTGTCATGGTGTGGCCGCTGGACATGCCCGAGGCGCAGGCGACTTACGACCGTCTGTTCCCCTATTACGTCGAGGTCTCCGCGGTCACGCAGCTCCGTCCACGCGGCGAACGCGCCGGTGGCCCGGGCGGACACGCGACGATGTTCATCGGCGGCGCGTCGCGCGACCCGAGCGCCGGCTATCCGAGGCTCAGACTCGCCGACGAGAACGCGACGGACACGGGGACGGGCGTGAGCGTGAATCGCGCGTTCGCGAACGCGAACTGGATCGCGGTGGCGGGACGCGAGATGTTCTTCCACGGCGGAATGCGCGACGACGAGACCCTCGACCGGCGACGTTTCGACGCGGCCCTCGAGCAGGCCGCGCAGGCGGGCTGGTTCGAGGGCGTCGAACTCACGCGGGCCGCCGGGTCGCCACGCGTCGCGGATGTCGAGGCCGTCGTGCGTCACTCCATCGGCACGGACTTCGCTCTCACGTTCGGCCGGACGGTGTACGCGGCACGGCTACCGATGCCGCGGCCCGCGCTCTCCAAGGTGATCGACTACCTGAACGACCTCAACGATCGGGCCGCGTGGCGCGGCTACCAGTGGAACGCCCTCACGAACAATTGCAGCCACGTCATCCACAACGCGCTCGCCGCGGCGGGCGTTTGGGATCCGAAGACCGTGCGCGCCGGCACGACCGTCGATACGATCCTCGATCTTCTGAGCGTCGCGACGGCTGTCGTGCGGCGTCGCATGTCGGACTTTTCGTTCCCGGCAAACAGTTTCGTGCGAGTCTTCGAGGCCGCGAACGAACGGCCCATCGACGACGCGGCTCACGCATGGCGCGACCACGACATCCGGCGATCGATCGACGCGGGTTGGCTCGTCACTGGTCCCGGAGGCCTGGTGCGCCGCTATCCGATGCACGACCCTTCGCGCAATGACCTCTTCGCACCGGGTCGCGATCCCGTCCTCGCCTCGGTGCCCCTGCTGTGGGACAAGCGACGCACGTTCGTGGACCTGACGCGCGCCACTCCCGCACACCTCAGCGACCTCGCCGCGAATCTCACCCATTTCCGAGAGCGCTTCGCGCGCGCGCTCGCGCGGGAGCGGCTACAGGGGGATGCGAATTTCGCGACGCGCTACGAGCGCGTCATCGCGTCGGAGCTCGAGCGGACCGATCGGGCTATCGCTTCGATCGCGAACGACGCTGCTTCGACTGCTTCGCTTTCAGCGACACCCGTCGCCGTGACTTCGAAGCGCGCGCCTTCTTGACCGTCTTGGGGTGAAGGCGCTCGGGCAGCACCTTCTTGCCGGTCGAGCGGTTCCACTCCTCGTACTGCTGGTCGGTGATCTTGCCCTCGACAAGGAGCTCCGCGAATTTCCGGCGCTGCGCCTTGCTCTTGAATGGCACGACGCCGAGACGGGCAAGAAGCACGCCGACGCGATACTCGACCGATGAAGGAAGGCGGGCTCGAGGCCGAGAGGCTGTCGCTGAGCGACCTCCTCGACACGCTGCCGGTCCCGGTCATCGTCTACGGCGCCGACGGACGGGTCCTCTTCGCGAATCAGGCACGGAAGGACTTCGCCGGCGACGACGTCGCGACGCTCGACGGCGCCATCGCGCGCACCGCGCCTGCGACGGAGGACGGCCAGATCTTGCCGCGCGAGCGGCTCCCTGCGCTGCGCGCGCTGCGCGGCGAGTCCGTGCGCGGCGAGCGCCTGCGCTTGCGCGCCGCGGATGGACACACCGAGGTGCTGCTCGTCAATGCGTCACCGCTGCGTGACGCCGACGGCAAGATCGCGGCGGCCGTCGTCGTTTTTCATGACATCACCGATCTGAGCGACCTGGAACGAGGTCGACGCGAACTGTTCGCGATGGCGAACCACGACCTGCGTACGCCGATCACTGTGATCCTCGCGTTCGTGCAGCTCGCCCGACGCGTAGCGCGGAAGGACCCCGATCGCGCGGTCAAAGCGCTGAGCGACATCGAGCGTCAGGCGCAGCGGATGAGCCGCCTCGTCGGCGATCTGCTCGACGTCGCGCGCTTCGAGTCCGGCGCGATACCCGTGCGGCCAACGGAGAACGATCTCGTGGAGACCCTCCGGCTCGCGATCGAGCGCCAGTCCGAGCTGTCGCGCTTCGCGATCAGTGCCCCGGATGCGCCGGTGACCCTGACGTTCGACGTCGATCGCGTCGACCAGATCCTCGACAACCTGCTCTCCAACGCGATCAAGCACACTGCGTCAGATACGACGGTCGACGTCGCGCTGACGTTGGAACGCGATGAGATCGTCGTGCGCGTGACCGACCATGGCGGCGGTATCGACGCAGACGAGCGCGCACTACTCTTCCAGCCCTTCTACCAGACGCCGCGCGGTCGGAGCTACGGCGGGACGGGTCTCGGGCTGCACATCAGCCGGCGCATTGCGGAGGCGCACGGCGGACGCCTCTGGCTCGAGGACACCGTGCCGGGCAAGACGACGTTCGCGCTCGCGCTGCCGCGACGTTAGGAGTCAGCGCGCGCCGGCGGTGACGACGCGGGACAGACCGGTCCAGGGCTCGAGGGAGCCGAGCCCGTGGCTGCCGAGGGCGAGCGAGATCTCGCCGCTGTGGAAGGCGTCGTGCGTGATCATGCGCATGAGCACGGATTGCCGAGTGTGCATGCGCACCGTGCCACCGCTAGAGCGCGGCATCTCCTGTTCGAGCGTCTCCGGCGTCCACGTCTCGAGGCATCGCTCGACGATGCTCCACGTCGAGCGCAGCGCGTGAACGAGCTCATCGGCACCTCGCGGATGCGACAGGTCGTCCTCCCATCCGACGTTCGGGTCGGTGAACGGCGTCGTCTCGGCTCCCGGCTCCTTGAAGATGTGGCAGAGCCAGAACACGCGCGTGCCGGCGAGGTGTGACACGCTCGCCCAGATCGGCCAGTCGGCCTTGCCGACGGGCAGCGCGAGCTGCGCGGCTGAGAGCGGCGCGATCGCTTCGCTGAGGCTCGCGTTGAACAGGTGCCAGCCCTTGTAGAAAGGTGCGACTGTCGATGAGTCACTCATGAGCGGTCGTCCTGCGCTCAGTCTCAGCTCGCCGCTTTCTTCACAAGAGCGGCGATCTTTGCCTCCGCGGCGGGTGTCATTTTCATTAGCGCGAACGAGGTCGGCCACAGCTCGCCTTCGTCGAGGTTCGCCTTGTCGCTGAACCCGAGCGTGGCGTACCTCGACTTGAACTTCGCCGCGTCCTGGAAGAACAGAACGGCCTTGCCCTCTTTGGCGTACGCAGGCATCCCGTACCAGGTCGTGGGCGAGAGGGCCGTCGCGTTCGCCTTGACGATGGCGTGGATCCGCTTGGCCATGCCGCGATCCGGCTCCTTCATCGCGGCGATCTTCGCGAGCAAAGCGCTCTCCCCTTCCAGACCACGCGCGGCCGCTTTCTGATCCTCGATGGTCTCCTTCAGCGCGGCCTTTTCTGCCGCCGTGAGTCCCACACCCTTCGTCGACGTGCGCGTGGCGCTCTTTGCACTCTTCTTCGTAGCCATGGTCAGGCCGTGACCTTCTGGGTGACTTTCCCCTGCTGGAGGATCCGGATCCCGTTGCCGAAGGGGTCGCGGAGGCCCATGTCGGTGCCGTAGAAGTGCTCGATCGGCTCCTGGGTGAAGTCGCTGACGCCGCGCTCCTGGAGGGTCTCGTACAGACCCCGGACGTCGTTCGAATTGAACACGAGGGAGCTCATCGCGCCCTTGGTGATCAACTCACGGAGCTGCGCAGCGGTGGCCTCGTCGTGCAGCGGCGGGCCTGGCTCCTCGAGGAAGATCTCGGTGCCAGAGTCACCGGGGACGCGCACCGTGAGCCAACGGAAGGTGCCCTGCTTGACGTCCTGGCCCTTCTCCAGCCCGAGCTTGTTGACGTAGAAGTCGAGCGCTTCGTCCTGGTCGAGGACCTTGACCGAAGTGACGTTCAGCTTGGTGATCATCGCTTGCTCTCCCCTCTGTTGTGACGCGTGATATGGATGACGCTCAGGCTACGGAGCCGCAGGCGCGGGCGCTTCTCCAAAATTGCTCGATCGCGTCGCCATCCGCGCCGCCACTGGCCGCGTGGCCGCCATCCAGATGCAGTTGGGCGCCATGATCGGCCCGTGGCCCACGCGATAGTCCGACGGCGTCTGGCCGACGATCTCCCGGAACGTACGACTGAAGGTCCCGAGGCTGGTGAAGCCGACGTCGAAGCAGATCTCGGTGACGCTACGGTCGGTCTCGCGCAGCAGGAACATCGCGCGCTCCACGCGCCGCCGCTGCAGATACCGGTGCGGCGTCTCGCCGAAGGTGGCGCGGAAACAGCGGATGAAGTGCGCCATGGAGAGATGGGCCACCGCGGCTACGGCGCTGACGTCGAGCGGCTCGGCGTACGCGCGGTCCATGGCGTCGCGGGCGCGCAGTAGGCGCCGATTCAGGTCCTCGATGTCCCGGCTCACGGTGCAACGCTACGCCATCGAGGCGCGACGATCCGCGAGAACGTGTAGCCCAGATGCGACACTATTCGAACTTTCCAAGTCGCAAGGAACGCAAGGCATTCTCAATCTCCTGATTGCTGCGCACGAGGAGCTCGCGGATTTCGCGGCTCTACTTCGAGAGGCGTCTTCCGAAGAGATGCCCCAGCGGTGGGCGAGCGCGAAGGCGATGGACGTGATCGCGACGTCTTCGTTCGAGCTGAAGCTCTGTCAGTCGCCCGGTGGCTTCGCGGTGGGGCTCGGGCGCGCGCCGACCGATCGCAGGTATTCAGCCACGCTGCGCTGTTCGCCCCAGTGTGCGAAGTCAAGGGACGTCCCGGCGTATTGCTCGTCGACCGCGTTCACAGCCGCACCGCGTGCAACGAGAGCGCGAACGAGATCGAGGCTGCCAGACCAGGCAGCGATGTGCAGCGGCGACGCGGGCCATGGCGGCAGCGTCAGCGCTCGCTCGAACGCGGCGCGATCGTGGACGGGCTCGCCGTGCGAGATGATCACGCGCTCGAATGGGAGGGCGAGCATGTCGCGCAGAGCGGGGAGCGCACGCTCCTCATGCCATTGTGACGTCCACACGCGCAAAACCCCGGCACGTTCAGTGAGGCCGTCCGCGAAAACGATGGTGCGTTGCTCTGGTAGCCAGAGCGGGGTCTCGAGCCCGCCGCGCCCCTCGAAAAGGGCCACAGCGCCGCCTGGCACGTGTGCGCCGGGCTTGATCGCCTTGAGCGGCCGCTTTGGGTGCGGGAGATCGCCGGGATCGTAGTAGATCGGGCCAAACCCGCGCGCGCCGTATCGCCGAACGAAGAGGTCTACGTCGCGGACGTGGTCCGGCTTGAGAACGACGGCCACGGTGGGTACATGTTCGTCCAGCCACTTCCAGGTGTCGTCGCTGGCCGGCGGCGCCAGCGGGTCAATGACGAGCCGCTCGCCGCCGGTCTCGACCCACGTCGTCGTCACGACGGGCTGCCAGTCGACGCCGGTCCTCCAGCGCGGATGCTCGATGCGCCAGATCCACAGCCCAGCCGCGATGTCGTGCAGCGTCATCGAGGTGCCTCCCTCCTCGGTAGAGGATGGCGCGACGCGCGCCTGAGGTTCCTGCCGCCCTGGCGCGTTATCCCTTCAACTGGCGCGATACATGGTCGGACCTGGCGCGTTATCTGTCGTCTCGCAATTAGCGAGCGGCGCGTGTAGCCCGTAGCGGATTCGAACCGCTGATCTCAGCCTTGAGAGGGCTGCATCCTAGGCCACTAGACGAACGGGCCGAAGTGGAGATGACCATTTTACCGCGCATCCGATAGGAAAAGAACGACCCGCCGAGTTCGGGGCGGAGGGTCGATCACGCGTCGCGTCATTCGTCGCTCAGCTCATGCGCACCCGATGTCGCTTGATCTCGGCCAACAGAAGTCCGCCGAGAGCCATGAGCGCGCCGCCCGTCGCTCGGTCGTGCCGCATTCGAATAAGGTTCTCGGACTTGAGCGATCTCGTCGCGCCAGGCGTCCGGCGCATCCAAGTCCCCCTCCCGATCCCGGCCCTGCGGATCGTCAACGCGTATCTGGTCGAAGGTGCGGACGGCTGGTCGCTCGTGGACTCAGGCCTTCACACCCAGGAGGCCGAACGCGCTCTGCTCGAAGGGCTCGCGGAAGCCGGCGTCGCGATGCGCGATGTGCGCCGCGCCTTCATCACGCACTTGCACCCGGATCACATGGGGATGGCCGGGATGCTCGCGCGGGCCAGCGTCGAGGTGCTCATGCATCGACCGGAGATCGAGCGCGCGCATCGTGTGTGGTCACCGACGCACGAGCTCATCGACGAGACGTACGTCTTCTTCTCGCGTCATGGCATGCCGGCCGACGTCGACGAGGGCATGCGCCAGGCGTGGATCGCGATGGGGCGTGGCGTCGACGACTTCGACGGTCTCGTTCCGGTCGACGACGGCGCGTCGATCGACCTCGGAGGCCGCGCGGAGCGGGTGCGCTGGACCCCGGGCCATACGGACCATCACGCGGCGCTCGTCGACGAGCGCGATCGCATCCTCTTCGCCGGCGATCACGTGCTGCCTCGCATCACCTCGAACGTCGGCCTCTATCCGCAGTCCCGTGACGATCCGCTCGGCGACTTCCTCGACGCGCTGGGCGCGATGCGCGACCTGCCGGTCCACTACGTGCTCCCGGCGCACGGCGACCCATTCACCGATCTCGCCGGACGCATCGACGAGCTGCTCGCGCATCACGACGCGCGGCTCGACGCGGTGATCAGCGCACTTGGGGCACGCGAGCGCACGGCGTACGAGGTCGCGCACGATCTCTTCCCCAAGCTGCGCTCACCACATGAAGAGCGGTTCGCCCTCGCCGAGACGCTCGCCCATCTGCGCCATCTCGAGCGCATGTCAAAGGTCGCGGAGGTCGACGGAAAAGTGGCGCGCTGGAGAGCGGCTTAGGTCTTCGCGAGCTCGAAGAGGAACGCCGCGTGCGAGGCGACCGCGCCGTCCCAGGTCGCGACCTTCGGATTGGACGGTTCGATGACGAAGTACTCGTCGGGCGCATGCGCGCCACTGCCGTGGCCCATGCCGAAGTGTCCCGCGGGAAGGCGCAGTGGATCGCCCGTGAACACGTACCCGGGATAGCTGCCCGCGATGCGCGGCATGACCGCCGGCTCGATCCCGACGCGCCGCAGCAGCGAGATCTGCGACTGGATGAGCGCCGCGTCGAGCGGCGTGTCCGTCGGGTCGTAGCCACCGCTCGGCACGACCTCTATGTCGCCGAAGCCGCGCTTCGCGAGGTGCGCCTTCAGCTGCGCGACTGCGGTGTCGAACTTCATATCGGGCACCAGACGGAGGTCGAGCTTCGCGACGGCGCGATGCGGCTGGATCGTCTTACCGCCGGGCCCGGTGTAGCCCGCGACGAGGCCCTCGATGTTCACCGTCGGCGTGAAGAGGAAACGCTCGAGCGACTCGCGCCATCCGAGATCGTGCGCCCATCGCTTCGCGTGCAGGAGCTTCTTCGCGGTCTCTTCTGAGAGGCGCTTCGCGGACTCATCGAGGAGCTGCTTCTGCTGCGGCGTCGCCGGACGCGCCTCGCGTCCGAAGCCCTCGATCGCGGGATCGCCGTCCGCGTTAACGAGCGAGGCGAGCGCCTGGACGAGGTGGAACGCCGGGCTGTCGAGACGGGCGCGGTTCGATGAGTGCACGTCGATGCCCGGACCGCGTCCCCACTTCTCGCCGCTCGCGATGAGCTCGACCTCGACGACGCCCTTCGCGCCGAGGTAGATGCTCACGTTGCCGTCGGGGTCCTGCCACGCCGCGGGCATGACGACGCCGACGGTCTTCTTCAGCGCGGCCGCGACCTCCGGCTGTTGCACGACCTGTTTGAAGTGCGGCGACCCGATCTCCTCCTCGCCTTCCGCGACGAGGACGATGTTCACCGGGACCTTCTTGCCGGCGCCCTTGATCGCGTGCAATGCCGCGAGGAACGCCGCCTCGGGACCCTTCTGGTTCACCGCACCGCGACCCATGACGACCTTGCCGAATCCCGGCTTGTCGACGATCGCGGCGTCGAACGGCGGCGACGACCATTCGGCTGGATCGGCCTGCTTCACGTCGTACATGAAGTAGAGGCCGAACGTCTTCGGCGCGCCCGCGTCGAGCGTCGCGAAGACGCCGGGGTGTCCATCGGTATCGATGCGCTTCGCGGTCTGGAATCCCGCGTCGCGCGCCATAGTGATCATGAGCTCGCAGCCCTCGTCCATGCCACGGTTCTCAGCCGCGATCGAGGGATGGCGTATCCAGTTCTGCAGCCGCTGGAGACTCTCGTCGTGGCGCTTCTCGATCTCGGCGCGGATCGGCCGCAGATCCGGTGTGTCGAGGAACGGCGGCATGCGCGTCTCGATCACCACGCGACAAGGATACGAGGAGTTAACGGACACCAATTTGCGCGCGTGGTGTTGCTCAATCGTTGAGCAGGCGAGCTAACGCGGGCGCGCAGACTGCCGCAACCGCCCGCTAGATCTCTCTACTTGAAAGCGAGGTTGAACATGCCCGCCCCAGTGACAGATATCGGAACCGCCCTATTCACGGGCATCGCGGCAGCGTTCATGGCGCTGTTTGCCGCGTTACCGGCGATCCTCGCCGCACTCGTCCT
>Ga0209157_1002620_pt1 | contig 14205 bp, 6 predicted proteins | sample GraSoiAngelo_135_FD_185892 | JGI IMG/M metagenome (GOLD analysis project Ga0209157, IMG submission 185892) | Grasslands soil microbial communities from the Angelo Coastal Reserve, California, USA - 14_0929_05_40cm (SPAdes) (version 2) | ecosystem: Environmental > Terrestrial > Soil > Grasslands ... | reverse complement strand
AAAAGTTTGGACAACGAAACTGAGAGCTCGAAGCTTGTCGGGCACGAGAGGTCGCAGGGCGCGCACGAAGCGATGGCTTGCCTCCAACTCTCCAGCTTTGCCAAGTCGCTCGTATAGAAGCCTGTTGTCGAGATGGGGGAGCGCAATATCGAACATAGCTCGGTATACGTTGCGCTGAAGCGCGGCTCTCTCGGCATCAGACCGATTAGCCGAGAGTGGCGAAATCTCTCTTATTTTTTGATCGAGGACAGCGCTCCAGTGGGCATCGCTCTCGGTTGAAACAAACTTGCGCTCCTCCGGGACGATGACCAGATGCTCGAGCAGCTCCTCGATCAAACGGGCCTCGAACCCGAAACGAGAGGTGACCGGGAAGCGCAGCACCGGCACGTTTTCGAGCCAATAGCGCTTGATGTGTAAAACCTCGTGCACGAGTGCACAGCGGGTGATCGAGTCACCACGGTAAGTGATGACGGCGTGGGCAATGCCCGCCTCATCGCGAGGGCGAAGCTCTATGTCGTCGAATTCACTCGCCGCGTCGCCAGACCGGACGACGACCGGGCTACCCGCAAGATTTTCTGCGTCGGCTACGACTTTTTGAAGCACCTCCGGAAGCAAGGAAAGGAAGCGCTGGTCCACAAATCAGGCTTTCAGCTAGAACGTCCGCTTTGGGTCGCGAGCCGACATTGGCCAGTGGCTCGTTTCGGCCAATACCGGACGTTCATTGACTGTAGGTTCGAGTCCCGGTCAGCTCCCGTAGAGGGCAAATCTGGGCACTTCTGGGAATTGGCGGCGCCCCTCGCGCGATAGGTTTCCGGAAATAACAGCAAACGGTGAGAAACGGGCATTGTTCGTAGGAGTATCGAGCTGGGCTAAGCAATATTCAACGACGGCCCGAAGAGTTCGTCAGTGCCCGGTCGCCGCAAATGCTTGCGCGGTACGTTCGCGGCCAAGGGCGATCAACTCCTTCGCGCGCCAGAACTCATGAAAGCCGCACGCATTGCGCGGTATCTCTACCGTTACGTCAGGTGAGTATGCGGCGAGCTTGAGGCGTGCGATCGTGTTCTGCATCGCTTCCATGGATGCGAACGCAATATCGAAGATCCCGTGCCGGATGTCGTAGCCGTTTTCGGTCAGCCACTGAATCACGCCGATGTGGGCCAGGCCGCGGGCGCCACCGCCGCCGAGAGCGAGCGATATCGTTGGTGAATCTGCCACTATTTTCCCCGCGATTGGCGCAGGGCCGTAACTCGAACACAAATGCCAGATCGGAGAGGGTCCGTCTTACCCCGAGAGGCTTCCTTTGTCGAGTTGGAGCACTCATCCCCTATACTACCCTAGCTGGCCTTGAATTTTCCCTTCCACGAAGTCAGGGCCGGTTGAGTCTAATAGATCCGAAGGCCCGTAGCTTCTCTGGCCCCAGTTCCTGCGCCACCCGAGCTCTCGAGCTCCCGCTGGGTCGTCAGCTTTACCGCCTCACGCTTGAACTCCGCATTGAACCGTCTTCTCTCCATCTGCCACCTCCGATATCATCTTCGCGCCTATCGAACGTGTTCGGAATACCCGGGGAAACCCAGACGGCGGGTTCTTGTCTTGACGCTAGACCTGGTCGCGCTCTGGGTCGACGGGGATGGCACTACCCACGCTGGCACCACGGACTCGGATAACGCCAATTCCTGCGATTGCCCATTGGTCTTGGCGATTTTGGTCATGTGCAATCTCTACTTGACAAGAGAGTGACCGGTCAGTATCATAGCACCTGCTTCTAGTAGCGACTAGTCGGTATCTTACCGCTGGTGCTGGCAGTCAGATGGATGGGACTTGATAGTCGCGATGGCCTCCCAGTACTGCTGAATGGGCAACGGATGCACGGTCATTCACCGCCGATTAGTTTGAATTTTCATAGGAGAACGAAATGCTAAACATCACACGCTTTAATGCGCTCGAGGATGCATTCGAGAACATGTACCGTGGCGTCCCGGTGTGGCTGCCTAACCTTGAGACGCGTGCGCCCGTGGCGCGTGCGCCTGCGCCCGCGCAGTTCCGCATGGACGTAACCGAGAACGACCAGGAGTATCAAGTGCTGGCCGAATTGCCCGGCGTCAAGAAGGAAGAGATCAGCATAACTATTGACGGCAATGAAATTGCGGTATCCGTGGAAGTGAAGCACGAAAAGGAAGTGACGCACGAAAAAGACGTCAAGAACGGCGAGACGTTGCTTTGCGCTGAGCGCTATTACGGCAAGATCCAGCGCGCGTTCACGCTCGGTCAGGAGGTCGACGAAGCGACCGCCAAAGCCAAGTACAACGACGGCGTGCTGGAACTCACGCTGCCGAAGAAAACGGTAGCGCCAGCGAAAAGGCTCGCGGTGCACTGAGCGGCGCATCGAACGGCACGGGTAGTATCCACCGTGGAATCAATGTGGCCGTCATAGATCTTGAATATTCCGCCACATGCAGTTGAGTCGTAAATACGCAGACCCCGCTTCGGCGGGGTTTGTGTTGACGGCGGATGGATGTTAAAACGACTTCTAATCGCCGTTGCCCTGTTGTGTCCCTGTGTGGCACTTCCCGAGGTGTTGGCGGCCGGGCAAGACTGGTATCCGAAAGCCAGCGACCTTTGTGCGGAGTATACGATTAAGCTGGATAAGCAGGATCCCCGTTTTGGCCGGCTAGTCACACCAACCAAGGATTCCGCAATCGCTCAGTACGTGGCAGATTTCAACGCAGCCACCGGGACAAATGACGAAGGCGGGCTCGCGTTATTAGCCCTTGTAGGCTACTGCAACGCCCATGTTATGACGAAGCTTGGCGACGTCACCGCGAAGATCGTTCGGGAAGATTTTGCCGCCAAACAAGGCTCAATGATTCAACCCGAACCGGCCGAATCATTAACCCTTAAAGCTTGGTACGAGCAATCCCTCAGTATTTGCGCCTCCAGCGATGAATGCCGGAGGATGGTTAAGAAAACCTATGATGATTCCGTTGCCTGTAGTGTCGTGGATCGCAGCGCATGCAGTTGTTCGGGAAGGTAATCTTGCCGAAATCGAACGGTATAACGCGCAGCGTAGAAATCCCGCCGCGCAAGCGATCCCGCAGGACGCGCTAATGAGCTGTCTGCAAAGCACCGCCGGTGCCGTGGTGGCTCGATGCAAGGAAACAAAATGTGACCCCGCCTTACTGGTAGATATCATCGGGGAGGTACAAAAACTTCGTTGCGGCTACTACGCCATCCAGCCAATTCAGTGAGTGTTGCTCCGCACGAACTCGGTTCGTGGGGGGGCCTGAGGTCCACTACACCGGGGTAGCCGAGCCATGGCATGATGATCGGCTCGTCAAGATTGCCACCCGGTGGGTGGCGAATTACTAAATCAGACCGCGATGGGCGCCGATGCTCGCAAAGCTTGCGGGCATGGGTGGAACGGTCTGCGAGGTGATGCGCGAATCTCTGACTAAAGAGCTCGGGAAACCAATCTCATGGAATGCGGCTCTTAAAGTCAGGACGATTCAGTACGGACTTTGAGAATTGATCCGAGATGCCTTACTTTTTATCGTCCTTTCTTTTGCTCGTACATCTGTTTATCCGCCAGTGCAAGATAATCGGACAAGGTCAAATCAGACGAGGGATCACACTGGACGATCCCGGTGCTAAATGAGATCTGGTAAGGCAAGGATGACTGGCGCAAGGCTTCGATATTTTCCTGAATCCGGGCCAGGATCACTTGCGGCTGCGTTGAGCCCAGGGTGAAGCGGCGACGCATAATCTCGCGGTAGCACCGCGGCCAGTAGATACCGGCCAGGACGGAAGATGAAATCGGCAATTCTTCGCGCCTTCGGGCGCAGGTCGCAGGCTGCACCATGGGATAACGAAGAGTCCATCCGCGAGGAGCTCTTCAGTATCGAGCGTCTCGAGCAGCATGCCGAGAGCCTTGCAGCGGCCCAACCCGTCACCGCGAGGCCGACGACCGGGCGATCCCTCGCCGTTCGACTGAGGGACAACGAATCGGTTCTGCTCGAAGCCTATCGCGCCATCGCAAGTGCGGTCGGCGCGGGTCGTGCCATTACACCGGCCGCCGAGTGGCTGCTCGACAACTACCATCTCGTCGAAGGGCAGATCCGCGAAATTCGCGACGATCTGCCACCTGGCTACTATCGGCAGTTGCCGAAGTTGACCACCGGACCTTTCGCCGGCTATCCGCAGGTCTTCGGCGTGGCCTGGGCCTTTGTCGCTCATATGGACAGCCGCTTCGACCCCGAGATGCTGCGCCGGTTCGTGCGCGCCTACCAGCGCGTTCAGCCGCTGACGATCGGAGAGTTATGGGCGGTCGCGATCACGCTGCGGATCGTGCTCGTGGAGAATCTGCGACGAGGAGCCAAGCGCATCGTGACCGGCCGAGCCGCACGCCGGGAAGCGGACGCCCTGGCCGACCGGCTCCTGGGCGTGAACGCGCACCCGGCCGAGCCGATCCGCTCGGTCTTTCAGCATTACGAACAGGCACCCTTGCCGGGGGCCTTCGCTGTCCAGCTCGTGCAACGGCTGCGGGAGCAGGATCCGAAGGTCACGCGAGCTCTGATGTGGCTCGAGGAGCGCCTCGCGGCACAGGGAACAACCGCCGACGAGATCGTCCGGATCGAGCACCAAAAAGAAGGTGCGACGAACGTGACGGTCCGCAACATCATCACGAGCATGCGCCTGACCTCCGACGTCGACTGGGCGGAGCTGGTCGAGAGCGTCAGTCTCGTCGACGAAACGCTGCGCTCTGGCAGCGACTTCGCGAATATGGATTTTCCGACGCGCAATCTTTACCGCAGCGCGATCGAGGAGCTGGCGCGGGGCTCGAAACTGATGGAACTGGAGATTGCGCGAGCGGCTCTACTGGCCGCAAACAATCCGGAGCATCAGGCACAGGGCGACGGTGTTCATCGCGGCGAGCGCGATCCAAACGGCCGCAAGCGCGATCCCGGTTATTACCTGATTGGCGGGGGGCGTCGCACGTTCGAGGCGACCGTCGGATTTCGCGCTCCCTTACGGAGCTGGCTCGGTCGTTTCAATGCACGGATCGGCATCGGCGGCTATATCGGCAGCGTCATCATGATCGCTGCGATCCTTCTTTCCTTGCCGGTGTTTGCGCTGGCCGAAGCGGGAATCACCGGCCTGTGGCTTGGTCTCCTCGCGTTTCTCGGGCTGATCCCGTCGATCGATGCCGCGATGGCGCTCGTGAACCGCAGCGTCACGAGAGGGCTCGGCGCGACGATCCTGCCGGGCCTGGAGCTCCGCAACGGCGTACCGTCGCACCTGCGCACGATGGTCGCCGTTCCGATCCTTCTCACGACCCAGGCCGCTCTCGAAGAGCAAATCGAGCGTCTTGAGATCCACCACCTTGCAAGTCCGGAGGACGAGCTGCATTTCGCCCTGCTCTCGGACTGGGCGGACGCCGCGACCGAGACCGTTGCAGGAGATGACGCGCTCCTCGACGCTGCCGCCGCGGGTATCGCCCGCCTGAATCGCCGTTATGGACAGGGTGCCGGCGGGGACCGCTTCCTGCTGCTCCATCGCCGGCGGGTCTGGAACGACGGGCAGAGGCGGTGGATCGGGTGGGAACGCAAGCGCGGCAAGCTCCACGAGTTGAACCGGCTGCTCCGCGGCGCGACCGATACGACCTTCGTAGCTGTCGGTGGACCGCCTCACACCCTACCTCCCGCGCCGCCTGCCGGCGTCCGTTACGTCATCACACTCGACGCCGATTCCAGGATGCCGCGGGAAACGGCCCGCCGGCTGGTCGGCAAGATGGCGCACCCGCTCAACCATCCGCGGTTTGATGCCGGCACCCGACGCGTCGTCGAAGGCTATGGCGTGTTGCAGCCGCGCATTACGCCTTCGCTGCCAATCGGTCGCGAGGGGTCGCTCTACCAGCGCATCGTCTCCAGCATGAGCGGCATCGATCCTTACGCCTCTGCCGTGTCCGACGTGTATCAGGATCTCTTCGGCGAAGGCTCCTATACCGGCAAGGGCATCTACGAAGTGGATGCCTTCGAAGCCGCGCTCGACGGCCGCGTGCCCGAAAGCACGCTGCTCAGTCACGACCTTTTCGAGGGGACCTTCGCCCGCGCCGGCCTGGTTTCCGATATCGAGGTCGTCGAGGAGTTTCCATCACGCTACGACGTCGCCGCCGCACGCCAGCACCGCTGGGCGCGCGGCGACTGGCAATTGCTGCCGTGGATTCTCGGTCGCGGCCACGCCTCCGCGGATGATCGGAGCGCGAGCGATCGTCAGCGCGCGAGCGCGCTGCCCCTGATCGGCCGCTGGAAGATGCTGGATAACCTGCGGCGATCGCTGTCGGCGCCGGCGAGCGTCGTCGCCTTGTTGGCGGGATGGGCGCTGCCCCTGCAGGCCGCAGTCGTCTGGACCGGCTTCGTCCTGTCGACGATTGCGTTGTCGACGCTGCTCCCCGTTCTCGCCGCGATCGTGCCGCGACGTGCCCGAGTCACGACACGCAGCCACCTGCGCGGTCTCGCCGCGGATGTTCGGCTCGCCTTGTCCCAGACCGCATTGCTGGTCGTGTTCCTCGCCCATCAAGCATGGTTGATGGCCGATGCAATCGGGAGAACGCTATTTCGGCTGCTCGTGAGCCACCGGCATCTGCTCGACTGGGTCACCGCAGGTCAGGCGATGGTAAGCCCGCGACTCGACCTCCTCGGGTTCTATAGGCAGATGAATGGCGGCGTCGCCATCGGCATCGTTGCGGCAATCGTCGTCTGGTGGGTCGGGAACGACGCTTGGGCGGTGGCGGCGCCGTTCGTGATCGCCTGGATCGCATCGCCGGCCATCGCTCGGTGGACGAGCCTGTCGCCACTCGTGGCGGGGCGCCTGCCGGTCTCGGATGCAGACGCGCGCGCTTTGCGGCTGGTTGCGCGCCGCACCTGGCGCTTCTTCGAGACTTTCGTGACGGCAACAGATCACATGCTCCCGCCGGACAATTTCCAGGAAGACCCGAAGTCGACAGTCGCGCACCGGACCTCTCCCACCAATCTCGGCCTTTACCTGCTCGCCGCGGTCAGCGCCCGCGACTTCGGGTGGGCCGGGACGACCGAGACCGTAGACCGGCTGGAAGCGACACTCGCGACCATGGGCGACCTGCAGCGGTTCCGCGGCCACTTCTATAACTGGTACGACACGCAGAATCTTCGCCCGTTGGACCCGCAATATGTCTCTTCGGTGGATAGCGGCAATCTGGCTGGACACCTGATCGCTCTTGCGAATGCTTGTCGGGAATGGATCGGCCGCCCGATGGCAGGTCCTGAGCTATTTGCCGGCATCGAAGACGGCCTGAACCTCGCGCGCGAAACCTTGCACGGACTTCCCGACGACCGGCGGACACAGACGATCACGCGGCACCAGCTTGGCGATGCACTCGATGCGCTGGCCGCGGCGCTCCGTCAAGACCGGTTGCCACCGGAGGCTATCGCTGCACGACTGGAGGAGTTCGCACGTCAGGCCGCGACCATGGTCGACATCGCCCGAACGCTGGCCAACGAACGAGGCGACGATGCCAGCGCCGAAATGCTGTTCTGGGCCGAGGCGACTCTAGGGGCGATCGAGAGTCACCGTCGCGACGTTACACAGAGCGCCGACGCCGCCCACTCCCTGGAACGGCGCCTGGCGACGCTCGAGGAGACGGCGCGGGCCATGGTCGGCGCGATGGAATTCGGCTTTCTCCTCGATCCAGAGCGCAAGCTCCTCTCGATCGGCTATCGGGCCGCGGAGGGCATTCTCGACCCGAGCTGCTACGACCTGCTCGCCTCCGAGGCGCGCCTTGCGAGTTTCATGGCAATCGCCAAGGGCGAAGTCGCCTCGCGGCACTGGTTCCGGCTCGGGCGCGCCGTCACGCCGATCGGACGCGGCGCGGCGCTCGTCTCCTGGTCGGGATCGATGTTCGAGTATCTGATGCCGTCGCTCGTCATGCGCGCACCAGCCGGCAGCCTGCTCGAACAGACGAGCCGTCTCGTCGTCCGCCGGCAGATCACTTATGGCGCTGCGCTCGGTGTACCCTGGGGAATTTCGGAATCCGCCTACAACGTCCGCGATCTGGAACTCACCTATCAATATTCGAACTTCGGAGTCCCGGGTCTGGGTTTGAAACGCGGCCTTAGCCAGAACGCCGTCGTCGCGCCCTACGCGACGGCGCTCGCGGCCATGGTTGATCCAGGCGCGGCGGCGCGTAACTTCGTCCGACTCACCGCCCTGGGCGCGCGGGGCCGCTATGGTTTCTACGAGGCGCTGGATTACACGAGCACGCGCCTGCCCGAGGGGAAAGACGTCGCAATTATCCGCGCCTTCCTGGCGCACCATCAGGGCATGACGGTAGTCGCCATCGCCAACGGTCTCCTCGATGGGAAGATGCGGGCACGGTTTCATGCCGAGCCAATCGTGCAGGCGACGGAACTTCTGTTGCAGGAACGCACGCCGCGCGATGTCGCGGTAGCTCATCCTAGGGCGGAGGAAGTCGAGACGGCAGCGACGGTCCGCGACCTGGAGCTCCCTGCGGTGCGGCGGCTCCGCTCCGCGCACGGCGCCACGCCGCAGGCGCACCTGCTTTCGAACGGCCGGTATACGGTGATGCTGACGGGCGCCGGTTCCGGATACAGTCGCTGGGGCGATTCTGCGATCACGCGCTGGCGCGAAGACGTCACCCGCGACGACTGGGGCGGCTACGTGTTCCTGCGCGACGTGGAGAGCGGCGAGCTGTGGTCCGCGGGCTATCAGCCGAGCGGCGTCGAACCGGACAGTTACGAGGTCACGTTCACCGAGGATCGCGCCGAGTTCGCCCGGCGCGACGGAACGATCACCACGACCTTCGACGTTGTCGTCTCGCCGGAGGACAACGCCGAAGTCCGCCGCGTATCTGTCGCGAATGCGGGACCCCGGACCCGGGACATCGAGCTCACCTCCTACGCAGAGCTGGTGCTGGCGCCGCCCGCCGCCGACACGACGCACCCGGTCTTTTCCAAACTTTTCGTGCAAACAGAATATCTCGCCAAGATCGGCACCATCCTGGCGACGCGGCGTCGTCGCTCGCCCGCCGAGCCCGAAATCTGGGCGGCACATCTTGCCGTCGTCGAAGGCGAGGCAGTGGGCGAGCCGGAGATCGAAACCGACCGGGCCCGTTTCCTCGGCCGTGGACGCGAAGTTCGAGCGCCGATCGCCGTAATGGATGGCCGGCCGCTTTCCAATACCGTCGGCACCGTTCTCGATTCCATCTTCGCGCTTCGCCACCGCGTGCGGGTTCCGCCGGGCAGGACGGTGCGCATCGCCTTCTGGACGGTTGTCGCGTCGTCCCGTAGCGACGTGCTGGATCTGGCCGACAAGCATCACGACGCGACGGCCTTCGACCGCGCGGCCACATTGGCGTGGACCCAGGTGCAAGTGCAGTTGGGTCATCTCGGTGTCGATCGGGATCAGGCGAGCCTCTTTCAGCGTCTCGCAGGCCACGTGCTATACGCGGATCCGTCGATGCGTCCGTCTTCAGACACCATACGCCGTGGTGGCGGCGGGCCGGCGGTACTCTGGGCCCAGGGCATTTCCGGCGACATCCCGATCGTTCTCGCGCGGATCGACAATGTCGAAGACGTCGCCATCGTCCGCCAGTTACTGCGCGCCCATGAATACTGGCGGATGAAGCATCTCGCCGTCGATCTCGTGATCCTGAACGAACGGGCATCCTCCTATATCCAGGACCTTCAGATCGCCCTGGAGACGCTGGTTCGTACGAGCCAGTCCCGACCGCAGATCGGAGCGGACGTCGCGCGTGGCTCCGTGTTCGTGTTGCGTGCAGATCTCATTTCGGTGGAAACACGTGCCCTGCTGCTCTCCATGGCCCGGGCCGTGCTGATCGGACGACACGGAACGCTATCGGAACAGCTCAACCATCTTCAGGAAGCGGACACCATCGCAGCGCCGCCGCCGAGGCGCGTGCCGTCCGCGGACGTGTCGCAGGCCCTTTCGGTACCGCAGAACCTTGAATTCTTCAACGGGCTCGGCGGATTCGCCGCCGACGCACGGGAGTATGTGACGATGCTCGGTGCCGGGCGGTCGATGCCGGCCCCATGGATCAATGTCGTCGCCAATCCCTCGTTCGGATTTCAAGTCGCGGTCGAGGGCAGCGGCTACACCTGGTCGATCAGCAGTCGCGAGAACCAGCTCACGCCCTGGTCGAACGACCCGGTCACCGATCGGCCGGGCGAGGTCCTCTATCTGCGCGACGAGGAGTCCGGCGAGCTATGGGGACCGACGGCGCTGCCGATCCGTGACGAGGCCGCGCCGTATACCGCCAGGCACGGCCAGGGCTACAGTCGATTCGAGCACACCGCACACGGTATCGCGCTCGATCTCCTCCAATACGTGCCGCTCGATGATCCGATCAAGATCTCTCGGCTGACGATCCGGAACACGTCGGGCCGATCCCGGCGGCTTTCGGTCACGGCGTATGTCGAGTGGGTGCTCGGCCCGTCCCGCGGCGCGTCAGCACTTTCGGTCGTGACGGAACTCGATCCGGAGACTGGCGCGATGCTTGCGCGCAACCCCTGGAACATGACGTTCGGTTCCCGTGTCGCCTTTGCGGACCTGGGAGGACGACAGACAGCGTGGACCGGCGACCGGCGGGAATTCCTGGGGCGTAATGGCACCCTCGACAACCCGGCCGCGCTTGCGGGAGAAGCACTTCTCTCACAGCGGGTTGGTGCCGGCCTCGATCCCTGCGGCGCTCTTCAATCCCCGGTCGAACTCAAGCCGGGCGGCACTGTGGAAATCGTCTTCTTCCTCGGCGAAGCAGCGACAGCGGCCGATGCGCAATCCTTGATCGCTCGCTACCGGGCGGCGGATCTCGACGCGGTCCTGCGCGAGGTCGTCGGGTATTGGGACGATGTGCTCGGCGCGGTTCAGGTGAAAACGCCGGACCGGTCCATGGACATCATGCTGAATCGCTGGATGCTCTATCAGACGCTCGCCTGCCGCATGTGGGCGCGATCGGCGTTCTATCAGGCGAGCGGCGCTTACGGTTTCCGCGATCAGCTCCAGGACGGAATGGCGCTCGCCCTGTCGCGACCGGCGCTGACGCGCGAGCATCTCCTGCGCGCCGCGGCCCGGCAATTCGTCGAAGGCGATGTCCAGCACTGGTGGTTGCCGCCCTCCGGCCAGGGCGTCCGCACACGCGTTTCAGACGACCGGATATGGCTCGCCCACGCCGCCGCACACTATGTCGAGACGACCGGCGACATCGCGGTGCTGGACGAGCCAATTCAATTTCTCGAAGGCCAGGCGCTGCAGTCCGGCGAGCACGATGCCTACTTCCAGCCCGCGATCGCGGACGAGAGCGCAACACTTTTCGAGCACTGTGCGCGCGGGCTCGATCAGAGCCTCGCTGTCGGCGAACACGACTTGCCGTTGATCGGCACTGGCGACTGGAACGACGGCATGAACCGGGTCGGCGAAATGGGCAAAGGCGAGAGCGTGTGGCTCGGCTGGTTCCTGCACGCGACGCTTGCGGCGTTCGCACCTTTGGCCGAGACGCGCGATGAGCGCGCGCGCGCCGCGCACTGGAGAGCCCATATGGCGGCGCTGCAGAACGCTCTTGAGCAAAATGGTTGGGATGGAGGTTGGTATCGGCGCGGCTATTACGACGACGGGACGCCATTGGGCTCGTCCACTAGCGGCGAATGCCGGATCGACTCGATTGCGCAGTCCTGGGGCGTGATCTCCGGGGCGGCCGATCCCGCTCGTGCCCTGCGCGCCATGGCCGCCGTGGACGAACAGCTCATTAATCACGGCGACGGTCTGGCCTTGCTGTTCACGCCGCCCTTCGATCGGATGCCGCTCGATCCCGGATACATCAAGGGCTATCCGCCCGGAATCCGGGAAAACGGCGGCCAATACAACCATGCGGCCACGTGGTCGGTGCATGCCTTTGCCGCCCTCGGCCGGGGAGACAAGTCCGCCGAGCTGTTCTCGCTCATGAATCCGATCAACCGCACGAGCACGCGAGCAGACGTGCAGCGCTACAAGGTCGAGCCCTACGCCGTCGCCGCCGATGTCTATTCCGTCGCTCCGCACGTCGGGCGCGGCGGATGGACCTGGTACACCGGCTCGGCCGGGTGTCTGTACCGGGCCGGCCTCGAAGGGATCCTCGGCTTTCGTCTACAGGGAGCGTTCCTGCTCCTCGCCCCCTGCATACCCAAGGAGTGGCCTCGGTTCGAGATCGTCTTTAAATATCGCTCTGCGCGCTACGAGATTGCCGTCGAGAACCCCCGTGGCGTCAACCGTGGAGTCGCTAGCGCCGAACTGGACGGCAAGACGTTGTCAGAGGGCGTGACGCGCGTTCCGCTCGCGGATGATGGTCAAGTCCACAAAGTGCGCATGATCCTCGGGTAACGGTAGGGTCCAAAAACAATTCCCTGCTGTTTCCCTGTTGCGCTCCTCAGTAAAGAGGCGTCCGAACTTGCTCGCTTGCGGTTCGACAACGGGGTAGCCGACTCTTTGGCAGTGCTCGACACGGAGCGGACCTTAATTAATGCGCTGGACAAAGTCGCTCAGGCGGAGAAAGGCATGACGGCAGGAGGCTGTCAAGAAGGAAATCGCTCAAAGATTTGTCACTAAGACTTACGTGGCGCCGAAGTGCGTGGGGCTTCCCTACATGATTGCCCCGCTCATGCGGACGTAGAAGCGAAGCCGCTACTTACGAAAAGAGACTCTCTTGTTTATTACTATTGCTGGACGAGAGTTTCTACAGTACCTAGTTGCCCCGGCGAAGGCACCGTCATACGGCCAGCTGCGAGTGCGAAACCTTGTTTCCCGTTTAGCAATCGCCAAACAAATTTAGTGATCGCTAAAACGTTTGGTGATTTGACTCACGCTGTGAACGCGAGTACAACTATCCGCACGTCTCGAATGTAGCAAGAGTGGCGGAGCAGGGTACCTGTATGATTCTCGCGCCGCGCGTCCATGATTGCGTCTACGCGCTACAGCTCCCTTCGGACTTTTGATTATTTGATTTTCCGACGCGCGAAATCAATGGGGCTCACCCGGACGGCAAATGGCCAAACCCAACTACGCGTTCGCGAAGCGTCAGAGAGACCTAGCCAGGAAGCAGAAGCAAGAAGACAAACGGCAACGGAAAGCCGGAGCACGCGATAAGCAGCCACAAGAGGATCCACCTCAGCCGCCCGCCGATGAAAAAAAGGTCGCCTGATTTCCTCGGTCGGTCGGCCCGTAGCGCATGCGCGCCCTGATACGTTCCCTGTTAATTCCCCGTTCCGAATTGCGCCGAAAACAGGGGTGATGGCTGACGATGGCCGGTGGCGGTTCGTCTGCGTTTTCCGGGCCTGTCTGGAGGTTCCTTGGGATTCATAGTCGCGTAAACCCCGAGTCAGATCTCGGAATCGTTTGGAAGGCGTCGGCAATACGTGAACTCTTAGCATCCATATGAGGCCCGGCCCCCTCTATCCAGACTTGCCTCCATAAGGGCTGACGCCGCGATTTGAACTCCGTCAAAGACCGTAGCCTGAACGGCCTATGACGTTTGCATAAAACATTATTTCTCTATGTGCGCAAACGTACAGAGTGTCCCCGCGTAGAAGGGGATGATCGAAACGGGTGTGTATCGCCTCCCTGATAGACACTCGAAGTACCTGGGCCCGGAAAACGGCAATCCCGTTCCGGGCTTTTTTTTCGGCCGCTGCTGGCGGAGCACTCGTCGGCCGCCGGTGGCGAGAAAAGCCCAGCACCCGCTAGGGTGCCGGGGATCGCCGAGAAACCGCGAAACTCCTCCTGCGAAAAAAAAGGGTTGTCTCTGCAACCCTCTTTCGCGGCCTTGTCCAATCGGCTCGCGCTCAAGCTCGCGGGAAATCCGCGCCGGAGCTACATATCCATCCCTGGCATACCGCCCATACCGCCCATTCCGTGGCCGCCAGGGCTGGCACCTTCCTTCTCTTCCACCAGCTCGGCCACCATCGCTTCGGTCGTGAGGAGAAGACCGGCCACGGAAGCCGCATTCTGCAGCGCCGTGCGCGCGACTTTGGTCGGGTCGACTACGCCCATCTCGACCAGATCGCCGTAGGCTTCGGTCTGGGCATTAAAGCCGAAGTTACCCTCGCCTTCGGCGACCTTGTTCAGCACGACCGAGGGCTCCTCGCCCGCGTTGGCGACGATCTGGCGCAA
>Ga0209157_1002616_pt1 | contig 14210 bp, 10 predicted proteins | sample GraSoiAngelo_135_FD_185892 | JGI IMG/M metagenome (GOLD analysis project Ga0209157, IMG submission 185892) | Grasslands soil microbial communities from the Angelo Coastal Reserve, California, USA - 14_0929_05_40cm (SPAdes) (version 2) | ecosystem: Environmental > Terrestrial > Soil > Grasslands ... | reverse complement strand
CCGAGACCACGACCCCGCCGACCAAGGCTGCGCCCGTAGAGCCCTCGTCGTACATCATCGGTCCCGAAGACGTGCTCCAGATCATCGTCTGGAGGAACGAGGCGCTCACCCGGGCCGTCCCGGTCCGTCCCGATGGTCTCATCTCCCTCCCGCTCCTCCACGACGTTCAGGCGGCCGGGCTCACGCCGTTGGCGCTGCGTGACGTGCTCACGAAGCGCCTGAGCGAGTTCATGACCGACCCCGAAGTGTCCGTCATCGTCACCGACGTCCGGAGCTTCAAGATCTCGGTCATGGGTGAAGTGCACCGTCCGGGTCGATACGAGCTGAAGAGCAACACGACGGTGCTCGACATGATCGCCCAGGCCGGCGGGTTCACGTACTTCTCCAGGAAGTCCAAGATCGTCGTCCTTCGTCAGAACGGTGCCAAGACCGAGCGGATCCCCTTCGACTACAACAAGGCGGTCGAGCTCAGCGGCCAGAACTTCTTCCTCCAACCCAACGACATCGTCCTGGTGCCATGATGAAGCTCAACGAAGAATCGATCCTCGACCTGGTGGTCGCCGTATGGAAGCGGCGCAAGTGGATGGGCATCGTCTCATTTTTGCTGCCCTTCAGCCTCGCGAGCGGCACCATCGCGTTTTTGCCGAGCCTCTACCGCTCCTCGGCGCTGGTGCTCATCGACCGTCAGCAGGTGCCCGAGGCGTTCGTCCGCCCGACCGTCACCAGCGGGCTGGAGACGCGGCTGCAGACGATCAGCCAGGAAGTGTTCAGCCGCGCCCGTCTCGACGGGATGATCACGCGCTTCCACCTCTATGAAGACTTGAAGAAGCGTGTGGCGGCCGAGGAAGTCATCGAGCGCATGCGCTCGGACATCCAGCTCGAGTACCGCGGCGTGGACCGTGCCGGTCAGCGGGGCACCATCGCTTTCGCGGTGAGCTTCCGGGGCAAGGATCCGCAGACCGTGGCCCAGGTCACCAACACGCTGGCCTCCTTCTTCATCGAGGAGAACCTGAAGGTGCGCGAGCGCCAGGCCGCCGGCACCGCCGAGTTCCTCAAGGCGCAGCTCGCCGAGGTCAAGGCCAAGCTCGACACGCAGGAGAAAGAGGTCAGCCAGTTCAAGAAGCGGAACCTGGTGGACCTGCCGCAGCAGGCCGCCGTGAACCTCGGCATGATCGAGCGACTCGACACCCAGTTGCGCGCCAACGTCGACAGCCAGACCCGCCTGGCCGAGCGCCGCGAGCTCCTGGCCAAGCGGGCCGCGCAAGCGTCCGAGTACATCCCCAACCCGCACCAGCCCGCGCCCGTCTTCTCGTCCGCGCCGCGTGATCATGTGTCGGCGCCGGCCGGCCCGTCGCCCGTGCAGTCGCCCGTGCTCGTCGATCCGTCGGCTGCCGAGCTGCTCCGGCTCCAGCAGGAGCTGCGCGCGATGCGGAGCCGCTTCAGCGACAAGTATCCCGACGTCGTCCGCCTGCGCGCCGCCATCGAGTTTCTGGAAAAGGAGATCAGCGAACGGCCGCGCCCGGTCCCGCCGGTGGCGAAGGCCGAGACGAAGACCGACGCGACGGCCGAGGTCAAGACCGAGGTGAGCCCGGCGCCGGCGCCCGTGCAGGCCATGATCCCCAATCCGTACCTGCAGCCGCTGCGTCAGGCCCAGGAAGAGATGGACGCCGACATCCGTGCGCTGCGGTCCGAGGAGCAGCGCCTGCGCGCGAGCATCGCGACCTACGTGGGCCGCATGCAGAACGCGCCCAAGCTCGAGCAGGAGTTGATCGAGGTCACCCGCGACTACGACTCCACGCGTGAGCTGTACGGGTCCTTGCTCAAGCGGTACGAGGAAGCGCTCCTGGCCGAGAGCATGGAGCAACGCCAGAAGGGCGAGCAGTTCCGGATCCTCGACCCCGCCGTTCCGGCCGAGGAGCCGATCGCTCCGAACCGCGTGCGCCTGGGCATCCTGGCCGTGGTGTTGTCGCTCGGTCTTGCCGTCGGTGCGGTCGTTTCCGCCGAGCGCATCCGTCCGGCCTTCCATTCGGTCGACGGCCTCCGCGTCTTCAGCAGCGTGCCGGTGCTGCTGAGCATCCCGGCCATCGTCACCGGCCGTGACGTGCTGCGCCGTCAGCGCCAGGGGCGCCTGGCCATGGTCGCGGTGGTGCTCGCCATGGCCGTGCTCGTCGGAAGCTTTCTACGGCCTCAACGAAAAGCCGTTCAATGCGACGCCGGACCCGAAGTTCCTCTTCATGACGCCGAGTCATCGGGAGGCGCTCGCGCACCTCGTCTTCGGCGTCCAGGAGGACAAGGGGTTCCTCGTGCTCACCGGCGAGGTGGGTACCGGGAAGACGACCCTCTTGAACGCCCTGCTGCGGAAGCTCGACGCGGGCTCCACGGCGGTCTCGTTCATCTACAACTCGACGCTCTCCTTCGACGAGATCCTCGAGTACATGCTGAAGGACTTCGGCGTGAACGCCGAGGCCAGCACGCGGGTCCAGCGCCTGATCGCCCTCAATGCCTTTCTCATCGAGCAGCGGCGGGCCGGTCGCAAGAGCGTGGTGATCTTCGACGAGGCGCAGAACCTCGAGACCTCGATTCTCGAGCAGGTCCGCCTGCTGTCGAACTTCGAGACCCCGAGCCAGAAGCTGCTGCAGATCATGCTGATCGGTCAGCCCGAGCTGAAGACGAAGCTCCAGCTGCCGAGTCTGCGCCAGCTCAAGCAGCGCATCGCGCTGCGCTGCACGATCCATCCGCTGTCGGGCGACGAGGTCAGGGACTACATCCGCAACCGCCTGCGCATCGCGGGTGCTCGCGACCTCCGGTTGTTCGAAGACCGGGCCGTCGAGCGCATCGCCGAGTACGCGGGCGGCATCCCGCGCGTCATCAACATGGTCTGCGATCACTGCCTGGTCTCGGGCTACGCCCTCCGCAAGCGGCGGATCGACCGGGCGATCGTCGACAAGGCCATCGAGTACCTGGAAGAAGGCGAGCGCGCGCCGTCGGAATCGCGCGACAGCCGACGGTTGGTGCGGTGGGTCGTCGGAACGATGGCGGCCAGCACGGCGGCGGCGGCCGCGGTCCTCACGATGCATTCGGCAGTGGGTGGTTCAATCGCCGCGCCCATTTTCGAGATGGCGCGCGCAGCAAGGGCGTGGTTACTGCCATGAGCGAATTCTTCAGAGCCCTCGAGCAGGCTGGACGGGACCGCGACGAGCGGCTGGCCAAGCAACGGAACAATCGGAAGCCACCGGTGGCCGCGGAGCCGCCGGCCCAACCGGAACCCGAAGTCCCGGTGGTCGCGAAGGCGAGCACGCCGCGCAAAGAGTCGCAACCCGCGGCGGCCCCGAAGGCCACGCCGACGCCGGCGCCCGAGGTCGTGGCGACCGCGCCGGTGAGCACTCCGCGGAAGGAGTCGCGACCCGCGGCGGCTCCGACGCCCACGCCGACGCCAGAACCCGAGGTCGTGGCGGTCGCGCCGACGATCACGCCGCGCCACGAGACGCGAGCCCCGGTCGCCGTGGAGATTCGCGCGCCCGAACCCGAGATGGTGGCCACGATCGAGGCGGCGGTCGCGACGGAAGTCGAGCCGGAGCCAGAGCCAGAGCCGGAGATCGCGACCGACATCCAGCGCGCGATCTATACGGAGCTCCACCCCATCTTCCACCCGGAGGTCGAGGCCGAGATCGACGCCGAGGTCGAGTCGGAGATGCCGGTCGACGTCGAGTCGGAGATCCACGCCGACGTCGAGATCCACGCGGCGATCGCGCCTGAGCTCCACGAGGACATCGAGACCGAGATCCATGAGGAGGTCGAGCCCGAGGTCTACGCGGTCATCGAGCCGGAGATCCACGCCGACGTCGAGCCCGAAATCTACGCGGACGTCGAGCCGGAGATCCGGATGCACGAGGAGCCGGAGATCCAGGCCGAGGTCGAGGACGAGACGGAAGCCGAAGCCGCGTGTGCGACCGAAGGTGGCAGGGCGGCCACGCCGATGCCGTTTGCGATGAGAGCAGCGGATGCGCCCGCCTTCACCGAGAGCGTGCCGACGGTCAAGGACGACGATGCCGAGAGCGTCGACGACCGCCTGGTCACGCTGCTCACGCCGAACAGCTTCGCCGGCGAGCAGTATCGGACGCTGCGGCACCTCGTCGAGAAGATGCACACCGAGACGGGCGTGTCGGTGGTCGGGGTGTCGAGCCCCAGCATCGGTGACGGCAAGACCACGACGGCCATCAACCTGGCCGGCGCCCTGGCCCAGGCCCGGGAGACCAAGGTGTTGCTCATCGACATGGACCTTCGCCGCCCGGCGGTGAACGGTCAGCTCGGACTCCGGGGCTTCAACCCGAAGGGCGTGGTCGCCGTGCTCGGCGCCGGCGCCTCCCTGGACGACGTCATCGTCGAGCTGCCGATGTTCAACCTGTCGATCATTCCCTCGGGGCCGCGCCAGTCGGCGCCCTACGAGCTCCTCAAGTCGAGCCGCCTGCATCAGATGATGGACGAAGCCCGGCGCCGCTTCGACTACGTGATCGTCGACACACCGCCGGTCATCGCCGTGCCCGACTGCCGCGTCATCAGCAGCGGTGTCGACGGCTTCCTCATCATCGTCAACGCGCACAGGACGCCGACCCGGCTGCTCAGCGAGACGGTGAGCGTGCTCGGACAGTCGAAGGTGCTGGGCCTCATCTTCAATCGCGACGACCAGCCGATCGCCGAGCACCTCTACAACTCCTATGGCCCGGACCCGAGCGGCGGATGGACCGGCTCGATCCGCCGGCGCCTGCGCCGGAATGGTCACGGCAACGGCAACGGCAACGCGAGCGGAAACGGAACCGGTTACCTGAGCGGCAACGGCATCACGCACTAGTCACGGGCCATGAAACCGCTCCTTCTCGCCCTCGTGGAAGGCGTCGCCGTGTTCGGCGGCGTCACGACCATGACGGCACTGTGGCGGCCGGGCGGGGTGGACAACCTCCACCTGGCCGTCCAGGTCCTGCTGCAGGCGCTGGTGCTCTCGGTCTGCTGCATCGTCGCCTTCTACTACAACGACCTCTACGACCTCTACATCGTCCGCGACTTCGAGATGTTCCTGTTCCGGCTGGCCGAATCGCTGGGCGTCATGTTCATCCTGACCGCGTTCTCGTACATGGCGCTGCCCGATCTCAACATGGCCAACGGGCCGTTCGTCTCCAGCGTGCTGATCATCGTCGGCGTGCTGATCCCGTTGCGGGGCGCGACCTACACGGTGATGCGCCACCGGTTCCGCAGCCGCGTCATCATCGTGGGCTCCAACGATCTCGTCGCCGATCTCGTCCGCGAAGCGAGGAACCGGCCGAACGACGGCCTCACGATCCTCGGCATCGTCGACGACCGGGTGGTGGGCGAGGCGACCGTGTTCGGCGTCCCCGTGCTCGGTCCGATCACCGACATCTCGAAGATCCTGAGCGAGCACCGTCCCAACCGGATCGTCGTGGCCCTGTCCGAGCGCCGCGGCCGGCTGCCGGTGCGGGCGCTCCTCGAGGCCAAGGCCGGCGGCGTCCGCATCGAGGAAGCCACCCAGGTCTACGAGAACTTGACCGGGCGGATGGCGCTCGAGTCCCTGATGCCGAGCGCGCTGATCTTCGATTCCGGGTACTGGAAGTCACCGCCCGACCTCGCCATCGCACGCTTCATCAGCATGGTGGTGGCGGCCGTCGGGCTCGTGGTGACGGCCCCGATCATGGCGGCCGTCGCCGTGATCATCAAGCTGGACTCGGACGGACCGGCGCTGTTCATCCAGGACCGGATCGGCCGCCTGGGCCGACCGTTCCGGCTGATCAAGTTCCGCACCATGCGCGTTGCCTCCGGGCCGCACTCGGAGTGGGTCAGGCAGAATCAGGATCGGATCACCCGCGTCGGCCACTGGCTGCGCCGGTTCCGGCTCGACGAGCTGCCGCAGTTCATCAACATCCTGCGCGGCGACATGAACCTGGTCGGGCCGCGGCCGCATCCGGTCGCCAATTTCGCCCTGTTCCGCGAGCACATCCCGTACTACTCGATCCGCTGCTCGATCCGTCCGGGCGCCACCGGCTGGGCCCAGATCCGCTACGGCTACGCCAACAGCCTGGACGAAGAGATCGAGAAGATGCGGTACGACCTCTTCTACATCAAACGCATGTCCCCGCTCTTCGATCTGCGCATCGTCTTCGACTCGGTGAAGACCGTGATGCTCGGACGAGGCGCGCAGTCCGCCGAGCTTTACGACACGCAGATACCCAAGCAGGTCGTCAAGGCGAGCTGATGCTCGAGACGATCGCCAGACAGCCATCGCCATCGATGGTCGCGGAGCGGTGTGTACGCCACGGCGTCCTCACGTTCGACATCGAGGAATGGTTCCAGGTCGAGAACCTGCGCGCCGTGTTCCCGCGCGCCGGGTGGGACGAGCGCCCACGCCGGGCCGCCGACGGGACGCGCATCGTGCTCGATCTCCTGGAGTCGCACGGCGTGCGAGCGACCTTCTTCGTCCTGGGCTGGGTGGCCGAGCGCGACCCGGAGCTGGTCCGCGAGATCGCCGCGCGCGGCCACGAGGTCGCATGCCACGGCCATGGCCACGTGCTGCCCATGCAGCTCACGGAGCAGGAGTTCCGGGACGACCTGACGCGCAGCCGGCAGGCGCTGGAGGACATCAGCGGGACGCCGGTGATCGGGTATCGGGCGCCGTCGTTCAGCATCAGCGAGCGCCACCTGAAGATCCTGGCCGAGTACGGTTTCCGCTACGACTCGAGCTTCCACCCGTTCGCGCTCCACCGGCGCTACGGACGGCTCGCCCATCTGGGCGCGCGCCTGCGGCCCGGTGTCTATCGGACCGACGACGGCCTGATCGAGCTCGCGCTTCCCGTCGAGCGCTTCGGGGCGGCGTCGTTCCCGGTCTCCGGCGGCGGGTACTTCCGCGTGCTCCCGGCCCCACTGTTCCGGCGCCTGGTCGCGCGGGCCCTCGTGCGCGACGGCCACTACGTCATGTACCTGCACTCGTGGGAGTTCGATCCGGCGCAGCCGCGCGTGCGGGGGGCCAAGCTCGCCGCCCGCTTCCGTCACTATCACAACCTCGTGCGGACGCTGCCGCGGATGCAGCGGCTCATCCCGCTGTTGAAGGACCTCGGGACGCGCTTCGTCACCGCCAGCGATTTCGTCGGTGGCGTGCTGGCCCGGCCGGGAGCCGCGCATGGCCGCTAGCAACTGGCCCGCTCGGCGCCCGCTGACCACGGACACCGCGGGCCCCGGGCCCCGGATCGTCGCGCTCGGTGGCGGCACCGGGCTTCCCGTGCTCCTCGGCGGCCTCAAGGAAGCGCTCTTTCCCCGCGATCGGCGGGCCTCGGCCCGCCGCGATCGGCTGACGGCGATCGTGACGGTGGCCGACGACGGCGGGAGCTCGGGCCGCCTGCGCGAGACCTACCGGATGCTGCCGCCGGGCGACATCCGCAATTGCCTGCTGGCGCTGTCCAGCGGACGGTCGATGCTCGCGCCCCTCTTCAACTTCCGGTTCAGCGGCAGCCAGGACGTGGGCGGCCACAGCCTCGGCAACCTGATCCTGAGCGCGCTCACCGAAATCGAGAACGACTTCTGCGAGGCGGTCGAGCACGCGGGCCGGCTGCTCGGTATCTGCGGGCGGATCCTGCCCGCCACGCTGGCCGACGTGAGGGTGACCGCGGAGTTCGAGGACGGCAGCTCGGTTGCGGGCGAGTCGAAGATCGCCGTGCGCCGGCGCCACATCCGCCGCGTCCGGCTGCACCCGGCTGGCGCGCGCGTGCTGCCCGAGGCGGCCGCCGCCATCGAGGCCGCCGACGTGATCGCGATCGCGCCGGGGAGCCTCTACACGAGCCTGATCCCGATCCTTCTCGTCGAGGGCCTGGTCGAGGCCATGACGCGGGCCCGCGGGCGCGTGGTTCTGGTGATGAACCTCATGACCGAGCCGGGAGAGACCGAGGCGTTCACCGCGGTCGATCATCTCCTGGCCATCCGTCGCCACGCCCCGAAGATCCGCATCGACGACGTCTTGCTCAACACGACACCGATCGCACCGGCGCTGCTCGCCCGTTACTCCGCCGCCGGCGCGGTGCCGATCACGATCGACCGAGAAATTCTCCAAGCGCTTGGTTATCGCCCACACGAGTGCGACCTCCTGCGGGCGGATCACCAGATCCGCCACGACCCCGGAAAGCTCGCGCACGCCGTGATGGAGACGATGGCCAACAGGGAGGCGAAATGAACGTCAGCGAACGCATCGAGCAGCGGATTGCCCGTGTCGCGATCATCGGTCAGGGGTACGTCGGTCTGCCCCTCGCCGTGGAGTTCGCCCGTGCCGGATTCACCGTGGTCGGCGTCGACAACGACGTCGATCGGGTGGCCGGCCTGGGGCTGGGTCAGTCGTACACGCCGGACGTCAAGAGCGCGGACCTGCTGCCGCTGCTCGCCAACGGCCGCTACACGCCGTCGACGAACTTCGCGGTGCTCGAAGAGAGCGACGTGATCGTCATCTGCGTCCCGACGCCGCTCCGGAAGTCGAAGGATCCGGACATCTCGTACGTGATGGCGGCGGCCGAAGAGGTCTCGACCCACTTCCGTCCCGGCCAGCTCGTCATCCTCGAGTCGACGACGTATCCGGGGACGACCGAGGAGCTGCTGCTGCCGATGCTGGAAGCCCGCGGCGGCCGCGTCGGCGAGAACGTGTTCCTCGCCTTCTCGCCCGAGCGGATCGATCCGGCCAACGGTAAGTTCCAGGTTCGCGACATCCCGAAGGTCGTGGGAGGCGTGACGGCAGAGTGCACCCGGCTGGCCGCGCTGTTCTATGGCCAGATCATCGATCGGGTCCAGCCCGTCTCCAGCCCGAAGGTGGCCGAGCTCGCCAAGCTCTACGAGAACGTCTTCCGGAACATCAACATCGCGCTGGCCAACGAGTTCGCGCTCATGTGCTCCCGCCTGGACGTCAACACGAAGGAAGTGATCGACGCCGCGGCCACCAAGCCGTTCGGGTTCATGCCGTTCTATCCGGGGCCGGGCATCGGCGGGCACTGCATCCCGCTCGATCCCTTCTATCTCTCCTGGAAGATGCGGCTGAACGGGTACGAGCCCCGCTTCATCCACCTGGCCGACGAGATCAACCGCGCCATGCCCGACTACGTCGTCGAGCTGGTCGGCAACGCGCTCAACCGGCGCCGCCGCTGCCTCAACGGCGCTCGGGTCCTCGCCCTCGGCGTGGCCTACAAGCGCGAGGTCGGCGACACGCGCGAGTCGCCCGCGATCGAGATCCTCATGAAGCTGCGTGAGAAGGGGTGCGAGGTCTCCTACGTCGATCCGTACGTCCCGACGCTGAATCTGCACGGCACGACGTTGAAGTCGGTGGATCTCACCGACGAGGAGCTGGCCGGCGCCGATTGCGTGGTGATCCTCACCGATCACTCGGCCTTCGATTACCAGCAGGTCGTCGACCACGCCCGGCTCGTCGTGGACCCGCGCAACGCCACCTGGGGACTGCCGGTGTCCGACGACCGGGTGGTCAGGCTCTAGAGGCGCGATCGTGACGTCGTTCATCGACGTGGCGCTCGTGGTCGGCGCGCGCCCGAACTTTGTGAAGGCCGCGGCCTTGCTGGCCGAGATGCGGAACCATCCGGAGTTCCGGCCGCGGCTCATTCACACGGGCCAGCACTACGACGACCGCATGTCCGGGCGGTTCTTCGCCGAGCTCGAGATCCCGCGGGCCGACGTCAACCTCGGGGTCAACGCCGGCTCGGTCGTCGCCCAGACCGCCGAGATCATGGTGCGCCTGGCCTCGGTGCTGACCGACGCCCGCCCGAATCTCGTGATGGTGGTGGGTGACGTCACGTCGACGATCGCCGCCGGCCTCGTCGCCAACAAGATGTCGCTGCCCCTGGCCCACGTCGAGGCCGGGCTGCGCAGCTTCGACCGCAGCATGCCCGAAGAGATCAACCGCATCGTGACCGACACGCTGGCCGACTACTGCTTCACCACGGAGCCGGCCGCCATCGAGAACCTGCTGCGGGAAGGGATCTCGGGCGAGCGCATCCATCACGTCGGCAACGTGATGATCGACACGCTCTTCCGGTTCCGAGAGAAGGCCAGCGCCTCGACGGCTCTCGAGGAGCTGGCGCTTCGCCCTCAGCGCTTTGCCGTCCTGACGCTCCATCGCCCGAGCAACGTCGACGACCCGGCGAAGCTCTGCCGGACGCTCGCCGCCGTGGCGGCGGTCCGCGGTGACGTGCCGATCATCTTCCCGGTCCACCCGCGGACCCGGCAACGGCTGCAGCAGCTCGAGCCGGCCGTGATGGGGGACGAGACGCTACGTCTCATCGAGCCGGCCGCGTACCTGGACTTCGTCCACCTCATGGCCAACGCCGCCTGCGTGCTCACCGACTCCGGCGGCATCCAGGAGGAGACGACCGCGCTCGGCGTGCCGTGCCTGACGCTTCGCACGGGCACGGAGCGACCGATCACCGTGACCCACGGGACGAACCGCATCGTCGGCCTCGATCCCACGCGCATCACCGACGCCTGGCAGCAGATCCGTCGCGGGGAGTGGCCGATGGGCCGCCTGCCCGAGCTGTGGGACGGCAAGGCCGCCAGCCGGATCACCGAGGTGCTTCTGAACGATGGACATCACTGAGCTCAGGACCGAGACCGCGGAGTGGGATGCCTTCGTCCGCGCCTCGGGCGAGGGATCGCCGTTCCAGCTCGTCGCCTGGAAGCGCGCCGTGGAGCGGACGTTCGGCCTGCGCGCCCACTACCTGATGGCGCGGGAGAACGGCCGGCTCGCCGGCGTGCTGCCGCTGTTCGAGGCGCGCGAGCTGTTCGGGCGCCGCGCCCTCATCTCGGTGCCGTACGCCGTCTACGGCGGCATCTGCGCGACCTCGGACGCCGCGCGGCGGGCCCTGGTGGACGCGGCCACCGTGCTCGGGCGCAAGCGGCGCGCCGCCTACGTGGAGCTGCGGCAGCGCCGCGATCTCGAGCTCGGACTGACGGTCAAGCAGCGCTACGTCGCCTTCGCGCGCTCGATCTCCAAGGACGAGGAAGAGAACGCGCTCGCCATTCCGCGCAAGCAGCGGCGGATGATCCGACAGGGCCCCAAGTACGGGCTCCGCTCGGCGGCCGAGCGTCGGCACCTCGACAGCGTGTACGACGTCTACGCCCAGAGCGTGCACAACCTCGGCTCGCCGGTGTTTCCGCGCCGGCTCTTCCACGCCCTCGCCGAAGCCTTCGAGGAGGACTGCCACGTCCTGGCCGTCTACCACGACGAGCGCATCGTCGCCGGCGTGCTGTCGTTCTTCTACGAGGACCAGGTGCTGCCGTACTACGGCGGGGCGATGCGCGAAGCGTTCGCCTACGCCGTCAACGACTTCATGTACTGGGAGCTGATGTGCCTGGCCGCCAAGGCCGGGATGCGGGTCTTCGATTTCGGCCGGAGCCGCGAGGGCACGGGCTCCTACGACTTCAAGCGCCACTGGGGCTTCGAGCCGGTCCCGCTGCCCTATCAGTACGTGCTCTTGAACGGCCACGAGCTGCCCGACGTCAGCCCGTCGAATCCCAAGCTGCGCCGGGCCACCGACCTCTGGAAGCGGCTGCCGCTTCACGTGACCAATCGGCTGGGGCCGATGATCACCCGGTATCTGCCCTGACCATGCGCATTCTGATGCTCGCGCACCGCTTGCCGTACCCGCCGACGACGGGCGACCGCGTGCGCGCCTTCCACGTCGCGCAGGCGTTGGCGGGCCGCCACCAGCTCACGCTGGCCTGTCCGCTGGACGGACGCCGCGAGCTCGCGGCCGTGCGCGAGCTGCGGACGCTCGTTCCCGACCTCGAGTGCACCGTGCTTCCCTCACTGTGGCGCCAGGCCTCGGCGCTGGCGGCGCTGGCCGGCGGTCTCCCGCTCTCGGTGCGCTACTTCACCTCGCGCGCGCTGGCCGCCCGCATCCGGCAGCGAGCCGTCGCCGAGCGGTTCGACGTGACCTACGTCTCGTCGTCGTCGATGGCGCAGTACGCGCCGCCCGGCGTGCCGCTGGTCATGGACTTCGTCGACGTCGATTCGGAGAAGTTCGCCCGGTACAGCCGGGAGACGCAGCCGCCGATGCGGTGGATCTACCGGCTGGAGGCCGAGCGCCTGCGGAGGTACGAGCGCGCGGTGGCCGCGCGAGCGCGAGTGTCGGTGTTCGTGACCTCGGCCGAAGCGGCGCTCTTCCGCACGATCGCGCCCGACGCGACGACGGCCGTCGTGCCGAACGGCGTGAACCCGGAATACTTCCGGCCGATGTGGTACCGCGCGAGCGGGGTGCCGACGATCGTGTTCACCGGCGCGCTCGACTATTTCCCGAACGTCGACGGCGTCCGCTACTTCAGCGACGCCATCCTGCCGCTGATTCGCCGCCAGGTGCCGCGCGCGCGCTTCCTCATCGTGGGCCGCCGGCCGCACCGCCTCGTGCGCGCGCTCCGGCGTCAGGGATCGATCGAGGTCGTCGCCGACGTGCCCGATGTCCGGCCGTACCTGGCCCAGGGGCAGGTGGCCGTGGTGCCGCTGCGCATCGCGCGCGGGATCCAGAACAAGGTCCTGGAAGCGATGGCCATGGGGCTGCCCGTCGTCGCACTGCCGGGGCCTGCCCAGGGCATCGAGGCGCGCATCGGCGCCGAGTGGTTCGTGGAAGACGGCGCGGAAGCCTTCGCCGCGCGCGTCGTGCACCTGCTCCACGCGCCGACCGAGCGGATGCGCGTCGGCCGCCAGGCGCGGCAGCTCGTCGAGGAGCAGTACGCGTGGCGCCAGATCCTGCCCCGCATCGAGACCCTGGTCGCCGCGGCGGCCCGCGTCGAGCACGAGCATCACGCCGTGGCCGCTCACGGCTCAATCGAAACCAACGGGGACGGAGCCCGGACTCCAGGGGTGCACCATGCGTGACCTGCTGCTCGTGTCGGTCTTCTTCCCGATGCTGCCGTTCGCGTTCATCTATCCGTGGATGGGCATCCTCCTCTGGTCGTGGGTAAGCTACATGAGCCCGCATCGCCTGACGTTCGGGTTCGCCTACGACATGCCGTTCGGGATGATCGCGGCGCTCACGACGCTGGCCGGGATACTGTTCTCGCGCGAGAAGAAGCGGCTGCCGCGCGCCCCCGAAGTGATCTTCCTGCTCGCCCTGTGGGCATGGGTTACCATCACGAGCTTCTTCGCGATTCACTCCGATCTCGCCTGGGACAAGTGGCAGCAGGTCAGCAAGATCCTCCTGATGACGCTGGCAACGATGATGATTTGTCGAGATGCGGGCCGGCTCCGCTACCTGGCCTGGACGATCGCCGGCTCCCTCGGTTTCTACGGGGTGAAGAGCGGCCTCGACGCCATCCTGAGCGGATTCTCCGGCAGCTTCAGCTATCCAGCAGACTCGTTCATCGCGGACAGCAACGACCTGGCTCTCGCGCTCGACATGATCCTGCCGGTGCTGTGGTTCATGGTGAGGGCAGCGACCCGCCGCTGGGCGCGCTACGCCCTGCGCGTCGCCTTCGGCCTCACCGTCCTCGGCATTCTCACGACGTATTCACGCGGCGGCTTCATCGGCCTGTGCGTCGTCCTGATCTTCCTGTTCACCAGGGCGCGGGCCAAGGCGCTGTCGCTGGGGGTGCTGCTGCTGGCCGGCGTCCTCGCGGCCTTCGTCGTTCCCGACACATTCGTGAGCCGCATCGAGACGATCGCGTCCTACGACCAGGATCAGAGCGCCCAGGCCCGCCTGAAGGCCTGGTCGCTGGCCACGCAGGTCGCGCTCGATTCACCGATCTTCGGCGGCGGGTTCCGCACCTTCGAGCAGGACGTGTGGGAGCAGTATTACCCGGACACCGAGCGGGCCATCGTCGCCCACAGCATCTACTTCCAGACGCTCGCGGAGCACGGCTTCGTCGGCGTCGGGATCTTCGCCGCGCTGCTGATCGCCACGTACCTGGGGCTGCGGCGCGTGCGTAAGCGCGCGACGGAGTCCGACCAGACGATGCTGGCCAACCTGGCGGGGGCGCTCCAGGCCTCGCTCGTCGGCTACATGGTCGCGGGCGCCTTCCTGAGCCGCGCCGACTTCGACCTCTTCTACAGCGTCGTGGCGATGAGCGCGGCGATGCAGGCCGTCCTGGCTCAGTCGGCGGGCGGGGAAGCTGAGGCCGCACCGCCGCAGCCCAACGCCACCGTCGGCACGGGTCAGATGCGCAGGGTGTCG